>Ga0182738_1000173_pt1 | contig 102535 bp, 70 predicted proteins | sample eDN5th30CBELigMG_FD_128876 | JGI IMG/M metagenome (GOLD analysis project Ga0182738, IMG submission 128876) | Enriched Miracle-Growth compost microbial communities from Emeryville, California, USA - eDNA 5th pass 30_C BE-Lig MG (version 2)... ... | reverse complement strand
TGCTAATGATCTTGAACATCAAACGAGTCACCCCCCAACCTGAGGAATACAACGATGTCTCTGTTCAACACACTGCTCAACGACGAAGCCGGTTTCATTGTCTCTGCTGAACTGGTGCTGATCTCCACCATCGCCGTGCTGGGCATGATCGTCGGACTCAGCGAAGTTGCCCTGAATGTCAACAACGAACTCGAAGACGTCGGCTCGGCCTTCGCCAATGTTAAACAGAGCTACAGCATCAGCTGCAGCAGCGGTCACAAGGCCCAGTTCTGGGGCAGCAGCAACTGGGATCAGTGCGAATTCTGCGACGGACAGTTCGACGTCCAGTAATCGCGACCTGACCTGATTCTGCTCTCACCACTCTCCCATCTCGTTCCAGCTCTCACGCCGGCGGCCTCCTTGCGAGGCCGCTTTTTTTGTTGGCGACTGAACGATTGCCTGTCGGACAGGAGAGATACACAGCAGACTCTTTCCAAGCACGAAACATCAGGGAGTGCATTCGGAAAAAGCCACCGGTTCAATACCATTGTCCCGTTTCAATGAACGGTCCTCGCCCCGCGGATTGACGAATCCTTCTCTCCAGACAGCGTTCGACGCGGACACCGGAAAAAGCAATTTGCCCTATTTCAGAACCGCCGGGCTGTTGAAAACCTGGCCCGGTTCCAGCTTGGCCTGCAGTTCTTCGAAATCCAGCGCATACAGCGGACTGATTTCCACCGGAGCATTCTTTTCGACAATCCCGCCGGCAGCTTCAATCCAGTCCCGGGCAATCGCAATCAAGGCCTCACGGCTGGTGGCCGGTGAGTCACTTCCTTCCGCGTTTTTCACAGGGTTGAATTCGCGTGCCCGCAGTCCTTCCACAACCAGCGCTGTTTTGGCCTGCGGCAGGGCATCGAAAATGAACTGTTCAAACTTGCTGGCGTTCGGATTCGCCGGAGCGATGGTTTCTCCCTGGGCATTCACAGAGGGAACCTTTTTATGGGCGATGTGAAACGGCAGACTCAGATCATCGCTCAGCAACCGCTCGATAAAATCGCGGCGAAATACGTGAATGGCCGTGTTGCCGGCCCAGAAGACCAGAGTGCCGTCCGCCTGCAGACGCCGGGTTTCTGACGCTGGCAGGTCGCTGTATTCAATAATCTGCGTCTGCCCGTCAATGCTGACCAGCACTCCCATTTTTTCGTCCGGGCTGACTTTGGCGACCACTTTGGTCGTCAAATCCGACTCGGCCAGCAGATGATGCCCGAGAAGCACCGGGTCGCAGACAATGGCCGTGGGATTGTCGACCTGATGATAGTAGAGGTGTTCGATGCCGCGATCGCGCAGAATGTCGAGCATGCCATGCTGCTGCAGGGCTCGCAGCATGCCGCCGTGTCCATCGGGACTGGTGGCGACGCGGTCTTTGCGTTCGAGCAGAATCTGGGACGACGCATCGTCCACGGCCGGCAGTGAGGATTGCTGAAAGAAAAAGACCTGATCTTCGTTCAGCCCGAAGTAGCGGTGTTCTTCAAAAAATGCGACCGTCGGCGTGTGCGTCGCTTCACTGGTCATGATGAAATAAGGAATGGCCGCGCCCGCCCGCCGGGAGCGTGCCAGTACCTGCTCGCACAGGATCTGAAACAGAGTGCGACTGGTGACCGGCCCGATGGGAAACATTCCTTTGGGGTCATTGAATCCCAAACGCGATCCCTGCCCTCCGGCGACCAGCACGGCGGCGACTTTGCCTTCGCGCAGCAGTTCTTCTCCGGCATCGGCGGCAATGAGCCGCTGGTCCCGTTCGGCCTGGGTTCTGGCGAGTCGAATGAGTTGCTGCGGAGCCTGAGCCCGCGCTGCCCGATCGGCCGGGCTTTCCCCTTCTGAAACGCTGCTGGAACGGAGTGCCAGCAGCTTCTCGAACAGGGGGAAATCGATCTGCCCGATCTGGGCCAGCAGTTTCTCGCGCTGTTTCGGATTCAGCTCGTCCCAGAATCGCACCAGATGCGTCTGCCCGTATTTCTTCAGCGTTTCCAGTGTCTGTTCAGGAATTGTCTGTGCGGGAATTGACACAACCGTCTCCATCCGTGATCGATTTTCAAGAAAGAACCCGGCCGGAGCCGGGAGTGCCTGATTCCGATGTTTCCAGCCTGTTCGCCAAGGCATTTCCCGTTCAGGCCAGGTGACTTCCTGAGGGGGAACGTGTTTCAATTGTCCTGCCGGATGGCCCGCCTGCAAGACGTTCCCGATCCTTCTGCCCAGGGATGCTGAACAGAAGATGGCCGGTTTCAGATCGGAGTCTTTCCCGGGAATTTTTCGTACAGATCAGGGCGATGCAGAGATACGGCGAGTTTTTTAGCAGACTGCGATTCCAAAGTTCAGCCCGGCCTGTCGGAATTTTTACGAGCGACGAGGCCCCGGAAATCTTCCGGGTGGGAAATCCCCCAGAGCGGCGGTCGCTCCCAGGCTCCCCCCGGCGTTGACGACAGCCTTGCGACCTGCTTTTCTACATGAACCGCACAGGCAACAGGACGCATGACCGCGCCTGGCATTTCTGTCGTCTCCAACCGGACGGCACAGGTCTGTTGATCAGTCGTTCGATCAGTCCCCGTCCATGGGCTTTGGGGCTTTGTTCTGCAAGTCTGGCTTGAAGAGAGAAATCAGGAACTATTGATGACAACGGGATTTGCAATTATCGGCACCGGAATGATTGCCCGGTTTCATGCCCAGGCCATTCAGGCGATTCCTCAGGCCCGACTGGTCGGATGTTATAACCATCGTGCGGAAAGCGCGCAGGAATTCGCCCAGACCTATGCGTGTCAGGCCTATTCCGATCTGGAGGCCATGCTGGCCAATCCCGAGATTTCGGTGGTGACAATCTGCACTCCCAGCGGGGCACATCTGGAACCGGCCCTGGCCGCAGCACAGGCCGGAAAGCATGTGTTGGTCGAAAAACCGCTGGAAATCACGCTGGAACGCTGCGATCAGATCATCGCGGCCTGTCAGCAGGCCGGAACGCAACTGGGCGCGATTCTGCCTTCGCGATTCAGTCCGGCCAACCTGGCTCTGAAACAGGCGATTGATCAGGGACGCTTCGGGCGGCTGACGCTGGGAGACACCTATGTGAAGTGGTGGCGCACCCAGGAGTATTACGACAGCGGCAAATGGCGCGGCACCTGGGATCTGGATGGGGGCGGGGCCTTCATGAATCAGGCCATTCACAATGTCGACCTGCTGTACTGGTTCATGGGAGACGTCAGCGAGGTCTGCGGGTTGACGGCCACTCTGGCCCATGACCGGATTGAGGTGGAAGATGTCGGAAACGCAGTCGTCCGCTTCAAAAATGGAGCCCTGGGCACACTCGAAGCGGCCACCAGTGTCTACCCGGGCCTGCTGAAAAAAACCGAAATTCACGGCTCGGAAGGCTCCGTCATCATCGAGCAGGATTCAATTCAGCTGTGGGATTTCAAAACGCCGCACCCGGAAGACGAGCAGATTCTGGCCCAGTATGGAGCCGGAAATGCCGTGTCCGGCGGGGCAGCCGATCCCAAGGCCATTTCCTTCCTCGGCCATCAGCGCCAGTTCGAAGATTTTCTGCAGGCCATCCAGACCGGGCAGCAACCACTGATCGACGGCCGCGAAGGACGCAAAAGCGTGGAACTCATCCTGGCCATCTACAAGTCCTGCCGCGAGGGGGTTCGGGTTTCGCTGCCACTGTAACCGGGGCTGTAACCGGGGTCGTAACCGGGGCCGTGGCGTCACGATTGAATGAAACGTCGCTGAAGCGCCCCAGCCGAACAGGACACAACACCCGGTTCCCCAGCCGACGAACGTGATGGAGACAGAAACGGTCAGAGAATCAGGCCGGAACCATTCATTCAGCAGTCAGGGCCACAGCAGCCTGTGCCTGCCACGACGGAGCGGAGCATGACGCAGCGGATTGTTTCTTTGATTGCCAGTGCGACCGAGATTGTGGCGGCGCTGGGATGTGCAGATCAGCTGGTCGGCCGTTCGCACGAATGCGACTTTCCGCCCGGGATTCAGGCTTTGCCGCAGTGTTCACAGCCGGGCATCGATGTGCAGGCCGGCAGTGCCGAGATTGACCGGCAGGTGCGTGCCGCAGCCGATCAGGCCCTGTCGATTTACAATGTCTCGATCGAAACGCTGCAGCAACTGCAGCCGACACTGATTCTGACTCAGACACAGTGCAATGTGTGTGCGGTCAGCCTGCAGGATGTGGAAACCGCGCTGGCGCAACAGGTCGACTCACGGCCCCAGGTGCTGGCGCTGGAATCCCAGACTCTGTCCGGTGTCTGGCAGGACATCCGGCGAGTGGCCGATACCCTAGGCGTTTCAGAACGAGGGGAACAACTGGTCGCTTCCCTGCAGGCGCGTCTGGAGATGATTCATTCTGAAGCGGCACAGCGGCCAGTCCGGCCGAGTGTGCTCTGTCTGGAATGGATCGCCCCGCTGATGGCCGCCGGAAACTGGGGATCGGAACTGGTCGAAATTGCCGGGGGGCAGCCGGTTCTGAGTCAGGCCGGCGCGCACTCTCCGGCAATCGACTGGGCCGATCTGCAGCGTGTGAACCCTGATGTCATCGTTCTGATGGCCTGTGGATTCGATCTTCCTCGAACGGCTTCGGAACTGCCGGTGTTGTTTGAACGCCCCGAATGGTTTGAACTGCGGGCGGTGCGTCAGGGACGGGTGTATCTGACCGACGGCAATCAGTTCTTCAATCGTCCTGGCCCGCGACTGGTGGAATCGGCCGAGATTCTGTCTGAGATTCTGCCGGATCTGGGGGGCCACGGGCCGCATTTGAAGTATCACGGCACCGGCTGGCTGCGAATGGAAGAATGTTAAGGACAGAGCGCCGGTTTGCGGTGCCTGTCTTCTGAGAACCGCCCGGTCGGATACCACTGTTCTGCCGGGGGCCACTGGACGGCATGGTCGAGGGAGACTGAAACTGGATGCCGTGCTCATGTCGCGTCAGCAGCATGAGCTTGTTCAGGATCAAGCAGGACGCGAAACATGTTCGCCCGGCTGCGCAATGCGAACACGGCACCTGGCAGCGTCACACTTGAGTGGAACGTCGCTCAATCACCCCAGATACCTGGTCAGTTGAAGGAGCTCCCATGCAATCATTTCGGATCTTTTTCCTCGGGGCAGGACTTGTATTTTTCACTTCAATGCTTGCCCTTCACGCAGATGAGAAGTCGCTGGTCCCCTCAGATAAAAGCTCCATCGATATGTTCTCTGCAAAGTTGAAACAACATCGTGAAGAGTGGGACAAACAATTTCGGCTTGAACAGATCCAACTTCGGCGCGAACAGTCGCAGCGCCCGACACAAATTCATCTGTTACGGTACTTGCGGCAGCAGGGGCGGAAGCTGAATTGCTATTTTTCAATTGAGCGGATGATCACTCGCACCGATCAGCAAGCGTCTGCCTTGAATTACGCTATGGTTTCTGAGGTGGAAGTTACATCAATCGATGAATTGATTTCCAAGCTGGAAAATGATCTCGATGAGGTCACCGTCATCCGTTCACCGGGCACGCCGCCGATCATTCGCCTGGTGGAAACTTCTCTCGCGAATATGGAAGACTATCCTCTGAATCAGAATGTCACCTTGGCGTTTTCGGGACAGTTCTGGGAACTGGGAAATCAGATTAAGGACAGGCTTCCCAATGTAGAAGCGAAGCTCTACGGGACAATTCCCGATCCGGGCCTGGAGGATCCTTTAGCAGAAGTGCAGGTGTCGGTCACTCAGGAAAGCATCATTACACTGATGAACCAGGCTGCTCCCCGCACTTCAGAGCGATGGGTTCTCTGGGGTGCGGAAACCTGGCTCGAAGAAGGAAAGCCTCGTACCTACCTCTGGATCTTCAGCGATCCTGAGATTTCGAGAAAACAGGAAGAGAAGGAAGAACGGGAACGGGAAAGAATGAACAGCATTCGTCAAAACCAGTGATTAACGCATGGGCCGCGAGGCCCTGTCGAACCGCATGTGTGGTGTATTTTTTATAGTTTTGAACAACTCGATTTGAAGCTGGTTGCAGGGGCTCGTCCATTCGGCGGGCCTGATAGCCTGCGATCCACACAATCTGTTTCACTGCATGGAGTTCTGGCAAGATTTGTTTTCTGAAGTTACGGCATGATTCAGAGATGACTTTTACAAATTGCCCTTCCCCAAAGCAGATATCCGCGGCCGTTGCGGTGACAGTCACGCTGTCAATCATGTTGATGACGGCAAGCGGCTGCTCACCCAGGCAGGGGGCACAAAAGCAGGTTGAAAAACCGCCAGAGACTTCTCGAACCACAGGCGGAGAAAAAACACCTGCCATTGTCAACTCATTCTCTTCCCCAGGAGCGAGCGGCAGTGACAAGCGGCAACCTGATCCTGTTCAGTGGCTGAAGAGATCATTCCTGACCTTCTCGGAGGAAGAAGGCGGGGGGTATGAATTGATGGATCTCGACGGCGAATATCGCGACATGGAATATCCCGATCTGGTCAAGATCCCAGGGATTCGCTCAATTGTCGGAAGAGCGGGATTTGGGCCGATTGCCTGGAAAAGTTTTTCACAACTTCCCCAGTTAGAGCGGTTTGTTAGCGATGATGCCGGCGATGTGACAAACGAAGAGCTTGGATTTTTGCATCAGCTCATGTCACTCGAAGTATTAAGCATTCAAGCAACAGTTCATCATCCTGCCCCTGTAACATGGCCAGGCCGCAGACAGTCTTTTTCAGCTGTGGCATTAAAGCCGCTTTCGAAAATGCCACACTTGCGGCAGTTGGCTCTTCGCAGCGACAATCTAACCGATGCAGGGATGGAGAACATCGCAGAAGTCCCCGAACTTCTGACGCTCAAACTGGACGGCCACTTCGGCAATGAAGCACTGAAGTCTGTTGGAAAACTGACAAAACTGAAAAGGCTTTCGCTGGCCGGACATTTTGATGATGAAGGCCTGCAGTATCTTGGCTCCCTGACAAACCTGGAAAGCCTTTGCCTCAGTTCTCCGCATCTGAAAGGTGCAGGGCTGGCGAAATTGGCGGCACTTTCTGATCTGAGGTACTTTCGGATTCGTGAGATCTCCCCTGATTTGTCACTGGCCGAGCTGAAGCAGTGGCCTGCACTGGAAGCGTTGCATCTGGGGGACAAATCAATCACGGATACCACACTTCAAACCCTTGCTGAACTGCCGCAGCTCCGCTCGCTGACATGTGCAGGGGCTGCCATCACCGACAATGGCCTTGCCGCCTTCGGTGGTCTTCATCATCTTGAAGAACTCAATTTGATATCGACCTCTGTCACTGACGCAGGTCTGGAGTCGCTCTCGCAAAATCGCTATCACCAAAAAACTTTGCGGCGTTTATGCCTGGGTGAGACGGGCAACTTTCATGATTCGCCCAAGATCACCCAGTCCGGATTGCAGGCTCTTTCTCGTCTTTCCCACCTGGAAGAACTTGACCTTCGGCAGATCAACCTGCTTGCGGTTGATCTAAATGTCCTGGAGTCTGCTTCGTTGAGAAGATTATGCATCCAGGGTCTGGACGGGCAAGAAAAGGCAAGGGCATCTCGATTATTGAAGCGACTTCCTCTGCTGAACAGAAGGCTGGATGTCAGAGTGATGATTCGAGCCGATCTTTCAGGCAGATCTGAAATCCTGGATTATGACTTTCTGTTCAATCAGATTCTGGCCATTCTGTAGTCGAACAGGGGCTGGATGGATTGAGTGGCATCGCCAAGGGAAATTGAAACTGGGTGCCAAGCTCATGTTGCGTCAGCAGCATGAGCCTGTTCAGGATCAAGCAGAACGCGAAACATGTTCGCCCGGCTGCGCAATGCGAACACGGTACCTGGCACCTGCCCATGGGCTTCAATGCCGGCCCCGAATACCGGCCCCGACGCCAGCCATACCGTCCCCCCCACCGGCCGCGGTGCCGGCTCCTCAATGCCTCTGGCTTGACAGGCCACCTGGAGCAGCGATACAAACCATTCAGTTAATTAACCGGATGGTTTTTATGCAGGATTCACTCAGCCGCAAATTCGCCGCCCTGGCCGATCCCACCCGACGGGCCATGCTCACCCGACTGATGCAAGGGCAGGCGAGCGTGTCGGAAATCGCCACCCCATTTCTCGATCAGATGAGTCTGCCTGCAGTGACCAAGCATCTGAAAGTTCTCGAGAACGCCGGACTGGTGACCAAAACCCAGGAGGCGCAACGTCGGCTCTGCAATCTGAATCCCGACGGGTTCAAAGACACGGTCGAGTTCCTCGAACAGTACCGGCAGATGTGGGAAGAAAGTCTCGACCGGCTCGGCGAGTATCTGGAGTCGGTCACCTCCAATCAAAAGAATGCCGCAAGGAAAACGTCTCATGGTCGCCGGAAATAAATCCAACGAGATTTCAATCACCCGTGTCTATGACGCCCCTGTGGAAACAGTCTGGGAAGCCTGGGCCGATCCCCGGCAGGCGGCGCAGTGGTGGGGACCACGCGGATTTACTCTGACCACCCACAGCAAGGATCTGCGGCCTGGCGGCATCTGGCACTATACCATGCACGGGCCGGACGGAACCGATTATCCCAACAAAGCCTTTTATCACGTCGTGGAGACACACAGAAAACTGGTGTATGACCACGGCGGCTATGATGATCGTCCGCCGCTGTTTCGCGTCACCGTGTTGTTTTCCGAGTCGGCCGAAAAAACGACCATGGAGATGACGATGGTGCTTCCGACTGCGGAAGAAGCCGAAGCCACGCGCCGGTTCATCAAAGCGGCCGGAGGGAATGCGACCTGGGATCGTCTGGCTGAATACCTGGATGAAAAGGAACGTGGATGTCACAGCTTCGTGATCAATCGCAGCTTCGCAGCTCCCATCGATCAGGTGTTTGAAATGTGGATTCAGCCCGGGCCCCTCTCGCGCTGGCTGCCGCCGGACGGGTTCAATATGGACATTCTGCGGGCGGATTTTCGCGAAAGGGGAGACTGTTTCTTCCGGATGAGCAATCGCGCGGATGTGACCTTCTTTGGCAGATTCGATTACCGGGAGATCACCCGTCCCAGTCGAATTGTCTACGTTCAACGATTCTGTGATGAATCGGAACAGGTGACCCGCCATCCCGGACTGCCGATTTTCCCGGAGGCGATGCTTGTCACCGTCCTCCTGACAGCTGAAGACGATTCCACCACGCGGGTGACCGTGACTTCGGCACCTGTCGAGACGGCATCGGCCGAAGAGATCAGCGCGTTTCGTGATACCCGGTCCAGCATGACTCAAGGCTGGACCGTCTCCTTCGATAAGCTGGAAGCAATGGTCTGAACAGCGGCCAGCGGAAGTCTGGCAGGGCAGGCTCAACAGCCCGGCACTCAAAATCCTCACATCGCATAAAAAAACTTCGCTGCACTGTGCCGTGTGCAGCGAAGTCGTGCCATCAACACTGCCCGAAAAAACTTTCGGGCTTCACTCGAATTCAGACAGCATGGGGTTCCCGGTGCCTGTGCTGCCGTTTTCGGGTGGCTTCACTCGAGGCAGCGTTTTGCCAGTCGAGCCTCATGCCCTGTCAGGGCTTCGTTTCAGGGGACGTCATCGCGAAACGTCCTCTGTTGTCGGACGTTACGGTTTGACTGACCCGAATTTTCGAAGTGGACAAAGCACTCGTCTGTTTCCACTTCTCCTGAAACAGACGCATGGAATCTGCCCCCCGAAAATCTCCTGCTAAGCAGGAGACCTCGGGCAGTCTGAGCCTGACATTATTTGGCCAGAGCGGCTTTGCGTTCTGCTTCCGGAATGTTTCCCACCGGCAGCAGTTCCAGTTCTTCGGCTTTGCCGTTCATCATGCTGGCACCGCCCACAACGACCAGGGCATGGTTCCAGGCTGGTGACTCGTGAAAGAATCGGGGGTGCTTCAACTGCCCCAGATATTCCCAGTGGGAACCATCAGCGGCCAGAGCCTGAATAGAACCAGACATGGTGGTGACAACCAGTCGGCCATCGACATTGAAGGCCGCCGTGCCGAATCCATCCATCGGGCTGCCCAGAATCGCCGGACCTTTGGACCAGGTGCCGGTCGCCGGATCAAACACGTCCACCTGAGTGGTCGGGCCGCCTTTTTTCTGCATGCCGCCAATCGCGTACAGCTTTCCCTGGAACGGGGCGACGGAGAGTGCCCGACGTTCGAAGGGGACTTCCGGCAGGGCCTTCCATTCCGGAGTGGCACTGGTCAGATCCAGGCGATAAGCCGTTTTGTGCCAGCCATGATCGTTGTTGCCATCGGCGGAGACCATTCCCCAGCCCCCGACGACATACAGATCGTTGCCGAGCACAGCGATGTCGTGTGAAGAACGTGGTTCCGGCAGGGCCGGCAAATCTTCCCAGGCTCCCTGGGCCGGATCGAAACGGGCAGCGGTGTTCTGCGAATCCAGTTTGGCTTTGCCTTCTTCCGGACCGTCGGTCACGGTGAAGCCTCCAATGCGATACACCTTGCCGTCATAGGCCGCCATGGCCAGACCAGTCAGCTTCGGGCCGCCTGGCAGGGTTTCCCAGTCTTTGCCGTCCTTGAGATTCAGACGGATGAAATCGCCTGACTGTTCGGATTCAGAATACTGGTGTCCGCCGCCGTAGTTTCCACCGTACACATACAGGTTATCGCCGGCCACGGCAGCGCCGAAGCTCGTCATTCCTTTTTTCAGGTCCGGGAAGTGATGTTCGGCAGAAGTCACGCGGGCCGGAACATAGTTCAGAGACAGCGTGGTGTAATTCTTGACCGACTTGTAAGCCTTGCCGTCCTGTTCGCCGGCGGTCGGAACAATGTGGCGGGCACGAATCGAATACACACCGGCGTTGGCCAGCTTGGCCTTGAACTTGCCGTCGGCGGCAGTGTCGCCCTGCAGTTTCTCTTCCAGACCAGGACCTTCAACAGTCACCTGGCTCCCTTCGACCGGCTTGCCTTCCCAGAGAACTTTCACGGTCAGCTCATCGCCGTTGAGTTCCGGAACGAGTTCGAACGGCAGCTGGTCTTTCTTGCTGAGAGCATCCCAGTCGCCAGGCAGCTGGGTGGTGTAGCTTTTGGCGAAGTACATCAGCAGGTAGGGCTCGGGGCCGCGGGTCATGACGCCATAGTTCTTCTGCAGAACCACGGCACCATTGCTCTGCTCGGCCGTCAGGGTGCCGACCAGGGCGTCCCCTTCGATCTTCAGTGACACTTCCTTCGGTTCGCTGCGGTGACCGCCGGAAACCGCCCAGACCTTGGAATCGGCCACTTTCGGCAGCAGATCCGGATCATCCGGGCCGGCTTCTTCACCAAAATAGACTTTCACCTGCCGGGCGTCGCCGGAAGGCTCCGTGACCAGCCACAGAAAGTGAGCCTGTGCGGAGGATGCCATCACGGCTCCCCACAACATGCCTGCCACAACAAACCGGGAAAACTTCATTACCTGATCCTCAACGAAGGAAAACGTCTTGATGATTTTTGAAACCCTCACAAAACCTTCCGGGATCCGCTCGCGGAAAGAAATTCTCAGCATGTGAGAGGTTTTGTTCGCGGCTCTCAGACACCTTGCCGCGAGTGGATCGCGACAGATTTCACCAGTGGTTTTGAATGCCGCATCCAAAACCATTCCCCATGCGAACATGACTGGACCGGAAATGGATCGCGGTCAGGACGTGCGCAGTTTTCAGACCTTACGGGGTCTGAGCGGTCGACTGAGACAGCTTGTATTCTGAAAATTCGATCTGATGGGCCACGGACGATCCGTCCGGACGATTCGTGATCGCCAGATGACGGACCGGCAGATCAAATGCCCCGATCCGGGTCCATTCATTGTGCACCTGCCGCACCGACTTGATCTGCCCGGTGGCATTCTCCCAGGTCGTGACGATGAAGTTCTGCGGGAGATGTTTATTTTCCGCATTCCGGAACACATCGGCCACGCTGATGATAAACCGGGTCTTCTCGCCAATGCGCTGCACTTCGGTCAGGGCATCCCCCTGCACCCGCCACAGGTTGGTGTCCTGGGGATCGATAGAACGGATCAATCGCCCGTGCGGATGATGAACCTGCTCATCAGCGAACTGGACATTGGTAATCGGTTCCGAATGTGTCAGACGATGGCCGACGAGCGAATCCAGGGCCCGCTCCAGCCACTGAAACTGCTCCCCTGCCGGGGTCTGGACATGCACCGTGCCGTCCGCATCGACCTGCAATGAGGTTTCAGCGCGCTGGCCGTCGGCCGTGACCACCAGGTGAGCCGTCAGGCCGGGGAAATTCTCCCAGGTTCCCCGGGCGGCGAATTCGCCTTTCATGAGCGCTGCGGCGGCGGGATCAGCATGACGCTCTTCCGCCTGAGCCAGCGCCGAGGCAGCACCAATGGCCATGGCCAGCACCAGCATTCGATACGAAGACGCTTTCCACCAGACACATTGCATTTTCATACAGATCTCACGTGTTGCAAACCCTGAATCCCAGACAAACTCTTCCCCAATCCGCTCATGACGGGAATTTTTTCCGTATCGAACGGTTCTGTTCCTGAAACTCGCTGAAACTTCCCTGCAGATAGACTCTGCGATCGATGCGGATCTCACCTGACGTCATGCCCCAGTAAACGCATCACGCAGAGAACGTGCCGTCGATGCAGCCCTGGTCACTTCGCTGCCGACGATGAGGCCGGCCCTCCTCCACGGGCTGCTTCACGAAACTTCTTGAATTCTGGAACGACAACCTCGTCATAAAATTTCTTCCAGGCTGTCGGAGACTTGAATCTCGGGTCTCCCTTTTTCAGTCGCTCCAGAGACTCGGGAGAAAACTTCTCCTCTTCCTGGACCGTCATCCAGGCATCCACCGTGAGTGGCTGATTATCATAAGTAGACAGAACGGTCTCAGGAGCCGGAGCAGGTGGAGGAGCCGGCTTCCCGCCGCAGCCAGAAAAGATGCCACACCCTGCCAGCAATATCAGAAACAACAAGGGCCGATACATTTTGAAAGCACCCGCTCAATCATCAGGAAATGACCGCAGCCAGGCGTCAGGCTCGTCATGGCCCTGCGGCCACAACGATTTCTGCCTGCGACACCTTCTGCCTGAGACACTGGAAACGAAACATGGAACCAGATGCATTCCGCATGGTCGAAAAATCCCCACCATGAGAGAACTCGCATCAAAAGCCTGAGCTGAACCAAGGCCAGCTAACGAGTCCTGGTTCAGCTCAGCCAAAATGATTACCAGCTCACGGTTTCACTGCCGGCCCGGGTCGCCAGAGCCTGATACAGGTTGTTGTCCATGCTTCCGCTGAAGAACTGGACGGATCCATCCACCATGGCGAAATGAGCCCCGCCGGTATGCTCGCTGCGGAAGCAGCCGTAGGTCCCATCAAAATCATCTCCAGGGATGACATTCGCATCATGATTATGATCGTTGAATTTATGATAGGTCGTGCCCCAGCCATACAGATAGCCCCAGGACCAGATCGATCCATATTCGGACGAGGGGATCCCCTGCGGCATGAAATCAGACTCGCCCAGCAGATAGGTATTGGAGGTGCCGTCTGTGATATCACGCATTTTGGTGTAATACTTGTTCACCTTGGTTGCGTTGACTGTTGGCAGGTTGCGATGAGTAGCCCGAATGGGAACCACGGCCCCATTATATTTGGGTTCATCCTGACCGGCGTAAGCAGCGTACTGGAATAAACCGATCATCTGAGTTCCCGAGCAGAACATGTAGCTGCAGGGGGCACGCTCTTCCGCCAGGGGAGCACTGGGCAGATTCATGGTCGGGCAGAGCAGCGAAGGAATCGTCATCTTCTGCAGCATGGCATTGGTATATCCATCCCCGTCATTATCGACCGTGCTGTTACGGGGCAGCTTGGGATCCCAGCGCTGGGCCACGGCATCCTGCTCCAGGTAAGGCAGAATGGAAATAAAACCCGTGGTATATGTCGCGGAGTTGGGAGTTCCTGGAGGGTCCATGGCTGCCACGCGATTGAGTTCCGTTTCGTCATAATCTTTGACGGCATGCGGAAAATGCTGGAACGTGTCATGGAACATGTGCGTGGCCAGGGCCACCTGCTTGAGATTGTTCTTGCACTGGCTGCGGCGGGCCGCTTCCCGCGCCTGCTGCACGGCCGGCAGCAGCAGAGCAATCAGAATGGCAATGATGGCAATCACCACCAGAAGTTCGATCAGAGTAAAGCCGGCACGCGGAGAAGGAGACACCCTGCCACGACGACCATTGGCCACTTGCATGGAAAACCACCCTTGAAGAAACAGAAAGGAGTCGATTCGAAAGGGTCAACCTGTCACATCAGGCGGACCTGGCGAAACGGGACGGCTGCTCATGCGGATCTCTGTGAAAACGGATCAGGTTTTCCAGTTCGCAACATTTCTGTCACAGGACAGAACGCGTTCAACAGCAGAACAGATTCGCGATGCTCACACGGAACACGGTGTTGTCCGAATTTGCGTGCTTCCGAAGACTCGGTGGCTGGCTGCCGGACAGCAATGGCATTGAGACTCAATCTCAACTCGGCTGGCCTACATTAAAAAACTGCACACCTACTTTCAAGCACCTTTCAGATTTTTTTCACTTCCCCAGCCTCTTTCCTGCCGGCAAGAATGCAGCCTCCTCCGCGGGGAAAACACCGGAATCATCTCTCTTCCCGCCCCACAGACAGGCTCGGCCACACAAATTTGGCAGAGTGAGAGGGGCCTTTGGCAGAGTGAGAAAGGCCCCGCACTTTCAGGTCGGCCCCGTTCCACCCGGCAGCCAGAAAGATTTCAGCCAGACAGATTCACTCACAAAGCCAGGAAACCCGCAGGTCCCGGCCACAGCAATCGCCACCCGGCAGACTGGTGGGCAAAAGCAAGCCGTTTCACCCGAAAGAAGAGGACACCAGGCAGGTGCGGGGACGGGCGGAAATTCGCCGACAAGCACAATTCTCTCTCGACAGACTCGCGCCGGGCCCGGTTTCTGACAGAGAACGTCCCTGCTTTTCCCCCGAACAGGAACAGGCATTTCTCCCTGCCAACAGCGCGGCATACAAAAAAACAGCGGAGGTTTTCTCCTCCGCTGCCCGATCAGCACGACTGGGTTCCCCAGGTGCCGAAGCAGCCCGTGAGGGATCTCTTCCGAAGCCTGCTCTTAGTATTCTCGCTTCGTCTTGATGCCCGGCATCGGAATCGGGTATTTGCCGTTTTCCGTCGCCTGCAGCGGGGCCGGTCCATCCAGAGTCAGTTTGTCGACATCCGGGGCGAATTCATGCTCGCAGTTGAGCATCTGATCATAGGTGATCAACTGCCCGGTGTGGGCGGCCATGCGTCCCATGGAAGCGACCAGGCTGGCCTGCACGCCCCGTTTGACTTCGCTATATGGCTTGTCGTTGCGGATGGCATCGAGGAAATCGACCCATTCCAGCTCATAGGGAGTCCGTTCTTTCTCGGGATATTCCCAGGTCATGTCGGATTTCACAAAGTTCTGGCCGGAATAAATCCGCGACCGGGCCGGGAAGTGGGCCGAGGTGGAGATGATGGCGCTTCCCTTGGTGCCGTGGGCATAGCTGGCGAATTCCTGCTTGCAGTTGAGCATTGTGCGGCCTTCCAGCATCAGCTTGCTGCCATCGCGGAAGGTGTATTCGACCGAGTAGGTGTCGAAGTTCTGGTCGACATAATCGCCGCGATAATGCCGTCCGCCGCAGGCCTGGGCTTCGATCGGCCAGTCATTTTTCATCCAGCATGATTCATCCATGTTATGGATCAGGAAGTCGCTGTAAGCCCCGCCGCTGGCCCAGAGGAAGCCGTGGAAGTTGGAAATCTGATACAGGACTTCGGAGACATCTCCTTTATAAGGAGGAGCGAAGGCCGACCCGGTGGGGCCGACCATGCGATAGGCCCGCAGCAGGTGCAGGTCGCCGATTTCGCCATCCTGAATCCGTTTGTGCAGTTCGCCGCGTGCCTTGCAGTGCCGGCACATGAGCCCGACGGCGACCTTCAGGTTCTTTTCCGCGGCCTTGTCGGCCAGGGCGAGCATCTTTTTGGAAGTGGGGCCGTCGACGGTGACCGGCTTTTCCATGAAGACGTTCAGGCCTTTCTCGATGGCATAGGTGAAATGCACCCAGCGGAAGGCCGGCGGAGTCGTGAGAATCACAATGTCGCCCGGTTTCAGGCAATCCATGGCTTCCTTATAGCCTTCGAAGCCAATGAACTTGCGTTCGGGGGGAACATCGGTTTTGTCAGCGTGCTTTTTGCTGAGCTGCCGATAGCTGTCGGCCAGGCGGTTGTCGAACACGTCGGCCATGGCCTTCAGCTTCAACGGCCCGCCTTCGACGGACAGGGCGTTGTCGGCAGCGCCGCTTCCACGACCTCCGCACCCGACCAGGGCCACCCCCAGTGTGTTGTTTTCACTGGCATAGGCTTTCGGCAAAACAAGCTGGCTTACGGCGGCAGCAGCGGCGGCCGTACCGGTCGATTTCAGCAGATTGCGGCGGGAGAGTGAGGCAGGGTCGAACAGGGCCATGGTGGCAAGCTCCATAATAAATCAAAAAAGTTTGATCTCTCCGGTCACTCTCGCAGATTCACCAGGATTTTCAAGGAAACCGGAAAACGAAACAGGCAGAACCTCTGAGCCTGACTCATCTTTTTGCAATTGATTCCCCAATTCCGTACAGGCGTTTCAGCTTGTCGGCCTGGTCAAATCTGTCTCAGTGCCGACGCACGCCTGACCTGACTGAGCTTCCCTGACAAAACCTTCCGCGATCCGCTCGCGGAAAGGAAATGTTCATCATTCGAAAGGTTTGGTTCGCGACTCTGAAAAGTACTCTTTCAAATTCAGGAGCCGAAGCCGGATCAGGGCGTACCAACAGCAACGAGCGGGCCGGACCGCAGGATATGTTGTTCAATTCGTTCGGCGGCCTGCGATAATCCATTCTGATCGGTGAATTTTTCGCAGATTTCCTCACAGGACTGCCGGACCGAGACAGATTCCAGCAAGGGTTGCAGCACTCCGGCCAGTCGCGCGGCCCGAAATTTCTGAACGGGAATCCCCTGCCCGATTCCCAGCCGGGTCACCCGATCGGCATTGTCGAACTGATCATGCGCCAGCGGCATGATCACCTGGGGAATGCCGGCGGCCATGGCCTGCGATGCCGAACCGATCCCCCCGTGATGAATAAAGGCCGCACAGCGCGGCAGCAACTGCTCGAGCGGAACATACGGGACATGCCGCACTCCTGCGGGCAGATCGGCAGGAATCTGTTCCGCAAACCGGGTGAGCAGAATGCCGCGCCGTTTCAATCGCCGGCAGGCATCCACTCCGGCCTCAAAAAATGTCCTGCCGTGCAGATTCGCCGAGCCGGGAGTGAAGACCAGGGGACGATCTCCCTGGTTCAGCCAGACTTCCAGCTCGGGTGAAAGCGACTCGTTCGAACCGAAATTCCACAATGGGAAATCGGTCTGGATCAATGGTTGCGGCCAGTCTGGCTGTGGAGCCGCATACCAGTCCGGGAACAGGCAGACGACGCCATAAGGCGAATTCCACTTCCGCATCATTTTGCGGATCGGCGGCAGGCCCAGTTCCTTGCGCCAGTCATTCAGGAACGGGCAGATGATCCGGTCGAGAATCCAGCGCTCTCCCATGCGGAACATCAGACGCCGCAACCAGCGGGGACCGTTGAATCCTCCCAGAGCAGGCGGTGCCTGATCGCTCCAGATCACCCCCGGCTGCAGATGCACCGTCAGCAGGCGAATGCCCAGGGCCTCCTGCGACATGAGTGCCCCGAATCCCAGACAATTGCTGATGGCAATCGCGTCCCGTCCGGCCTGGGCATGAATTTCATACTGCCGCTTCAGGCCAGGTGCCAGAAACTGAAAAACATGCTGGAAGGCCTTTCGGGGATTCCAGAGATCCGGATGATTGATCGCCTGGCGATAATTCTCTTCCGTTCCCAGAACTTCGAAGGGAACGCCGGTGGCTTCGGCCATCGGGGCAAAATGCTCATTGGTGGCCAACAGCACGTCGTGCCCGCGGGCCTGCAGTGCCGAGGCCAGCCCCAGCATGGGAAAAACGTCCCCCGCGCTGCCGAATGTGGAGAGAACAAATCGCATAAGATCGCGCACTGTCTGATGAATCGTCAGGGAAAGATCCGCGCCAGTCCGGCATCATCCCTGGAATGTCTCTCTTTCGTCAACGGCGAAGACCCGTCGCGGCATTCCGGGATTTTCCCTCTCCTCCGGCCCCAAATAGGCCCCAGGACAGCGGGCCATGCCGCCCCCGGGAGCTGACATCGCACGCCTTTGACCTGAGGAAACGCCATCTGCCAGGTGACGGACCGCAGCCCAGCCAGGAATAGTCCGTTCTGATTCCGGATTTGACCAAAGTGTAGCATACGCTACACTTCAAAAAAGCAAATCGTAGCCAACGCTACTGTTCATCTCGAATGAAAGACAGCCTGGAGTTCCTCATGCCCCGTCGCGGCTTCACAATTGTTGAGCTTCTGGTGGTCATCGCCGTGATCAGCCTGCTTGTTTCACTGCTGCTGCCTGCCGTGCAGCAGGCCCGGGAAGCCGCGCGGCGGGCGCACTGCCGGAACAATCTCAAGCAGCTGGGTCTGGCTCTTCACAATTACGAAGCCACGCACCGGCTCTTTCCTCCTTCGTGCGTGCTCAATCCCTTTCTGTCCGGAACTGTCGACGGCATTTCCTTTCCGGATGAAACGATGGTCGGCACCACCGGCTTCGGCTGGGGAGCCCTGCTGCTTCCCTATCTGGATCAGGCGGCTCTTCACAATCAGTTTGATTTCAATGTGGCCTGCTGGTCGATCCGCAACAATGTTCCGGCCGCCGTGTCGGTGCAGGCTTTCCTGTGTCCTTCCGCCAGTGGAGGAAGTTCCGGCTTCAATGTGCAGCGCGCTGCCATGGGGACTGCGACAACCGGGGCCGGAAATGGGGGAATCAATCTCACCCGTTCCGATGGGAGCGGCATCTTCTTTGCCCATTCTCACTATGTGACGAATGCCGGGATCAATCAGCCCTGGGGACGCACCTGCCCCACTTACTGCCTGAATTTTGACCTCGTCGAGCCGGTGCCCGGAAAGCCGGACTGCATTATCGACGGTCCTTTCTATCCGAATTCGCATACCCGGGTTCGAGACGTCACCGATGGGCTGTCCAATACCATTTTTCTGGGGGAGCGCAGTTCGTATCTCAGTCACAACACCTGGGTGGGGGTCGTGCCCGGTGCGGCAGTCGTTCCCCGCATGGATCTGCGGGACTGGCCTTCAGAGAACAATGCCGCGACCGACCTAGTCGGCTGTCACAGCGGGCCTGACGTACATGATCATCCGGAAGTGATCATCCATGCTCCGAATAATCCCTTTGGGCACACTGATGAAATGTGGGGAGAACATGGCTCAGGCTGCAATGTTCTCTTCGGCGATGGTTCCGTCCGTTTCTACACCGCTTTTGTCGACGGAAACCTCTGGGCCGCGCTCTCGACACGTCAGGGAGGAGAAGCCATCCATGGGGACTGATCTGGAACATCCCCTGCGTCGGCCAGTGGTCATTGCGCTGGGAAGCCTGCTGCTGATCTGCGGTCTCTGGGCCGGGTGGATGCGGCTGCCGCCCCCGCAACTGAGACTGGATGACGAACAGGTGGTCAAAACGGTCGATGCCCTGTTCACGGCACTCACCACACGCGATTCCGGCCGGCTGGCCCAGTGTGAGCAGCGTCTGCAGGCCTATCATGCCCAGGGGCGAATCTCGAAGGGCGTAACGGCCTCTCTGGACAAAATCATTCAGCAGGCCCGCGACGGCGACTGGGAACCAGCTTCCCGAAGCCTTTACCACTTCATTGAACGCCAGCACCGCACTCCCCTGGCCCGACTGAAAAACTGATCCGGAACCATAGGACTGTTTCCGTGCTTTCAGAAAATGAGACCGCAGGCACCGCTCCGCCTGTTCGGATTTCCCTGCGTTCCATAAGATCGGCAGGCATTCGAACAGTTCAAACCCCGAACATCCCTTGCCCCGATCCGCTCGTGGAAAAGGGAATTCTCATCGTTTGAGAAGTTTTGTTCGCGGCATTGAGAACCCCTGACAAAACTTGCCCCGATCCGCTCTTGGAAAAGGGAATTCTCACCGTTTGAGAAGTTTTGTTCGCGGCATTAAAAGTTTCCCTGCCAACACGCGGGCCGAGCCGGAACATGCCGGTTCAAGGCACAGGCCTGCCGGCGGGACCGGAAGACAGCGGAAGAGCGGCAGGAGCCTGGTGGGAATGGACAATCAGACAGAGAACTCGTCGATGGAAAAGCTGGATTTCATGCGGGAAATTGTCGCGCAGGATGTCGCGGCCGGCAAACATCATGGGCGGGTGCAGACCCGTTTTCCCCCGGAACCGAACGGATATCTTCACATCGGCCATGCCAAGTCGATCTGCCTGAATTTCGGCATCGCCCGGGAATTCGGAGGGAAGTGCAACCTGCGGTTTGACGACACCAACCCCACGAAAGAAGACGTGGAATATGTCGATTCGATTCAGAACGACGTGCGCTGGCTCGGTTTTGAATGGGATGCAGTCTATTACGCCAGCGATTACTTCGAACAGCTTTACAGCTGGGCCTGCCAGCTGATCCGCCAGGGTCTGGCCTATGTCGACAGCCAGACGCTCGAGGAAATTCGCCAGCAGCGGGGAACCGTGTCGGTGCCCGGCACGAACAGCCCCTGTCGCGATCGCAGCGTGGAAGAAAATCTCGATCTGTTCGCCCGGATGCGGGCCGGCGAGTTTTCGGATGGAGCCCATGTTCTGCGGGCGAAGATCGACATGGCCTCGCCGCATCTGATTCTGCGCGATCCGCTGCTGTATCGGATTCGGCATGCCCATCACCACCGCACTGGCGACGCCTGGTGCATTTATCCGATGTACGATTATGCGCACGGGCAGTGCGACTCGATCGAAGAGGTCACACACTCGATCTGCACGCTGGAATTTGAAACGCATAAGCCGCTGTACGACTGGTTCATCGAACAGCTCGGAATTTTCCCGTCCCGGCAGTATGAATTCGCCCGGCTGAACCTGACCTATACCGTGATGAGCAAGCGAAAGCTGCTCGAACTGGTGGAAGAAAATGTCGTTTCCGGCTGGGATGATCCCCGCCTCCCGACGCTGTGCGGGCTGCGTCGCCGGGGCTACACGCCGGAAGCGATTCGGACCTTCTGCAAGACCATCGGGATCACCCGTTACAATGGGCTGACAGACATGGTTGTGCTGGAGAATGCACTGCGTGAGACGCTGAACCGGTCGGCCGAGCGGCGAATGGCGGTACTCGACCCGCTGAAGGTGGTCATCACCAATTTTCCGGAAGGGGAAGTGGAACCGCTGCAGGCGGTCAACAATCCGGAAGATGAATCGGCCGGAACGCGGGAGATTCCATTCACCCGGGAGCTGTACATTGAACGGGAAGACTTCATGGAAGTGGCCCCGAAGAAGTATTTCCGTCTGGCTCCCGGCCAGGAAGTCCGCCTGCGCTGGGCCTACTTCATCAAGTGCGAAGAAGTGATCAAGACGGCGGACGGGACGATTGTGGAACTCCGCTGTACTTATGACCCCCAGACCCGGGGAGGCAATGCCCCGGACGGCCGCAAGGTGAAAGGGACCATTCACTGGGTCAGCGCATCGCACGCGGTTTCGGCCGAAGTCCGGCTGTATGATCACCTGTTAAAAATCGAAGATCCGGCGAAGATGGAAGAAGGCACCGGCTGGCGTGCGGCGCTGAATGAGAACTCGCTGCAGGTGCTGACCGGGTGCAAACTCGAACCCTCATTGCGCGATGCCCAGCCCGGCGTGCCGATGCAGTTTGAACGCAAAGGATATTTCGTCGCCGATTCGGCCGATTCGACTTCGGAACATCTTGTGTTCAACCGGTCGGTGACGCTGAAGGACGCCTGGCAGAAGCAGCAGGGAAAAGCGCAATAGATGCAAATGGTTCGTTCTCCCATGCGCCATGTTCAGTCGAAACACTGCATGCTGAGGGGAAACACTGCAAAAGACCACCGGAAGCGGAGGTCGAATTCTCGGCAGTCATTTCAAAAAGCAGAAAATCGATTACAATTTTTCGATTCTTGAATTTTTCTTGAATATTTTGCATATTCTTGTCCGTACTATTGCCTGTGTTTCTCTGGCTGCGTTTCTGCAACACGGGAATTTGACAGCCGCAGTCCTCCCGCTCTGATTTCAGATTTCTCCCCGATCCTCTGAGGAATTGATCGCGGTTTCCGTTCTGTACAATTCCTGAGTCGCTTTCAGATCGCCTGATCCTGTCTGACGTGACAGATGTCTTCTGTCCTCATTTCCATTCCGATTGATTTCGGTCCTTTTTTCATCAAAGGCTGTTTCTATGGGTACAACCCGGTCCCGCAAGGGATTCACGCTGATTGAGTTACTTGTGGTGATTGCCATTATCGCGATTTTGATTGCCTTGCTGCTGCCGGCAGTTCAGCAGGCACGGGAAGCAGCCCGTCGCAGTCAGTGCAAGAACAACCTCAAACAGCTGGGACTGGCGCTGCACAACTATCACGACGTCCATGGGGTGTTTCCGCCAGGCTCCGTCTACAAGCCCAACGGAGCCGCGGCCGCGATCACCGCGAATGAACTGGCCTGGTCGGTGATGATCCTGCCGTATCTGGATCAGGCGGCCATGTACAATCAGATTGATTTCAACCTGTCCGGGTTTGCGTCCTACAGCACCACCAATCTGATCGGTGGAAACGAGCCCCTGGCCCGGAAACGGCTGGCATTCCTGCTGTGTCCCAGTGCGACAAAGCTTTTCGAAAACGGCAGCACCACACTGTACACCACGCACTATTACGGCAACGGCGGCCCCAAGGGGACGCTGTATAACTGTGCGTATCATTCCAGCTCGACCGAATGCACAACAGCGGCTCAGGGAGGGTATTCGACTGAGGGACCGTTTGAACGCAACAGCCGGGTCAGTATCGCCAACATCCTGGACGGAACCTCGAATACGATTCTGGTGAATGAGATTTCAAATACGTACTACAATACCCTGACAACAAAAGCCGACATGACCGGCTATCGCATGTGGAGCCGCGGGGCCAGCGGTAACGCCCAGGGGGGGGTGAAAAACATCAACGGAACGCCGAACTCAGCTGGCTATAACGGCTCAAACAATTTTAATGACATCACCCCGGGCAGCAACCACACCGGTGGCTGCCAGGCCCTGATGTGCGATGGAGCCGTGACGTTCCTGTCCGAAAACGTCGACCTCGACTCGCTCAAGGCCTCGGCCAGCATCGGAAAAGGCGAAGTCAACGTCATCAAGTTTTAGAAGACTGCCATTTCCTCTGGGCCGCATTTCACCATGTGGCCCAGAGAGGGCGATCTGACTCCCGATTCTGTCTTGGGAAGTCATGCGCGGCTCAAAGGGGACCGGTATGCTGTTTCTGCAGGACTGAGACTGCCGGCCGAATGCGCGCAGCAGACCCGTCTGCAATTCCGGGCAGGGTGAACGCGGCCAGAGCGCTTCTCTCCCAGATGGGCCACGCTCCACCACACGGCGAGTTCCGTCTCCGCTGGAAACTCAAGTGTCAACGCGACACAAAACACACTTGCTGACGCGGCGTGCCCGGACAATCCACAGGCTCGAAGCCTCTTTCAGAGCGCAAAACGTCAGTGAGTGCATCCGGAAAGAGCCACCGGCTCCAAGTCATCGTCCCGTTTCAGTGAACCATCCTCGCCCCGCGGATCGGGAAGTCATCAGTCCGGAAACCATTCGACGCAGGCACTGGAAAGAGCCACCTGCTTCAGGCAGGATCGCTGACGTGTCACGGTTTCGGGTGGTCAGGGAGGAGTGTCTTCCCCTTTTCACCGGAAATCTGCGCCAAGGTCTCCGTCTGTTCCGTGCGAAGTTCCTCGACCAGTTCCTGTCGCTTTCGCCGGATCTCCTGATCGAAGCGGGCCAGCACGTCGAGGGCTTTGTCGCGCGAAGTCACCAGGCCGATGATCAGATATTGTGAGATGGCCACGATATAAAAGACCCAGCCCAGGGTGCCGGAAAAAATCACCGACAGAATCGCAAAGACCGGCGAGGACCGGCTCAGGTGCAGGCAGGCCAGCCCGCGCAGAAAAGGAACCAGCTGGCAGCGGAAATTGCCATACCAGCCCAGGTTCCGGTTCCATTGCAGTCGTGACGGACCCGGATGAATGATCGGAAACAGATGCTGGTCCGGCATCGATTCAATCACGCCAATGGCCAGCAGCAAGCGTCCGGCCGCGAACCACCAGTTCTCGTTCAGGTCGATTTCCGGCCGGCTTTCCATGATCCAGGCCGAAATGGCTTCTTCGATATTCTTGGTCGCCAGAAACAGCACCAGAGAGGCTCGAATCCATTGCTCGAGATCTTTTTCCAGTTCTTCATCCCAGGCGCGGTCACGCTGAATGCGGGAACGGACAGCCCGCAACAGGGGGATGGCGATCAACCCGACAATGAATCGCGCCGTCGGGCGGATAATGGGCGTGAGGAGCTGACTGATCCAGGAGTTGGGAATTGCCACAATTCGACGCCTTTCCACCGCCTGCCGTTCGGGATCGTGCTGTTCCTGATGATGTCAGAGTGTGAAGGATTCCTCAGAAAAATGTCATCCCGAAAGACGGAAACGACGCCGGGAAGACAGGAGAGCATGAAAACTCAGGAAATCGGCCGATTTTTCGCAATGTGACCACTTCCGCAGCGGAAACAGTGAGCCAGAGTCTGCATCGGATCGAAACCGCTTCACAGCGCAAAGCAATCCTGCGGCGATGCGTGAAGCTCAGCATCTCTGGAGATGCATGGCGTCAGGCAGGTGTGTCCGGGGACTGGTCTTCCGGGATTTCCGGCAATGCTTCCAGCAGTTCTTCCTCCGAGGCATCGGCCTGGCCGTGCGGAGCCGCCTGCTGGCGCGAGCAGATGTCGATGCGCATATTCGAGATTTCGAGCGTCCAGTCGACCTTCCAAAACGGGGGAATTTCATACTTCGCACGTTCCGGCACCCGCAGGATCAGCGTCGCCCCGTCAGTGCTGACATCGTCGCGGGCCAGCCGCTGCAGCGCCAGATAGAGCGGAGACCCGGCCACCATCGACGGCACCATTTTATACGGGGGATCAAAGAAGATCGCCTGATAAGGAGCAAACCCGGGAGCCTTGCGACCTTTGGGACGGAACGAGCATCGCAGCACATCGGTCTGCCAGACGAGCGCGTCTGCTTCACATTTGAGTGCCGCAATGTTTTGGCGCAGCAGGCTGGCGGCAACTTTGTCTTTTTCGAGAAATGTCGCGCGCTGCGCCCCGCGCGAGAGAGATTCCAGCCCCATGGTGCCTGTTCCGGCAAAGATATCGGCCACACAGGCTCCGACCAGACGCTGCTCGATATTTTCAAACAGCGATTCCTTCGCCCGGTCTGTGATGGGACGGGTGATCTGCCCGGGGCTGGTGAGCAGGGAACGGCGGCGATACTTGCCGGCGATAATACGCATGGATGCAAGGCTCTCAAAAGATCAGACAGGCAGGCCGGAACCATTCTCACCCGTCGCGGTTCCGACACGCCAGACACCAGTCAGTGCTGCACATCAGAATCGATTCCGTGCTCCAGAGCAAGCAGCCCTGTCCAGCGCGGCAAAATCGAAACAGGGCGAATGGATGTCTGATCCACTCGCCCTGTCTGTTTGAGATCCGAAATTTATCTGGGCACAGCTCGCAGTACCAGGCTCCCCCTGCACAGCTCACTCTGTAACGTTCACCGTGCCAGGTTGACAGGGCCAGGTTCACAGGGCAAAGCTCTCTGGCCCGGCCAGCTGCCGGAAGAGGCTGCCAGAGCAGGCCAACAGAACAGACGGCCGGCTTTATGGGGCCGTGGCTTCCGGTGCAAAGCGTTTCTGCAGCTGGTGCCGGGTGGACTGCGTCATGAAAATTTCCGGCAGCAGTGTTTCAGACAGCGTCTCGGTGAGCGCCGCCGGAATGGCCAGTTCATGATCCGACAGCCAGCTGACAATGTGATCTTCCGAGACCGCCTCTGACTGGCGACCGCGTCGTCCGGCGATGGAAACCCCGGGCAGGGATGGACGGTCTTCCGTCACATCATCTCCCAGCAGTCGCAGCGAGATCGGTCCGACGGTCAGGGTGCTCCCCTGTTCCAGCAGGGCCCGTCCCCGAACCGGGCGGCCATCCACAAATGTTCCGTTACGGCTGCCCAGGTCTTCGACCAGCACGCTGTCCTCCTGGCGGGTCAGTCGGCAATGCATGCGACTGACTTCCGGTGAGGCAATGCGGATTCGAGCCTGATCACCCCGGCCGACCACCGCGGACTCCACGGCAAACAGCAACCGGCGGCCTTTGAGCTTTCCGGTCTGGATTTCAAGAATGGGAGTCACTGGATTCATGGCAGATTGTAGGCAGTCGTTCAGGAAGGGACTGCCGCTTTTCATTTAACAGGAAGGAATGTGCAGGCAGGTGGGAGTCAAATCGGAGGAATACGTCACCGGGCGTCCGTGAATCAATGTGGATTCGCCACTTCCCGCTGACAGGCGACCGTCAGGATGATCCATTCTCCCCATTTTATTCAGCGCGATCAATAATTGCCGATGCGCGAGAAAACAGATGCTCAAAATTGAAACATTGCCTTCAACACATCGACATATCAACTTGTGTCACAGGCAGATCGGACATCCGACCTCTCACAGGGAACGAATCAGGCGCTGAACTCGGGAGCGCCCCGTTGGGGCCGCTAATCCTGGCTGGCTTCTTCACCGAAAACGGGACCAGAGACCGTGTCTGTGATCTCTGACTCCTCTGGAACAGTCTTTCCGCCAGACCGCTTCCGGCAAGGGGAATCTTGCCGCGAAAACGAAAACCCTTGTGACGCAGGACCATCGGAGACGCACATCCGTTGCCATACTCGCAAGGGGAACATCCTGTCCGGGACTTTGGGGGCTTTCAGGTCGTCTGGCAGGCCCGATGACGACGCCTCCGAAGCGGTGGAAGGAAACAGGGCAGCCGGCCTTCCGTCGAGCCCTTCCGTCGAGCCCTTCCGTCGAGCGAGCCACTGCCGATCAAGCCCCGCCGATCAAGCCCCGCGATTGAACGCCCTCCGGGGCCGGTCCGGGGCTCGGCTTGATGAGCCGTCTGGGGCCTGTCGGATCGGCCGTTCCCGAGGAGAGCCGTCACATTCTCCGGCGCTGATCTGTCGATGCCGATTCTCCCGTTTGCCGGCCTGTTGTTTCTTCTGTGCCTGAACCTGCTGCTGTTCCATTGCATTCCCGCGTGCGCATTGTTGAGATGCGGTTTCCAGCAGGATGGTTCACCGGTTCGACCGGGGCATTCTTTTGCGGAATTCTTTTGCGAATGCTTGCCAGGGCGGCGGGGACTTCGCCCGATCCCGGCAGGACGGAAAAGGTCTGGATTCATAGGGGAGAGACTGGATTGGCTTACCTGTACAGCACACCTGATGAGCAGCAGGAGATGTTGCGCGTGATCGGCGTGGAGTCGATGGAAGCGCTTCTGCAGCAGGTTCCCGAAGAATTGCGTCTGAAGCGGCCGCTGGAACTGCCTCCTGCGCAGACCGAACTGGAACTGGAACAGCACGTCCGCCGACTGGCCGGAAAGAATCAGGCTGATCGGGTCTGCTTTCTGGGAGGCGGAGCCTATGACCATTTCATCCCGGCCGTGGTCGACGAACTGACCGGACGCGGTGAGTTCTATACGGCCTATACTCCCTATCAGCCGGAAGCCAGCCAGGGATCCCTGCAGGCGTTCTTTGAATTCCAGACGCTGATCTGCGGGCTGACCGGCATGGATGTTTCCAATGCCAGTCTGTACGAAGGGGGAACCGCCGTCAGCGAAGCGGTCTTCATGGCGATGCGGATCAACGGCCGACGCGGCAAGGTCGCCATTTCTGAAGCAGTCCATCCGGAATACCGGCAGGTGGTCGAAACCTACCTGCGCGACATCGGCACCGAAGTTATTATTCTGCCGCTGAAGAACGGGCAGACCGATGTAGAACAGGCCGCGCAACTGATCGACGAGACAACCGCCTGTCTGGTGTTTCAGCATCCCAACTTCTTCGGAGTGCTGGAAGATGCAAAAGCCCTGTGCGAGACCGCCCATGCCCGGCAGGCACTCTCGGTGGTGTCATTCGATCCGATCAGCCTGGGAGTGCTGCAGCGTCCGGGAGACTGCGGGGCCGACATCGCCGTGGCGGAAGGTCAGTCGCTGGGAGTTCCCCTGCAATATGGAGGGCCTTACCTGGGGATTCTGGCCTGCCGGCAGGAATTTGTCCGCAAGATGCCGGGCCGTCTGATTACGCAGACCCGCGACCGCGACGGCAAGGTCTGTTATGCCCTGGGGCTGCAGACCCGCGAGCAGCACATTCGCCGGGACAAGGCCACCAGCAACATCTGCACCAATCAGGGCCTGCTCGCCTTGCGGGCGACGGTCTATCTGTCCCTGCTGGGGCCTGCCGGACTGCGTGAAGCTGCTGAACTGAGCTGCCGCAAAGCACATTATGCGGCCCAGCAGCTCTGCAGCGTGCCCGGGTTCGAACTGCTGTATTCCAGCCCGTTCTTCAAGGAGTTTGCCCTGAAGATGACAGGACGTCCGGTTTCCAGCGTTCTGGAGAAAGCGGCGCAGGCCGGGTTTGATATTGGTCCGGAATTCACCCGGTTCAAGAATCTGCCGGAAGAAACCTCGACGGCGCTGCTGGTGGCCGTGACCGAAAACCGGACGCGGGACGAAATCGACCGTCTTGTTTCGGCATTGAAGTCATAACGGTCGATCCGGTTCAACGCTTCGGAACTGCCGGACCGAAGCCTGTTTTGTCCGTCTCTTTTCGTTCCGGCTCTGCAGGGACAGCACTTTTTTCCCGCAGATCGCGTGGCACGGCCTTCCATTCGAACGACACGGTTTCCAGAATCATGCGAAACACACTTTCCACCCGCCCTTTGTTCGAGATGTCTTCTGCAGGCCGGCGCGCCTGCCAGTTTCCGGCCGGAGACGTGCCGGAGATGGCACTCGATTCCCTGCTGCCGAAATCCGCACTGGCGACCGAGCCGCCCGAATTGCCGGAACTGGCCGAAGGGGACGTGGTGCGGCACTTTGTGAACCTGTCGACCAAAAACATGTGCGTCGACACGCATTTCTATCCCCTGGGCAGTTGTACGATGAAGTACAACCCCAAGCGACACGAACGTCTGGCCCGTCTGCATGGTCTGGGAGACCTGCATCCGTATCATCGCCCGGAAGATTCCCAGGGCATGCTCGAAATTCTGTTCGAACTGCAGCAGATGCTGGGAGAGATCGCCGGTCTGCCGGCGGTGTCGCTGCAGCCGGCCGCCGGAGCTCAGGGAGAATTTGCCGCCCTGCTGGTGGCCGCGGCCTATTTCCGTGATCGCGGAGAAAAACGGACGAAGGTGCTCTTCCCGGCCAGTGCCCACGGCACCAATCCAGCCAGTGCCGCCCTGGCCGGATTCGACTGCGTGCAGCTCAGCCCCTCGAAGTCTGGCTTTGTCGACCTGGAAGAACTGAAGGCCAAAGTCGATTCGTCGACGGCCGTCTTCATGGTCACCAATCCCAATACGCTGGGCCTGTTCGAAAAAGACATCGCCGAAATTTCACGCATCCTGCACGATGCCGGCGGGCTGGTCTATATCGACGGGGCCAATATGAATGCCATTCTCGGCGTGACCCGGCCTGGCGATTTCGGCGGAGACATGATGCACTACAATGTGCATAAAACCTTCACCGGTCCGCACGGCGCCGGAGGTCCCGGGGCCGGTCCGATTGCAGTACGTTCGTTCCTGGCTGATTATCTGCCTGGCCCGATCGTCACCCGAAATGACGCCGGCCAGTTCGCGCTTTCCACTCCCGCCAAATCCGTGGGACGAGTGCGGTCCTTCTTCGGGAATGTGGGAATTCTGCTGCGGGGATATTTCTACATCCGCACGCTGGGAGCCCAGGGACTGCGCGATGTTTCCGAACATGCCCTGCTGAATGCCAATTACCTGCGGGCACGCCTGCAGGATGTGCTGCCGGTTCCGAATGGCGAATACTGCATGCACGAGTTCGTGTCGTCGGCCCGGCGACTCAAGGACGAACAGGGCATTACGGCCCTGGATCTCTGCAAGCGCCTGCTCGACTATGGTTTTCATGCCCCGACGGTGTACTTTCCGCTGGTGGTGCCGGAAGCGCTGATGATCGAACCGACGGAAACAGAGTCGAAGCAGACTCTGGATGCGTTTGTCGATGCCGTGCGTCAGATCATCACCGAACCGGCCGATCTGCTGCATGAAGCGCCGCACACGACGCCGATTCGCCGGCCTGACGAGGTTGCGGCAGCGAAGAATCCGGTGCTGAAATGGACCCACTGCGTCAAAGACTGACGCAGCAAAAACCGACAGATCAAAGACCGGCGAATCGCGTTGTGGCCGACAGGGAGAGAATGGCCGAATGCCAATCATTCTCGCCGGTGCCTGCGCCGCGCACATTTCTTCGAAGACAGCACACTCTTCGCAGCAGTTGACGTAGTGATAATCTCGCCAACCTGAAGGCGCACATTTCTTCGAAGACAGCACACTCTTCGCAGGGCAGGTCGCTGACCCCTGCGAGGGCAATGCGTTCGAAACGCGGGATTTTCCGCAGCACTTTCAGGGCGAGTCGAAGCCTCACTTCGCCGGCTTGCGGGGCTTGTCCTTGCCTTGCGGCACCACTTTCACTGCCGAGGAAGGAATCGGGGCCTGAGCGCTGGTGAGAACCGGCAGATCATCCGGCAGGGGCTTGAGAAAGAAATCGCGATACTGAATGCGCATCGCTGGCCCGACATGCACCTGCACTCCCAGAATGCCTTCCAGCGCGCGATGCTGTTCATCCAGATCAATCACGTCGACAGTCTGGTGATCATCAATCCAGTGCTGGTGATGATTGCCTGTGACCAGCACCCGATACTGATGCCAGACATCGGCAGGGAATTCTTTGATCGGCAATGAGCCGACCACCCAGGGCTGGCTGTCGGAATCGATAATCACCTTCTCCCCGGTGTGGGCCAGAATCCGGCGTCCCCGTTCTTCATACAGCATGCCGTTGTAATCGGCCCGGGCAGGGACGACATCGCACTGATAACCGGTGACCACACTTTCCCCCAGATCAGGCCGGGACTGACTGCGGTAGTTCAGGCCGCTGTTGCCGCCGGGCGTGACTTTGACCTGCACCTGCAGTTCAAAGTTTTTCAGAACGCCTCCCTGCCAGATGATGAACCGGTTGTACTTCAACGTCCCATCGGTCACGCCGGTCAGACACCCCTCCTGAACGCTCCAGTATTCCGGGCTGCCTTCCCAGCCGGTCAGGTCCTGCCCGTTGAAGATTTTCTGAAATCCGGCAGGGGGCTCGGCACTCCAGCCCTGACTGCTCAGCAGGCAGGTCAGAACCAATGCGGCAAGGCGTTGTGCTGTCTTCATGAATGATCTGTCCTGGAAAAAAGCGGTTCACAAAATCTTCTGCAGTCTCTTCGACAGTCCTCTCTGCAGCCCGCTCATGCAAGAGCTGCAGGTTGCAGAGACTGTGGCCGTGACGAAAGCACATCTCCCCGCAAGGGCCGCGACTCATCCCGCTGGAAGTTGCGCGTCCTCAGGCAAAACGCGCCGCGCAGGCTCGGCCCCGGGCGACCTGCTTTGAGCCGTTTTGCTCCCTGCTCCGCCAAATTTCTTTTGTGCCAGTCATGGGCGAGCTTTGATGTGTCTTCCGGATCTGATATATCCCAGAAATCGTGCGATCAGGAAAGGCACAGCGACCTGTCAGGGAAAGATTCCTCTGCAAGGGGACCTCCCCACAATAAGGGCATCCCCTGTTGTCGCCTGTCAGACCTGCCTGCCTGCTGTTGAATCCGCTGCTATTCCCTGTTCAGGATTGATTCAGATGAAGCTGCTTGTTGCTGTCTCCTGCACGACTGCCCTGTTGTTCGGTGGTGTGGCCCTGGCTCAAAATCCTGCGAAAGGAAAACCGCAGAAAGAATTTCAGGCCGGCCAGCCACTGGGGGCCATCAATGAAGCGGGCAAATTTGTCCCGCTGTCAGAGAACGTCAAGGTCTATGGCAGTTTTCGCTTTGCCGAAAGCTGCGTGTATGACCCGGCGCGCAATCTGATTGTCGTGATGAATGCCGGAGTTCCCCAGGCGCAGGATGAAAACGATGGTTACGTTTCGCTGCTGAACCCGGACGGCACGGTGCACACGGCCAAGTGGATTGGTGCCACACGCGACGGACTGACACTGAATCATCCTCTCGGCTGCGCCCTGCAGAACGGCACGCTGTATGCCGCAGACATTGATGTTGTCCGCACGTTCGACATGGCGACCGGGCGTCCCGGGCAGGCTTTTCCAGTCCCGGGATCTGTCTTCCTGAACGGGATCGGCGTGACCGGCGACGGCACCATTTATGTGTCGAATACCCGGCCGGAAGGACGGATCTACAAGATCACCTCCCAGGGGCAGGTGTCGACGTTTGTGGACGGGGAACCGCTGAAAAGCCCCAACGGCGTGGCGATTGATCCAGAGGGAAATGTCGTGGTCGTGAACGTGGGAGACAACGCGGTGCTGACTTTCGACCCGACCGGCAAACTGATCAAGACCGAACATGCGGCCGAAGGCGGCAACGACGGACTGGTGATTCTGCCGGACGGCACCAAGTATGTCAGCAGTGTCCGCTTTGGCAGTATCTCGGAAATTCGCCCGGGACAGCCGGCCCAGGTCATTGCCTCAGGCATTCCGAGCGCCGCCTCGATGGGGTATGACCCGAAGCAGCACCAGCTGATCATCCCGATGAATAACAACAACGCCCTCGCCTTCATTTCGCTGAAGAAGTGAGGCTGTTTCGGCAGCCTGCCTGCACCCTCGCGCCGGCTTCAGATGGACTCGCACCGATCTGAAGCCAGGCATGGACTTCCTGCCATTGATCCCCCTTGCCATGAAAAGACCTGCCGCATGAACCGACGCGACTTTCTCACCTCGTCCGCACTGGGAGCCGGCCTGCCGGCGCTGGCCATGCAACCACTGGCCCTGCAGTCGCTGGCTCTGGCCGAGACCACGGCCGCAGAGTCGACACTGCCTCGCACCGTGCTGATTCCCCGGGTCTCGCCTGAAGTGCTGGCCGACTGGACGGCAGTTGCTCCCGGGTTGAAGCTGGTTCCCTGCCGCAATCACGCAGAAGCCCTGGAACAGGTGAAGTCAGCCGATGCGAGCATTGGATTTATCACCCCGGAAATCATCCGGGCCGGCAAATCGCTGAAATGGGTGCAGCAGGGAAGTGCCGGAGTGGAACACCAGATGGAGATTCCGGAACTCGTGGACAGCAACATCGTGCTGACGAACATGCAGCGCGTGTATGCTCCCGAAATTGCGGATCAGGCTCTGGGATATCTGCTGGCTTTCAGCCGGGGATTGGGGCACTTCATCCGCATTCAATCTCGACAGGAATGGCCGAAGACCCAGAAGAATGTCGTGCTCGATGAACTGGACGGCAAAACCCTGCTGATCATCGGACTGGGGGGAATCGGCAGTGCGATTGCCTGTCGCGCTGCGGCTTTCGGTCTGCGCGTGCTGGCGACCGATCCCAAGGTGATGGAACGTCCCCGTTCTGTGGCCGAACTGCATCGCCCGGAAGATCTGCATTCGCTGCTGCCCCAGGCCGATATCGTGGCCAGCGCGGTGCCGCTGACGAAAGTTTCGCGAAAGATGATCGGGGCCGACGAGTTTTCCAGAATGAAGTCCGGCGTCGTTTTCATCAATGTTTCCCGAGGCGGCATTGTCGATACCGATGCTCTGGTCGCGGCACTCGACAGCGGGCATGTGGCCGCGGCCGGTCTGGATGTCACCGATCCGGAACCGTTGCCGTCCGGTCATCCGCTCTGGACCCGCAACGTGATCATCACGCCGCACAATGCCGGTCAGTCTGTCGGAGTCGGCCGACGCCGCAATGAAATCATCCGGGAAAACCTGAGACGCTTCGCCGCCGGTCAGGGGCTGCTGAATGTCATCGACAAAACCGTGGGATATTAACGCAGGGAATTCTCGCCTGAGCCTGCAGAGATGCGGCGCATCGCTTCTGGGGAGATGCTCCCCCCAGGGCGGAAGCTGGCCCCTTCGCGAGGGAAGCATTCGCGCTCTGTGAACGAAAGCAGGCCCGGAAATTCCGGGCCTGCAGGTGGGCTTCTCCTTCCTGGTTCACTCTGTCAGGCACCTGCGCACAGCAGCGCGACTGACAATCCGGGGGGATGACCGTCGCCACACAAACGTGTTCTGCGAGCCCCCGACCGGGCAGGCCGGGTTTCACGTTGTGCTGCGATCATTTTTGACGGGTCAGCAATAGGCAACCTCCCTTCATCCATGAAAGACAGTCCAGGTTTTCCTGTGGCGGACAACTCGGATCAGGCGAGTTCCCCCGGTGGAAAACTGAGCATCACCGGGTGGTGAACTGTCGCCCCATGCTTAAGTTGAAACTGCTCCCACATCGACAGCGACTCTTCCCAGCGGTTCAAGGAATTTTCCAGCTCCAGCAGCCGGCGAGATCCCATGCCCTGCAGTTTGAGCTGCCGGACCAGCAACCGGGCCGGCATGGCCTCACCTGTCAAAGCCAGGGCAGTGGCCAGATTCAACAGATACACCGGCGGGACCGGCTGATGTTCCGACGCCATGGATTCCAGCAGATATTCCAGAATCCGCACGGCTTCTGCTTCTTTTCCCAGATGCATCAGACAGACAGCCCGGGCATTCTCGAACGCCGGGCAGACATAGCGCTGCTGGCCCAGACGCCGCAGAGCTTCGCAGGCCAGCCCTGAATTCAACAGCGATTCAATGCGCGCCAGAATGTCGTCAATCAGGCTGGGGACCGGATTGCGGGGAGTCGCGGCTCCGATAGACACCACGGCAGAGCCCGCTGTTTCGCGGCCAGATTCGTCAACGGTCACAGAACCGGAAGACACAAGAATCGAAGATGAGGATGTCACCATTTTTCAACCTCCACGTAAACAATTTCTGCGAGGGGCGATCCGGCATTCAGACTCCGGCAGTGTCCCGGTCTCCAGAAGGATCTTCCGAAGAGAACACACCCGGCCGTGATGAATACGGACCAGAAAGCGCAGAACAGATGATGCGGTTACGGCCGCTCCCGGACGGTCAGGCAGACACTTCCGGCAGGCAGCCACAGAGTGGAAGGCCACTGAAACATGCAGGGTTCATGGCCTGCCGTCTGATCCAGCAAGTCGACTTTCAGACAGCAGACGACACGAACAGCAAATCAAAGCAGGCATGTTTCCCTTGAATGCCGGAAGCTGCCGAAGCATGGCACTGCTGTCTTGTGAATTCCGGGGAATCCGGAAGATCATCGCCTCAGCAGGCAGGGTCGCAGTTCCGCCACTCAATAGCGAAGCGGTGCTGAGCAGGCAGTTCAACAGCGAAGCGGTGCGTTCCGTTCCAGATGCAGAAACGGACTGTGTTTCAGACACTGGAAGGAGACGGCACTGGACGAGAGAGAATTCCAGTCAGAGGACCAGCAGAAGTTCCCCGGCGCATCCAGGCGGACATCTTCAATCCCTGAGTCATCGATCCACAGCGAAAGTTGCGGCGTCGAAGATTCTGGTGAGTCTTCCGGCAGCCACTGGCAATCAGAGACCGGCCCAGACCGACTGCCGACCTGCAATGCAGCGGCAAGCGTGGGCCGAATACTGGAAATCACCGGAGAAACACCGGCAGTCTGTCCACTCATCCGGCAAGGGAGACTTGCAAGATTCAGCAGCAGTCCGGCAATCATGCCGAGCGAGACAACGGTGAGGCGATGCATTGGAGATCCCGCTGTGAATTCAGACGGACACCAGATCTGCCAGCATTTATACGCCTGCGAATCAGGGGCAACAAGATGGGAATTACACAGGTCTCCTCATGGAAGAGCGGATATTTCCCGGGAAATCGAGCCCGTCACTTTCTATTTAGAATGCTGCATCCTGCCAGCTCCCAACAAGATGAGGATCGAAAACTCACGGTCCTCAATGCCGGGAATCAACAAAACCACAACAAAGAATTAACCTGAAAGTAACCCCCTGCAGCCACTCGACTGGCGGATTTCGCAGGTCCGGGCGTTCGGACGTTCCGGTCTCCATCATCAGAGGCGCGCGATCAGGCCGGCTCTGAACGCATGACATGGAACCGATGCATCGGGGCGGTTAAAGTGAGATGCAGCACGGTTGTCGTTCAGGTGCTGTTGATGTCCGGAGCCAATCAAGGGAGTTCCATGATCGATCGATGTCGCTGTCTTCTCTGGGCCGTACTCATGACCGGCCTGCTTTTCTCGTTACCGGTGCCAGCCCAGGAAAAGCCGCGTTCCGGTCCGGAGCGCTGGGAACCGGACATTCAGCGGTTCGAAGCAGCAGACGCCAAGTCGCCCCCGGCTCCCGGACAGGTTGTCTTTGTGGGAAGCTCCAGCATCAGAATGTGGAAACTGCAGGAGTCCTTCCCCGGTCTGGATGCACTCAACCGGGGTTTCGGCGGTTCCATTCTTCCAGACAGCGTGCATTATTTCGACCGGATCGTGGCGGCTTACAAACCCCGGCTGATCGTGCTGTATGCCGGCGACAATGACGTCAATGCAAAACATTCTCCTGAAACCATTGCGGCCGACTTCGAGGCCTTTCTGAAAAAGGCCCACGCAGCACTTCCCAGGACCCGGGTGATCTATATCGGCATCAAACCCAGCATCAAACGCTGGAATCTGGTCGATCAGGTGCGTGCCGCCAACAAGCTGATTCAGGCCGTTTGCAAGAACGATCCTTTCGCGGACTTCATCGATGTCGATGCCGTGATGCTGGGAGCGGATGGAAAGCCGAATCCCGATCTGTTCGCCCCGGATGGTCTGCACATGAGCCCGGCCGGCTACAAAATCTGGGCCGATCTTCTGCGGCCGTTTCTCAGTAAAGATCCGCGCGCCGGAGCCCTGCGGACCTTGAAAGACAAGTACCATCCGTGGACGCCCCCGGCGACTCTGGCTGAATGGGAAGCCCTGGCTCCCCGCCTGCGCCGGCAGATTCAGGTGGCCAGCGGCCTGTGGCCATTGCCGGAGAAAGGGCCGCTCGAACCGAAACAGCACGGCACGCTCGATCGCGGCGATTACATTGTCGAACGCATCAGTTTCACCAGCATGCCCGGGCTGACAGTCACCGGCAACCTGTATCGTCCCAAAAATATCCAGGGACGAGTTCCCGGCATCCTGTGCACGCATGGCCATACCCTTTATGGGCGATTTCAGGATAACGGAGACCAGGCTGCTCAACGCTGGATGAACATGGGGGCCGAACAGTTTTATTCAGGAGCGCGAATGGCCCTGCAGGCGCGCTCCGTTCAGATGGCGCGCATGGGATGCATTGTCTTTCATTATGACATGATCGGGAATGCCGACAGTAAAACGCTTTCGCATCGCGGAGGCTTCTCCGACGCCGATGCCAGTCTGTGGCTGCACAGCAAGCTCGGCCTGCAGACCTGGAATTCGCTCCGCGGCGTCGATTATCTGCTTTCTCGCGATGACGTCGATCCGACGCGCATTGCCATCAACGGAGCCAGTGGCGGCGGAACACAGACCATGCTGGCCGGCGCACTCGATTCACGCATTGCCCAGGCCTTTCCGGCTGTCATGGTCTCGACCAACATGCAGGGGGGATGCATCTGCGAAAATGCTGATTATCTGCGCATCGGCATCAACAATGTCGCGATTGCCGCGTTATTCGCTCCCCGCCCGCAGGGCATGTCCGGAGCCAACGACTGGACGGTCCACATCGAGACACTCGGCCTGCCGGAACTGAAGCAGGTTTATGGGCTGTATGGTCAGGCCGATCAGGTTTCGGCCCGCTGCTGGCCGCAGTTTCCGCACAGTTTCAACCAGCCCTCGCGCGAATACCTGTATGAACTTCTGAACCGTGATCTGCAGTTGAATCTGCCGACACCGGTCCACCAGACCGATTTCTGGCCGCTGACGCGCGAAGAACTGTCGATCGATGGCGACCAGCCGGTCTCTTCTCTGCATGATCTGCCCGAAAACGAACTGCGGGACCGGTTGCGCGAGCGCGACCGCGCCATGTTTCAGGCTCTGCTGAAATCGTCCGATCAAGACTATCGCACGGTCATCGGCGGCGCACTGCAGGTGATGCTTTCCCCGGATCAGCAGACGGCTTCAAAAACAGACATTCAGACACAGAAGCTGACAGAAAATGTCGTGAAGCAGACGTTTCTGGCCACCACTGAAACGCAGCAGATTCCCGGCTGCCTGTTGACCCCGGACGGAGAAATTCAGGGACTGGCCCTGTGGTTCGATCCGGCCGGAACCGGGCACCTGTTCGATGCTCAGGGCCTGCCGGAAAAAGCCGTGCAGCTGCTGCTGGATCAGCACTGGGCCGTGGCGAGCGCCGATTTGTATCTGACCGGACCAGATGCCGATCCCCAGAACCGATATCTCCAGCGGTTCCATCAGATGACGACCAGTCATGAGCCGTCGACCCCGGGCGAAGACTATTCCGGGTTTGTCTATGGCTACAATCGTCCGCTGATTTCAGAACGCATCTCCGACATTCAGCACATCACCGAAGCGCTGAATCTGAAGGATTACAAGTCTGTCGCCTGGATTGGCACAGGCAAGGCCGGATTGTGGACAGTCCTGTCGCGTGCCGCGCAGGCAGATTCTTCACAGGCAGACGGACCATTGGAAAAAACGATTGTTGCCCTGAACGCATTCAGGTTTTCCGAGTTGACCAGCGCGGCCGATCCTGACTTTCTGCCGGGAGCCTTGAAATATGGCGGCATCGGCGGACTCGCCGGGCTGATTTCCCCCGCCCCGCTGCAGCTGTATGTCTCTGCCGGCGGCGAAGAGGAACTGGCCCCCCTGTCCACTCGATATGGGAAGAAGTCCGGGCTGACCATTCAGCAGGACCAGCTTAAGCGGGCGGCCATTCCCGGTCTGGTTGCGGCCCCCTGATTCCGGTCACCGGCAGCCGGACAGGCATCTGAAAGAGCAACGCGCTCCATGACACCGGTTCGTTTCTTCGAATCGTCCCCACCCCGCGGATTGGCAGGTTCATCTGTTCTGATGCTGTTCGACGCGGGCACTGAAACGCTCTAGAACAGGCGATTCAGGCCATTCAAAGCGGCCACACGATAGGCTTCAGCCATGGTGGGATAGTTGAATGTCGAATTCACAAAGTACATCAGCGTGTTCTGCTCGCCCGGCTGCGACATAATGGCCTGGCCAATGTGAATGATTTCCGAGGCATTCGCCCCGAAACAGTGAATTCCCAGCAGTTGCAATGTTTCCCGGTGGAACAGAATTTTGAGCATGCCGGTCGTCTGCCCGGTGATCTGGGCGCGGGCGAGGCTTTTGAACATCGAGTGCCCGACTTCATAGGGCACTCCGTCGGCTGTCAGCTGCCGTTCGGTCTTGCCCAGTGAGCTGATTTCCGGCGAGGTATAAATGCCGGTGGGAATATCCTGAATCAGGGCGCGTTCGCAGCTTCCATTGATGACATGGTGCGCGGCATAGCGCCCCTGCACATAGGCCGCACTGGCCAGCGAAGGAATGCCGACCACGTCCCCAACGGCATAGACATGCGGCACGGATGTCTGGAAGTGTTCATTGGTCTGAATGTAGCCGCGCTTGTCGATTTCGATGTTCAGGGAATCGAGTCCCAGGTTCTCGGTGTTTCCGGTCCGGCCGGCCGCCCAGAAGAGAATGTCGGTTTTGATCTGCTTGCCGGATTTCAGGTGCAGAATGACGCCATCATCTTCCGGCTGCACGCGGGAATACATTTCATTGTGCCGGATCAGGCAGCCGCGTTCGCGCAGGTGATAACTCAGGGCATCGATGATTTCATCATCCAGAAATTCCAGCAGCTTGTCCCGGGTGTTGATCAGGTTGACTTTCACTCCCAGGTTGCGAAACATCGATCCATATTCACAGCCCACCACGCCGGCCCCGTAAATGGTGATCGACTTGGGAGTGTGATTCAGACTGAGAATCGTGTCGCTGTCGCAGATCAGCGGGTGGGAAAAATCAATATCGGCCGGGCGATAAGGTCGTGACCCGGTGGCGATAATGAAGGCCGAAGCATGCAGGCGGCGTTTCCCGCCATATTCATCACGCACTTCGACTGTATTGGGATCAACAAACACCGCCTGCCCGAACATGATCGGCACGTCGTTGCGCTCATAAAAGCTGTTGCGCATATCCACCTGCTTCTCGATCACCGAGGCCGCGCTGCGGCGCAGGGCCGGGAAGTCAGGAATGCTGGTCATCGCGGAATCGCGAAACAGCTTGTTATGGAAGAACTGCGTGGCCTGAAAAATGGCAAACCGCAGAGCCTTGCTGGGAATGGTGCCCCAGTGCGTGCAGCCGCCTCCCAGCTGATGATAACGCTCGACAACAGCCACCGACCGGCCGAGCTTTGTGGCCTGCATGGCCGCTCCTTCACCGCCAGGCCCTGTTCCAATCACAACAATGTCAAAGGTCTTTTCAGTCATTGATCCACAGCTGCTTGGAGATTCCGGTTCCGGCATCCGCCGACTGCCACAATCTGATCGTGAACCCCAACTGCTGCAAGCCCGAACCGGCCGTTTTGGGAAGTTCCCATTCCTTGAATTTCGAATTCATTTTGCGTGATGGGTTCAAGATCACGGGCCGATTGTTCTTTCCGATTCCGGCATGGAACAGGCCCTGTTCACCACGGAAAGCCCCGGGGATCTGCCGCCGCAGTTTTCGGAACCTGTGTGAAAATAGAACCTTGAGACGCAGGGCTGCCGGCCGGAGAGCACAGGAGGACGGAGTGCCGCTTGCGCAGGAGAGTCCAGTTCGCCCAGTGCATTCCCGGCAAGCCTGCTGCTCCCGCTGTTTCGACTGGAATTACCCGACTTCTGGATTACCGGCCTCCCGGACGAGGCAGTGCATGCGGAGCCGTGAGATCGCCGTAATATTCCGGGTGCCGATCCGCGAAGCGGTCGATTCCCTGCCCGTCCGGACCCCGACCCACCCGCTTGTCGCGCGCCAGCGCCGGGTCGATCTCGGCATAGAGAATCGTTTCTGCCTGCTCGTCGGCTTTGGCCAGCACCTCCCCGGACGGGGCCACGATCTGGCTTCCGCCGATGAAGCGAAAGCCCCGTTCCTCTCCCACCCGATTGCAGCAGGCAAAGAAGACCTTGTTTTCCAGAGCCCGGGTGCGGATCACATGCTCGACCATCGGTTCGGCCGGGGACGGAAAGTTGGTCGGCAGGGCAATCAGGTCGGCCCCCAGCAGGGAAAGTGCCCGCATCGATTCTGGAAACGCCGAGTCATAACAGATGCTCAACCCGACGCGCAGCTGTGGCAATGAGGTCACCCGAAACGGCTCATCGCCAAACGCCGCAAACCGGTCGACCCCCAGATAAGGAAGATGAATCTTGCGGTAACGATCGATCAGGCCGGTCGGGCCGACACAGGCCGCGACATTAAAGACCCCGTTGGCTGACGATTCCAGCAGGCCGAAAATCGCAATGCCGCCGACTTCCTGCAGGCACTTATGAATGCGCTGCACGGCAGGACCAGGCACAGGCTGTGCAAACGAGGCTGCCTCTTCAACCGACGTAAAGCAATAGCCGGTCAGCGCGCATTCCGGAAACAGCGTCAGTTCGGCCCCGGCCTTCCGCGACTCACACAACCGGTCCAGCAGGGTCGAAACATTGCGGTCGATCTCTCCCAGCCGGACATCCATCTGCACGACAGCAATTTTCATGGTCATTCACACTCCGAAGATTTCAAACATCGAACAAAAGCTGCCCGGATCTGCTCGTGGTGAGAAAGTTCTCGTTCATCGAGGGGTTTTGTTCGCGGCTCTGAAAAACGTCTGACTCTCAATGTCGCGAGTCTTTCCTTCTGCGACAAGGAACTCTCCCCTGCGGGAACAGGTTGCCGGCCGCCGGAACAGAAGCATCCGCCCAGCCGTCCGCTTTCGTTAGATGACGGGAATCTGGAAGCTGGATCGATTGCGGCCGGCCAGAACAGATGGGATATTCCATGATCCGCAGTCCCTCCAGAATCCCGCTGCCAGTCACAGGTCTTTGCCATGACAGAATGCCGCCTGACGTCTGCCGTCCCTGCATTCGCGCCCCGGCCAGCAGCTCTGCTGTGGCATGCCGCCTGCCTGGCTGTCTGCCTGATCGGCTGGTGCGCCTGGTCGACTCTGTGCAGCACTGTCGGTTTCGCGGCCCCGCCGCGGGCCGCCCCGGCGCCTGTCCGTCCGGCCACGGTCTCGGCCGCCGCCGCAGTGCTCGACCTGACCAGGTTTCCGCTGATGAACGGAAGCCGGCCGCCGTTAACGCGAACTGTCGCCACGCTGCATTATCAGGCTCCCGGCAAGGCCGCGGCCGTTTACACCTGGAATCTGAAACATCTCCTGCAGCTGGGCTGGAAAGAAGCCCCTGGCGGATATTCCACCGAAGACCTCGTCTCCGGCACGTTCACTCATGCCGGGTATGTGCTGACCGTCACGGCCATCCCGGCCCAGGAAGCCGGCTTTTCGAAGGTCGCCCTGGTGAACCTGGGAAATGTCCCGCTGGATTCGCTTCCCGCGCCGCCGGGTGCCCGACCGCTGTTTGCCAGTCCGGTCGTCAGAATGCTGATTGCCGAATCAGCCGTGGAGCCCACGACTCAGGAAATCCGGAAGACGCTGGAACAGCAGGGCTGGCAACCGTATGGCGACGCCGGTCCTCAGCACTTTTACCGGAAGAACGCAATTCGGCTTTCCGCGACCATTGGCATGGCCCCGGCCCAGGGAGGAAAGACCAGCATCAGCTACAGCACGGAACTCATGTCGGCGGAGCTGCCCGCCCTGCCGCATGCCCAGGCCATCTCCTATTCCGACACGAACAAAGAACTCGGGTTCGAAACCATGCAGGACACCGCCGAGGTGCATGCCGCGTATCGGACTCTGCTTCAATCGGCAGGCTGGACAGCCACGACCGATCACCCCCTGAAAGTCGGCTTCCGTGATACAACGGTTTTCCGCAATCCCCCGGCAGAGATGCTGACTCTCGAAACGCGAGTCTCCTCCGGCGTCCTGCGCGGGCAATTGCGATTTCGAACGGCAGAAGAGGTTCAGGAACTGGACCGCAAGGCCAAAGCCGCGGCAGAAAAGGAGCATGCCCAGAAGGAAGACGCGAAAGAAGCCTCTCTCCCCAAAGTCGTCATTCATCTGTCCAGTGGAATGGAGGTCGCAGAACAGGAGGCATCCCGGGTGGTGCTGAGAGTGAGACCGGGAAAGGCCCGTGCTGCCAGCGACCAGCTTCGCAAATCGCTGATGGAAACCGGCTGGAAAGCCGGCACGACCATGCAGCAGGATCTGTTCGGCACAATGATTTTTGAACAGTCTCCCCGGGCAATCACCATTGTGTATGTCGATTCCGGGCTGACTCCGGCAGAAATCAGGCTGCAGGGAACCGGCATCGGCTTCGATCTGCAGCCCATGAAATGAACGCGCGCCCGGACCTCTTCCGGCAAGATGAAGACAGACACAACATTTCTGAAAACAGTCAGTTATGCGATTGTTTCAGATTTATTAAGTTCCCTGAAAACATGGCCTGCCACGCCGTGAAGGGCAGGCCATCAAGAATCAGCCGGCTCTGATTCTTGATCAGGAGTGCCTGCTCAATTTTCTCTGGTCCGCAAAGTCTCTAGAATGTGCGGCCCTGCTTCCGGAAACGAATCGGATGATCCTGCCGGCTGAATGGATCGGCTCCGACCGTTGACACAGGACAGGAATCGATCTTTCGTGCGACGAATTGCGTTCTCCGTCGCATGTTGCAACGTGTGAAGGGAATGAAGCCTTTAGCCGGCAAAAACTGAAAGAAAGTGAGCTCGTTTCGTGGCGCTGACAGAAGAATTTGAAGCAATTTATCAGGAAGTCATCAAGCGGAATCAGGGAGAGAAGGAATTTCACCAGGCGGTCCTCGAAGTCTTAGAGACTCTGGGACCGGTTCTGGCCAAACACCCGGATTACGCGGAAGCCAAAATTCTGGAGCGTCTGTGCGAGCCGGAACGCCAGCTGATCTTTCGGGTGCCCTGGCAGGATGACAAAGGCCAGATCCAGATCAACCGGGGATTCCGGGTGCAGTTCAACAGCGCTCTCGGACCTTATAAAGGGGGCCTGCGGTTCCATCCGTCGGTCTATCTGGGAATTGTCAAATTCCTGGGCTTTGAGCAGATCTTCAAGAACTCGCTCACCGGACTTCCGATCGGCGGTGCCAAAGGGGGCTCGGACTTCGACCCGAAAGGAAAATCGGATTCCGAAGTCATGCGTTTCTGCCAGTCCTTCATGACGGAACTGTGGCGCATCATCGGTGAATATACCGACGTTCCTGCAGGCGACATCGGGGTCGGTGGACGCGAAATCGGCTACCTGTTCGGCCAGTACAAGCGCCTGACGAACAAATTCGAAGCCGGCGTGCTGACAGGCAAGGGCATTGTCTATGGCGGCAGCCAGGTTCGCAAAGAAGCGACCGGCTATGGATGCGTCTACTTTGTCGAAGAGATGCTCAAAACAAAAAAGAAAGGTTTTGAAGGCCTGCGGGTGGTCATTTCCGGCTCCGGAAACGTCGCTCTGTATGCTCTTCAGAAAGTGAATGAGCTGGGCGGAACCGTCGTCGCCATGAGTGACTCGAACGGAGTCATTTTCGATGAGTCAGGCCTGGATTTCGCCACGCTGCGGCAGCTGAAAGAAATCGAACGCCGCCGCATCAAGGAATATGCGAAAATCCACAAATCTGCCCGCTATCTGGAAGGGGGAAACCTGTGGGATATCCCCTGCGAAGTGGCCCTGCCTTCGGCCACCCAGAACGAACTGTCTGGCAAAGATGCGGCCACACTCGTCAAGAATGGCGTGATCGCCGTGGGAGAAGGGGCCAACATGCCTTCGACTCCGGATGCCGTGCAGATCTTCCTGAAGGCCGGAACCCTGTTCGGCCCAGGCAAAGCGGCCAATGCCGGGGGAGTGGCGACCTCTGCCCTTGAAATGCAGCAGAATGCCTCGCGGGAAGCCTGGTCGTTTGAAGAAACCGACGGCAAACTGCAGCAGATCATGCGTTCCATCCACCGGACCTGTGCCAGTGCGGCCGAAGAATACGGCTCCCCGGGCAACCTGGTTCGTGGTGCCAACATCGCAGCCTTCCTGCGACTGGCTCAGTCCACCCTCGCTCAGGGACTCGTCTGAGATCCGGGTGCCGGTTTGAAAAGCGAAGAACACTGCCGGGGTCACTGAACCTGGGCAGTGTTCTTTTTTTGGCTGCGTTCTTTTTCGGGACGGAGGGCCTTTTGGAGGCAGTCTCCTCTTTTTGAGCTGCGCTGGTTTGAACGCCCTCGATTTTGCCGCACTCTTTCCGTGCAGGCGAAGCGTCTTCACTTCGCCTGCACGGATTACTGTTATAGAACCCGAACGGTCACTGGCCGGATGCCGTGCCGGTCTGCTGCTGTTTCAGAAATTGGGCAAAAGCCGGGCCCCAGGGCTCATGATGCTCCTTGTGGGAAGCATGCGGCATGATCACCAGTTTCTTGGGGCCTTGAATCTGCTGATAGGCCGCCATTACTCCTTCCGGTGGACAAGTTGTGTCGACCAGTCCCACTCCGACCAGCGCCGGACAGGTGATGCGGGTAGCGAAGTTCATGGCATCAAAATACCGGGCCGTGCGCAGGGCCTGCTTCGTCTCCTCCCCGGCCGCACTGGCAGAGGCCCAGTTCGGCCAGCCGGGAGAACGACCCGCCGCTTTGCCGGTGTGATCGCATCCGGCCGGCACATTGGCCGACATCGCCGTGATGCGGGGATGCATACCGGCAGTGACCAGAGCCTGATATCCCCCCTGGCTGGTGCCCTGGACCAGCAGAGTCTTCTGATTCCATTCCGGACATTCGGTGAGATAATCGACCGCCCGGTAGCAGCCCAGAAACATCGGCAGAAAATAGCTTTGCTCCCGATCGCGGCTCCCCTGCGTGCGGTAATCCTTCAGTTCATTGGCAGCCTGGGCATCATAGAATGCTTTCGGTTCGTCAATCGGCAGGTCATGGGCCGAGATATTCAGCGCCAGCCAGCCATTTCGGGCCGGGCCGATCACCCAGGCCGGCTGCAGCGGATAAACACCGGCCCATTGCACCTGCAGCATCGCCGGCAGACTGGTCTTTCCGACGGGGCGGGCCAGCTGCCCGCGAATTCTCCGGCCATGAATATTGTCGAAGGTGATCTGGAAATATTCCACATCCGGATGGCCGCTGTCCATTTTCTTCAGCTGCACATTCATCGGCACGGCATGCAGCTCGGCAATCTTCGCCTTCCAGAACTCGTCGAAATCTTCCGGCACCGGGGCCGAAGCCTGAATCTGCTCGGGATTGAAAACGGCCCCCCCCTGAGCAGTCACCGGCTGTCCTGAACCGGCCGGGGTGTATTTGACAGTCAGCAGCACGCAGCCGGCATCGGCCCGTTGCGCGGTCACGGTTGCCGTGCCGCTTTTCAACGGGGCCTTGCCGCTCTGAACCTGTGTCGCCCCGCCGTTCAGCACCCGGTATTCGATTTCACCGTTCTGGACCGGCTGTTTTTCATCTGTCACCTGCACGGTCCAGGTGGCCGATTCTCCATTGCGATAAATGCCTGTCTCATGATCGGCAGTGACTCGCACCACCGGGGCAGCAACCAGCTGCGTTGCGAGCCCTGTCATGATGACCCAGGAAGCCAGCCAACTGTGTCTCATCGGAATCCTTCTCCAGAAATGGGGGGCAGAACCGGTCACCACCGCTGTTTCCAGCCACTGAATTCCAGTGAAGGGACATTGGCCGTGCAGAAATAACGATGCCGAAATGACAGCACAGAAATTTCCACCGGCTGTGTGGTCTGGTCTGCGGGACAAAAGACCATCGTCTGTGTGCCAGAGGACGTCGCATCAGTGTATGTTGATCGGCGGCACTTTTCACCGTCGCCACAGGGGGGCACCCGGCCGATTTCGGAAGTGCTTTTCCCCCGATCCCTGCATGCCTGCTGAGAATGACACCGGGAATCGCTCCCCGGACTCGACCCTGATCCGTTGAGCCAGTACGATGTTGCGCTTCGGAAGCGGAACACTGCGGGGACGCGGTCGCTCCGCCTGTTCAGCTCCGACGGCCTGACAGGAACCTGAGTGACCTGCCCGGGGACCGTCACTGAGTTTTCACGACACTTCAGAACGCGAATCAAATGCAAAACGACATCGGATTGATTGGTCTGGCGGTCATGGGCCAGAACCTGGTTCTTAACATGGCCAACCATGGCTACAGTGTTGCGGTCTTCAACCGGACCACTTCGGTGATGGAGGAGTTCGTTGGCGGCCTGAAGAGTGAGCCGGAAGACAAAGTCTGGAAGGGAACCGCCGACCGCATCAACGGCTATGCCGAACTCAAGGACTTCGTGAAATCCCTGAAGCGTCCCCGCCGAGTGATGATCATGGTCAAGGCCGGAAAACCGGTTGATGCCGTGATCGACGAACTCAAGCCGCTGCTGGAACCGGGCGACATCATCATCGATGGCGGCAACAGCGACTTCCGCGACACCAACCGCCGCTCCAAAGATCTGCCGGCAGCCGGCCTGCTGTTCATCGGCGCAGGTGTTTCCGGCGGTGAAGAAGGAGCCCTGAAGGGACCGTCGATCATGCCGGGCGGAAACAAGGACGCCTGGCCCGCCGTGAAGGACATTCTGCAGACCATCTCGGCCAAGGTTGGACCGAACAACGACATTCCGTGCTGTGAATGGGTGGGCGAAGACGGGGCCGGGCACTATGTGAAGATGGTGCATAACGGCATCGAATACGGCGACATGCAGCTGATCTGCGAAGCCTACTTCATCATGAAGCATGCCCTGGGCCTGACCAACGAAGAACTGTATCAGGTCTTCAAGGAATGGAATTCCAGCGAACTCGAAAGCTATCTGATCGAGATCACCCGCGACATCTTTACGGTGAAAGATCAGGCGACCGGCAAATATCTGGTCGACGAAATCCTCGATACGGCCCAGCAGAAAGGGACCGGCAAGTGGATGAGCCAGCATGCCCTGGACCTGGGCGTGCCGACCACTCTGATCACGGAAGCGGTCTATGCCCGCTGCCTGTCCGCCCAGAAAGACGCCCGCGTTCGCGCCTCCAAGGTGCTGTCCGGACCGGAAACGAAGTTCTCCGGCGACAAGAAGCAGTTCATCGAAGACGTGAAATGGGCCCTGTACGCCAGCAAACTGGTAAGCTATGCCCAGGGCTATGTGCAGCTCAACGCCGCGGCCGAAGAATTCGGCTGGAACCTGAACAACGGCGATATTGCACTGCTCTGGCGGGGAGGCTGCATCATCCGGTCAGTGTTCCTGGGCGACATCAAGAGCGCCTTCGACAAGAACCCGAAGCTCGAAAACCTGCTGCTCGACGACTTCTTCAAGAAGGCGGTCGACAAGGCCCAGCCGGCATGGCGGCGCGTGGTGGCTGCTGCAGTGACGCACGGCATTCCGGTGCCGGCATTCACCGCCGCGCTGTCTTACTACGACGGCTATCGCTGTGATCGCCTGCCCGCCAACCTGCTGCAGGCTCAGCGCGACTACTTCGGGGCACACACCTACGAGCGGACCGACAAGCCGCGCGGGGAAATGTTCCACACTGACTGGATTCACGAACGGAAAATCTGACAGGAGCGCACCGCTTCCGGTCAGATCACAGAAATGCAGGCATCAGCCCGGTGAGACGTCGTTCTCGTCGGGCTGGCCTCATTTCAGGACAGGCTAGCTGCGCGCGATGCAGGCCAGAGCCTTTCCGGAAGGACCTGCGCAGCATTGTTCCGGAGCGATGCAGAATCACAGGCCGGATTCTGCAAACTGGCGAAATCTCCGGATTCCACGTAGCATGTCGGCATGCAACACGACCTGTGGACTGCCGTTGACCATTACATCACCGATCTGTTTGTCGGCTCCGATGCCGCTCTGGAGGGGGCCCTCGCCAACAGTGCCGCTGCTCAGCTTCCGGCCATTGCCGTGGCTCCGCCGCAGGGCAAATTTCTGTCGATCCTCGCCCGATCGGTTCAGGCCCGGCGGATTCTCGAAATCGGCACCCTGGGCGGCTACAGCACCATCTGGCTGGCCCGGGCACTCCCTGCGGACGGCCGGCTGATCACGCTGGAATTTGAAAAACTGCATGCCCATGTGGCGCAGCGTAACCTGGAGCATGCCGGAGTCGCCGGGCAGGTGGAAATCCGCATCGGCCCCGCCGCCGACAGTCTGCGCCAGATGATCACCGCCGGCGAAGCCCCATTCGATTTCATCTTTATTGACGCCAATAAAGAGCAGTATCCCGAGTATCTCACGCTTTCGCTGCAGCTGGCCCGTCCCGGCACATTGATTCTGGCCGACAACACCGTCCGCGAGGGAGAAGTGCTCAACACGTCTTCCACGGATGAACGGGTGCATGGAGTCCGGCATCTGCATGAGCTGCTGGCCCGCGACACCCGGCTGGAAACCACCGTGCTGCAGACTGTCGGCAGCAAAGGCTATGACGGATTCACGCTGTCGCTGGTCAAAGAGTCGACCGGCGCGGCATAAGCGAAAGAATGCGTGCAGCAAAGATTCAGCCGGCACACTCAAATGCCGTTGTCAGGAATGTCTGCACCGGCCGAAACCCGACCACTCACTTCAACCATCAGGAGAGGCATTTGTGGCTATTGCATTTCGACTGGCACTGCTGTCGCTGATCATGGTCGCTCCTCTGGCTGGCCAGGCCGCGCCTCCGGCTGTCAAAACGCTGGAAATCGGTGCCAGTGCTCCTGATTTTTCCCTGCCGGGGGTGGATGGCAAAACTTATTCTCTGCAGGATTTCTCCCGTTCCCCGGTTCTACTGCTGATTTTCACCTGCAATCACTGTCCGACCGCACAGGCCTATGAAGACCGCATCATTCAATTGCAGGCCGATTATGCTCCCCAGGGAGTCGCGGTCGTGGCCGTGTCTCCCAATGACGACAAGGCGATCCGGCTCGATGAACTCGGATACACCGACCTGAGCGATTCCTTTGAGGAAATGAAAATTCGGGCTGAGCAGAAGAAGTTTGCATTTCCGTATCTGTACGACGGAGAAACGCAGCAGATGTCGCAGGCCTATGGTCCTGTGGCGACCCCGCAGTGTTTTCTGTTCGATCAGGCACGAAAACTGCGCTATCTCGGACGCATTGATGACTCCGACGTCAAAACCGTGACCAGTCATGATGTGCGCAATGCACTCGATGCGGTCCTGGCCGGCAAGCCGGTGCCCGTCGAAAAGACACGTACCTTCGGCTGTTCCACCAAGTGGAGCGACAAACGGCCGGAAGTGGCCAGGGCCGATGAAAAGGCTGCCCAGGAACCGGTGACGCTCTCCAGCATCAATGAACAGGAACTCAGGCAGCTCGTTCGCAACGAGACCGAAGACCTGCTGATGATCAATGTCTGGGCCACCTGGTGCGGGCCGTGTGTTCAGGAACTGCCCGAACTCGTCGCCATCAACCGCATGTATCGCGGGCGGAATTTCCGGCTGGTCACCCTGTCTATGGATGATCAGGAGCTGCAGGCCCGGGCCCTGAAGGTCTTGCAGAAAAGCCATGCATCCACCACGAACTACATCAGCGCGCTGCCCACTCAGGATGCGCTGGCCGAGGCTCTGGATCCCCAATGGAGTGGAGCGTTGCCCTATACCGTGCTGATCGCCCCGGGCGGCAAAGTGGTTTTCCGGCAGGAAAACCAGATCGTTCCGGCGGAACTGAAAGGGAAAATCGTCGAGATCCTGGGACGCACCTACATCAATCGAAAAAAGAAATAGGGCAAACAACAGGGGGCAGGCAATCTGTCTGGCATCCCGGGCTCCCGGTCAATCCCCGGTCGATTTGCAGTTCCTGGGGAAGCCGCCCGGTGTCCCGCCCGGTGTTTCAGGCAGCACCCCACAGGGTTCTTTCCCGAATTCTCACCTTGCCCTGCTGTCGCAAAGCGGGCTAAAGTCTGTTGTTGTCGCGAGGGGGGCAAGAGGCCGCCGCGGCAGGAACTTCGGCTTCAGATTCTGAAAAGCGAACGGCAAGGGAATGCTGAATCGGCTGCGCGAATGGTTGTGTCCGGACCTGGGCATTGACCTGGGAACGACCAATACGCGCATTGCCGTGCGGGGAGCCGGGGTCGTGCTGGATGAGCCCACTGTGCTGGCTCTGGAACGCCGCAGCCGAAAAGTTCTGGGGCGCGGGGGAGCGATCGGCAAACTGGCCTACCAGATGGTCGGCAGAACTCCAGACAGCATTCTGTCGGTGTCGCCGGTCCGTCATGGGGTCATCACCGATTTCGAGCTGTGCGAAGTCATGCTGCGGTATTTCATTCAGAAGGCCGCCAGCCAGGGAGGGGGGTTTCGACCTCGCTGTCTGGTGTCGGTTCCCTGTGAAATTTCGGCCGTGGAAAAACGTGCGGTCTATAACAGCATCGAACGGGCCGGCGCAGGCCGGGTTTATCTCATCGATCAGGCCCGGGCGGCCAGCATCGGGGCGGGTCTGCCGATCAGCGAGCCACTAGCCAATATGGTCTGCGACCTGGGAGGAGGAACCACGGAATGTGCCATCCTCAGTCTGGGAGAAGTCGTGGCCGGAAAATCGGTCCGGGTGGCCGGTCAGGATTTCGACGAAGCAATTATCGATTATCTGCGGCAGCATTACTCACTGCGCATCGGACGCCCGACAGCCGAACAGCTGAAAATTGAAATCGGCAGTGCGGCCCCGCTCGAACAGGAACTCTCTCACGAAGTCCGCGGCCTCGACAGCATCAGCGGCATTCCCCGCAAAGCCGTGTTGACCAGTGAAGAAGTGCGCGTGGCACTGGGAGAATGCCTGTGGAAAATTGTCAATTGCGTCAAAGCCACGATTGAACAGTGCGATCCGGAACTGATCGGCGATCTGGCCGATATGGGCCTGACACTGACAGGCGGCGGGGCATTGCTGCGAAATATCGATGTGTTCCTGCGGGAACAACTGGGGATTCCGGTCCGGATCGATCCTGACCCGTTGAATACCGTGGCGCGAGGCATGTCCATCTGCCTGGAACACCTGCAGACCTGGCAGCGCCGGTTTCAGACGGAAGGGGCCGGATTCTGAAAGACCTGGCACACCATGTGTCCATCCCCGTAAAAGTACTTTCCGGCATGTCAGCCGTTTCACTCCGATTCTTCACTCCGGTCACTGCACGGTGGCATAACACGGTGGCGTAATACGGTCATCCATGGTGAGCATGCCAGGTTTTCCACATCCTGTCATTGTCTGGTGCGGCTGGGGACTGCTGGCCCTGCTGATGCAGCTGGGCCCGTCTGGCGTTCTGCTCCAGATGCAGCAGGCCGCGCAGGCTCCGCTGGGCCGGGTGCTGGCAACAGCGGCGGCATGGCGCGGCTCCCTGCAGGGGACAAGCGATCCTCAGCCGTCAGCATCTCTGGTTCAAAAGCTGGAAGAACTGCAGGCGCAGAACCGGACTCTGCAGCTGCAGATTGCCGAACTGCGAACGACGCAGCAGAAACAGTCCTCCACGCCGGATGTGCCTGCGCCTCAACAGACTCTTCTGAAGGCACGTCCACTGCCGGCACAGGTGCTGGGACGCCAGGGAGACCAGTATTCCGCCAATTTGAAACTGCTGATCTCGCTGGGAGAACGGCAGGGACTCACGCCGGCCGATCTGGTGCTGTCCGGCACCGGCCTGCTCATTGATCAGGGACAGCTGCAGGGAGTCAATGCCGATCAGATTGTGTTCTCCCGGCAGGTGCTGCTGGGACGGACGCTCCGGGTGGGCCGGCAGACGGCGCTGGTGCAACCGGTCACCGATCCTGAATTCCGGCTGGCCGTCCGACTGGTGCGGCACTCACGTCGCGGGGCCATTCATGGAGCTTCCGGAATTCTTGTCGGGCAGGGAACCTTTTGTCGCCTGACAGAAATTGCCGCGACCGAAGCGGTGAGCGCAGGGGATGAAGTGTTCACCGATCCGGTCGTCTGCCCACAGGGGGCATGGCTGTATTGCGGACGGGTGACCCGGGCCGAGATTTCGGCCACTGATGCGCATTGGACGATCGATGTGGCTCCGGCCGCAGAACTCGATCCCCTTCCCTTGTCGGTCACGGTCCTGACGGCCGCCCTGAACTCGGACCGGGTTCCGGCCCCCGCTCAATAACCGCTATCACCGGCGCGCTGCCCCCCTGGATTCTTTTGCGCTCAGATTCTGGCGAGGCCAGATTCTGACGTTCTGCAATTCTGTCGCGCCGGGCCCGAAAACGCCGCATTCAGCAGCAGGCACCCTTTCGAATGGGATGCGGTTGTTTTACTCTGGATGCGACTGGCTGTGCTGCGTCGGGGGAATCATTCGCTCGAGGAGGCAGAGCCGGTTGTCTCCGCAGTGCTCTTGAACCCGGAAGGCCATTCCTTCCGCGATGCGTCATCCCTTGAGCCGGATCGGAATTGGCGGTGGAACGACACGGGATCGTCAGTGGGCTGATACTTGGTCGCCCGGACTCGGTCTGGCTGGCCGTGCTGGTGGTGCTGTTGTTCTGCGGCGTGCTGACAACGGCCACACTGCGGTCGACTCTTCCGCCGCGCTGGAAATGGTCGCTCTGGTCCCTCAAGATTCTGGCCGTCCTGCTGTTGGCCGCATGTCTTCTCGACCCGCGGTTCGTCAGACGTCATGCCCGGCCGGGGGAAAATACGGTGGTGCTGCTCGCCGATCAGAGTGCCAGCATGGAGATTCACGACTCGGCCGAGGCCAGGGAATCACGCTTCGAACACGCGAAGTCATTACTGACGGCAGTCGATTCTCCCTGGCTCACACGGCTGGCGCAGGATTTTCAGATTCGCAGGTACGCATTTGGAACGTCTCTGAAGCGGCTGGAAAGTTTTGAGCCCTTACAGGCTGATGCCCCGGCCTCGCAACTGGGAGCCGCTCTGCAGGAGGTCGAAGCCCGCTTCCGGTCTTCTCCTTTAGCCGGCATTCTGCTTTTTTCCGACGGCAACAGCACCGACGATCTGAGTCTGCTCTCGGCAGGCAGTGTGCCGGTGTTTCCGGTGGTGAGCAATCATCCCCAGACTCTGCCGGACCTGGCGATTTCCGGAGTCTCGGTATCTCAGACAAACTTCGAAGATGTGCCGGTGACCATGCAGGTCCAGGTGGAGATCACCGGGCCAAAACCGAAAAAGGTTCGTGTCGAACTGCGGGAACAGGGAGCAACCGGTCCGCCGGAACAGTCGGTCGTATTGCAGACCGGTTCGCCGGCCGGACTGCTGGCCCAGTTTCAGATCAAGCCGAAACGGGCAGGAGTTCATTTTTATACCGTGAATGTTCTGCCTGAGCCGGAATCCGGTCTGCTGCCCGGCACCCGACCGGCCGCCGAAGCGACATTGCAGAACAATCACCGCCTGGTGGCTGTGAATCGAGACCCGCATGTGGCCCGCATTCTGTATGTCGCCGGACGGCCCAACTGGGAACACAAATATCTCGGGCGGGCACTGGAAGAAGACCCGCAACTGCATCTGGTCAGCCTGATGCGGATTGCGAAGAAGGAGGCCCGGTTCGACTTTCGCGGGCGTGCAGGCGATTCCAGCAATTCCCTGTTCCGTGGCTTCAAGGAGCAGGCCGACGAAGAAACCGAAGATTACAGTCAGCCGGTTCTCGTTCGCCTGAAAACCCGGGACGCAAAGGAACTGAGCGACGGCTTTCCGAAAACGAAACAGGATCTGTACCAGTATGACGCGGTCATGATCGATGATCTGGAAGCCGCATTTTTTCAGCGGGATCAGCAGGCCCTGATTGACCAGTTTGTGGCCGAACGGGGGGGCGCGCTGCTGATGCTCGGCGGCCGCGATTCGTATCGGCATGGAAAATGGGAACACACCCCGGTGGCCGATACGCTGCCGGTTTATCTGAATCGTCCCCGAAGTTCTCCCCAGGGGGAACTTCGCTGGAGCCTGACCCGGGAAGGCTGGCTGGAACCCTGGACCCGGCGGCGCGACACCGAACAGGCTGAACAGGCGCAGCTGCAGGCACAGCCCTCGCTGGCGATTCTGAACAGTGTCTCTGAAATCAAACCCGGCGCCCGGGTGCTGGCGGAAGTGACCGACGCACAAGGCCAGCGCAGCCCGGCACTGGTGATTCAGAATTATGGTCATGGACGGGCCGGAGCCGTGCTCCCCGGCGACCTGTGGCGCTGGAGTCTGCAGGAAGCCAAACCGGATGCGCATCTCAAAGACGATGATGCCGGCAAGTTCTGGCGACAGCTTTGTCGCTGGTTGACCGGTGACGTGCCGCGCCGACTGTCCGCGACGCTGAGTTCTGAACTTGTCCAGGGAATTCCCGAAACGACGCTGCACATCAGCGTGAAAGATCGTGAATTTCAGCCGGTCGACGGGGCGCGCGTGACCATCTCCATCCGGCAGCCTGACGGAACCGAACTGACCATTCCGGCCGAACCCCGGCCCGATGTTTCCGGGCTGTATACAGCGACGCATGTTTCACGAATCGATGGAGGCTATGTGGCCCGCATTGCCACATCCGGCTCGGCAGATGAAGCCCCGCTGGAAACGCAGATCGGCTGGAGCAGCAATCCGCATGAGCAGGAGTTCCGCTGTGCCGGCATTCAACTCAAGGCGTTGAATCAGCTGGCGGAACAGACACACGGCAAACTCGTGCCGGAAAGTGAGCTGGAGCAGTTTATTGAAGAGCTGCGGCATCGCGATCTGCCTGTGATGGAAACAGAATCGGTGCAGATCTGGCATCGCCCCTGGCTGCTGTGCTGTGCGCTCGGGCTGCTGTGTGCGGAATGGGGACTTCGCCGGTGGAAAGGACTCGCATGAACGGCTCTGCGCGACTGGTCTGCCTGCTTGCCGGTCTTTCCGCCGGAATCGCAGGCGTGGCATCTGGAGATGAGGCCAGCCGGCCGACTGATGTGTCAGTTCCGGATGCCCCTGCTCCAGTTCTACCCGTTCCAGTCACACCTGCTCCAACGACACCAGTTCCGAAGACCGGCCCGACAGATTCGGAGACTGCTTCAACAGCTTCAAATACTGCCCCGGGGAATGCTTCCCCGACGCGCGGGATAATGATGGTGATCACCGGGGCTCCCGGCGCCGAAGAATATGCCGGCCGCTTCGAAAGCTGGGCACAGGCCTGGCTGCAGGCGGCCCAGGCCGGTGGCTGGCAGACGCTGCGGCCGGGTGAGAAGGGAAGCCCGACGCTGGCCGACATCACCCAGGCGCTGCAGTCGACGGCCGGATCTCCGGTTCGCCCGCTCTGGCTGGTGTTGATCGGGCATGGAACATTTGACGGGCGTCAGGCGGCCTTCAACCTGCCTGGGCCCGACCTGCAGCCGGAGCAGCTCAAACAGCTGCTGCCGAAAGATCGCCCGATCTGCGTGGTGGCCTGTTTCTCGGCCAGCGGACCATTTTTGCCGACACTCTCGCATCAGCACCGGGTGATCATCACGGCCACGGCTTCGGGAAACGAAATCAACTTCTCCCGCTGGGGAGGCGAACTGGCCGGGGCGCTGCAGGATCTGGCCGCTGACCTGGACAAGGATCAACAGGTCTCGCTGCTGGAGGCCTTTCTGCTGGCCTCGCGGCGGAATCAGGAGTTTTATGCCGGGGATGGCCGGCTGATGACAGAACATCCGGTGCTGGATGACAACGGAGATGCCCGGCCTGTTCCTCCTGCAGGCTTCGAAGGCATTCGCCCGGTGAAACGACTGGAATCAGCAGCCACTCTGCCCGACGGCGTGCAGGCGCATCAGTGGATTCTGATTCCGACAGGAGAGGATGCCCGACTCGATCCGGCGCAACTGGCCCGGCGGAATGAAATTGAACTGGAAATCGCCCGGCTGCGCAACCTGAAGGAACGCCTGCCGGAAGATCAGTATTACCAGGCACTCGAAAAACTGCTGCTCGATCTGGCGCAGGTGATCCTGCCGTCCCCGGTGGCCACCGGCCGGCCGATGGATTCGCAATAGCCAAGAGGGATTCGCAATAGCCAAGAACAAAAGCCCCCCTGGCTGAACAGATTCAACCAGGAGGGCTCTGCATTCAATAAGCTGGAGCATCTTCAGCGGACAGAAGTTGCACGTCGCCATGCGGCGCGCTGCGTTTCCTCAGGCGAAACGCACGCGGCACCGGCGAGAGCTATTTCGGGATAGGTTTTCAGTGTTCCGCAGGCGATCAAATGGGCATGCATACGGTGGATCGCGCCCATGCGCCTGCACCGGAACCCTGAAAATGGTCTAACCTTCCAGAGACTTGCCCCAGTCGCCGCGATACTGTTTTTTCACAATATGCTGCACTTCCGGAGCATTGGTCGCCTTCATGTTCTTGGCGTCCCATTCAATTTTGCGGCCTTCGCCGCTGGCAGCGTCATAGACCGCCAGGTTGCCCAGCAGAATGGTTTCGGTGAGCGGGCCGGCATAGTTCACAAAGTTGGACATGGCCTCTTTCCGTTCACCGGTGATGGCCTGATGGAACTCTGTGAAGTGCCCCGGGGACTTTTCGTAGTCGGCGTCCGGCAGCGGAACTTCTTTCCCCTGCTTATCCAGAAGGCGGACCTTTTCGGAATAATCACCGACGGCATACATCACCAGGTCTTCACCCACGATGATCGAGCCGCGCACTTTTCCGCCGACCTTCTCAAACTTGGCGCCGTTGAGCAGGTTTTCCGGAGGCTCGTTGCCGCCGTCATACCACCACACGGGCAGCAGGCTGTCGCCACCGCTCGGATTGGTGAATTCAAACCGGATCTTCGAAGCCTGCGGATAGCTGTCCCGGTTGTGACCGGTACACCACGCCTGAATGGTTTTCGGATTGGCCAGGTCCAGACCGGCAAAAGGCATGTTGAACGTATGGCAGGCCATGTCGCCCAGAGCCCCGGTGCCGAAGTCCCACCAGCCACGCCAGGCGAACGGGTGATAACCTTCAGCATAGGGACGTTCAGGAGCTGCCCCGAGCCATTCTTCCCAGTGAACCCAGGCCGGAACCTCTGACGGTTCAGGACGTGGTCCTCCCTGCGGCCAGACAGGGCGATTGGTGGCGACATGGACTTCTTTGATCTTGCCCAGGATGCCCCGTTTCAGCAGTGCCGCGGCATGACGCAGCGCGTTGTTGGCGGTTCCCTGGTTGCCCATCTCGGTCGGAACGCCGGTTTCTTTGGCAATTTCCTGCAGCCGGCGGGCTTCCCAGACAGTGTGCGTCAGCGGTTTCTGACAGAAGGTGGCCTTCTTCAGTTTCATGGCCATGGCGGCCGCCGGAGCATGCGTATGGTCCGGAGTGGAGACCAGCACCGCGTCGATCTTGTCCCCGATCTTGCTCAGCATTTCTTCGAAGTTGAAGAACTGCTGGGCATTTTCGAAGCCGGGCTGAACCGAGGCTTTTTTCAGGTTGCGCTCATCGATATCGCAGATCGCGGCGATTTCCCCATGCTTCGCGGCGTCGGACGAATCGCTCTTCCCTTTTCCACCGATTCCGATACAGGCATAACGGACTTTGCCATTGGGTGATCTGTCAGCGGCGGAAGCCGGACGGCCTCCCACCCAGATCGAAGCACCGATCGCGGCACTGGTGGCCATAAAGTCACGGCGTGACGTTTGGAACGACATGAACTCCCCTCTCCTGATCCAAGAATCCCTGACAAACCTTTCCGCGACCGCTCGCGGAAAGAAAATTCTCATCGTTTGAGTGGTCTTGTGCGCGGCTCTCAGAACCTCTCACAAAACTTGTCGCGAGCCACTCGCGGTGAAGACACCTTCACCTGGTCGAGCCGTTTGTTCGCGGCACTGAAACTGGAAACTGCGAATCAGGACTGCCGAAACAGACCTGCCCCTGACACTGCTGCGCCAGGTTTCGCAACGGATAGACATCATGACATAAGTTACTCGACGGTCGAGCGTTTTGCATCTGATTCGACGTATTTGACCAGCAAGTTGCCGATGTCTGCCGAAGCCGCGCAGAATTTCGCAGGCCGAACCGCGAAATCTGCCTGTCCCGTCTGATGGCGTCGCACATTCTGCGGTTCGGTGCCTTGCTCATGACGGCTGGATGTCTGCCGAAGCGGCGACGGTAATGATCATCTGCTTGAACGACGGGCAGTTGCTCACGGCATCGGTGCTGCCAATCGGCACCAGCACATTGGCTTCCGGAAAATACATGGCCGCGCAGCCGCGCGGCACCGGATACGGGACGGCAATCACACTCTGCGCGGTCCGACGTTCTTCACCGAAGTGACTGGTCACATCGACCAGTTGCCGCGCATGCAGTTTTCGTTCGGCCAGATCGTCGGCATGCATCAGAACGACCCGGCGTTCGTTGTGAATGCCGCGATACCGGTCCTGCAGCCCATAGATCGTGGTGTTGAACTGGTCGTGACTGCGGATGGTGGTCAGCAGCAGTTGCCCTGGCTGCAGCCTGAGCTTCGAAATCGGGTTGACGGTGAACTGCGCCTTGCCGGTCGGCGTCTGATATTTTCCCTCCCGCGTCGGGTTGGGAAGATGGAATCCTCCCGGGCGGCGCACCTGGGCGTTGTACTGCGCGCAGCCGGGAATCACCTTGGCAATCCCCTCGCGAATGTTGTCGTAATCGTCTCCCCAGGCCTGCCAGTCCACGGTCGATCGTGTTCCCAGAACGGCCTGCGCCAGACGGCACACGATTTCAGTTTCGCCGAGCAGATGCGGAGAGGCCGGCGAAAATGTCCCCGCACTCGCCTGCACAATCCCCATCGAGTTTTCCATGCTGGTGAACTGCGGGCGCGAAGGCCGCCCGGCTGTGGCCGGACGCAGATCGGCTTCCGTGCGCCCCAGGCAGGGCAGAATCAGCGACTGCCGTCCCGTGACCAGATCGGACCGGTTGAGCTTCGTGCCGATCCGCACGGTGAGATTCGTTTTCTGCAGAGCCTGCGCGGTAAAGTGCGTATCCGACACCGCCATCAGAAAGTTTCCGCCCAGCGAGACGAAGACTTTGATTTTTCCGGCCTGCATCGCCAGCACGGCGCGCTGCGAATCGACACCATGATGCCGGGGCGGATCAAACTGAAAAGCCTGCGCCAGACGATCCAGAAATTCAGGCTTCGGACGTTCCCAGACGCCCATCGTGCGGTCCCCCTGCACGTTGGAATGCCCGCGCACGCAGCAGGGTCCGGCCCCCGGTTTGGCGACAGCTCCCCGCAGCATCAGCAGGTTCATCATTTCCTGCACATTGCGGGTGCCGTTGTGATGCTGTGTCACCCCCAGGCACCAGCACAGAATGATTCTCTCTGCGGATTGAGTCCATTCCGCAGCGGTCTGGATGTCGGCGCGCGAGATGCCAGATCCCTGCACAATGTCATTCCAGTCCGCGGCACGCAGATCGTCCAGCAAAGCCTCGATGCCGGCCGTGTTCTGGCGGACATAATTCCAGTCAATGGCCGATCCCGGCTGCCGGTCTTCGGCCTCGACCAGGCATTTCATGATCCCTTTGAACAGCGGGATATCTCCATTGATTTTCACCTGCAGAAACAGATCGGTCAGCCGGGTGCCGATTCCGAGAAGCCCCAGCGGTTCCTGAGGATTTTTGAAGGCCATCAGCCCGGCTTCCGGCAATGGATTGACCGAGATGATCTTCGCACCGGCCCGCTTGGCCTGCTGCAGTGCCGACAGCTGCCGGGGATGATTGGTGCCAGGGTTCTGGCCGACTACAAACACAAGCTGCGCCTTCTCGAAGTCTTCGAGCAGAGCAGTCCCTTTTCCGAAACCGAAGACATGATTCAGCGCCGCGCCGCTCGACTCGTGACACATGTTCGAGCAATCCGGCAGATTATTGGTCCCCAACTGCCGGGCGAACAGCTGATAGGCAAACGCCGCCTCATTGGAAGCTTTTCCGGACGTGTAGAACGCCGCTTCATCCGGCGATTCCAGTCCATTGAGTTCATCGGCAATCAGAGTCAGTGCATCGTCCCAGGAGATCGGTTCATAATGCGTCGCCCCGGTTCGCAGCACCATCGGTTCGGTCAATCGCCCCTGCTGTTCGAGCCAGTAGTCTGACTGCTGCGAAAGTTCCGACACCGAATGCCGGGCGAAAAATTCCGCCGTGACACGGCGACGGTCGGATTCATGCGCAACGGCCTTGGCCCCATTCTCACAGAAATCAAAAGTTGACCGTTTCCCGTCGTGATCCGGCCAGGCACAGCCGGGACAGTCGAAGCCTTTCTTCTGATTCACCTGCAGCAGCGGAAGCGTTCCCCGCAGCAGCCCTCCTTCTCCAATGGCATATTGGAAGCTGCTCAGCACCGCCGGCAGCCCGGCTGCACTGTGCTCCGGGGCATGCAGGCGCAACGACGACGGATGACCAGGCAGCTCCACGGCGACAGGACCATGCGAGTCAGTCTGTGTTTCTTCTGTCAGAGTCTCTGCAGCGGCGGCCTGTCCGGCAGTCGGAGATTCTGTTGAGAATGCGGAATCCGGCAGAAGCGGCGAAGTCATTGCATTTCCCTTTTCAACTCAGATTCAACTCAGACAGAAGAAGGGCCGACGAGTCTCCGGATCAGGCAGCCAAACGTCTTTGCGTTCTGTTTCCACTCATTCAGCCTCTCCGACATTGCAGGAGGTGTCAATCCGCTGCTTTCCGCAATAGATGTTGAATCGGTTCTGGCGCGCAAACCCGATCAGTGTCATTCCTCGTGATTCCGCGAGATCGATGGCCAGACTCGAAGGTGCCCCGACCGCCACAATGACGGGAATTCCCGCCATGGCTCCCTTCTGCACCAGCTCAAAACTGACCCGTCCACTGACCATCAGAATCGAAGCCGCCAGCGGCAGTTGTTTCCGCAGGACATGATACCCGATCAGTTTGTCGAGGGCATTGTGCCGGCCAACATCCTCCCGCAGGCCCAGCAGCGTCCCATCGGCAGAAAAGAGAGCCGAGGCATGCAGGCCGCCGGTGCATTCAAACGCAACCTGGCCCGCCCGGGCCCGATCAGCCAGCTGGTGAATCATCGCTTCCGGAATTCTCAGATGGTCCTCCGGCGGCGCAAACGCCGGATTCACCTGCACCGCCTCAATGGACGATTTTCCACAGACGCCACAGCTGGAGGTTGTGTAGAAGTGGCGTTTCAGACGCTGCCTGTCGAGAGCCACTCCCGCGCGCAGATGCACCCGCACGCCATTTCCGCTCCGGCAGGGAATGACGGCCAGAACATCCTGCGGGCTGCGAATCAGCCCTTCGGTCCACAAAAATCCGGTCGCCAGCTCGGAATCATGCCCTGGCGTGCGCATGGTCACCGCCAGTTTCCGCAGACGCCGACGCTGCTGCCGGATAAACGTGATCTTGATTTCGAGCGGTTCTTCGATGGCGACATGATCCCGGTCTTCCAGCCGGCTTTCCGGCAGAACCCGGGTGAGCACCACCTGACGGGCGAAGGCACCGGAAGCATTCCACGGGCAGGCGCTGAACATCGGGCGCAACTTTCCGGAAGAGATCAGGGATCGGTCGAATCCTCGGAATGGACCGGGATTCCCGGCCGGTCAGATGGAATGTCCGCCAGAATGTTCCCCGGCACGGATTCCCCTGCCAGAGACTTCTCTGCAGACACTGCAACCTGTTCCATTGTAGGGAATTCGGATGTCCTCACCAGATTGGCAGGGAGTCGGAATGTGTGCTGGCGGTAGCCGGGATGGAGTCCTACAATCTCGCCGTTCGTTCCTGACGGGGAGAAATGGCCGGTCTGTGCCGTGTGCCGTTCTGTATGTTGAATGAAGTCATTCGGCATGTCCCGTCCCCGGCCGTGCGATTGACCTGTTGTTTCATCGCACTTCAGCCCAGGTTTCAAGACCTTATGTCAGACGCCCGGATCAGATTGAAGAATCCCTGGATCGCCGGAGTGCTGGCGTTTCTTCTGCCGGGGGCAGGCCATTTTTATCAGGGACGGTACTTCAAGGCCGCACTCTACTGCACCTGCATTCTGGGGCTGTTCTTCACCGGCATGGCCGTGGCCGGCTGGCAGGCCGTGCAGCCCCCGCCCAAAAACGCGCTCAAACAGAACAAAGGGACCGCCCTGCTCAAATACGGAGCCCAGGCCGGTGTCGGCATCCCGGCACTGTTCGCACTGGTCCAGCGGGAACGGTATTACAGCGACAGTAATGTTCCGATTACCGAGATTTCCGCTCCGTTGACCACACCGTTTCAGGGAGTGGTCAGCTATCAGGATGACGCCGGACATCATGCCGGACAGGTGACCGGCAGCCTGACACTCGAGCCGGCCCCCGAACAGTTCGGCAAGAAAGCCATGACCGGCACGTTTCAGGGAACCATGGATGGCGAAGAAATTCACCTGCAGCTGACGAATCGGGTGCAGCTTTCGAAGCCGATCGAAGCCAGCAAGTTTCAGGGACTGGTCGCCGGCGTGAAAACGACCCGCAACGGCCAGATGACCGATCTGGGCCATCTCAATGGAGAAATCCGGCGGCCCTTCTGGAACTGGTTCGAAGTTCCGATGGATGAAAACGAAGAACAGGCCCTGCACGGCGAACTCGGCAAGTTTCACGAGCTGGCCATGGTCTTCACCTGGGTCGCCGGCCTGCTCAACGTGCTCGCCATCTGGGATGCCGTGGAAGGCCCGGCTCTGGAAGATGGTCACGAACCGGAAAGCGAATCGGACGACACAAAAGAATCATAGAAACTCCCTGACAGAAAGATTCTGCGGTTCCCTGACACCCCGGAAATCTTCACTTTTGGAATGGTTTTGTTCACGGCCCCCGACCTGACGCAGGCATGAACTTTCTCACCGGCGTCCTGTCTGATTGCCGGGGGGCCTCTTTCCGATCTTTATTATTGACTGGCCGGCAGAATCTCATGAATGTGACCTGGTATCTGATTCCTCTGGCGGCGGCGGTGAGCCTGGTCTGGAACGCCAGCCGTTACGAATCCACCGAGCTGATTCTCATCCGGTCCGGGCGGATGTTTCTGCAGATCATTGTCTTCATGGCCATCATTCTCGGGGGACTCGTGGCGCTCTCGTATCGTCTTTAATGCCCTGGAATGAACCGGTCCCCGGTTTCCGGCATCTGCAATGACCGCACCATGCGGCACTGCAGAATGCATGGCCGGCCTGCTGTCGAGCCAGTGCCGTGTGAACCTGCCGGCGTCCGTTCGCGTCCCTGAAATCGAGTCACAGATCTTCGTTTCACTGAGTTTCCAGAATTTCGATTCCATGTCTGAAATCCCCAAGCTCTACGATCCTGCGGCGGCTCAATCCCGGTGGTTTCCCTTCTGGGAACAGCATGGCTATTTCAATGCCGAACCCGGCACCGGCAAGCCGCAGCACACGATCATGATTCCGCTGCCGAACGTCACCGGGGCGCTGCACATGGGGCATGCCCTGAACAGCACCTGCCAGGATCTCATCAACCGCTGGCGGCGGATGCAGGGCTATGAAGCCCTGTGGATGCCTGGAACCGACCATGCCGGCATTGCCACGCAGGCCGTTGTCGAACGCCGCATGCTGGAAGAAGAAGGACTCACCCGACACGACATTGGCCGGGATGCCCTGGTCAATCGCATCTGGCGCTGGAAAGATGCCTATGAGAAGCGCATCCTCTCGCAGCTGAAATCGATCGGCGACAGCTGCGACTGGCGGCGCACCCGGTTCACGCTCGACGATGTCTGCGCGCGGGCAGTGCGCCGGACCTTCTTCAACATGTTCCGCGACGGACTGATCTATCGCGGCAAACGCCTGGTGAACTGGGACGTCCACCTGCAGACAGCCGTGGCCGACGACGAAGTGTTCGAAGAAGACACCGTCGGACATTTCTGGACATTCAACTATCCCGTGGCCGATGCGGCCGGATGTGCCACCGGCGAATCCATCCGGTTCAGCACGACACGCCCGGAAACCATGCTGGGCGACACCGCCGTCTGCGTGCATCCGACCGATGAGCGCTATACCCATCTGATCGGTAAGCAGGTACAGATTCCGGTGAGCGGCCGGTTCATTCCCATCATCGCCGACGCCCTGCTGGCAGATAAGGAACTGGGCACCGGAGCCGTGAAAGTGACGCCGGCGCATGATCCGAACGACTATGCCTGCTACACCCGCAAACTCGGTCAGCCCGATGAAATCGAGATCATCAACATCCTGAATTCCGATGGCACCCTGAACGAGTTCGGCGGCATCTGGCAGGGCATGGACCGCCTGGCGGTGCGTCCGCTGGTGGTCGAACGCATGACCGAACTCGGACACTTCGAAGAAGTCGAAGACCGGGTGATTCCGCTCAAGCACAGTGACCGTTCCAAAACTCCGGTCGAACCTTATCTGAGCGATCAGTGGTTCGTGCGGATGGGCGAATTCACCAACGACGACGGCAGAACATTCGATCTGGCGCAGTCTTCGATCGATGCGGTCGAACAGGGTCAGGTGCGGTTTTACCCGTCACGCTATGCCAGGACTTATCTCGACTGGCTGTCCGAAAAACGGGACTGGTGCATCAGCCGGCAACTGTGGTGGGGACACCGCATTCCGGTCTGGTCCCAGACGTTTTCCACTCCGGAAGCCGCCGTGGAATGCATGCAGCAGCTGGAAGAATTCGCGGACAACGACGGCGTGCAGATCAGCGGCGAGTTTGAAGAAGACGAAGAGGGCATGTTCGTCGGCGAAAGCACGCTCACGCTGTGCATTGCCGACGGGCTGGAAGAAATCGAACAGCAGGCCGCGGAACTCGGTTTTGTTCAGGATCCCGATGTTCTGGACACCTGGTTTTCCTCGGCGCTCTGGCCGCATGCCACGCTGGGGTGGCCTGATCTCGAACACAATCCGCCGCTCGACCCGCACGAAGTCGCGAAGCAGACCGCGTGCACAAAGTCTCAGTCACGAAGCGAGACAGACGCAGCACGCAATGATGTGCTGCGCGAGTTCTATCCCAGCCCGGAATTTCCGGATGCCCGGTCGGTGCTGATCACCTCGCGCGACATCATTACGCTCTGGGTGGCGCGCATGGTGCTCACCGGCATCTACAACAGGGGACACATCCCGTTCCGGCATGTGCATGTGCATCCCAAAATCCTCGACGGCTTCGGGCAGACCATGTCGAAGTCCAAAGGGAATGGGGTCGACCCGGTCGACCTGATCAACAAATACGGCACCGATGCCGTGCGGTTCACCATCGCCTCGTTCGCCGGGGAAACGCAGGATGTGAAGCTGCCGATCAGCTATGAATGCCCGAAGTGCGAAACGCTGATTCCGCAGACGCTCAAACACCAGTCGGCCAAGCCGGAAGGGGGCCCCAAGCCGACGGTGTATTGCCCGAAATGCAAGGCCGACTATCAGTACACCAGCCCGAACTATGATCCCGATCCGGATGCCCCCGTCGCCCGGATGGTGAGCGAGCGATTCGAATATGGCCGCAATTTCTGCAACAAATTCTGGAATGCCGCCCGCTTCGCGATGATGAATCTGGAAGACTATCTGCCGGGCAATGTGACGGCCGATCAACTGCAGCTGGAAGACCGGTGGATTCTGTCGCGTCTGTCGACAACAGCCCAGGCCGTGAACGAATATCTGGGCCGCTACCAGTTCGATGCGGCCACGCGCGCCGTCCGGGACTTCACCTGGAATGAATTCTGCGACTGGTATCTGGAAATGGTGAAGCCGCGGCTGCGGAGAAACGAGGCCGAAGCCGAAAGCCCGGCAGCGAAACAGACCCGGGAAACGGCCCAGCGCGTGCTGCTGTGCGTGCTCGATTCTCTCGTCCGGCTGCTGCAGCCGTTTGCCCCGTTCATCTGCGAAGAACTCTGGCAGCGGTTGAAAGAAATCGCGCCGGTGCGGGCGTTGCCGATTCGAGAAGACAGCTCGAAAAATTCGCATGCCGCCGATGCAGGCCAGCCCGGTTCAGCCACGCTGATTCTGAAGCCTGCGACCGCTGCGGATGCGGCGATTGTGGCCCAATGGCCGCAGATTCCGGCCGGCTGGCAGGATGCGGCTCTGGAGAAACGGTTCGAACGCCTGCAGGAAACGATTGTGGCCGTGCGAAATGTCCGCGCGATCTACAAAATTCCGCAGGGATCCTCGGTGAAACTGCTGATGCGGGCCAGTGCCGAAGTGGCCGGCGACATGCATTCCGTCGCCGCGCAGTTCGACAACCTGGCAAAGGCGGTGCTGGAAGCGGCCGGAGCCGACGTGCAGCGCCCGACCGGTGCGGCCAGCTTCACGCTCGACGATGCCGATGGATTCATTCCGCTCGCCGGTCTGGTCGATACGCAGGCAGAACTGGCCCGTCAGCAGAAAGAAGCCGAAAAAATCCGCAAGGCGATTGCCGGGTCGGAAGCCCGACTCTCCAACGAAGGCTTCCTGAGCAAGGCCAAGGAAGAAGTGATCGCCGCGATGCGTGAGACGCTGGAAGGCTACAAAAAGCAACTGAAAAGCATTGAAGACACCATCGCGGATCTCAGTTGAGCTGACCTGCTGAGCCGGCCTGTCGGATGAAGCCGTCAGGCCGCATGGCCGCGCCGTCTCTTCCTGTCATTTCCTGCTGTTTATCATTTCTTCTGGCTGGGATTTTTCTCTGTGGCAGGCGGATTCCGCATCAGTTCCGTGGCCGATTCGCGCAACAGCGACACGGCCGCTTCCACCAGGCGCTCCCCTGATCCCGGCTGGACCAGAGAATTGGTCGGCTCATAGCCGCCTCCCACATAACCCTGGCGGTTCGGGATGTACATCGTTTCCACATGGTTCGTTAATTCGACGACCAGCGTGGTCCGGAACGGAGAGGCCCGCTTGATGGACATCCCCAGTTCGGTAAACACTTCACCCGGCAAAAAGACCAGGGCAATGTCCCGTCCCAGCGTCATGACGGTGACATCGACCGGCAGTGACTCCCCGATTCCCTGCAGCAAACGGGAAGGGCCTAAAACATAATCTTCCGTCTCCGGGTGCGGCTGACCATGAGTCAGCTGATCGAGCATCATCCGTTTGCAGGCCCGGACATGGTCATAAAAATCGATCTTCTGCCCGGATTTCACCGTCTTCAACAAATCCAGGCTGTGCAGCACTTCCGCGGGAGCCACTTCCTGCAGCGCCAAGGGGACAATCTGCTGCCGCACCTGCAGTCGCAGGTCGTTGACCGGAGACAACTGCGGCAGCCCGGCGACCATGGTCTGCCCCAGGATCTCTCCGATTTCAACCGCTTTCCGGCGAGGCTTTCCGGTGGGATCGATATGATTGATGTCGCCGCAGCAGCCGGTCCCAAACAGCGAGATCACATTCTCCCCTAATGCGCGGCGAACGGTCTGCTCAATGGCATACGGATAGTCTGCACTCCAAAGCAGACCCCCGGTCGTATCCAGATGCAGGGCAAAATTGCTGATCAGGCCGGTCGGAGCATTGTCCTTCGCACTCAGGATTTGAATCAGGCCGATTTCGGGATCAATCGGGGCGGTCAGGCGCACAGCCTGCGGGTGCTTCAGGCCGACCCAGGTTCGAACGCTGCCATCCTGCATGACAGACCGCCGGCAGTAAGAAACCTGAGTTTCCTGCTGGACTGACCCGCTGAGAAGCCGGACTGGCTGGGCCGCTTTCTGAGCGTCGGCAATCGCCTGCGCGATCTGGTTGATCAGCTCCCCGGTATAGGCCGCCCATTGGCGGTCCCTGTCGGATTTCAGATCGTCCGCCGGGCCCTGAGCCAGATACAGCGAACGATAATAAGACGGGGCCGTATGGGAATGCGTTCCGGAAACGACCAGATGCTCGACCGGAATGCCTGTATTCTTCGCGGCCTGTTGGCGCACGGCATTCGACAGATCGGTCGAGACGCCTGTCAAATCACAGACCACCCAGGCACATTGTGTCTCTCCATTTTGAAAGTAGACCGCTTTCGCCCACAGAGGATCGATGGTGCCGGTGGCCAGCCGTTCGTGATAATACCCCGCCATGGGAAATCCCAGCGGAGGAGTGATTTCGACCTGGGCCACTCCCACCTTCAGGCTTTCGTCGGCAGCGAGACCGACCGAGGCCAGAAAGCCCGTCATCACGGCCAGGCAGAACATGCTGCCAGACAAGCGACGCCCCAGCGAACGAACGCGATTTCTCATTTCCGTTCCTCTCGACTCGATGCGGTTCAAAGTGTGCGGCAGTCCGCATGGACTTCGCAGGTGAACGCAACCTGACAGATTGTCACCGCGGTTTTACAGTGGTTTTTCCGTCCGTTAATCAGATGCCGGTTTCCCGGCACGCACTCCTGATACAAAGCCAGGGCATGCGGCCGAAGAGTCTCCCTTACTTCTACTTCTTCAGCGCGGCCTTCAACACTTTCCCCTGGGCGGTCGGCATCGACACCCCCAGCAGCTCTGCAATTGTCGGGGCCACATCCAGATTGCTGACCTCTCCCAGATCGACACCGGGTTCAATGCCGGCTCCCGACAGCACCAGGGTGGCATACAGATCTTTTTCCGACGGAAGAAACCCGTGCGTTCCCCCGTGAGTCGCCCGGGGAGTGACAATGTCGGCCCCGGCATCGGAATTGTCGAAGGAATATCCGGATTTGGCGGCCACCCACAGATCAGGGGCGCGGCGATCGACATCCGGGGTGAACTGGCCGAGCTGTTCGAACTCATCCGGCGAATACACAGCCTGCACTCCTTCCACACCGGCGATCAGATCTTTGACCTTCTGAATGACTTCCGGAGTGCGGTTCGCTTCCGACAGATAGATCATGCAGGCACCCCCTTGCGTGGATGCTTTTCCGACAGGTTTCCCCTCGCCGGCCTGCAGCTTGAACAGGGCATTCAGGCGGATGTCCTTGTCGATGGGATAGAAGCCGTGATCACTGAGAAAGACGAAGGTCACGTTGTCGCCAAAGCGGGATTTGTGCGCCGCTTCCACAATGTCCCGCAGGCGGTCATCGGCGTAGCTGGTCACCCAATAGGCCTCGGGACTGCGTGGGCCAAACTGGTGTTCCACATGATCGATTTCGACCAGATGCACCAGAATCAGATTCGGAGCATGGTTCTGGATGACATGTGAGAACAGACGGGTGTAAAGCCAGTCTCGCTGCACGCCTCCCAGCGGAACTTTAGTCAGCCCGGCATGACGGTCCACCGGCAATCCGGCGGCGCGCAGTTCGGCCATCCAGCCGGGAGTGGCATATTTCGGCCAGGAATCCTCCCCGGCCATGTCGGGCACGGTCCAGTCCAGGGTTTTCGCATTTCGGGTGGCCGGCCAGATAATTCCGGCCGTCTTCAATCCGGCTTCGTGGGCCACGTCATAAATTGTCGGAACCAGAACGATCTCGGACTTGTCGAAAACAGGATCGACAATCAGGCCGACCGATTTTCCGGTGTCCCGATCGAGATAGCTGTTTCCCAGCACGCCATGCTTCGCAGGGGGCACTCCGGTCACGAGAGTGGTGTGATTCGGCCAGGTGACTGTGGGAAACGAGGCCGTCATGCCCTGTGTGGCGCGAGCTCCTTTGGCAGCCAGGGCTCGCAATGTCGGCATCTGGGACAGAGGATCATCGACATAAAAATTCGCCAGCCCATCCAGACTGACGACCACCACACAGCGGTCGTGCCGAGGTTCCCCGGCCGTAGCCACACTCACCAGAAAGAGCGGAAACCAGACCAGACAGGCTCGGACCAGCAATGACATCGGCGACTCCGGATTGTGAATCAGAATTGAGCAGCCGGATAACATAAACGATCACTTGTCTGTCCGGAAGCGAACCGTCTGGCAGTTCCCGAAAGCCCAAAGAGAGTGCGGCTTCGAGAGCACGGCTTCCACACTGGTCCGAGCAGACAGCGCGCCCCGGTGCCTGCGCGGCCCCTCTGAGAGAGAGAGAGAGAGAGAAAAAACGCAACCTGCCGGGTGATGAAGACCGTCGAGGTGATGAATGCAGTCGATCCGCGATCGAATGGCTGGAATGAGCCGCAATGCCTGCGGTGCGCGAGCGTCTGGGCAGGAAGGCACGGATCGCAGGTCTCCACAGGTTCCGGGACTGGCAAGCGTTCCCAAACCGGCGGCTCACTGCTACTATCGCCAGATCACATTTGATGCGAATGGATTCCCTGTGGTCCGTTGAAGACAGGCCCGGCGGAATCAGGAATGCCGTCAGAGGGAGCAAGGAACCGAGCATGCTTCGCAAGATTTCTCACCTTTTTGCTGCAGGGATGTTGATCATGACCGCCGCCACTGGCTTGGCCGACCCCCAACATGTGACCACGGTCGAAGGCATCTCCGAATACCGACTGCCGAACGGTGTTCAGGTGCTGCTCTTTCCCGACCCTTCCAAGCCGCAGGTGACCGTCAACATGACGGTTTTTGTCGGTTCACGGCATGAAGGCTATGGCGAGGCAGGCATGGCCCACCTGCTGGAACACATGCTGTTCAAAGGGACTCCCAAGTTCCCGCAGATCCCCAAAGTGCTGAAGGATCACGGAGCCGACTTCAACGGCACCACCTGGCTGGACCGCACGAATTACTACGAAACCCTGCCAGCCAGCAAAGAGAACCTGGAATTCGCCATCGCGCTCGAAGCCGACCGGCTGGTGAACAGCTATGTCAAGAACGAAGACCTGCAGTCGGAAATGACGGTTGTCCGCAACGAATTCGAACGGGGCGAAAATTCCCCGTCATCGGTGCTGGGCCAGCGCATCATGTCCGCGGCCTATGACTGGCACAATTACGGCAAGTCGACCATCGGCAACCGCGCCGATATCGAACGGGTGCCCATCGACAAGCTGCAGGCGTTTTATCGCAAGTATTATCAGCCTGACAACGTGATGGTGATCGTCGCCGGCTCGTTCGATCCCGATGAAGCGTTGACACTGGTCAACCAGTATTTCGGAGCCATTCCCGCCCCGCAGCGCAAGCTCGATAACACCTATACGGAAGAACCGGCCCAGGACGGCGACCGGCTGGTGGTGCTGAACCGCGTGGGAGACGTCGGACTGGCCGGCGCGCTGTATCACATTCCGTCCGGGGCTCATCCCGATTATGTCCCCATCGACGTGCTGGAACACATCCTCACTTCGTCCCCGTCCGGGCGGCTGTACAAAGCCCTGGTGGAAACCAAGCTGGCGGCCAGTGTTTCCGGCGCGGCTTATGCCCTGCATGATCCGGGAGTGCTGCGGTTCATGGCCGAATGCAGCCCGGGGGTGAACCCCAAAGACGTGCTGGGAAAAATGCTCGAAGTCATCGAAACCATCGGTGACGAGGGAGTGACCGAAGAAGAAGTGGACCGGGCCAAACGCTACTGGATGAAAGTCTGGGAAATGTCCCTGACCGAAAGCAGCCGGATGGCCATTCAGCTGAGTGACTGGGCCGCCCAGGGGGACTGGCGCCTCATCTTCCTGTATCGCGATCGCCTGGAAAAAGTGACCCCGGCGCAGGTCAATGAAATGGCGAAGAAGTATCTCGTCGAAAACAACCGCACCGCCGGTCTGTTCGTCCCGACCAGTTCGTCGGAACGGGTGAACATCCCCGCCACGCCTGATCTGGCCGAGATGATCGGCGATTACCAGGGACGCGAAGCCGTGGCCACCGGGGAAGCCTTTGACGTCAGCCCTGGAAATATCGAAGAACGGACCACACGCACCACGCTGGCCTCCGGCATCAAAGCCGCCTTTCTACCCAAGAAAACCCGCGGCGAATCGGTAATTCTGCGCCTGACTCTGCGTTATGGCGACGCCGAATCGCTGAAAGGGCTGAAGACCGCCACGGAAGTTCTGCCGTCACTCATGCTGCGGGGGACGACTCATCTCACCCGGCAGCAGATTCAGGATGAACTCGACAAGAACAAGGCCCGTCTGACGCCGGACGGCTCGGCCGGTGATGCGACATTCGAAATCGAAACCCGTCGCGAACATCTGCTGGCCACGCTCGAAATTCTGCGTCAGGTGCTGCGTGAAGCAACACTGCCGACCAGCGAACTGGAGATCATCCGCAACAGCCGGCTGTCCCAGGTGGAACAGAATCTGACCGATCCGACCGAACTCGCCCGCGTGGCGGTCTCCCGGGCTATCAATGGGGAATACCCAGTCGATGACGTTCGCTATGTTCCCACGGTGCCAGAGCTGCTGCAGCAGTGGAAAGATCTGAAGTCGGAACAGATCACGACTGTCTACCAGAAGTTTCTCAACGGAACTCACGGGGAAGTGGCCGTGGTCGGAGACTTCGATCCGGCTGAAATTCAGCCGGTGCTGGAGAAAATCTTCGCCGGCTGGAAATCTTCTTATCCGGTGGCCCACATTCCGCGGTCCGGCGATGTCGATGTGCCCGGCGAACGAGTACGGATTGAGACTCCGGATAAAGAAAATGCCATCTATCTGGCCGGTTCCGTCTTTCCGATGAATGACCAGAACCCGGAATACCCGGCACTGATCATGGGCAATTTCGTGCTTGGCAGCAGTGGACTCTCCTCCCGTCTGGGAGATCGGGTGCGCCAGCGTGAAGGGCTGTCTTACGGCGTCGGATCTTATGTCCGGTCTTCATCCCTGGATGATCGGACCACGTTCCTGGCCTATGCCATTACAAACCCCGGGAACATGGACAAAGTCGAAACGGCCATTCGCGAAGAAATCGCGACCCTGCTGAAAGACGGAGTCACCCAGGAAGAACTTTCTGCCGCGCAGGCCGGTTATCTGGAATCCCAGATCATCGACCGGTCCGACGACAAACAGCTGGCCGCCATTCTGGCCTCCACGCTGCATCTTGATCGGACCATGAGCTTCTATTCCAACCGGGAAGAAGCGATTCGCAAGCTCAACACCTCTACGGTGCATTCCGCACTGCAGAAATGGATCAACCCCAAGCATATCGCCGTGATTGAGGCTGGTGACTTCGCCAAGGCTCAAAAATCCGCATCCACTGACGCATCATCCCAGGCAAAACCCGAAATGAAATCTGAATCCTCCGCATCTGGCAGTTCCGAATTCCAGCAGACCGCTTCCGGCCTGAAGTACAAAATTCTGTCTCCCGGCACCGGCAAGCAGCCGACGGCCAGCAGCACGGTGGTCTGCCACTATCGGGGCTGGCTGGACAACGGCACCGAGTTTGACAGTTCACTGGGGGGGGAACCTCTGGAATTTCCGCTTAACGCCGTGATCCGCGGCTGGACGGAAGGCCTGCAACTGATCAAAGAAGGGGGAAAAATCGAACTCGAAATTCCCTCAGAACTCGGATACGGCAAGCGCGGGGCTCCCCCGGTCATTCCCGCCAATGCCACGCTGCACTTCGAAGTGGAACTGCTGAAAGTCAAATAGCGTTCACGCCCTGAAGGGCCGATTGCTCTCATCCGGGCCCGCATACAGGTGTTTCACTCGATGAAACATCCTTCGCCGACTGGCGGAACGCGGCCCGGACGAAAGTGAGGCGCTCACCTGGATGGCGTGCCGACGGCCCGGTTCTGCATGAGCATGCGTATCTGATGCAGCCTGTTCCGGCAGAGCCGGCAGGTCAATTTGACTGGCAGGTTTCACTGACAGGTTTGTCCGGTCAATTTGACTGCCAGATTTGTCCGCCATCTTCCCTGGCGGTTTCCTGTTCTTTCCTTAACCCCTGAAGCATCAATGAAGCGAATTGTTCTGGCACTGCTGTGCACGATGGGATTCACCGGCTGCGTCGTCGGTCCTGACGAAGTGGCCGCTGAAAAGAAGAACAACGACACCTCGCACGAACAGGCGCACGCAGAAGAAATGATTGCTGTCGCCAAAGAGGAAGAGGAAATCCAGAAGACGGCCGGCACCGCCGAAGACTCTCAGGCCAGCGTCTCGGCCGATGACTTCAAAAAGACCGCATCCGGGCTGAAATACAAAGTCATCGAACCCGGCACCGGAAAACGACCGAACAAAAACTCCACCGTGCTGTGCCATTATCGTGGCTGGCTCGACAGCGGGCGCGAGTTCGACAGCTCATACAAATCCGGAGCCCCTATCGAATTTCCACTGAACGGCGTGATTGCCGGCTGGACGGAAGGCCTGCAGCTGATTCAGGAAGGTGGAAAAATTGAACTTGAGATCCCCAGCCGTCTGGGCTATGGAGCTCAGGGAGCCCCTGGAGCCATTCCCCCCAATGCCCGCCTGCACTTCACGATTGAACTGATCAAGGTGAAGTCCTGAGGGAACCTGCCGGAAGTCCGTCACGATCACGGCTGTCTGGCCATTCGGGAGACAGCCGGATTCCGGCACACTTTTCGGAATGAAGCAATATTTCTGATCCGTTAATGATCTGGCCGATACGCTCATGCGCAGAATTGGAACATTGGATTCAGCTCCGTCTGCGGAAGCGGTGCATCGTTATCTCGAACTGCAGGGCATCGGGAATACCGTTCAGCCGGCTGACGCGAACTGGGAGATCTGGGTCTATGAAGAATCCCAGCTGAATCAGGCCCGGGCAGAATTCGACGATTACCTGAAAAATCCCACCGCTGCGAAATATCAGTCGCTGCCTGCTCCGGAAAAATCAAAGCCGGTCGTCCCCCCGATGCGGCCGGGGCCGGTTCCGGTGCATCCGGTCTCCAATTCGATTCCGGTCACGATTTTCATCACGCTGCTGTGTGCAGGCATCACGCTGGCCACCCGCTTTGGCCATGTGAAACAGCTGGCGAATCTGTTCTTCATGTCGGTTTCACCGGATGGCAGCCTGGACGCGGTGATGCAGGGGCAGGTCTGGCGTCTGCTGACGCCGATCTTTCTGCACTTCTCCATCATGCACCTGGGATTCAACCTGTACATCTTCTGGATGCTGGGCAATGCCATTGAACGGGTGCGCGGTTCGCTGGCGCTGCTGGGAATTGTGATCACCGTCGGCCTGCTTTCGAACATGGTTCAATACCTGTCCGCAGGGCCGAACTTTGGCGGGCTGTCCGGCGTGGTCTATGGCCTGTTCGGCTACCTGTGGATGCGGTCGGTCTTTCTGCCGGGCGATGGCTTTTTCATGCCGCAGTCCATTGTCACTCAGATGATTTTCTGGGCCGTGCTGTGCGTGCTGATGGAAGATGTTTTTCCGGTGGCCAATGGTGCCCACTTTGGGGGACTGGTCGTCGGCATGGCGCTGGGGGCGGCCCCCCGGCTGTGGAGAACATCCCGCCGATAAGAGCGAAGCATGCCGGCGCAGGTCGGCTGCCTGATACGCCGGCTCAACATGGCTGCCTGGCAGCCCCGGTCGGACCGCTTTTTGGCTGGCAGGCCCATTCAGGTTTTGACTGGCAGGCCCATTCGGGCGGGCCCGGACCTTACTGGCCGATCGATTCCAGATGGATCGGAACGCGCAGGCCGTCATAGGCCAGGGCCACTCCGTCGGGCAGACGGGCATTGGTCTCGGCATGCGGCAGCGCATGCGAAATATGCGTAAGATAGGCCTGCCGGGGACGACAGCGCTGCACCACTTCCAGTGCTTCGGCCACAGTGAAATGTGTCGGGTGCGGCTCATCCCGAATCGCTCCCAGAATCAGCACACCCAGGTTCTGCAGCAGCGGCCAGCTGGAATCGGGAATGGCACTCACATCGGTGCAGAAGGCGACATCGCCCATGCGAAACCCCAGCACCGGCAGCGTGCCGTGGATCAGTCGAATGGGCCGGACAGTCAGCCCGGAAATCTGAAAAGGGCGTTCGTCGATCCGCTGAAATTCCAGCCGGGGCCGGGAATGCAGCGAATGCTCGGTGGAAAAGGCATAACCAAACGCGCTGCGCAGAATGCGCTCGACCGGTTCTTCGCAGTACAGCGGAACCGGATCGCGCTGCCGGAAGCAGAACATCCGCAGATCATCCATGCCCATCACATGGTCGGCGTGTCCGTGCGTATAAATCACGCCGTCAATGAAATTCACTTTTTCGCGGACCAACTGCAGTCGCAATTCCGGCCCGGTATCGATCAGAAATCCCTGCTCTCCATGCCGGACAGACACCCCGGTGCGCGACCGCTGATCCCGGGGATCGGTCGATGTGCAGACCGGACAGTCACAGGCGACCATCGGCACTCCCATGCTGGTGCCGGTTCCCAGCAGGGTCAGCCAGGCCAGTGAATTCGCAGTCGGACCGGATTGTGATGCAGATTCCGCGGACACGTCACTCGCTCTCATTCCATCGGGGTGTCGACCAGTTCTGAAACACCGTCCGCGGTGATGAGCAGCATCCGGCTGGTGAGCGGATGATCGGTCTGACGGTAATCATTGTGAATGCAGGTGCGCAAACGCTGGACGACACCCGGCACATCGGCCGAAACCGCGACAAAAAAATCGCGGCCGGGCACCCCGACAACCAGGTCTCCCTGTCCGGCCGTGCGCAGATTCGAAACGAAATCATGGCAGATCAGACGGGTGGAGTGATAAGTATCGGGTTTTTCCGGCATCATCACCACCCCTTCGCTCATGACCGAGGCGATTTCCATCGGCTGGCGTTCGAAATGGCTGCGCAGATTTTCCAGCGCAATCTCATGCAGTTCGTCGGGCTTGAGCCCCCAGTTCTGAATCAGTTCCTCCCGGACGAACCAGTAGGCCTGCAATTCGTCGACGACATACAGAATGACCAGCCCGGCCACCCAGGGCTCGCCGGGAATATCCTGAAACTTCTCCCGCCAGAGTTGTTCCGGATAGAGCATCGGCATCAGCCGGTCGCGCACCAGTTCCAAAGGAGGAAGCGTCCCCTGCTCGGCCCACTGCTGGGCCTGCACCGCGGTGTGCATGGCCGGCAGCAGAATGTCTTCGAACTGCTCCGGGGCACGCACATACGCCCGATAAAAGTTTTCCAGATTCAGCCGGGCCGCACCGATCCGCAGATGAAAATCGTCCAGTCTTTCCACCTGCAGTTCTGGAAAGATCTGACGCGAAAGCTCGAGCGCACGGCGTTCGAACTCCTCTGGGGGATCGGCCGGGGCGTCTGCCAGTTCCAGATGAGTCAGCACCATTCGAACCAGGGCTTCCAGATCAGGATCCCGTGATCCGGCATGCAGCAGCGAAGCCACCACGGTCACCGGGCTGCGGCCGAAGGCCCAGAGCTTCCAGGCCTGCCAGGTGCGAAATGGAAACCAGTTCTGCCACCAGTGGACCGGAGTTCCCAGTCGGGCTTCCCCCTGCTGACAATCCACGACATCGGGATGCGTTCCGACCGGCACCGGGCGCACCTGACGGGAACAGGGAAACTGCCGGATCACGCGCTGCAGCACCGGTTCTGCCTGCAAACCGCTGCCCCAGTGACAGCTCAACACCAGGCAATCCTGCGTCTCCGGCGGATGCAGCACCAGCGTTCCCTGACGGTCTTCCACCTGCCATGTCGGCGGGTAGCGCAACTGGTACCAGTTTGCTGGTCCAGACAGCGTCAGCCAGTGTTCAGGTGCTGAAGATTCCAACCGAATTGACTTTCCAGAGGTTCAGACAGGCCCAGCGCCCGGGGTCAGGCCTGGCGTGATGCCGCCACATAGGCCATCCGCAGCTCATGCAGCGTCCCTTCCAGAAATGCTGCCTCGTCTGCCGTCAGGTTGCCCTGACATTTGGTCTCCAGCACAGCCAGCAGATCGATGAAATGCCGGGCAACGGGAAGTTCGACATGCGACTGGCCATCCGGCCCGGGAATCATTCCCAGCGCGGCAATGGCCTGCGTCGAAAGCATCTGCAGCAACGCCGCGAAGGAGGCCGCAGGCAACTGATAGTCGGACGGAGCCGAGGAGTCTGCAGCCTCTTCCGCCGGGATATCTGCCGGCCGGGCTGCTGCAGGGGGGGCCGTTCCCTGGCCGGCATTTTCGGCATCGAGCTTCGCATCTTCGGCTTTGACGCGTGTCTTCCAGTCTTCATCCGAGACGATCTCGATGGGGGAGCGTCCCTGGGGGGCTGGGTCATCCGGCATGGGTATTGACTCCTGATGCAGAACAGCGGGCCGGTCGGCAGGCCTCGGCGTGTCGGGGCCTGTGTGCAACATGCGGCGACATCATCTGGCCTCCGGTCGGGCATGAACAGTCTGCAGGAGCTGTCTGATTCCGCAGAGAAGTCTGCAGAATTTTTCACCTGCCTGTCATCCACCGAGCCGGACGCGAGAATCCGCCTGCTTTCAGAACAGCATATTTCGTCGCCCATTCCGGAACAACCAACCGTGGTCTGGCCGGCTGCTTGACTCTGTCGCAGTCACCATTCATCTTGATGGCATCAACGCATTCACACGTGTCAGTCCGTAGAAGGAACACCATGCCGCGTCTTCTTGTTGCCAGTCTGTTTGTCGGAATCCTGCTGAGCCGCACCGGCCTGGCCCAGATTCCGGCAGAGCGCACTCCCATCAGAGAGATTCCCCCTGCCGGGATCGATCTGCCTGCCGCCGCACGGACACATCTGAATAAAAAGCGGGTGGAGCTGACCCGCAAGATTGCCGAACTGACGCGTCGTAATTCCCGGGAAGTGCTCGATCTGCTGCCGGACGTGGAAATTTTCGCCCGGGCGGCCCAGCTGGCCATCGACGAAAAAGTGCTGTATTCCGAAAAGGAATTCAATGCCGCCGACAAGCTCCTGGATATCGGGCTCGCCCGCGCCGCCGAACTGATGAAAGGCACCTCCAGCTGGACGCAGCAGACCGGCCTGGTGGTGCGTGGCTATCGATCCCGGATCGACGACACCGTTCAACCGTATGGGCTGGTGATCGGCCCGGACGTGAAATTCGACGGCAAGCCGCTGCGCTGCGACATCTGGTTCCACGGCCGCTATGAAAAGAATCTGGAAATCCAGTTCCTCAATGAACGCCTGAGCCGCGAAGGGGAATACCCGCTCCAGGACGGCATCGTTCTGCACCCGTTCGGACGGTTCAGCAATGCCTTCCGGTTTGCCGGTGAAGTGGATGTGCTGGAAGCGCTGGAAAATGTGAAACAGCACTACAACATCGACGACAACCGCATTGCCGTCGGCGGATTTTCGATGGGGGGAGCCGCCTGCTGGGACTTCACCGTGCATTATCCGAGCAGATGGTTCGCGTCTTACCCAGGAGCCGGATTCTCTGAAACCCGCCGCTTCCTGGGCATGGACAAAAAGCCGGAAACCCTGCCGCCTGAGTATCAGCAGAAACTCTGGACGCTGTACGACGCCGAAACCATGGCCGACAACTTGTTCGACGTGCCGACCACTGCCTATAGCGGAGAGCATGACGGCCAGAAACTGGCATCAGACGTCATGGTCGAGGCGGCCGCGAAATATGGCATGCAGCTGCCCCATGTGATCGGGCCGGAGATGAAGCACAAACTGCATCCCGATTCGAAAAAACAGATTGCCCAGTGGCTGAGCCAGCTGGCCGAAAAAGGCCGCAACGTCACACCTCAAAGCCTGCGATTCACCACCTATTCCCTGAAATACAACAACTGCGCCTGGATGACGATCAATGGGCTGAACGAACACTGGGCGGAAGCCTTTGTGCATGCCGATCTGGACGCTCCCCAGGAGCCCAAATCGATTACCCTGAAAACTCAAAACGTGACCGATGTTTCCGTCGAGTTTCCGGACAGCACCAGCCCGTTTGCCGCAAACGCGGAAGTGGCCGTGACCATTGACGGACAGAAACTGCCTGCCGTGAAAGCCAACGGTTCCCGCGCCCTGCAGGCCCGCTATCGCAAAGTGGCCGACAAATGGACCGCTGTGAAATCTGATTCCTGGCCCGAAGGACTGGTCAAACGACACAACCTGCAGGGACCAGTCGATGACGCTCTGATGGATTCCTTCCTGTTCGTCAAACCGACCAGCAACTTCATCAGTTCCGGTGTCGGAGCCTGGGTGAACTCGGAAATGAACCGCGCCACCAAAAACTGGGAACGCCAGATGCGGGGCAATGCCCGCACCAAACGGGACACCGAAATCACCGATGCCGACATCCGGGACAACAACCTGATCCTGTGGGGCTGCCCGCGCAGCAACGCCGTGATCAAAAAAATCGCGGATCAGCTGCCGATCAAGTGGACCGGAAGCGAACTGTCGGTGGGGAATCAGAAATATGATCCCAACAAGCAGGTGCTGATCATGGTCTATCCGAATCCCCTGAATCCGGAACGCTATATCGTCCTCAACAGCAGCCTGACGTATCGCGAATTCGACTATCTGAACAACGCCCGTCAGACTCCCAAGCTGCCGGACTGGGCCGTGGTCGATCTGAGCGAACCGGCCGATGATTACCTGCCTGGAAAAATTCTCTCGGCCGACTTCTTCAACGAACACTGGCAGTTGAAAGCGGCGAAGTGATCCCAACCCCGTGGAGACTCTGAGGTCCGCGCATAGAAAAGCCCGCCACTTGCGTGGCGGGCCGGCCTGACCCCAGACCCGATGTTTTGACTGCCGGTATCAGACGAAACGTCATCTGCCAACAGGATCTTTTTGAAGACGACAGAGTGAATCTCTGCCGTCTTCTTTTTTAGAGCCGCGAACAAAACCTCTCACATGATGAGAATTTCCTTTCCGCGAGCGGATCACGGAAGGTTTTGTGATGGGGTCTTAGTCGTGTGCCAGTGACTGACTCTGTATTCCCAACAGAAATCCCGGCGGGACTCAATCCCGCCGCTCGAAAGCGATCAAGTCATCCGTAACGATCAAGTTATCCGTCCAGGCACCCCTCGACGCGGGCGCTGGAAAGAGCCACCGGCTCTCTATGCGGCGCGGGATTTGGCCACGGTGCGGCGGACGGGCTGCAGTCGTTCACGATAGCCGTTTTCGGCCTGTTCCTTCAGCCGATCCAGTCCTTCCGACAGCAGTGGCATGGCCACGCACAGCTGTTTACGGATCTGTTTGGTCTGCAGGCTGCATTCGCCTTCACCAAAGCCTTGCGGCAGACTGGTCAAGATCGATTCCCGCCGCATGGCCAGCCAGGGAAGTTCGAACCGGTCGGCCAGACGCTGTGTGAACTGCAGGGGATTCACCCGTTCGGCCCCGGCGACATGATAAGTTCCGGTGAGCTGTTCGTTGCAGGCCCGCTCCAGAATGTCGGCAAAATCGGTCGCCAGCATCGGGGCGGCATGCCGGATGTGGTCCTGTTCCACAATCCGTTTTGTTTCCACACTGCGAAGCAGGGTTTCGACCCAGCCTGCTCCCGAACCGGCTGCGGACCAGCCATAGACATTCGTTCGCAGAATCAGGGCGTCTTCACAGATTTCACCGACCAGATCTTCTGTGGCGCGAATGATCTGTGCATGATAGCTGCTGCATTGTCCATGGCTCTGCTCATCATGAAACAGCCATGGGCCGGTGAACACGGCATCGGACGAAACCATGACAAACCGCACGCCGGCGGCCCGGGCGGCACTCGCCCAGCACTGGGCAGCCACCACCGTGGAATCATGAATTTCCGACTTTGCGTCTGGTTCCCAGCAGGAACGGGCGGCCGCTCCGCAATACACTAAAATTTCAGGTTCCGCAGCAGCAATTGCATCTGCCGGAGAGAGCCGATGATCCAGAACGTCGCACCCGGCCACTTCGTAACCTGGCTCGGACGTCCAGCAACAGACATGATGCCGTTCCGAGAACGAGGCAGCCACGTTCGCGCCGGCGACGGTATCCACTCCAACTACGAGATATCTGTTCACGCAATGCCTCCATGCCTGGCGTGCCTCGAGAGGTGCCGCTTCGTAAACTGCGTTGCACCCTACTGTTCGACGCTTCACTTCCATGTCACGTCGCGGCGAGTATAGAAGGCGTGTGATTTTTCCTCCAAGATCAATCGGCAGGAAATACCGGTTGCCGGAATCAAAGTTGTACTTCTTGCAATCGGCCCTGCGCCCCCGCCGGGCATTCAGAGTGAATTCGCCTGCGTTGTTTTTGTTTCCTCCTGCTGACTTATCGAAAACCAATCCTTGAACATCACCTGGGAACAGATCGCTGCGTTTGCCTCGGATGAGCAGACTGTCCGGTCGGCCGAACCGCTGCAGTCTCCGCGCTACTGGCTCGAGTCGGGTCAGTCGGAACGCGCGCTCTGGGGATCGGTCCAGGGGGGAAGTGTCTTTCAGGTGCAGCTCGACCTGCCGACGCTGGCCTATCGCTGCAACTGTCCCAGCCGCAAGCGTCCCTGTCGGCATGCCGTGGGACTGCTGATGCTGGCGCTGACCGTTCCCGAGGCCCTGCCCCGCAGAGAAGAGCCGGAACATGTCCGGGACTGGATCGAGCGGCGCGCGCAGCAGGCTTCGAAAGCCAGCCGTGCGAAACCGGCCGGAACACCCCCTGCCGATCCGCGCGCCCGTCAGCGACGGCAGGATCAGCGCGAAACACGGGTGCGCAGCGGAGTCGAACAGCTGCAACTCTGGCTGACAGATCTGCTGCGGCGGGGGCTTTCAACTCCGGAGGTGATGACTTCACAGTTCTGGAACGATGCCGCCCGGCGTCTGACCGATGCCCAGGCGGGCGGACTCGCTCAGCGACTGCGAACTCTGGGAGAAATTCCCGGCTCGCAGACCGACTGGCCGCAGCAACTGCTGGCAGGCCTGGGCCGTCTGCAGCTGCTGCTCACGGCATTCGAACGCATCGACACTCTGCCGGCAGGACTGGCGATGGAAGTCCGGCAGCAGATCGGATGGAACGTCACGCAGGAGATGCTGCAGCAGCAGGGCGAAGAACTCAGCGATGTCTGGACTGTGCTGGGGCAGCGCGAGCAGGACGACGACCGCATTCGCTCACAGTGGACCTGGCTGCAGGCAGCCGCCAGCGGCCGGATTGCGCTTCTGCTCAACTTTGCCGCCGGGGTGGTGCCGTTCTCCGAAACCTGGCTCGTCGGGCAGCGTTTCCCTGCGGCCCTGCAGTTTTATCCAGGCACAGCTCGCCTGCGGGCCAGAATCAGTCATCGGGGCGAGCTGGATTCGTCCCCCGTTCAACTGGTCGGTCCGGATCGGGTGGAAGAGGCCCTGCAGCATGTGGCCGCGCAACTGGCCGAGCAGCCCTGGCTGATGCTGTTCCCTGTGATTCTGCGCCAGGTCGCACTCTGTCAGGTCGGCGAACACTGGGGAGTGCGCGACGCGATCGGCGACTGCCTGAAGCTCTCCCCGGCGGTGCCCTGGCAGATGCTGGCTGCGACAGGGGGCACCCCGACAGACCTGTTCGGGGAATGGAATGGACGGGAACTGCGCCTGCAGGCCTTCATCCTGGACGGCATCATTACCAGTTGCTGAGCCCCTGAAAGCGCCCGAGCCGGCCGTCTCAACTGGCAAACTGAAGCCAGGCCGGTTCAGGCCGGCAGCGGCACAATGGCCAGTGCAATTTCGACATCCCCCAGCGACACGTTTTTGCCGTTCAACGGGGCCGTTTCGGTATGTTCAATGGCATTGGCGCGGGTTTCCGTCCGAATGGTCGCGTCCCAGGCATCCACCACGGACTGCACATTCACCACGGCGGAATGCCCTGCCGGACTCCATTGAACTGTGATGCGCTGGTTCTCTTCCAGATTGGCATCTTTCCGCAGCTGCTGCACCTGGCGAATCAGGTCGCGGGCCATCCCTTCGGCGACCAGTTCCGGCGTCAGCTTTGTCGACAGGGCAATCAGAATGCCGGCATCGTCGGCACTGGCCCAGTCACTGGCCTGCTGCACGCTGACCATGACATCTTCCGGAGCCAGCGTCACGTCGTTCCCTTCGAAGGAGACTGTCACGCTCTCCCCCTGCCGCAATGGAGCGAGCAGCGCGGCATCGATGGTTGTCAGCCCGTTACGGATGACGTTCAGCAGCTTGCCATATTTCGGGCCGAGCGTTTTCAGGTTCGGCTTGAAGGAGTAACTGACCAGTTCATCCAGATGCTCTGACCGCACCACCTGTTTGACGTTCAGTTCATCGGCAATGATGTCGGCATACTGCTCCAGAGCGGCCGCCTGTTTTGCATCCGCACAGGCGAATCGCAGTTCGGCCAGCGGCTGACGCACCCGCAGTTCGGCGGTTTCGCGCAGGCGGTGTGCCATCCGCACCAGCGTCTGCACCTGATGCGTTTTCCAGTTGAGTTCCACATCCAGCTTCGCCGGATCGACAAGGGGATATTCGCACAGATGCACGGAGTCAGGGAGTCCTGACCCTGTCTGGTCGGCAGCGGAATCGCCATTTTGAACCAGATTCTGATACATCCGCTCGGCGAGGAAAGGAATGGCCGGAGCCAGCAGCCGGGTGGTGGTCAGCAGGACTTCATACAGCGTCTGATAGGCCGCGAGCTTGTCGGGCGTCCAGTCTGAACCGGAATGAGTTTCCGCCGACGGAGCAGAAGCAGAACCTGCGGCGTCGGCAGCGGCATGCTGCGTCGCATCATTCCGCGCCGGACTGTAGTGATCGCCGGACTGCGTGATCAGGCCGGCTTCCACCAGCTGCGAAAGTCCTTTGGCGACATCCTTGCGATGCAGACGTTTGCCGTCGCGATAGCGGCTCAACCGCACCAGCAGTTCTTCCAGCGTGAAGCCTTCTGCCGTCGAGAAGATCTCGCGCACCAGCGTTGTCCGCTCGCGATTGAGCGACTGCTTTCGGGCGGAAAGATATTCGCGGAAAACCGCTTCCGCCGTGACAGAAGTGCCTGCCGTTGACGTTTTCCCTGTCCCTGCTGCGGGGGCTTCTGCCCCGGAGAGGGCGTTCGGGCTTTTCTTCGCCCAGAACCGGCGACGGTTGCGGCGGATGTACCAGTTCGACAGATCGTCGATGAACTCTGTCGCAGCCGCCATGAACTCGGCGACCCTGTAATTCTGAAAAGCATCATGGGCTGTCTGTGTCAGTTCCTGCAGACGCGAGAGAACCCAGCGGTCGATCTCAGGCCGTTCGGCAACCGGCACCTGCGGCAGTGACGGATCAAACCCGTCGAGAATCGCATAGTTCACAAAGAAGGCATAGCTGTTCCAGAGCGGAATCAGCGCCTGCCGGCGCACCTCATCGGCCGGTTTGCTGGTCACCTTGCAGGTGGCCAGACCTTCTTTCGTCTGGCTGATCGGACCGTCGACTGTTTCCAGTGTCACCGGCACGTTGGCATGCCGGGTGCCGAACCGCAGATCCACGGCCGGATTCTGAGCCAGATACAGCCAGCGCAGCGTGTCGACCCCCAGTTGTTCGGCCGCTTCCTCAAACCAGATGGCGGTGCCATCGGATTTGTGCATCGGCTTGCCTTCCTCGTTCATCACCAGCCGGTGCCCGAGCAGGTTTTTGAACGGACGTTTTTCGTTCGGGTCGTCGGTCTCGTCGTAACGCATCATCGTCGCGAGTGAGAGCAGTGAATAGAACCAGTTGCGGAACTGGCCCGGGAAGCACTCGGTGACAAAATCGGCCGGAAACCAGTCTTTCCAGTTGAGGGTGGAATTCACCCGCTGAAGCGATGTGCTCTGGTCGTCTGCTGCTGACTCGGCATGCTCTGAACGTCCGTTATAGTTCAGTGTCGAAAATGGCACGATGCCGGCATCGAGCCAGGGATTCCCCACGTCTTCAATCCGCGTCAGCAGTGCGCCCGACTTCCGGCTGCGAATCTTGACCATGTCGATCCAGGGCCGGTGCGGGGTATAGCCGCCCGCTTCGAATTCTTCCCAGCCTTCGCCGCCGTCCAGAGCACGGGCCTTCAGCTCGGCCAGAGAACCGATCACTTCGAAATCGGTCGGATCGGCAGGGTTGATCCAGATCGGCAGGGCCAGCCCCCAGAAGCGTTTCTTGGAGATCATCCAGTCGCGCATGGTCGTGAGCCATTCCAGCTCGCGCTCCTGCCCTTGAATGGAATCGGGAATCCAGTGGATGCACTTCGTGACCTCTTTGATTTCGTCACGCCAGTCCATGTTGATGAACCACTCATCCACCAGCCGGAAGACCAGTTCGTCACCGGTTCGCCAACAGAAGGGGTAGATGTGCGGATAGGTTTCGATCGCAACAACCAGATTCTTTTTCTTCAGCTCCTCAAACACCAGATCGACGGTCGCGGGGTCGGTCGCTTCGCGTCCGGTGAATGCACCGAAGCCGTCGAGATAGCGCCCGTCTTCACCCAGCGGAGCGATCACCGGCAGCCCGAGTTCGACACCCATCTTATGGTCGACGTCCCCGCAGCCGGGGGCGATGTGGACGATGCCGGTTCCTTCCCCGGCGACGACGTTGGCGTTCCCTTTGAAGTCGCGCCCGCCGTCAATCACCTGGTGAGCTTCGCGCCCCGAAAGGCCTTCTCCAGAATTGTCGGAATCATCCCATCGTGACTGCTGGGCCGCCAGATCATCGAACGGACCGGCATAGCGCCAGCCGATCATCTCGGCCCCTTTGATGGTGCCCAGCTCTTCAAAGCCTCCATGCTCCTTGAAGATCTGCCCGATGGTCTTCAGCTTGCCGACCCCTTCCGGCCAGCCCCATTCCGGGCGTCCGAAGCCTTCCTTGAATTCCTTTTCGAGCCGTTTGAAGTTCAGGTTGTCTTTGGCGAAATAGTAGACCGCCGGTTCGTCGTCCCCTTTGATCTTCGCTGTGAGCCGGACATAGTCGAGATCCGGGTTGATCGCCGCCGCGACATTGGCGGTCAGCGTCCACGGAGTGGTCGTCCAGATCAGCAGATACTCTTTGAGCCGGTCGGAAGATGCCGCGTCAGTAAGTGCATTGGAGTCCGTTTCCGAAGTCGACTTCTCTTTCAGCAGCGGAAACCGCACAAAGCAGGCGCGGTGTGTCGTCAGCTTGCGACCGTCGGCAACTTCCATTTGCGAGTAGGCGCTGCCGCCACGTCCGGACCAGGGCATCACGTCATGCCCGCGATAGACTTTGCCGCGCTCAAAGCACTTCTTCAGAAACGTCCAGATCGTTTCGTTGTTCTCAGTACTGAAGGTGAAATAGCTTCCCCCCCATTCCGGGTTGCCCAGCCGCGCGGTCAACATTTCGGCCGCGCCGGTCACCGCTTCTCCCCGCGCGGTGGTATAGGTGATTTTCGCACCTGGGGCGGCAGCAGAAACTGCGTCTCCCATCGCGTCCGCCAGCTTCCGCAGTTCGTCAGGGTGATCCCATTCCATCCAGTAGCCCAGGCGCACCGACTGTTCGGTCTGCCGGGCGGCGAACCGCAGCACCCGTTTCTTGCATTCCCGGGTGAAGACATCGATGCCGAACTGCTCAATGGCTTTCTTGGTGCCGAGCTTCAACTGCTTTTCGACTTCCACTTCGACCCAGAGTCCCTGGCAGTCGAAGCCGTTCTGATAGCGCAGCTCATGCCCGGTCATGGCACGGTAGCGCTGGTAGACGTCTTTGTAGGTCCGTCCCCAGGCGTGATGAACCCCCATGGGGTTGTTCGCGGTGATCGGGCCGTCGAGAAACGACCATTTCTTTTTGCCGGAGTTCTGCTGCTGCAGTCGACGAAAGATCTGCCGCTGTGCCCAGAACCGAAGGACTTCGTGCTCTCCCTGCAGAAACCGGGCATCATCAACGCGTCGAAACATGAGCGTACTCTGTCAAAGTCCAAAGGGACCACCAGAAAAAAGGAAAGCCATCACACTAACCGACCCTGCGAAACTTGTCAGCCTTGCAGACAGGCCGGTCTGCCTGAAATAGGGGAAGCAGAACAGCGGAACTGTCGCCTGACAACACCGGGCCGTACTCCATTTTTCCAGGCAAAAATGCAAAACGCCGACGAACGGATGTCCCGTTGCCGGCGGAAGCAAAATGGCAGCATCTCAGACCAATCCTGTGCAACAGGCCTGCAGACGAATCCGGGACCAGACCCAGGCAGACCGGCTTCAGTGCCCGTCAGAACCGGCGAATGCCACTGCAAGCTGGAATTCTGTCAGATCGCAGCAGTCCCAGGCATTCGACAATTCCCGCTGCCAGGCAGACGCCCTCTGTTCAGGCCCCGCATTCCCCGGCTGAAGACAGCCGGCATGAAATCCATTCCGCACGGAGCAAACCTGCCCTGACGAGACCTGCACTTCCCGACCCCCGCACTGCGTGCCTGGTTTCCAGAGGAAACGCGTGCCTGGTTTCCTGGGGAAACGTCCGCTCGCCGCTCAGCGATCCGCAGCCGATGCGGGGGGAAGCGTTTAGAATTCTTCTTCGTCGTCTTCGAAATCATCGAAGTCGTCATCATCATCATCATCGTCGTCATCATCTTCTTCATCGTCGAAGTCGTCGTCATCTTCGAGATCATCGTCGTCGAAGTCCTCATCATCCAGGTCTTCGTCGTCGAAGTCGTCGTCGTCGAAATCGTCGTCGTCAAATTCTTCGTCATCGAAATCGTCGCCGTCATCATCGTCGCCTTCGATTTCCACGTCGTCATCAGACTCATCGTCTGCAAACGAGAAAACTTCCAGGTTCTGGAACTCATCGAGTTCGAACAGACCGGCAGGGTCCAGAGTGTCGGCGATCCGTGGTGAGGACGTCATCGTCATGATTTAAGAACCTTGTCTAACAATCGCTGCAAAGTGGGCGACCGGTGCTCTCCGGACCTGCCCTGCCTGAATTTTCGGGATGCTGCCCAACAACCTTTTTCATCAACGTATCGCGGGTCGATACTGGATTGAATCCGCGTTGTCAAGCGGCGAGCCATCTGTTCTGGAGATCGGTGAGCCGGCCATGACTGGCAACCAGACCCACCGATGTGGAAATTCAGGGCAAATTGTCGCCCCGACAATGTTCGGCAGCCTCTTCGTTCGGCATGAGACACATTTCCGTCAACATCCGGAATTCGAAGAAATCTTCAAAGCCCGGACCGCCGACCTGAACAGATCCCGTCATCACCGGTCACCGCCCGCAGACCGTTTTGGCTGCCGGCAGGCCCTCCAGGCCGGTCCTGTGAACGAAACCGGACTCCGGACTGAAGGATACGGCCATGGGAATCTTGCAGGGGGCAGGCTGTCTCGATAATGTCAGAGCATGAATTCAAAACTTCCTTCGCCATCTGATGAAAATCTCGAATCCCTGGCCCATAACCTGCTGGGAATTGATCTGAATTCCAGCGATGACAGTGACGAACCACTGGAAGTCGACGGTCTGGGACTCGATGACTTGGGATTCGGCCCTCCTCCCGCGGCCCAGGCCGAGCCGGAAACTCAGGCGTCTGGTCCTGCCGCTCCCCAATCCGACGATCCGCTGGCCTGGATTGTCAAAGCCTCGAAATCCCCTGCCCCGGCCGGACAGGCTGCGTCTGATGATCTGGACGACGACTGGGACGATTTCGGCGGTGACCTGCTCGACGACGAGGAAGACGAAGTTCCGGTGACCTCTGTGCAGATCACCTCCACCCGGGTGGCCGTCACCTCCTCTCTCGAAGAGAGCGACGAGGATGACGACTCCGAAGAAGACGACTCTGAAGAACCTGCTGCGGAAGCCGGAACCGACGATTCCTACTGGAATGCCCTGGAAGGCTGGAACGGCTGGGAAGACAAGCCGGAAGGGAGCCATCGCTCCTCCGAAAGTTCCTCGGACCGCCGAGGCTCAGGACGGGGACGAGGCCGCCGCGGAAGCTCTCAGGGAGATCGCCAGCGTTCCTCTGGCTCGCCACGCCGCGAACGGCGAGAACGCAGCGAACGCCCGGAACGTGCCGAACGGACTCCCCCGCAGAAAATTCGGGAATCGGTCCCGTCCGCCGATTTCGGCGATGAGGATCTCGATGATCTCATCGAGCCCGCCACAGAATCGGCCGCTCGCGAAACAGAACCTGCCCGCGAACAGGAGCGGTCGGAAGGAGGACGTCGACGCGGCCGAGGTCGCTCACGCGGTCGCCGGGGCAGCGGACGGGGAGCCGCCAGCGAAGAACGCCCACGCACTCCGGAAGTGGACGATGCCGAAAATCTGACTTCCGACGAGGCAGACGACTTTGGTGAAGAACCGCGTCGCCCTGCACGGGAAGAGCGTTCCTCACGAGAAGAGCGCCCTGCACGCGAGGATCGCCCCTCACGGGAAGAGCGTTCCAGCCGGGAAGACCAGCCCCGTCGCTCCGGGGAATCACGTCGCGAACGCCGAAAGCCGGAACGGGCTCCGATGGAACCGGTCGCCGAGGCTGCAGGTGCCGATGACGATTTTGGAGGGGGGATCTTCGGGGAAGCCTCCCAGGAAAAGCCCCGCTCTTCGGAAAGCCGCCCGGCACGCGGCCGTCGTCGTCCACGCCGCGAAGAACCGGTGGAAATCGAAGACGATTTTGATGCCCCGGCCCCGGCCGAATTCGAGGGCGATTCCGACGGCTTTGGTGCGGGACTGGAACTGGAATCTCCGAATCCGCAGCCCCGGTCCCGCCGTCGGCCGCCTCCAGAAAAACGCCCGGCCCCGCCGGCCTCTTCCGGTCGGCGCAGCTCCGGAGAAGAATCCGCCCGTCCGGAACGTGAACCCCGCCGCCCGCAGTCGGCCCGTCAGGAAGCAGAACCTGCCCCGGCGGCCGAAGAACGGTATGCGAACATTCCCACCTGGGAATATGCCATTTCGCAGCTGGTGAAAAAGCAGCCGAAAAATCCCACCGGACGACGCAATGGCGGTGGACGGGGAGGAGACGATCGGCGTCGACGCAGCAACAGCGGCGGAGGTTCCGGCGGCCGTCGCCACTCGTCGCAGCACGATTCCTGACCATTCCGATTCTCAGCAGGGTCTGCGATGCAGGCCCTGCTTTTTTTGTGTCCGGCTCGTCCGGACTCCAGACAGAAATGGCGGCAGAAATGCCGACAGGAATCTCAGCAGGAATGCTGACTGTTCCCCGATGCCCCCCTGAAAATTCCCCGCCCGAAGTCCCTGCCCAAATGTGTCACAGTCGACAGATTTTGACGAGTGACAGGTTTCGACGGGTGACAGGTCGGAAACCGTTATCCTTTCGGAACCGTCACCATTTCCGAACCATGGCCCTGCACACGAACCAGCGCCGATGATTGAAGTCGACTCCGTGACGAAGAGTTTTTCCGGCGGGGCCGGCGTGGTCACCGTGCTGCGGTCGGTCTCCTGCCAGTTTGCTCCCGGCAGCTGCTCCTTCATTCTGGGTCCGTCCGGCAGCGGGAAAAGCACTCTGCTGTCGCTGCTGGGAATGCTCGACTTTCCCACGTCCGGGGCAATTCGTGTCCAGGGCCGCAATCTCAGCGAGCTGAGCACCGCCGAGCAGAACCGTTTTCGGCGCGACGATATTGGATTCATCTTCCAGAGTTTCAACCTGCTGCGCAATCTCGATGCACTGCAGAATGTCCTGATGCCATTCATGACCACCGGCGTCAGTCCCGCCCGAAAGCGCATGGCTCTGGAACTGCTCGAACGTGTCGGGCTGAAAGACCGCTGGCATCATCGACCGTCGCAGCTTTCCGGCGGTGAGCAGCAACGGGTGGCCATTGCCCGCGCCATTCTCAAGCAGCCGCAACTCATTCTTGCCGATGAACCGACCGGCGAACTCGACAGCCATTCCGGACAGATTGTGTTCGACCTGTTGCGGGAACTGCAGCAGGAACACCGGTCCACGGTCATTACCGTGACGCATGACGACCGTTATCTGCAACCGGGTGATCGAATTCTGCGAATGGAGAACGGGCAGATTCACACCGACAGCGCGGTTCTGGCAGCAATGCCTGCAGAAAAGCAGTGAAATCAGGCGTTCAGCAGGCTTCGTCCTCCGTGTCCCGGCCGGTCCGATGCAGCGGATTGAGCTGGTCCGCCGGGAAGGCTCACGCCACCCAGATTACGTCCAGAAGTGCTGCGGAAAACCGCGTCTTGTCGCAAGTGACAAGTTGGGATAGCATTCCGCTGAGACTTCCTGGCTGTACGAATGTTGTCCTGCCGGAGCCTGAGAATCATGCTCCGGCTTTGCCTGACGAAGCAGGAGTTTCTGACCAGACAACGAGCCAGGCCCTGCCTGCCTGTTGCGATGGTTCGGAAATCCGGTCTTTGAAAGGGGAGCGTCCCGCTGGTTTTCTGCGGGAAATTCCGGTTTGGCAAACCGGTTCTCCACGCATGCGGCAACAGTCAGTCAGGCTCTCGCCATGCACGGCAGGACGGATTCCGATTATTTTCGAAAAGGGATAGGCGAACAGAATGGCATCCATCGACGCGTCTCGAGTCCGCAGATTTACGGCAGCCAGCCTGCTGATTCTCGGCCTGTCCACAGCATATGCCCAGCGGTTATCGTCGGCCGATGTGGCCGACCAGGAGACCGCCCGGCTCGTCTCCCGCATGATTCCCCGGTTCCATCTGAGCCGGTCCGAAATCGATGATCGTGTTTCCGGCATGTTTCTCGACGGCTTTCTGAAGGATCTCGATCCTCAGAAGCTGTACTTCCTGAAATCGGATATCAACGAATTCGAAGCCCATCGCGCCACGCTGGATGACGAAGTCAAAGCGGGTGACGTGCGTTTCTGTTATCTGGTCTTCGATCGCTACAAGCAGCGGCTGGACCACCAGATGAAGGTCGCCCATTCCTTCGTCGAGGCACCGCACGATTTCACCATCAACGAAACGATCGAAACCGATCCGAAGAAGCTGACCTGGAGTGCTTCCCAGGAAGAACTCGATGAACGCTGGCGTAAACGGGTGAAGTTTGAACTGCTGCAGTTCAAACTCGACAGCGCCATGGACAAGGCAACCGCCGAAAAAAGCGATGGCGATTCCAAAGCCGCGCCGAAAACCGAAGAAGAAAAATTCGCCGATGCCAAGGCCCGGCTCAACAAGCGTTACCGCAACAACCAGCTGGTTGTCGATCAGTATTCTCCCGGTGAAGAACTGGAAATTTTCCTGACTGCTCTCACGCAGTCCTTTGACCCGCACTCCACCTACATGTCTCCCCACAGCTGGGAAGACTTTGAAATCCAGATGCGGCTGAGCCTCGACGGCATCGGTGCCGCACTGCGGGCCGACGACGGTTACACAATCGTGGCCCAGATTGTGCCGGGGGGTGCGGCCGCTGAGGAAGGTTCGCTGAAAATCGGCGACAAAATCATCGCTGTCGGCCAGGGCAAAGAGGACATGGTCGACATCTTCGAAATGAAGCTCAGCGAAGTCGTCCGCATGATTCGCGGCCCGCGCGACACCGTGGTGCGTCTGCAGGTGAAGCCTGAAAATGGCGGAGAATCCCGGATCATTTCCCTGACCCGCAAGAAGATTGAACTGAAGGAATCTGAAGTCAAAGGCGAAGTGATCGATACGCAGGAACGCCTGGGACGCCCCGGCCGCATCGGCGTCATCAGTCTCCCGTCGTTCTATCGTGATTTTGCCGGAGCCCAGGGAGGCGGCGAATTCAAAAGCGCCGCAGTCGATGTGGGTAAGGTTCTGGACCAGTTCGACAAAGAAGGGGTCGATCTGATCATCGTCGATCTGCGCAACAACGGCGGCGGTGCCCTGACGGAAGCGGTCGAAGTCTCCGGCCACTTCATCGACAAAGGCCCCGTGGTGCAGGTCAAAGAACCGAGCGGCTATGTGCAGGCTCTGGATGACCGTGAGCCGGGAGTGAAGACCACCAAACCGCTGGTGGTCATCGATAACCGCCTGTCCGCCTCGGCGTCGGAAATTTTCTCCGGCGTCATCAAAGACTACAAACGGGGCCTGATCGTGGGGGATTCCCAGACACACGGCAAAGGGACCGTTCAGAACCTGATGGATGTCGCTCCCCGGCAGCCGTTCAGCCTGCTGAAGCAGGGGGATCGGGGCAAGCTGAAAATGACCATTCAGCAGTTCTACCGGGTGAATGGCGACAGCACCCAGAACTATGGAGTCCGCTCCGATGTGGTCCTGCCGTCGCTGCTCGATCACTGGGATCTGGGGGAATCGTCTCTCGATCATGCCCTGCCGTTCGACCAGGTGCCCCCGGTGAAATATTCCGAAGGCCGCATGGTCAATGCCGACATCATCGCCAAACTGCAGAAGTCGAGCGAAGCCCGGGTTGCCCAGTCGCCCGACTTCCAGAAGCTGAACCGTTCGATTGAGCGTTATCTGGCCAAGAAAGACAAAACGCAGCTGACGCTCAATGAAGCCGAAGCCAAAAAAGAACGGGCAGACGACGAAGTCGCCAAGAAAGAAACCGAAGGCGTGGAACAGGAAGCCCAGACTCCCAAGCCGGGCGATCCGATCTTCCCCAAACGCTTTTATGAAGACGAAGTGCTGAACATCTCGCTCGACTATCTGCATCTGCTGCAGGATCAGGTCGCCACGAGCAAAACCATCCGGTAAGTTTCGGCGCAGCGTCAACCAAGCCGTGTGAAGCACACCCTGTGCTGATCACCGGATGCTGATCACACCGTGACGTTCACGGCTCAGCGGGCAAAACTTCTGATGACAGACACTCAGGCCGCGCAGGGAAACTTGCGTGGCCTGTCTTTTTTATCCTGTTCCGGCAGTGATCGCGATTTTCTGCCTGCGATGCTTGCCGGAATTCTTCATTGATGTGCGCCGCCCCGTCCGACGCCGGTGTTCTGCAACCGGACACAGCATGACGCCTGGCAGGTCATCCGGTATGCTGCAGCAGATGAATTTCACTGTCCCTGAGATTTCCCGGTCCCCTGACGGCTTGAGGATGATTCATGGCGCACTCGACCCGACGTGATTTTCTGAAACAGTTGACGCTCACCGGTGCGGGGGCTGCCGCCTTCAGCTGGCAGTCAGCCCGTTGCCTGCAGGCCGAACCGGCCCGATCTCCCCACAAGATTCTGAAGTCGAACAAAGGGGGCTACATCGGCACGACCGCAGCCGAAATCGCCGCCGTCATGGAGAACTACCGCCAGCTGGGCTTCGACGGCATCGAGGCAGAAAGCCCGGGCCTGAACATTGAAGCGGTCAATCAGGCCCGCCAGCAGACGGGTGTTCCGGTTCACGGAATCGTGGATCACATTCACTGGAAGCAGCGGCTCTCCAGCCCTGATGCCACCGTGCGCGCAACCGGGCTGGAAGGACTGCAGACCGCCCTGCGCGACAGCAAATCCGTCGGAGGCACAACCGTGCTGCTGGTGCCTGGCAAGGTCACCGGAGCCGACGAGACACATGACGACGTCTGGAAACGATCGATCATTGAAATCCGCAAGGCCATTCCCACGGCCGAATCCCAGGGCATTCGCATTCTGATCGAAAACGTCTGGAACGGCTTCTGTGAGAAACCGGAACAGATGCGCGACTACATCGACGAAATCAACAGCCCCTGGGTCGGCTCCTATTTCGATATCGGCAACGTCCGCAAATTTGGCAAGCCGGAAGAATGGATTGCGGTTCTGGGCAAACGCATCGGCAAGCTCGACGTCAAAGACTGGGGAGCCAAAAACGGCTTCTGCCGCCTGGGCGAAGGAGATGTCGACTGGCCGGCCGTCAAAGCGGCCCTGCAGAAAATTGAATTCGCAGGCTGGGCCACCCGGGAAGGAAATGACCGTTCCCTGGCCGATACCTCGGCGCTGATGGACGAGTTGCTGGTTTACTGACCTGCCGCGAATCAGATCGGCCCGGCGTTCCCTGCAGGTCCCCTCCCCGGCCTGCGGGCTCCCCCGGTCAACAGGCTTCTGGCCTGCGGGCTTCTGGTGGACAGGCTCCCTGGCGATCGCTGTCGTCTCCCGAAAAAACGTCCCGGCCCCTCGTTCATGCGGTATCGCGGAAATTCCTGTGATCCGAGGGCCCTGGCGGCCCGTCTCGCCCCCATCCTGGCGATCCGGACAAAATTCGGATTGTTCAGGCCTCGGTCTTTCTACTAGGCTTTGCACCATCAGCGGCGGGCTGCCTGGCCTGCGCAGGGGCGAGACTTCCCGGAGGAGGTCATGGACTCCTGCTTCGCATGTCTGCATTTACGATCAGGCCGGTCTTTCATTGCATGGTGTCTCCGATGTCGCGTGTTCACTGGACAATCTGGGGATGGATGCTGCTGTGTCTGACCAACTGGACCAGTGCCGGCCCGGTGGAACTCCCGGAAGATCCTGCCGTTCCGGTCGCCGAACTCTGGTATGTCCAGGGGGGACAGCTTTCTGAACCGGAAGTCGCCGTCTTTGCCAATGGCCGGGTGCGCGTCAGTGTCGGCGATGGATCACTCTGGGGCGAACTGCCGCCACAACTCGTGCAGACTCTTGTTTCGTCTCTTCTCGATCAGGATGGCCTGCGTTCGCTGACCACCACGCAGATGCAGGCCGAAATCCATGCGGCTTCTCAAAAAATGGGGCTTTCCTGCCAGATCGAACACGCCGGTGACACCATCATTCGCGTGCAGACCCGGGACGGCAGTTATCGCGTCGACGGCCATGCCGTGGGCCTGCTGTCGACCCGTTTTCCCGATGTCGTCTGCCTGCAGCATTACTATGCCGCACAGAACCGCCTGGAAAATATCCGGGCCATCGTGATGGTGGGCGGACCGGAAGCAGCCGAAAACATTGCGAAACTGGCGCGTTCACAGATTCAGCGCGTGCAGGGCGAACAGATTGAAATTCACGTCGGACACCTGGCGATCGTGCGGGCCATGGCCGATGGTTCCCGCTATTGCCAGTTTCAGATTCCTGCTTCCGGCCCGGTGCCCCGGCCGCATTCGCCCCGGATCATCTCGATCATCGAAGCTCCCGGCGAAGTCCCGCAGGTGAGCGTGCTTCCGGAAGGACCGGCATTTCGATGAACGCTTCCGCCGCAGAGGTCGATCCTCATGCCCGGAACTGGGTCTGGAGAATCATTCAACTGCTGATGCAGAACCTGTTCGTGTTCTGCTTTCGCTATCGCATTTCGGGTGCCGAAAAACTTCCTGTCGGCGGGGCCCTGCTGCTGATCAACCATCAGAGCTTCATCGATCCCCTGGTGGTGGCGGTGGCCCTGAAACGGCCGGTCAGTTACCTCGCGCGGCACAATCTATTCGATGTGCCGGTGATCGGCTGGATTCTGAAGAATGCTTATGTCATGCCGATCCGGCGTGAATCCGCCGGCACTGAAAGCATTCGAGCCGCAGTGGAGCGTCTGAAGCAGGGCTATCTGGTCGGCATTTTTCCAGAAGGCACCCGCAGCCGCGACGGCCATCTGCAGGAGATCAAACCGGGGTTTCTGGCCATTGTCCGCCGGGGACAGGTGCCGGTCATTCCCATCGCGGTCGCAGGAGCCGGGCAGGCCTACCCGCGAGGAGCCCTGCTGACCCGTCCGGTCACAGTCCGGGTCGTGGTTGGCGATCCGATCACCGTGGAAGAAGCAGCCGGTCTCACGCAGCGCGGGCGGGAAGGTGAATTTCTGAACCGCATCACGCGCGACCTGCAGAATTGCCTGGAACAGGCCGAATCCTGGCGCACTGCACATTGAGAACGTTTCGCTCCCGCAGGGGTCGTATTCCGCGCCACGCGGCGAATGACATTTCATCAGCGAACGCGCCTGCTGCGCGGGCTCAGGTGAGAGCCACCGGCTCTACTCGGATGCGCCGGCAGGTTTCTCTGTGCTGGAATTCTGGCCGGGGTCTGCCTGCGTCTTTTCAGAATCCGCACTCTTTTCAGTGCCCGACGTTTTGGGGATGTCTGAAGTTGCCGGGTCAGGCATTTCGGGCGCGGCTCCTGCCGGAGACGCAACGCCGGCAGACGTGTCGGCCGGGGCATCGGCTGGCGAAGCCGCCGGTGGAACTGCAGCCGGCTTTTCAATGAATGCCGTCTTGTTCTGATAAGACTGAAGACGTTCCCGGGCGGCATTGGCTTCCCGGGATGTTCCAAATTTCTGAATGGCCAGTTTGACGGCTTCTTCCGCCGCTGAAAACCGGCCGGCACTGGCATAGGCCGCCGCCAGCGTATCCAGAAAGTCTCCGTTCTGATTTTCTGTTTCCGCGCAGATCGCTTCCGCCAGGGCCACCGCCCGGTTCGAATTGCGAACGGAATCCACTGGAGATGTTGCCAGCAGCCAGGCCAGATCATTCCGCAATGACAAGGACCGTGGAGAGAGTTCCAGAGCCGCTTCAAAATCATTCAAAGCATCATGGCTGTTCCCCAGTTGTTTCTGACAGTATCCCCGGTTTCCCAGAGCGTCGGCCCGCCGGGCATCCCGCTTCAGGGCCTCGGAATAAGCGTCGATCGCTTCCGGATAACGATGCAGCGAACGCAGTGCGATTCCCATCGAGTTATAGGCATCGGCAGACTGGGGATTGAGCGCGACCGCTTCGCTCAGATCACGCAGCGCCGCCTGGACCTGCCCCTGCCGGAGCAGCAGGTTGCCACGTCCCATCCGGCTGGGGAATTCGTCGGGAAAGGCATTCAGAATCGAGTCATATTCTTCCAGTGCCGCTTCCGGCTTCCCGAGCCGTTCATAGCAGACGGCCAGATTGTGGTGCAGATTCGGAGCACTCTCGCCCAGATCATAGGCCTGCTCAAAGTCCTGCGCGGCGGGCCCCCATTCCTGAAGATTCATCCGGGCAATGCCCCGCAACTGATAGGCCACCGCAGTCGGCTCCCGGGCAATCTGCTCTGAAAGCACCGGCACCGCCCGATCCAGCGGCAGCAGATCGCGCAGATGCACCCAGCCTTTCAGCTGCGGCGAGTACCGCCAGTTGTCATTGGCCCGAATCAGTGTGACGGTGTCTCCCCGGGCCGCCCGGGCAATGAGCTCGTCACCGGCCATGACCGGAGCCTGGTCTGTGGTGACCAGGGCGACCTGCGGGGGATCGAGGATGATCAGTTCCCCCGCTCCCAGCAGACTGGGCCATCCGGAAAGCCAGGAGAAGTTCAGCAAAATTGGGATGAGGAGTCTTGCAGCACTCACGACTGGGGAGATCCTGAACTTGAGGAAATCTGTAGAGAATTTTTGATATTTGCTACTTGCGAAGGCAAAACAACCCTTTTATCTTGTCCAGAATACCCATGCTGTCCCGTTTTTCTACACAGAAAAATCGACACAACGCTGCGGGCGGGCTCTAAACAGCGAACTTTTCCGGGATTTCATTCAAGAGATGGGGGGAGGACTGTATGAAAAAACTTTGGATGGCGTTGCCAGTGGTCGCACTGACCATGGTAACCAGTGCCAGTGATGCCGGCGATCACGGCCGTCATCGGCGGCATGCGCACTATGCAGTTTCGGTGCCTTGTGCGCCGGCCTGCCAAAGCATTCCAGTCAGCGGCGCCTGCGACGCTGCCGCCGCAGGCGCTCCCTGCGCAGCAACCACTCAGATGGTCCAGAAGACCATTCTGGTTCCGGAAACGGTCACCGAACTGAAAACCGTTTACTGCACCGAATGGGGAACGGAAGAACGGACCCGGGTTCACAAGGTTTCGCGCCAGGTTCCCCGCAAGGAAACCCGCACGCGCACCGTGACCTTCTATGAGAACGAGACCCGTTCGAAGGAAGTCAACTACACCGAATATGAAACGGTGCAGGAAGAAAAGTCGGCCGAATACACGGTGATGGTTCCGACCACCGAAAAGAAGGTCGGCACCAAAACGGTTTATGACACCGTCTGGGAAGAGGTGAAGAACGAATATACCGTTCTGGTTCCGACGACCGAAAAACGGACCGGCACCCGCACCGTCAACGACACCGTCTGGGAAGATGTGAAGAACGAATACACCGTTCTGGTTCCGACGACCGAAAAACGGACCGGCACCCGCACCATTAATGACGTTGTCTGGGAAGACGTGACAAAGGAATACACGGTTCTGGTTCCGACCACGGAAAAGCGGACCGGCACGCGCGTCGTTTTTGACACCGCCTGGGAAGATGTGACGAGCACTTACACGGTCATGGTTCCGCATCAGGAAACCCGGACCGGCACCCGTAAGGTCGTGAGCTTCGTGCAGGAACAGGTGGAGCAACCTTACACCGAACTGGTTCCCACCGTCGAGCAGCGCACCGGCACACGTCCGGTCTGGTCGACCGTTCAGGAAACCCACACCCGGACGGTCTGCAAGGACAACGGCAGCTGGGTCACCGAACAGGTGGCAGATCCCTGTAATCCCTGCTGTACCACCTGCGTGAAGAAATGGGTTCCGAACGTCGTTCAGGAACAGGTTCCTTACACCGTGTGCAAACAGGTCTGCACTCCGGAAACGTTCACCTACAACGTCACTGTCTGCCGGCCTGTGACACGGACCCGCTCCGTGACGGTCTGCAAGCCGGTCTGCACCGAAGAGCCGTACACCTGCACCGTGACGGTCTGCGCACCGGAAACCCGGACTGCCACCCACAAGGTGTGCAGACAGGTTCCGCGCAAAGAGACCTGTGAGTACGAAGTGACCGTCTGCAAGGCGGAAAAGAAAACCTGCACCGTCAAGGTCTGCAGGCAGGTTCCACGTCAAGAGTCCTTCGAGTACGAAGTGACTGTCTGCAAGCCGGAAACCCGTGTTGCCACCCAGAAGGTGTGCAAGCTGGTGCCGCGCGAAGAGTCCTTCGAGTACGAAGTGACTGTCTGCAAGCCGGAAACCCGTGTCGCCACTCACAAGGTGTGCAAGCAGGTTCCGCGTGAAGAGTCTTACGAGTACGAAGTGACTGCCTGCAAGCCGGAAACCCGGACTAGAACCTGGACCGTCTGCAAGCAGGTGCCGGTCGCCAAGACCAAGACCGTCGAATACACGGTCTGCGTCCCCAAGACTCGTGAAGAATCTTACGAAGTCACCGTCTGCGACACCGTGACCGAAGACAGGACGGAAACATACACCGTTCGCGTCCCGGTCAAAGTGGAAAAGCAGGTGGAAGTCAAAACCTGCCGACTCGTGTCGAAGACCGTTGAGGTCGAAGTGCCGGCCCAGCCGTGTGCGACACCCTGCAACAACTGCAAGTAATTCCAACGGTCTGTCAACCGGCCAGACTCCGCCGCTTCAATGGGGTGCGGAAACTGGCCGAATGCCTGCCGCCTGACAGAGATCCGCCGGCCACTCGTCGTGAAGAGACCTTCTCTTTCGGCCAGTGACTGGCACCGCAGACTGCCGAACGCCTCCCGCCTGCGCGGGGGGCGTTCTTTTTTGCCGTGGCCTCTGAGCTGTCTGAAGAAAAGCCAAGGGGAAAGGCCATGGAACCGGTTGCTGAATCAGTAGGCCAGCAGTCGATCGGGCAGAAGTTTCGCGTCCCGCCCGTCGTGTCTGCTGCCTGTCGTGTTTTGCTATCTGTCATGTCCGGACGGGCGCGTGCTGGCCTGCTCAGGGGGCCGTGGCCAGCAGTTTTTCCACCAGGGGAATGACGTCTTCCTGGTAATTGAATTCGTCCGGGTTCTCCGGATCCGGAAATTCTCCCTGCAGTTTCCCCTGCTGATCGAACACCAGCACGATGGGCAGGGACTGCTGTTTTAATTTCTTGGTGAACAGCGTTTCTGCATCGGTCGAGAGCAGCACATTCTGGAAGGTCGCGTTCTGCTTGACCAGAAATTTCATCACCTTCTCGCGGACAGCTTCCACAGGCCGATCCTCGGTGCCGTCGTAATCGGCAGACACCGAAATGCAGGCCAGTCGGTCCCCATGCTGGCGATGCAGGTTCACCAGATTGGGAAACTCTTCCATACAGGGAGGACAGTATGTCGCCCAGAGATCCATGATCACCACTTTGCCGGGATGCTGGTTCACCAGTGCGCGAGTGGCTTCCCAGTCCAGCACATCCAGTTGCACATCACTGGCCAGAGCCGCAGATTCTACCGAATTCTGTTCTGTCGAATTCTGTTCTGTCGAATTCTGTTCTGTCGAATTCTGTTCTGTCGAATTCTGTTCTGTCGAATTCTGTTCTGTCGAATTCTGTTCTGTCGAATTCTGTTCTGTCGA
>Ga0182738_1000172_pt1 | contig 102829 bp, 98 predicted proteins | sample eDN5th30CBELigMG_FD_128876 | JGI IMG/M metagenome (GOLD analysis project Ga0182738, IMG submission 128876) | Enriched Miracle-Growth compost microbial communities from Emeryville, California, USA - eDNA 5th pass 30_C BE-Lig MG (version 2)... ... | reverse complement strand
GCTGCGCGAGGCGTCCGACACGTCCTACTTCAAGGATGACAAGGGCCTGTGGGTCAAGCTCGTGGCCTCGAACACCGGCGCCGCGGCCGGCCCGGCCCGCGGACCAGCTGCGCCAACCGGCCTTCAGGTCAGCAAGCACATCCAGGTCAGCTCCGCACGCTGATCGGACAGCAACCCCCGGCGCAGACCATGCGCCGGGGGTGGCGGCCGGATGACCGGCACCGCGAAGCCAGGAACCGACCCTCGTCTTCCGGCCACCTTCATCCGGCCGGCACGTTCGCGCTGGAAGCTGTCACAATCCCCCTCTAAAGCCTGCGATCCATGGATCAGGGGCGCTATTTTCCCATAGCCGGCATGGTGATTGCCCTGGTGACGGGGCTCATCATGATCTTTGCCGGCGTGAGCGGCTGGCTGGTCGGCGCGGCGGTGCTGATCTGGATCGGTTCATTCTGGCTGGCCGTGCCCCCACCGCCCGCCCCCACGGCCGATCCGCGCGAAGGCGTACAGCTCACCACCAGCGGCATGCGCGATCTGGTGGAGCATTCGGGCCTGCCGATGGTCCTGCTCGACAGCAACCGCATCATCATCGCCAATGCCGCCGCGCGCGAGGTGATGGGCGAACACATGCTGGGGCAGGATGCGCGCGTCGTCTTCCGCCACCCGGAAGCGGTGGATCTGCTCACCCGGCCGGAAGGCGGCAGCGCGACGATCCACGGCCTCACCGGCCCGCGCAGCAACTGGCAGGTCAGCCGCCACCCGATCGACCAGCGCTACAGCTTGATCGAACTGCTCAACCGCACGGCCGAAGCGGACATCAGCCGCGCGCACACCGATTTCGTGGCCAATGCCAGCCACGAGCTGCGCACCCCGCTCGCCTCGATCATCGGCTATATGGAGACCCTGGCCGACGCCCAGGCGGACATCGATCCCGAACGCACCGCGCGCTTCCACACCACGGTGCTGCGCGAGGCGCGGCGGTTGCAGGCGCTGGTCAGCGATCTCATGTCGCTTTCGCGCGTGGAGGCGGAAAAGCACGACCAGCCGCGCGAGCCGGTGGACCTGATCCCGCTGGTCCAGCAGGCCGCGCGCGACGGCGCGACGCATGACCGGCAGGATCGGCTGGAATTCGCTCTCGGCGAAAAGACGCTGATGGTGCGCGGCGATCGCAACCAGCTGGAACAGCTCGTCCGCAACCTGGTGGAAAATGCCTTCAAGTACGGATCGGCCGACGCGCCGGTGACGGTGGGCGTTGAGCGCGGGGAGCGCGACATGGCGATCCTTTCGGTGCGCGATCGCGGCGAAGGCATCGCGCCCGAGCATATCCCGCACCTGACCCGCCGCTTCTACCGCACGGACCCCGGCCGCAGCCGCGCCGCCGGCGGCACCGGGCTGGGCCTGGCGATCGTCAAGCATATCGTGGAACGCCATCGCGGCCGCCTGGACATCGCCAGCCAGCCCGGTTCCGGCACCTGCGTCACCATCGCCCTGCCGCTGGCCGCCTGACGATCCGATCCCGCTCGCCCGCCCGCCTGTGGCCAAGCCGCCAGCCTGTCACAGCATCGTAATAATAGGCACATAGCGCGGACACGTTCTCGAAACAGAAGTGTAACGCATGCCCCGCTTCCCGATGGCCTTTCTCTGCAGCGCGCTCGCCGGGCTTCCGCTTTCAGCGCATGGCCAGGAGGCCGCTTCCACGGGCGAATGGTCGATCAAGCCGCGCGGGCGTGTGCAACTGGACGCCTCGGATATCGGCGTGCCGCCTGCCCTGGCCGGCGACGACTTCGGGACGGCGGCCGAAGTGCGGCGGGCTTACCTGGGCGTGGACGGAACCGCGCCCGGCAATGTCAGCTATCGGCTGGAAGCCGATGTCTCGGGCTCGTCGATCCTGCTCACGGATGCTTATCTCGCTTACCAGCCGACGCGCGGCGTCACGCTGACGCTGGGGCAGCACAAGCCGTTCTCCGGCCTCGAGGAACAGACCAGCGACTTGTTCACTTCCATGCTCGAGCGGGCGGCTTTCACGTCCGCCTTCGGGTTCGGGCGGCGTCTGGGCATCAGCGGCGCCTATTCGGAAGGGGACCTGCTGATCCAGCTTGGTGCTTTCACAGTGAACGCGGCCGATCTCGACGCCGAAAGCGACAGCTTCGGCGTGGACGGGCGAGTAGTATTCAGCCCGCAAGTGGGCCCGGGCACGCTGCATCTGGGCGCGTCCGCCCATTGGCGCGATCTCGACGATGCCGCGGGCTCCGTCCGCTATCGCGCGCGGCCTTTCACCCACACGACCGACGCGCGCCTGGTCGACACGGGAGCCATCGGCGCCAGCGGCGAGCGCAGCTTCGGTGCCGAACTGGCCTATATCGCCGGGCCGTTTCACGCCACGTTCGAAGGCCACCGGATCACCGTGCTGCGCCCCGGCTTGCCCGATCCCAGCTTCGCGGGCGGCTATGCCGAAATCGGCCTGCTGCTGACGCCGGGCGATACGACGGGCTACAAGAACGGCGTTTACGACCGCATCCGGCCGACACGCCCGGTAACCGAAGGCGGCCCCGGCGCCGTGCAGGTGAACGCCCGTTATGACAGGCTCGACCTCGACAGCGGGCCGATCAAGGGCGGGCGCCAGCAGGCCCTGGCGCTGTCGGCGGTTTGGGCCCTGACGGCCTCCGCGCGCCTCCAGGCCAATTATGGCCACTTGTGGATTTCGGATGCCACTGTCCCGGCGGGCGCCGATGCCGATTATCAGGCCGATGTCGTCGGCCTGCGCGCACAGTTCGACTTTTAAAGGGGCGGCGGGATGTGTCCGTTTCATGTCGGAAATTTGTCGTCGTTCCGTAATACTCCGTGCCTAGCAGGCTAGGCGTCATTCAGGGGAAGCCTCATGAAATCGATCCTGCGCACCTCGCTCGTCGCCCTTTGCGCGGCGTCGCTGGCCGCTTGCGGCAGCGGTTCGGACACCCGCGCTTCGGTTCGCGCAGTCGGTTCGTCGACCGTCTATCCCTTCGCCAAGCTCGTCGCGGAGAATTTCGCGCGCTCCAATCCCGATTTCACGTCCCCGATCATCGAATCGACCGGCAGCGGCGCGGGCATCCAGCTGTTCTGCGCCGGTGTGGGCGCGGAGACGCCTGACATCGCCAACGCCTCGCGGCGGATGAAGGAAAGCGAGTTCCAGGCCTGCCAGAGGAACGGCGTCACCGAAATCACCGAGATCCAGGTAGGCCTCGACGGCATCGCCTTCGCCTCGGCCAAAGGCGGCATCACGATGAACCTGACGCCGGAGATCGTCTATCGCGCGCTGGCGGCGAAGCCTTTCGGCAAGGAGCAGACCGCGAAGACCTGGCGCGATGTGGACCCCAGCCTGCCCAACCAGCCGATCCTGGTCTATGGCCCGCCTTCCACCTCGGGCACGCGTGACGCGCTCAAGGAACTGATCCTGATTCCCGGCTGCGACAGCAATGCGGAGATGAAGGCGCTCAAGGGCAACAATGCCCAGCAGCACGAACAGCTCTGCACCGAACTGCGCCGCGACGGCGCCTATGTGGACCAGGGCGAGCAGGACAATCTCATCGTCCAGAAGATCGAAGGCAACCCCAACGCAGTGGGCATCTTCGGCTACTCCTACCTTGAGGAGAACCTGGACAAGGTCCAGGGCCTGACCATGAACGGGGTTGAGCCCACTTACGAGAACATCGCCGATTTCGATTATCCCGGTGCCCGGCCGCTGTTCATCTACGTCAAGAACGCGCATCTCGACGCGATCCGCGGCTTGCGCGAATTCGTGGCCGAATGGGCGAAGTCGTGGGGCCGGGATGGCCCGCTGGCCCGCATCGGGCTTGTCGCCAGCCCCGAGGATGTCGCCGCGCGCAGCGCCGCGGCGGCCGAGACCTTCACCCCGCTCGACGGCGCCGAGCTGAAGTAAAAGGCCCCAACGGCCCATGTCGCCCGCTCTCCTCCTGCTGCTCGCTCTGGGCTTTGGGCTGGCCGGATGGCTGGCGGCGCGCGCGCGCGCGTGGAGCTTCCGCCGCGCTGCGCCGCACGGCCGTCTGGCATCGCTGCCGGTCTATCACGCCTGGTATGTGGCGCTGTGGGTCGGCGTACCGCTGGCGCTGTTCGCCGTGGCCTGGAACGCGCTGGCGCCGCAACTGGTGCTGCAATCCGCGCTTTCCGATCCGGCCGCCGCCGGTCTGCCGCCGTTCGGCATGCAGCGCGAAACGATACTGGCAGAAGCGCGGAACGTCGCCACGGGCACGGCACCGGCGGTGTTCAACGCCAGCGCGCGCGCACTGGTGGAACCGTTCCGCGAAGCGATCCTGCGCTATAACATGATCGGCACTGGCGTGGCGCTGCTGATCGGGTTCCTGGCCGGAACCTGGGCCTTCCTGCGGCTCAAGCCCGATTTCTCGGCGCAGACCCGGGTCGAGCGGGCGGTGATGAGCGTGCTGCTGATCGCCTCGCTTGTGGCGATCCTCACCACGCTGGGCATCTTCGTCAGCCTGGTGTTCGAGACCATGCGCTTCTTCGGCATGGTCAATCCGGTGGATTTCCTGTTCGGCACCCATTGGGGGCCGGACCCGATGAGCGCCGCCGCCCATCCCGATCCCACGCGTTACGGCGCCTTGCCGCTGTTCTGGGGCACCATCTATATCGGCGCGATCATCGCCATGATCGTGGCCATTCCGCTGGGGCTGATGAGCGCGGTCTACCTCACCCAATATGCCGATCGCCGCTGGCGCAAATGGCTCAAGCCCGCGCTGGAGATTCTCGCCGGCGTGCCCACGGTGGTCTACGGCTATTTCGCGGCGCTGACGATCGCCCCGCTGGTGCGCCAGTTCGGCCAGGCCATCGGCATCGCCAATGCCTCGAGCGAAAGCGCGCTGGCCGCGGGCCTGGTCATGGGGGTGATGATCATCCCGTTTGTCTCCTCGATGGCCGACGATTCCCTTGCCGCCGTACCCCAGGCGATGCGCGATGGCAGCCTGGCCATGGGCGCCACCACCAATGAGACGATCCGCCGGGTCCTGCTTCCCGCTGCCCTCCCCGGCATCGTCGCCGGGGTCATGCTGGCGATCAGCCGCGCTATCGGCGAGACGATGATCGTGGTCATGGCCGCCGGCGCGGCCGCCAACCTCAGCGCCAACCCGTTCGAGGCGATGACCACCGTGACCTTCCAGATCGTCGCCATGCTGACGGGCGAAGGCAGTTTCGATCATCCCGCCACGCTGAGCGCCTTCGCCCTCGGCTTCGTGCTGTTCCTGGTCACGCTGGCGCTCAATTTCATCGCCCTGCGCGTGGTCAAGCGGTTCCGCGAAGCCTATGAATAAGTCCGCCCCCACCCGCACCGCGGCCTTCGAGGCGCGCCTGAAGAAGCGCTACGCGGCAGAGCGGCGCTTCAAGCTGGCCGGCCTGGGCGCGATCCTGTTCTCGGTCGCGGTGCTGCTGTTCCTGCTGGTCACCATGACGATGAACGGGATCGGCGGTTTCCAGCGGGCGACGCTCCAGGTCCCCGTGGATTTCACCTCGGTCGGCATCACCATGCCGCAAGGCCTGGGCGACAAGCCGGCCCGCATGCGGGCGCTCGAACGCCAGGGCCTGCCCGACCTCGTGCGCTTCAGCGCCGAGCAGGCACTGGGCGAGGAAGCGGCCGGCGAGCTTGGCTCTTCCGCCTGGCGCGTGGTGGCCGAAGCCGTGGCCGACGATCCGAAGCTGCTGGCCGGCAAGGCGGAATTCGCGCTTCCGGCAAGCGGCAATCTCGCCAGCGCCTTCAGCGGCGACGGGCAGGTGCGGTTGCAGCCCCTCGCCCACCGCCTCGCCGCCGAAGGCAAGCTCAAGGACAGCTTCGATCCGGGCTTCCTCACGCGTTCCGACGCCACCGATCCGCAGGAAGTCGGCATCTGGGGCGCGCTCAAGGGCTCTATCCTGACCATGCTGGTCACGCTGGCGCTGGCCTTTCCCATCGGCGTCTTCGCGGCGCTTTACCTGGAGGAATACGCGCCCCGGAACCGCTGGACCGACCTGATCGAGGTGTCGATCAACAATCTCGCCGCCGTGCCCTCGATCATCTTCGGCCTGCTCGGCCTGGCCGTGTTCCTGGCGCTGTTCCCGCACATGCGATCGGCGCCGTTGATCGGGGGCATGACCCTGGCGCTGATGACCATGCCCGTGATCGTCATTTCGGGCCGCAACGCGATCAAGGCGGTGCCGCCTTCGATCCGCGACGGCGCGATGGCGCTGGGCGCCTCGCCGATCCAGGTGGTGTTCCATCACGTGCTGCCGCTGGCGCTGCCCGGTATCCTCACCGGCACGATCATCGGCATGGCCCGCGCCCTGGGCGAGACCGCGCCGCTGCTGATGATCGGCATGCGCGCCTTCGTCGCCACCCCGCCCGGCGGCTTCACCGATCCCGCCACCGTTCTGCCCGTGCAGATATTCCTGTGGTCCGACGAGATCGACCGCGGATTCGTCGAGCGGACCAGCGCCGCGATCATCGTGCTGCTGGCCTTCCTGCTGGTGATGAACGGCCTCGCCATCTACCTGCGCAACCGGTTCGAGAAGAAATGGTGACTCCCCTCAACAACGATCCCGCGCCGAAGATGCGCGCCCGCGACGTTTCCGTGTTCTACGGCAGCAAGCAAGCGGTGGATTCCGTGTCCATCGACATCCCGACCGAATATGTGACCGCCTTCATCGGCCCATCCGGCTGCGGCAAATCCACTTTCCTGCGCGCGCTCAACCGGATGAACGACACCATCGCCAGCGCGCGGGTGGAAGGCACGATCGAGCTGGACGGGGAGGATATCTACCGTTCGAAGATGGACGTGGTGCAGCTCCGCGCCCGGGTGGGCATGGTGTTCCAGAAGCCCAACCCCTTCCCCAAGTCGATCTTCGAGAACATCGCCTATGGCCCGCGCATCCACGGCCTCGCCTCAGGCCGGGCGGATCTCGAGGCCATCGTCGAAAAGTCGCTGCGCCGCGCCGGCCTGTGGGACGAGGTGAAGGATCGGCTGAGCGATTCCGGCACCGCGCTGTCGGGCGGCCAGCAGCAGCGCCTGTGCATCGCCCGCGCGATCGCAGTGGAACCGGAAGTGATCCTGATGGACGAGCCGTGCTCCGCGCTCGATCCCATCGCCACGGCCCGGATCGAGGAGCTGATCGACGATCTCAAGGGCCGATACGCGATCGTGATCGTCACCCATTCGATGCAGCAGGCGGCGCGCGTTTCCCAGCGGACCGCGTTCTTCCACCTTGGAAAGATGGTCGAATATGGCCACACCTCCGACATCTTCACCAATCCCCGCGAGGAGCGGACGAAGGATTACATCACAGGGCGGTACGGCTGATGGCTGAACACACGGTCAAGGCGTTCGACGAAGACATCACCCGGCTGCGCGGGCTTGTCGCCGAGATGGGCGGGCTCGCCGAAGTCGCCATCGCCGAAGGGATGCAGGCGCTCGTCACGGGCGACGAGGAACTGGCGAAGGCCGTGGTCGCCCGCGACAAGAAGCTCGACGCGCTGGAAGGCGAAGTAGATGCCATGGCCATCCGCACCATCGCCTTGCGCGCGCCCATGGCCGACGACTTGCGGGAGATCATCGCCGCCCTGAAGATCGGCGGCGTGCTCGAACGGATCGGCGATTACGCCAAGAACATCGCCAAGCGCGCCCCGCGCATCGAAGGGCGCAGCCGGTTCGAGCCGCTGACCCTGATCCCCGCCATGGGCGAGATCGCCGCCGAGATGGTGCATGACGTGCTCACCGCCTTCGCCGCGCGCGATCCCGTGCTGGCCCGCGAAGTGATCGAGCGGGACGAGAAGGTGGATGCCTTCTACGAAAGCATTTTCCGCAACCTCGTCAGCTACATGGTGGAAAATCCCGCGACGATCAGCAGCGCCGCCCAGCTTCTGTTCGTCGCCCGCAATCTGGAACGGATCGGAGACCATGCCACCAACGTGGCTGAAATGGTTCACTTCGCCGCCGTCGGCACTTATCCGGAAGACATCGAGCGTTGACACATCCTTGTCGCGAAAATGAAATATGACAGTGCTTAGGCGGAGACGAAGGAGACAAATCCGTGTCATCTCCCAAGTTGCTGCTCGTTGAAGACGATACCGCCCTGGCCGAACTGCTCGAATTCCGGTTCGAGAAGGAAGGCTACGACGTGCGGGTCACCGCCGATGGTGACGAGGCGCTGATCTATGCCGCGGAAGACGCGCCCGATCTCGTCATCCTCGACTGGATGATCGAAGGCACCAGCGGGATCGAAGTCTGCCGCCGCCTGCGCCGCGACAAGACCACCGCGCACGTCCCCATCATCATGCTCACTGCCCGCGAGGCGGAGGACGATCGCGTGCGCGGGCTGGAAACGGGCGCCGACGATTACCTCACCAAGCCGTTCTCCCCGCGCGAGCTTCTCGCCCGGGTGGCCGCCGTGCTGCGCCGCGTCCGCCCGGCCCTGGCCGGCGAGACGATCGAGGCGGGCGACATGAAGCTCGACCCCGTGGCCCACCGCGTGGAACGGCGCGGCCGCCCGCTGCAAGTCGGCCCGACCGAATACCGCCTGCTCCGTTTCTTCATGGAACACCCGCGCCGCGTATTCAGCCGCAACCAGCTGCTCGACGCGGTCTGGGGCACCGGCAGCGAGATCGAGGAACGCACCGTGGACGTCCACATCCGCCGTCTGCGCAAGGCCATCACCATCGACAACGCGCGCGATCCGATCCGTACGGTGCGCTCAGCAGGCTATGCGCTGGAGCCGGTGTAGCGTTGACCGCCTGATTTCCCACCGGTCATTGCGGTCCTTGGTTCGGTAACATAGGATGATCATGGGTCGCGCCGAATGGCGAGATCGTATTTATGCCTCTCATCACACCGCGATCCGAGCGCGCTAGAATCTACGTTCTTTCCGCAATCGTGACGGCAGGCTTGGGCACGGCGGTTCTTGCCCAAGGCGATCAGCGATCGGTGGCTACTCCCGGTCTCACCCAAGAGAACATCGTTCGGGCCGAACTCGTCGAATTTCCCGGCACTGACGTAGTTGCCTTCAACGGTAACTTCGCTCCCGGCGCAACACCCGGGCGCCACCGTCACCCTGGGACGGAGGTTCTGCACGTAATCAACGGCAATGGTGTCTTACTCCAGGATGGCCGCGCCCCGGTTCAGCTCAAGCCGGGGATGACGGTAATCTCAGAGCCTGATGTCAAAGGCGGCAGCTTCGTTCACGAGGTACGCAACCTCAGCGCAACAGAACCGCTGACGACTTACATCGTCCTCCTCGTTGACAAGGGAGAGCCGCCGGCACTCTCGGCAGACTAGCCGCACGCGAACGCCTCTCTAACGGCAAAACCCGCCGAACCCACGCGCTGCTTGATCAAGGTGAAGGTGATCCGCATGGGCCGCGTTGTAGTCCGGTGAGAGCACGGTGCCGAATACTTGGCAGGCCGCATCGCGCACCTCGTGCAAGAACGCTGCTTCCTTGCCCTCGCCGCTCCAGTCCGTCCGCACGCTGATCCGCTTGCCGTTCGCGAGGACGAAGGCGGCGACGTCGAGTGCGTTTCCCGTCGAATGTTCGCTCCATTGCCCTGTCTCGCGGCCGTAAGTCCGGCGGCAGTTGTAGGCCCCAAGGTGCTCGATCCGCGTCACGCGCTTGCCGAACAGCGCCTCGGCCGCGGGCTGGACTCCTTGCCGCATCCACAGATCGAATCCTGCAGCGAGCGCGCAAGTCGTCTGTGGGGCGGCGGGCGCCAGCGGCGCGCGCGGGAGGACCAGGCGATCCTCGCGCCGGCAGGGGCCCTCGCCCGTCGCCGGCAGGGCTTCGAACGCCACCTTGCTGCGTTCCAGCACGGCGCGGCATTCCGCCGGGTCTTTCCGCAGCGCGGCGAGCTTGTGGTGCGTTGCCCAGCCTGGCGGATCGGCAAGGTTCAGCGGAGCCCAGGGATTATGCTCGGGGTGTTCGGCCAGCCAGGAACGGGCCGCCACGAACAGGGCGAAGGTCACCAGGAGCCAGAAGATCGCCAGGTCGAGCCTGAAACGGCCGATGCGGCGAGAGAGCTTCATCCTCAATGGAAATCGCGCGACCGGGGGATCACCCGCACATTGCGCGGATGGCTCTGGCGGAAATGCTCGGGGATCGCGGGCGGCAGCGGGCCCGCGTGATCACCGGGGGTCATGGCGGGTTTCGGCAAATCGTCGGACAGGCGATGCAACTGGCCCGTCGCATCCACCAGGTGCGCGGCGATCACGTGGATCACACCCTCCTCGCTTTCGACGCGGCCACGCACTTCCATCAGCCGCGCGCCCATCACCACCTTGCGATAGGTTTCCATGGTATCGGGCCAGACCACCAGGTTGGCGATGCCGGTCTCGTCCTCCAGGGTGATGAAGACCACGCCTTTCGCCGATCCGGGCCGCTGGCGGATCAGCACCACGCCGGCCACCTTGACCATGGAGCGCTGCTTGCGGGCCTTGAGATCGGCCATGGGCACGAAGCCGCGCTCACTGAGCGAGGCGCGCAGGAAGCTCATCGGGTGCGCCTTCAGGCTCAGCCGCTGGGTCTGGTAATCGGCGATCACTTCCTCGCACAGCGCCATTTCGGGCAGTGTCGTGCGATTTCGTTCGGCGCCCTCGTCGCGGGTATCGGCGAACTTGAACAGCGGCAGATCCGCGCCCGAAACCAGCGTGCGCGCATCCCACAGCGCCTGCCGCCGCGGCAAGGAGAGCGAACCGAAGCAATCGGCGGCGGCAAGCCGCTCGACATGTGAGGGAGGCAGCGCCGCCCTGCTGCGCAATTCGGCCACGTCGCGGAACGGCCCGGCATGCCGCGCCGCCACCAGCTTCGCGGCCAGATGCTCGGGAAAGCCATCGACCTGCCGCAGACCCAGGCGCAAGGCGATAGTCCCATCCAGCCGCCAGCCCTTATCGTCATGGCCGCGTGAGCCCGGTCTCCGCACCCCTGCGCCTTCGCGCGGGCGCGTCTCCTCCAATGTGCAGTCCCAATCCGACAGATTGACGTCGATCGGCAGCACCTCGACCCCATGTTCGGCCGCGTCCCGCACGATCTGTGCCGGCGCATAGAAGCCCATTGGCTGCGAATTGAGCAGCGCCGCCGCGAAAGCCGCCGGGTAATGGCATTTCAGCCAGCTCGAAACATAGACCAGGTGCGCGAAGCTGGCGGCGTGGCTTTCCGGGAAGCCGTATTCGCCGAACCCCTTGATCTGGTTGAAGCAGCGCTGGGCGAACTCCGGATCGTAGCCGCGTTCGACCATGCGGCCGACCATCTTCGCCTCATGCGCGTCCATCATGCCGCGCGAACGGAAAGTCGCCATGGCCTTGCGCAACTGGTTCGCTTCGCCCGGGGTGAACTTGGCGGCGTCGATGGCGATCTTCATTGCCTGTTCCTGGAAGATCGGCACTCCGAAAGTGCGCCGGAGAATAGAGGAAAGCTCGTCCGGCGGGCCTCGGCCGGGCGCCGGGCCAGGCAGGTGGAAATCGGTCTCTCCTTCCCGATGCGCCTTGCGCGCCTTGAGATAGGGGTGGACCATGTCGCCCTGGATCGGCCCGGGGCGGACGATCGCCACCTGCACCACCAGATCATAGAGTTTCCGTGGCCGCAGGCGAGGCAGCATGTTCATCTGCGCGCGGCTTTCCACCTGGAAGACGCCCAGCGAATCCCCTTCGCAGAGCATGTCGTAAACCGCGGGGTCCTTTTGCGGCACTGTCGCCAGAACGAACGCTTTATCATGATGTTTTTCAACGAGATCGAGTGCTTTCCTGATACAGGTCAGCATCCCCAGGGCGAGCACGTCGACCTTGAAGATCCCGAGATCGTCGATGTCGTCCTTGTCCCATTCGATGAAGCTGCGATCCGCCATGGCCCCGTTGCCGATCGGCACGGTTTCGGTGAGCAGCTGATCGGTAAGGATGAAGCCGCCCACATGCTGGCTGAGATGCCGGGGCATATCGATCATCTGCTCTGTCAGCTTCAGAACGCGTTTGAGATAGGGATCGGAAAGGTCCAGCCCCGTTTCCCGCCGGACATGCTCCTCGTCGATCGCCTGCCCATGCGCCCCCCACACAGTGCGCGCCAAGGCCGAGGTGACATCCTCGCTGAGCCCCATCGCCTTGCCGACCTCGCGGATCGCCATGCGCGGGCGATAATGGATCACCGTGGCGCAAAGGCCGGCGTGATCGCGGCCGTATGAATCGTAGATGTGCTGGATCACTTCCTCGCGCCGCTCATGCTCGAAATCGACGTCGATATCCGGCGGCTCGACCCGCTCTTCCGACAGGAAGCGGTCGAACAGCAGCTCATTCTCGGCCGGATCGACTTCGGTGATCCCCAGGCAGAAGCACACCGCCGAATTGGCCGCCGACCCCCGCCCCTGGCACAGGATCGGCGGCTTCCGGCTGCGGGCGTAATCGACGATCTCCTTGATCGTGAGGAAATAGGGCGCGATGTCCAGCTTGCCGATCAGCGCCAGCTCTCGCTCAAGTGTTTCCCTCACATCGGCTCGCAAGCCTCTGGGATATCGCCATTTTGCTCCTTCCCAGGTTTGCCGGACCAGATAGGCCTGTGGCGTCATGCCGTCAGGATAGGCCCTTTGGGGATATTCGTACTTCAACTCGGCAAGGCTGAAGCGGCAGGCATCGGCCACTTCGCGTGACGCCACGATGGCGTGCGGCCACCGCTGGAACAGGGCCTGCATCTCCCCGGGGCTTTTGAGATGACGTTCGGCATTGGGATGAAGCAGGTATGCCGCCTTGGCGACCGTGGTCTTGTGCCGGATTGCCGTCATCACGTCTTGCAGCGGCCGCCGCTCGGGCACGTGGTAATGCACGTGGTTCGTGGCCAGCAGCGACAGGGCGTTCGCCCTGGCCAGCGCATCGAGCCGCTCGATCCGCGCCACGTCGTCACCCCTGTAGAGATAACTGGCGGCAAGATGGCGCAGCGTCGGCAACTGCTGCACCAGACAGGGAAGAAGGGCGGGAAACGCGGCGGTGACGCTCCCTTTCCCGGGCGTTCCGCCTGAGCCGGGAAAAGGCAGGACATTGCTTTCCTCTTCCACCGTGAATGCCGCGTCCAGATCCTCCGGCGGCAAGAGGATCAGCTGCACGCCTTCAGAATGGGCGGCCAGCATCGGCAGGGAGATGTCGCAGGCCCCCTTCTCCTGCCATTCGCCGGCCAACGTTTTCATCCGCCCGGCAGAGATCAGCCGGCATAGCCGCCCGTAAGCGGCACGATCGATCGGATAGGCCAGGAAAGCGAGACCTTCGACAGTCTCGATCCTGCACCCGATCACCGGCGTCAATTTCAGTTTCTTGGCCGTGGTATGAATACGCACAACGCCGGCCATGGAATTGGCATCGGCAATGCCCACGGCATCATATCCCAAGGCCCAGGCCGTTTTCACCAGTTCCAGCGGCAGTGAAGCCCCACGCAGGAACGAGAAGCAACTGAGCAGGCCCAGTTCCACGAAGGGCGCGCGCGCAGGCGGGGTTATCGTGTCGGGATCGACATCCAGTTCCTGCCGGCCGGGAGTGAGCGGACCATCGGGCATATCATCCCGCCAGTTCCGCCAGCCGTTCGGTCACGGCGGCAAGATCGGCCTGGAACAGCGCCTCCTGCTCCTCCTTCATCTCGTCCCTGAGCCGCAGGAGGTAGGACGGGTGCACGGTGACCCACAATTCGCTGCCGTCATCGAGCGGGTGCGGCCGGCCCCGCGCCCTGGAAATGGCCATCGATTTGCCGAGCACCCCGCGCACGGCACTGCCGCCACAGGCGAGGATCACTTGCGGCTTCACGATCGCGCGTTCCGCCTCGTTCCACCAGCGGCAGATGTCGATTTCCTTCGTGGTGGGCGATTGATGCAGCCGGCGCTTGCCGCGCTGGACATACTTGAAATGCTTGACCGCATTGGTGACGTAGACCTGCCGCCGGTCGATCCCGGCACGTTCCAGCGCGGCATCCAGCACGCGGCCGGACGGCCCCACGAACGGACGCCCGGCCCGATCTTCCTGATCGCCGGGCTGCTCCCCCACGATCATCAGCGCGGCCCGCTTCGGCCCTTCACCCATCACCGCGGTATTGGCGAGGAACCCGATCGGGCACCGGCGGCAGGCATGGATCGCTGCATCGACGGCGCTCAGCGTTTTCGGTCGTTCTTCCGGTTCCAGCTCGGTGTTTGCCATCGCGCGTTCCGCTTTCGATCCGACACGTCAACGCCCCACAGCCGCGATGGATGCCGAACCGGGCCGATCTCCTTTTTGTTCTCTATATGTTCCATACCCCGCCCCGCCCGGCCTGTCCATACACACTGCGACAAACTCAACCTTGAAGGGCCATGGCCCGTTTGACATAGCCCTGTGCCATAAACAGGGTTCGGATCAGGGAGTTTGAATATGGGTTGCAGCACTCGCGCGCGCGGGATGTTTACCTCGGCCGCCACGATCGCAGCGGCCACTGCGCTGTTCATCGGATCTTCGGCCGCTGTCGCCCAGTCGGCGCCCGCCGATCTCACAGTCATGCCCCCGGTGAAGACCGATTATCAGCCGAAAAAGACGGCGTGGGGCGATCCCGACCTGCGCGGCACCTGGCCGGTCAACGATGTGGCCGAACTGCCCGTCAGCCGCCCGGACCAGTATGGCAACCGCTTCTTCAAGACCGACGAAGAGCTGGCTGCCGAGCAGCGCCGCAACGAACAGCTCGAAACCGGCTACAAGAAGGAAGAGCAGGAAGAAAAGATCGGCAACGGGCACTGGATCGAGTACCTCGGCGGCTCGCGCCGCACCTCGATGGTGATCGATCCGCCCAGCGGCAAGCTGCCCGCGATGACGCCGCAGGCCGATGCGATCTATCGCGCCGGCCGGTCCAGCTGGACGCCCAACACCAAGTACGATTGGGTGACGGATTTCGATTCATGGGATCGCTGCGTCAGCCGCGGCTTCCCCGCCTCCATGCTGCCGTTCCGCTACAACAACGGCATCCGCATCTTCCAGGCGCCGGGCTATGTGGTGATCCATCTGGAGATGCTGGGCGAACGGATCATTCCAATCGCGCGCGGCAACGACGTGAGCCATTGGCCCAAGCCGGTCGAAGCCTGGCTGGGCAACAGCATCGGCCATTGGGAAGGCAACACGCTGGTCATCGAAACGACCAATATCAAGACGGGCGACAGCGCCACGAAGGACATGTACGCCCGCAACGGATCGCCGCTGAACATGGCCACGCGCGGGGTACCATCGTGGAACACGATCCCGACCAGCGACAAGGCCAAGGTGACCGAACGGCTGACACAGGTCGGCTCCGACACGATCACTTACGAGATGACTTATTCCGATCCGGAAGTGTTCACCGCGCCGTGGACGCTCCGCTATGACTGGACGCGCGACGAAAGCTACGATTTCTTCGAATATGCCTGCCACGAAGGTGACGTGCAGGTGCGCAACTACATCACCGCCTCGCGCGCCGGCCGCCTGCCCGAAGCTTCCGCGGAAGACCGCGCGGCGGCGGGTGAAGCCGGGGGAAGCCGCTGATCGTTCTTTCGCCATCCCCGCCGGACGCGGGGATGGCGGAATCTTACCCATACAGCGCCTGCAGGAACCAGTCGGGCAGCCCCCCGCGCCCATCGCCGGCCAGCCCGGCCCGGTATATCCAGTAACGGCGGCCTTCGCTGTCTTCGATCCGGTAATAATCGCGCAGCCGCGTGGAGCCTTTCTCTCGCCACCATTCAGGGGCGATCCGTTCCGGGCCTTCGACCCGTGCGATCTCATGCACGTGCCCGCGCCAGCGGAACCGGTGGGGATGGCCATCGGGCGTGGCGTAGAGCACTGCAATCTTCTCAGGGTTATCCAGCAGTTTCAGCGGCCTGCCCGGAGAATCCGAGAGCGCCTGTGAATCCGGATCGCGTTCCGACGGGGCGCGCCAGACCTGTGCCCGTTCCGGAATGTGGCTGGCATGGACCGCCGGGCGGCGAACCGCCCCTGCACCGAGCCGCACGGACAGCCGGTCAAGACATTCGGCCAGCGTGGTCCCCCGGCGCGCGGTCCGCGTATCGAGATCGGCCTGCGCCGGTCCGAGCGGTTCGGCCCAGACGGCGCGCATCCGCACCAACTCGATGCCGAAACCGGCGTCGATAGCGTCAAGCCGGGCACTGAACAGGCGCGCGATATGCGCCGGATCGCGCGTCGCGGCTGCCAGTTCGACGCTGCGCATCGCCACGTCTCCATCGACACGCCACAGGCCCAGTTCAAGCCGCCGCGCGCCCTCCCCGCGTCTCTCTAGCTCGCAGGCCATGTCTCCGGCCAGATCGGCAAGGACATGCTCCAGCGCTTCGCGGTGGCGGATCGGCTCCAGCAGCCGCCGTTGCACCCAGGCCGGTTGCACCAGTTCGATCGGCAATAACGGCTCGGCCGCACGGCCCAGCAACCTGTCGAGCCGTATCAAGGGATTCAGCTCGGGCGAATGCTGGCGGAAACGCCGGCGCAGCGCATCGCGGCCGATCCCCGCGAGATCGCCGATCCGTTTGAGCCCGAGCCGCCGCAGGACCAGCAAGACCTCGTCATCCAGCCGCAGCGCCGCCACCGGCAGGCAAGCCAGGGCATCGGCCATGCCTCCATCTTCGCCAGGGCCGCGCAGGGAGGCATCCGGCAGGATCGCCTCTTCCGGCCCATAATGCGCCAGCGCCCAGGCGGCCCCAGCAGTAGGCGCGAGGGCGAGGCGGGCGGTGAGCCCCTGCCGAGCAAGGCAATGCCGCGCGTCCGCCAGCAGCCGGCTTTCGCCGCCGAACAGGTGAGCGGCCCCGCCGACATCCACCAGCAATCCGTCATGCCCGTCGAGCGCCGTCCACGGTCCCCAGCGCTGCGCCCATGCCGCCAGCCGGCGGAGGAAGGCGAGATCGCCCCCCGGATCGCCGGGAACGGCCCTGAGCGTGGGGCACAGGGCCCGCGCGTCAGGGAGCCGCATTCCCGGGCTCACCCCGGCGGCCAGGGCTGCGTCGTCAACGGCGGCTATGCGCGGGCCATGCGCCGCTTCTTCGATCAGGGCGACAATTGCCGAACGGCTCGGGGCATTCGGGCCCTCTCCTGCGGCGCTTCGTTCAGCGTGCTGCCAGCGCTCGATCGCCAGCCGCGGCAGCCAGATCGCCATGATCCGGTGTGTCGGCGGGGCGTTCGGCGGCAAGACCTTGTCCGTCATCGCACAAAATCCATTCTCCAGGGGCATGGACACGGGAACGGAACAGTTCGGCGCGCCAGGCGGGCGGACCGGGCGCCTGGGCGTTCCAGCGCGGCGCGGGCGAAGGCGCCGCTTCCACTTGCCAGCGCATTCGGGCCGAGCTCAGATCCCGCTGGGCATCGAGCCGGACGAGAAACAGCGGCACCCCGTGCTTTTCCGCCGTGAGAGTCAGCCGGCGCGAGGCCGTGAAATCCAGCGCGCGGGGATTGCCCGCGATCTCTCCGATCACGCAGGCAAGTTCGTGGCAACGCAGCGCCTCTTCCAGCGCGAACAGGGCATCCTCGCAGCTTGCCGTGGCGACATGGATCAGCCGCCGGCGCAACGCCGCCGGCAGGCCGGGGCGATAGGGCCGGCCGGTGAGCCGGATGGAAACCGCATCCTGCACCCACAGCACGTCGCGCTCGTCGCCGGGCGGCAAGCCGTCGAGCGCCAGCGCCAGGGCCATTCCCGCCCCACTGCCATCCCGCGTCCCGGCGAAAATCTCGCTGTGCAAGGCGCATGGCCCCCCGGGGCTCCAGCGTGGCGCGCGCATCCCGAACGAGGCCAGCTCGACGGCTCTGGGCAGGGTGGACATATCCATGGCGAATCGACTCGATTGTTCACTTTATGTTCCAATGCAGGCCCACAAGCAACGAAAAGGGGCTGCCTCTCCATCGAGAGGCAGCCCCGCTTTCGGCTTCGCCAGGCTTCAAGGACGGCCGCGATCTTCCACGCCGGGAATATCCGGCTCTATCTCCGCATATTCCGCCTCGTGAACCTCCACGATCCCGCGCCCGAGCTGGCTGCGGCTGCGGCTGTAGAGGAAATAGACGAATACCCCCAGCACGCTCCACCCCGGCAGGAACAGCATCGCCGCGGTCGGCAGGTTGAGGAACAGGAACACGCAGCCGATCACCGTCAGCGGCGCGACGAACCACACCGCCGGCACGCGGAAGTTGCGCACGCGCCTGGGATCGGTCCGGCGCAGCACCAGCACCGCCACGGCGACCATCAGGAAGGCATAGAGCGTCCCCGCATTCGAAATATCGGCCAGCTGCCCCACCGGGAAGAAGGCCGCCGCCACCGCCACGGCCACGCCGGTGATGGCGGTCACCACATGCGGCGTGCGGAACTTCGGATGCACCCGGCTGAGCACTTCGGGCAGCAGCCCGTCCCGGCTCATCACGAAGAAGATGCGCGTCTGGCCATACATCAGCACCAGGATCACCGAAGGCAGCGCCAGGATCGCGGCGATGCCGATTGCATTGCCGAACCAGGAAAAGCCCAGCACGCGCAAGACGTGGGCCAGCGGCTCGTTCGAGCAGACCAGCGCCGAGGCATGTTCGGGCATGGCGCATTGCCGGGCAAGCTCCACCGATCCGGCTTCCAGCGGGACCCCCGTGGCGCCCATGATCGGCTGCCCGCCCAGCGTGCCGATCGCCCCGGCGGCGACCAGGATATAGAACACCGTGCAGAACAGCAGCGAGCCGACCAGGCCGATCGGCACGTTGCGCTGGGGGTTCTTGGTCTCCTCCGCCGCGGTGGAGACGGCATCGAAGCCGACATAGGCGAAGAACATCGTCGCGGCCGCGCCCACGGCCCCCACCCCGGTGCCGAAGCCGCCGAACACGCCCGCCGGCAGGAAGGGATTGAACTTCGCGCTATCGAATTCCGGGCTGGTCAGCGTCACCGCGACGAACACGGTGAGCGCGGCCACCTTGATCGCCACCAGCACGGCGTTGACCTTGGCGCTTTCGCTGGTGCCGATGATCAGCAGCCAGGTGACCAGCAGCGCGATCAGCAGCGCGGGCAGGTTGATGAGCCCGCCCTCTATCCCGCCGAGCGCCAGTGGTCCTCCTCTGAGCCAGGTGGGCAAGTCTATCCCCAAGCCTCCCAGGATCGTTCCCGTGAAATATCCTGACCAGCCCACCGACACCGCCGAGGCGGCGATCGCGTATTCCATGATCAGCGCCCAGCCCACGGTCCAGGCGAAGAATTCCCCCATGGTGGCATAGCTGTAGGTATAGGCGCTGCCCGCCACGGGGATCATCGCCGCCACTTCCGCATAGCATAGCGCCGCCACCACGCAGACCGCGCCGGCTATGGCGAAGGCCAGCATCAGCCCCGGCCCCGCCTTCTGCGCGCCCACGGCCGTGAGCACGAAGATGCCCGTGCCGATCACGCAGCCGATGCCGAACAGGGTCAGCTGGAGCCAGCCGAGCGAGCGATGGAGCGATTTCTTCTCAGCGGTTGCCAGGATGGCATCGAGCGGTTTGACACGGCCGAACATGTGGTTCCCCTCATTCGGCGCGCCTTACGCGCTGCCGCTATTTGAAGTGGTTGCGACGCTAACCGCATTCCAACTCAAGGCAAGCGGGTTCGCAACGCTTTGCACAGCGCTCGCACGGTCCTAGAACACCCGCCATGTCCACGACCTTCCAGCTCGAAACCTCGACCAGCCGGGCCAACCCCACGCCGCAGCCGATGCGGCGGCTGACGGTGCCGGCCATCCGCAAACGCAAGGCGGAGGGCCATACGGCCGAGCCGATCGTGATGCTCACCGCCTATACCGCCCGCCAGGCGCAACTGCTCGATCCGCATTGCGACATGCTGCTGGTGGGGGATTCGCTCGGCCAGGTGATCTATGGCCTGCCTTCCACCGTGCATGTGACGCTGGAGATGATGGCGAACCATGCCGCCGCCGTGGTGCGGGGAAGCTGGCACGCCGTGGTGGTGGTGGACATGCCGTTCGGTTCCTACGAAGCTTCGCCGGAACGGGCCTTCGACAGCGCCGCGCAGCTTCTCAAGGCCAGCGGCGCGGCGGCGGTGAAGCTGGAAGGCGGCGAAGCCATGGCGCGCACCGTGGAATTCCTGGTCCAGCGGGGCATTCCGGTGATGGGCCACGTCGGCCTCACTCCGCAGGCGGTCAACGTGCTCGGCGGCTATGGCGCGCGCGGGCGGACGGAGGCGGAGGCGGCGAAGATCGTCGGCGACGCGCGGGCGCTGTGTGCCGCGGGCGCCTTCGCCATAGTGATCGAAGGGGTGATGGAACCCATCGCCGCCGCGGTCACCACGGCCATATCCTGCCCGACCATCGGCATCGGCGGCTCGGCACAATGCGACGGGCAAGTGCTGGTGACCGATGACATGCTCGGCATGTTCGAGCGCGTCCCGCGTTTCGTCAAACGCTATGACGATCTCGCCGGCCGCATCTCCGCCGCGGCGGAGGCTTACGCGGGCGAAGTGCGGGCACGGACATTCCCCGGCCCCGACCAGATCTACCAGCCATAGCTTATTAGCGTCGCCAGGCCGCGGAAAAGCTCTTCCCGCGCCCAACGGTCCGTGGCACCGGCCATTCCATTCCGGACGAGGAAATGACGTGCTGCGGTTTTACAAGGGCTCGATGATTTTCACGCTCGTCTGCCTGGCGCTGGGCGGGTGGTACGGCTTCATGCAGAGCGGCACGATGACCGGCGTCGCGCAAGTGCTGTGGATCGTCGTCGTTCTATCGGTGCTCGAAATCTCGCTGTCGTTCGACAATGCCGTGGTCAACGCCTCCGTCCTCAAGGACATGGACGAGGTCTGGCAATGGCGCTTCCTCACCTGGGGCATGGTCATCGCGGTGTTCGGCATGCGGATCGTCTTCCCGCTCGCCATCGTCGCCATCGCCGCCGGCCTGAGCCCGATCGAGGCGGTACACCTCTCGCTCAACAACCCACGGCAATACGAAGCGATCGTTTCCAGCGCGCATACCGGCATCGCTGGTTTCGGCGGTGCATTTCTTACGATGGTCGGCCTGAAATTCTTCTTCAACGCGGACAAGGAGGTGCACTGGATCACCCTGATCGAAACCCAGCTCGCCAAGTTCTCGCGCGTCGATGCCATCGGGATCGCCTTCCTGTTACTCGCGCTCTATCTCATCTCCCTGGGCCTGCCGGACGAAGAAGCGCTCACGTTCCTGATCGCCGGCCTGCTGGGGATCGTCGCCTTCATCGCGGTGGAGGCGGTCGGCACGGTGCTGGAGCACCGGGAGCAGGCCCGCAACGTGGCGGGCGCGGCCATGCGTTCGGGCCTGGGCGGGTTCCTCTACCTCAACGTGCTGGACGCTTCGTTCAGCTTCGATGGGGTGATCGGCGCTTTCGCCTTGTCCAACAACATGATCGTCATCGCGCTGGGCCTCTCGATCGGGGCGATGTTCGTCCGGTCGATGACCATCATGCTGGTGCACAAGGGCACTCTGGCCGAATATCGCTATCTCGAACACGGCGCGTTCTGGGCGATCATCGCTCTCGGCGCCATCATGCTGCTGTCGGCGCGCATCCCCATTCCGGAAACGGTCACCGGGCTGATCGGCGCCACGCTGATCGGGATCTCGCTGTGGTGGTCGGTCCGCCACGCCCGCAAGCCCGGCGCTAGCGAGGAAGCACGCCCTGGCGACTGAGCCGCACCGCAAGCGGCGCCGAAAGCACCAGTTGCAGCAAGTGATACACCAGCACCGGCAGCAGCAGCAGGCCGGCCACGGCGGGGGCGAAAAGGACGGCCGCCAGCGGCGCGCCCAGGGCGATGCTCTTCTGCGCCCCGGCGAACAGGAAGGCGATCCGGTCAGGCCGGGGCAGGCGCAGCGAACCGCCGATCAGCCAGGCGCCGCCGAAGCCGATCGCCAGGAACACGCCGACCAGCACCAGCAGGGCCAGCCAGTCGAAGAGATCGATGCGCCCCCACAAGCCCTGCTCGACCGCGCCCGAGAAGGCGACATAGACGGCGATCGCGATAGAGGTCCGGTCCATCCATGTCGCCAGCCGGCGATGTTCGCGTATGAGATGGCCGACCTTGCCTTGCGCAAGCTGCCCGATAACGAACGGCACCAGCAGGATCAGCACCACCTTCTCAAGCCCGCCGATATCGAACGCCGCCGCCTCCGTCCCGGCGAGCAGCGAGAACAGCGGCGCGCTGAGGACCACGCCGAGCAGATTGAGAATGGCCGCCGCCACCACCGAGGCCGCGACGTTCCCGCCGGCCAGCGAAGAATAAGCCGTCGCCGATTGCACCGTCGATGGAAGCACGCCCAGGAACAGGAAGCCGAGCGCCACGGTGGACGGCAGCATCAAGCTTGCGCCCAGTTTCGACAGCGTCAGCCCGGCCAGCGCCATTCCGCCGAAGCTCCACAAGGCCAGCGTCAGGATGAAGCGCCCGTGGCGAAGCCCGTGGATGACTTCGGCGCGGGGAAGCCGCAGGCCGTTGAGCAGGAACAGCACGACGATGGCGGCATTGGAAACCCCTTGCGCCAGGGGCCGATACTCACCCGTCACCGGCAGCAGCGACGCCAGCAGGATGGCCAGGACCAGCAGGCGGACAAGGGGGTCGAACCCACCGATGATGCGAAGCACAACCATCGCCGCGCCCTGCCCGTCGCCTCCGCCACTGTCCAGAACGTGACGCGAGATCACGCAACGCGCGGCCGCCCGCCCGGGGCCGCAGGTCAAGCCTGCAGATCGTACTGCTTGAGCAGGTCGTACAAAGTCGGCCGGCTGATCCCCAGCAGGCGCGCGGTATTGGAGATATTGCCCTCGCTGCGCGCCAGTGCATGGCGGATGGCCTTGCGGTCCGCCCGCTCGCGCGCGCTCTTCAGATTGAGCACATCCGCATCGTCCCCCGCCCCGCCCTGCAAGTCCAGGTCGGCAGCGGTCACCAGCTTGCCATCGGCCATGATCACTGCCCGCTTCACGCGGTTTTCCAGCTCGCGGACATTGCCCGGCCAGCTCCAGCCGTCGATCGCGGCCAGCGCGTCGGGCGCGAAGCCGGTGACGGCGGGGTTGATCTCGTTGGAGAAGCGCTTGAGGAACGCCTTCGCCAGCAGCGGGGCATCGCCAGGCCGCTCCGCCAGCGAAGGGATCTTCACCACGATTTCGGCCAGCCGATAGAACAGGTCTTCCCGGAAACGCCCGTCGCGGATCATCGCTTCGAGATCCTGGTGCGTGGCGCAGACGATCCGGGTGTCCACGTCGATCGTTCGCCGGCCGCCGATCCGCTCTATCTGCCGTTCCTGCAGGAACCGCAGCAGCTTGACCTGCAGGGGCAGCGGGATGTCCCCCACCTCGTCGAGGAACAGCGTTCCGCCGTCGGCTTGCTCGATCTTGCCTTCGGTGGTCTTGATCGCCCCGGTGAAGGCGCCCTTTTCATGCCCGAACAGCTCGCTTTCCAGCAGGTTTTCCGGGATCGCCGCGCAGTTGATCGCCACGAAGCTGCCGTTCCGCCGATTGCTCGCCTCGTGCAGCCCGCGCGCCAACAATTCCTTGCCGCTGCCGCTGGCCCCCAGCAGCATGACCGAAACGCCGGTATCGGCCACCCGCTCGATGGTCCGGGCCACGCGGACCATTTCCGGCGCGGCGGTGATCAGCCCGCCCAGCACCCGGTTGCCTTGGCCCGCGCGCTGGGCCAGCGCGCGGTTCTCGGCCTCGATCCGCTGCAAGTTGAGCGCCCGCCGCACGATCAGGCCGAGTTGGTCGATATCGACCGGCTTCGGATAGAAATCGTAAGCCCCGCGCTCGATCGCGGTCAGCGCGCTGTCGCGGGCGCCGTGGCCGGTGGCCACGATCACCTTGGTATCGGGCTTGAGCGCCATGATCTCGTCGAGCACGGCGAAACCTTCGCTGGTGCCGTCCGGATCGGGCGGCAGGCCCAGGTCGAGCGTTACCACCGGCGGCTCTTCCGCCCGCAACGCCGCGATCGCCGTGGCGCGGTCCCTGGCCAGGACCACGTCGAAATCGTCGTAAGCCCATTTGAGCTGGGCCTGCAGCCCCTCGTCATCCTCGACCACGAGCAGCTTGGGTTTGGCCTCGGCCGTCATGCCGCTTCAGCTCCCTTGATTGCCATCGATCCCCTCGTCTCCCCGGCCAGCGGCAGGCGCAGCAGGAAGCGCGTGCCCAGTCCTTCGCGCGATTCCACTTCCAGCCGGCCGCCCATGCCCCGTACCAGTTCACGCGCCTCGAACGCGCCGATCCCGAAGCCGCCGGCCTTCGACGAATGGAACGGCTTGAACAGCCGGTTGCGGACGAATTCCGGGCTCATCCCGCAGCCGGAATCGACAATGGCGATCACGGCCTGCGAATGGGTCGTCCGCACTTCCAGGAACACCGGGCCGGTTGGCGCACTGGCCTCGATCGCGTTCTGCACCAGGTGGACCAGGGCGTGTTCCAAGGCTTCGCGATCGGCCATCGCGACGCATCCGGGGCGGCCGATCACGATCACCTCGTGCTGGGCGCGGTAACGTTCCGCGATACGCGCCAGCAGGTCGTCGAGCGGCAGCGGCGCCAGCGCTTCCGCGCCTTGCGGGCGATAGCGGCCGAGCCGCGCCAACAGCGTCTGCAGCTTGTCGGAACTGTTGCGCAAGGTCACCAGCATGTCCGCGCGGAAGGCGGGATTCTCGGCATGTTTCTCGGCATTGCGGGCCAGCAGCGAAAGCTGGCTGGCGAGATTCTTGATGTCGTGCATCACGAAGGCCATCCGGCGATTGAATTCGTCGAAACGGCCGGATTCGCTCAGCGCGTCCTGGCTGGCCTGCTCGGCCAGGTAACTGGCTACTTGCCGGCCGACCAATCGCAGCAGGTCGAAATCCTCCCAATCGAGCCGCCGGGTCAGCTCCGGGCGCGCCAGCACGACCAGTCCGACCAGGCGTTCGTAATGCAGCAGGGGAACCATGGCCCAGGCCGCCGGCTCCTGCATCAGCCACGCAGGGGCCACGCTCGCGGGAACGCCTTCCACCGGGCCACGGCGCAGATCGTCGAGATCGACCACGAACTGGCTGTGCTCGCAGAAGCGGACGGCGGCGGGGCTCAGGGCTTCGGCCGGCACGTCGATCTCCGGCCATTGCCACCGCGCGTTGAGGACAAGCTCGCCCTCGTCCCCCGGGGTCAGCAGGATTCCGCCCGGGCTCTCGGCAACATCGGCCACGGCCTGCACGATCCGCTGGCCCAGCGGCGGCGCGTCCGGCCCCGCGCGGCCCATGGTATCGGTGAAGCGCAGCCATTCCACCCGATAGTCATAACGGTGCTGGAACAGATGCTTGGTCACCGTCACCCGAAGCCAGCCGCGCATCCGCCGTGACGGCAGCACCGCCAGGGCGATCGCCCCCGCGATCGCGACGAAGCCGACTTGCGCCAGCTGCGCGAACTCGCCGCCGGCATAAGCCAGGCCGCGCGAGATCAGCACCGTGCCCACCAGATAAGCGCCGATCACCAGCAGCGAGAACGACTGGAAGGTGAAGGACCGCGAAGGGCCGAAGCGCAGGTTCCCGTCATGCCGCAGCGCCCCGATCGCCAGCATCCCCGCGACCGCCAGCATGACCAGCGCGCGCAATTGCAGCAGGGTCTGCGGCAGGTCGCCGTCCAGATAGGCGACGGTCCAGAGATTGAGATCGTAAAGCCAAGCCAGCGCCAGGGCCGCCGCCGGCCAGCCTAGCGCCTGCCGCGCCGGCTTGGATGCGCCGACATAGAGGTTATGCACCAGGACCAGGGCCCCGGTGCAGAACAGCAGGTGCAGCGTCACCGAATAATCAGCGATCGTCTGAACCGCCGGCTCACGATCATTGGCCAGCCGCGCCAGGAGAAGCGCGATTTGCAGCAGTTCCACGAAGCCCAGGGCCAGCACCACCGGGCGGATCAGGCCCACCCCCCGGTCGCGCTCGTCATGCCCGAACAGGCGATAGAGCACCCACAACCAGCCGAGTTGCGTCAGGCTGAAAAGCAGCATGGTGCCCGGTGCGGCGCCGCCGGCGGCGAGCATCGCCAGGGCCCAGCAAGCGGTCAGCGCCAGCGCGCCCGCTTCGGCCACGGCAGCCGCCCCGCGCTTGCTCCCCTTCGACAGGATCCATCCGCCGACCGCCAACGAGACCCCGGCGCACAAAAGGTAAACGAGGCCCGCGAAAAGCGTCCACAGGGCCGCCATCACCGCTCCCCCGCAAGCAGCAGGAACGGCCCGGGCCGCAGAACCTTGCGGGACGTATCTCTGAAGAGACGGACCATCGCTCCAACCGGTCGTGCCGCGCCTCAGGGGCTGGGCACGAACCGATTAGCGATGAGAGATGAAATGTCGGTAAACTTTACAGCCGCACAAGGACCGCTCAGCGTCCGACCTTGTCGGCAGCCCTCTGCGCCGCGTCGCCCACCTTGTCCGCCGCGTTGCCCACGTCATGCGCGGCTTCGGCGATCGCATTGTCCTTCGCCGTTTCCGAACCCCGCATGCCGGAGAAGAACCAGATGGCGATCCCGGCCAGCACGATCACCAGCAGGACGATCAGCCAGGTGGCGCCGCCGCGGCCGCCGCCGTCGGTCACCACGGTGGTGTGAGTGTGAGTCTGGCCCGAAGGCCCTTCCGTTTCGGTAATGCGCTCTTCCGCCATGCCGGAACTCCTCTGTGATGGCCCTCGAAACGGTCCATGGGCGAAAGGAGTTCCGGCCTGCGGTGGCCCAGCGAAAGCCGCTTGCTCAGGCGGCGGGCTGCTTGGCCTTGCGGATATAAGGCAGGACCGCTTCGAACTCGCCGAACCGTGCCCGCGCATCGTCATCCGAAACCGAACCGGCAATGACGATATCCTCGCCCGGCTTCCAGTCGGCCGGCGTCGCGACCGGGTACTTCGCGGTAAGCTGGATCGAATCGATCGCGCGCAGGATTTCCTGGAAATTGCGCCCCGTCGACATGGGATACGTGAGCACCAGCTTGATCTTCTTGTCCGGGCCGATGACGAAGACCGAACGCACCGTCTGGTTATCGGCCGGCGTGCGCCCTTCGGAGGAACTGCCGCTATCGGCCGGCAGCATGTCGTAGAGCTTGGCCACCTGCAGTTCGGAATCGCCGATCAGCGGATAGTTGACCGCGTGGCCCGTGGCCGTCTGGATATCGTTGGCCCATTTCCTGTGGCTTTCCACCGGATCGACCGAAACGCCCAGGATCTTGGCGTCGCGCTTGTCGAATTCGCCCTTCAGCCCGGCCATGGTGCCGAGTTCGGTGGTGCAGATCGGGGTGAAGTCCTTCGGGTGGGAAAACAGCACCGCCCAGCCATCACCGATCCAGTCGTGGAAATGCAAGGTTCCCTCGGTCGTCTCCGCGGTGAAATCGGGGGCCGTGTCGTTAATTCGAAGACTCATGGGATACCTCCTTCAGGCGAGTTGAATGTCCTTTTCGACACACTGTTCCGCCATCACTGGCGATCCAGGTCATCCATCGTGACGCCGGGCCTGGCGAGCGAGGAAGCACGCCGCGCCATACGGTGGGCGAAGATCATCCGCGCCGAGCCAGGTTCGGTTCCATGGGCCTAACACCCCGCCCGCCCGCCGGCGCAACTTGCTTTTATTTGCCCGGCTGGAAGCCATACAATGGTCGAGGAGTTAAGCGACGCGGATCGCTCGAAGGGCTTACCGCTTTCAGGTGACCCGGCGGCGTCCCGTAACTCGCTGTAAAGCCTGTTATAATCTGGAAAACTGGTGCGGGCGGTCGGACTCGAACCGACATGTCCAAAAGAACGGCGGATTTTGAATCCGCTGCGTCTACCATTCCGCCACGCCCGCACTTGTCGGCCGATCCCGGCCTGCCGCTTGCGCCAGCCGGGCAACACCCCCGGCGGCACCGCGCGCTTAGCGGCGCGCGCGCATGGGTTCAAGCCGCTGTCAAACGCGCAGCGCGCCGGCCACCAGCTTGTGCAAATGGGAATGCAGGGAATCGTTTCCGGCGATGACCTGTTCCGCGCAGATGGGCAGCGAACGGCCCCGGTAATCGCTCACGAAGCCCCCTGCCTCGCGCACCAGCAGGCAGCCGGCGGCCGTATCCCACGCATTGAGGTCGCTTTCCCAGAACCCGTCATACCGGCCGGCCGCGACCCAGGCGAGATCGAGCGCCGCCGATCCGAACCGGCGGATACCCGCGACCTGCGGGCCGACGGCGCTCAGGATCCGGCCCCACTCGCCGAAATCGCCGTGACCCTGATAGGGAATCCCGGTCGCGATCAGCGCTTCCGACAAGTGCCGCCGCCCCGAGACGCGCAGGCGGCCATCCTGCAACCAAGCCCCGCGGCTCTTCTCCGCCCAGAAGCTCTCATCGGTGATGGGCTGGTACACCAGTCCGGCCACCACTTCGCCCCAGCCGCTGCCATCCGGCTTCGGTTCCTGCGCGGCGATGGAGATGGCGAAGTGGGGGATGCCGTGGAGGAAGTTGCTGGTGCCGTCGAGCGGATCGATGATCCAGCGCGGCTTGGACGGATCGCCTTCGATCGTGCCGCCTTCCTCCAGCACGAAGCCCCAGTCGGGCCGCGCCTGGCGCAATTCGTCCCACAGGGTGCGCTCGGCGGCCCGATCGGCCTTCGACACGAAGTCCGACGGCCCCTTGCGGCTGACCTGGAGGTGCTCGACCTCACCGAAGTCGCGCCGCAGCCGCCCGCCGGCCTTGCGGGCCGCGCGCTCCATCACACGGATCAATCCGGACAATGCCGCCAATTCAATTTCCTAGTCAGCCGAGGGTAAATCAGTCGAGGGCAATGCGGATCGACCGGGCGGTAACCTTGACGTTGCCCCAACCGGTCAGGATCGAGAACCGTTCCCCGCCGCCCGAAACCGAGTGGATCACGCTGTAATCGTCGGGCTGGCCCCCTTCGGGCGTCAGCGCCTTGTCGATCTGCAGATCCTGTATGTCGCCGAACCGCACATAACCGGCCCGATAGCATCCGCTTTCGTCCCCTTCGGGCTCGCTATAGCGCGGATGCTGCTCGGTCAGGTTGAAGTCCATTTCCAGGGTCAGCGATTCGTCGTCGTAAATTACGCCCAGCAGAAAGCTCCGCCGGAAATCGAGACCTTCGAAACGCGGATCGTCGATCTCGTCCACATGCCCCCCATGCGCGTCTTCAGGCGGCCTTGCCCACGTAGGCGCGTTCATAGACGTCGACCACGATGCGCGTGCCGCTTTCGATATGCGGAGGCACCATGACCCGCACGCCGTTGTCAAGCACGGCCGGCTTGTAGCTGGAAGAGGCGGTCTGCCCCTTCACCACGGCATCAGCCTCCACGATCGTCGCTTCGACCTGTTCCGGCAGCTGCACGCTGATCGGCCTTTCGTCCCACAGTTCCAGCATCACTTCCATGCCATCCTGCAGGAAGGCCGCCGCATCGCCCAGCAGGTCGGCGGGAAGCTGGATCTGCTCGTAAGTGTCCTTGTCCATGAACACCAGCATGTCCCCGTCGGCATAGAGGTACTGGAAGTCCTTGGTATCCAGGCGCACACGCTCCACCGTGTCGGCGCTGCGGAAACGCACGTTCGTCTTGCGTCCGTCCTGCAGGTTCTTCATCTCCACCTGCATGTACGCCCCGCCCTTGCCCGGCTGGGTGTGCTGGATCTTGGCGACTTTCCAGATGCCGCCTTCGTACTCGAGGATATTGCCCGGACGAATGTCCACGCCGCTGATCTTCATGCGAAGCTGCCTTCGATACAAATATTGAATGAATGTGCGCGCGCACCTACCCTCTTGCCGCGTTCATGGCAATGCAAGCGACAAGGCGCTAGGCGACATCGAAATGAAGGGGCTTTCCACGCTTGCTCTGCTTGCGGCACTCACCGCTTCCCCCTTGCTCGCGCAAGGGCCCATCGGCACGCTGGAACGCGGCACCTATGCCTGCGAGCTTCCGGGCGACGCCGGGGGAGAGGCCGGGATTCCACAGCCCGATGCCAGCTTCACCATCATCGGCGCTTCGCGATACACCAGCGCACAGGGGCACGGCACCTATCTGCGCCGCGGCGACGTGGTGACCTTCACCAGCGGCCCGCGCAGCGGCGAAGCCTATGCCGTGATCTCGTCCGTGTTCCTGCGAAAAATGGAAAACGGCCGCCCCGGCGCACTGCGCTGCATCCGCAAGAACTGATAACCCACCCGATCAGGCCCGCTCGCTGGTCGCAAGCGGCTCCAAAATAGGGCGAACCTAAGCTCGCCTTTACACCGGCACGGGATGAAGGGGAGCTACGGGCTCGCCGGGCTTTCGTCGTCATCGCTGGCAATGACGACCACCACCGCGATCAGCGCGGCAACGGCAAGCAAGGGAAGAAGCAAGCTTCCGCCGATTGCCTCACCTTCTGCCTGCGCGCCCGAACGGGCGGCCTCCACGCCGGCCGCCTGCGCTGCGAGAGGCGCAATGGCCAGTGAAATAGCCGCAGCGGCGGAAAGGACATTTCCGAGTTTCATGTGAAGCAACCCCCCATTTTTGAATCACCGCATCGATTGGTGACACGCGCGGGGCGCCCGAACAACCCGTTTTTCAGACGAAATTGGATATAACGGCGCGATCAGCCGCCGGTTATTCTCTGGTGGAAGGTCTTGATCGCGTCGGCTTCATCGGTTCCCCACACGGCGGCGCTGACGGCCAGGAAATCCGCCCCCGCTTCCACCAGCGGCAGGCAATTGTCCGGTGTGATGCCGCCGATGGCCACGCTGGGGATTTCCATGAGCGCGTGCCACCAGGCGAGCAATTCCGGCTCCGGCCGATGCTCGCTGGCCTTGGTCGAGCTTGGGAAGAAGGACCCGAACGCCACGTAATCGGCGCCCGCTTCGCCGGCCTCCATCGCCAGGTGGCGGCTGGCATGGCAGGTCACGCCGATCTGCGCATCGCGGCCAAGCGCCTCACGCGCTTCGCGCACCGTGCCATCCTGCTGCCCCAGATGCACGCCGTCGGCTCCCAGCCGTTTGGTCAGCGCGATGCTGTCATTGACGATGAAGGCCACGTCCCGGTCCCGGCAAATCGCCAGCAAGGGCTCGGCCAGGCGCGCGGCCTCGTGCTGGTCCATGTCCTTCACCCGGAACTGGAACGCCGCCACCGGCCCCGCCGCCAGCGCGCGCTCAAGGCGCTGCGGGAAGGCCCCGGAAACGTCGAGCGGTGAGATCAGATAGAGCTGGCATGTGGACATCGTCCTCGCGCTCTATCCGGGCCGGCGCGTCTCGCCAAGCAAGCGTTCAGCGAAACGAAACCGCGATGAGTGCGATATTCATACGATGAAGTACGCCGTCTTCCTGCTCGCGCCATTCGGGCTCGCCGCTTGCACCCTGATCCCGCAATCCGCTCCCACGGAAACGGCTGTGACGGCCGATGGGGTCGTCCGCGCAGCACTGGGGCAGCGGGTCTATGTTGACGGCCCTTATGTCACACCGCTCGCCGTGCTGGAGGACAGCCGCTGCGCGGTGAACGTGCGTTGCGTCTGGGCCGGACGAACACGGCTGTCGGTGCGCATCGACCTCGGCTCGCGCAGCGAGACGCGCGAGATCGGGTCGGACCAGCCGATCCAGGTGGCCGATGGACAGCTCTCGCTGGTCGACGTCCAGCCTGACGCGATGGCGGGGCAGACGGTGGACCTTGCCGCCTATCGCTTCGGCTTTGCCTTCGCGGGCGGCCTTTAGCTCACGGTCTTCTCCGTGCTGGCGCAGTGGATCGCGCCGATCGCCTCCCCCAGCGCGGCGTCGAATTCCGCCTCGCTCATCGCTGCGTGGAGCCCGTCGAGCAGGGCGCGGCTGAAACTGGCAATCATGCCTTCGTTGCGCGCCAGTTCGGCGCAAGCCTCGTCGCGAGCATAGCCGCCCGAAAGCGCGACCACCTTGAGCACCGCGGGATGGTCCACGAGGGCCTTGTAGGCATTGGGCGCCACGGGCAGAGACAGCTTGAGCATGACTTGCTGGCCCTCTGGCAAGGCATCCAGGTGCGCGAGTATTTCGGACAGGAGCATCCGCTCCCCCTCGATGCGATCAGGCGCCTTGATCGAATACTCGGGCTCCAGGATCGGCATCAGCCCGTGGGACAGCACGCGCTTGCCGACTTCGAACTGCTGCGCCACGACCGCCGCGATGCCTTCGCGGTCGGCGGCGTTGATCACCGAACGCTCCTTGGTTCCGTAAACGCCCAGCGCCCTGGCCCGGCCAAGCAGCGCGTCGAGCCCCGGCATCGGCTTCATCAGCTGGACGCCCCGGTCTTCCTCTTCCAATCCCTTGTCGATCTTTAGGAACGGGACCACGCCCTTTGCCGTCAAGGCGTGTGGAACGGGGGTGCCGTCCACGGCGCCGTCCATCGTCTTCTCGAACAGGATCGCCCCCACGATCCGGTCGCCCGTGAATTCGGGCGAACGGATGATGCGGCAGCGCATTTCATGGATGCGCGCGAACATCTCATCCTCGCCGTTCCATTCATCGTCCGCGACGCCATAGGCCCTGAGCGCCTTGGGCGTGGAACCGCCGCTCTGGTCGAGCGCGGCGATGAAGCCCTCCCCGGCGGCAATGCGGGCGGTCATGTCCTGCTGGTTCATCGAAAAGGGCTCCCCGGCCTGGCTAAACCTGCTGGCCCGGGAGTGTGTACCATCCCGCCGGCACAGGCAAATCCGCGCCTCCGCCAAAGGCGGGCGCGGATGAGGGAGCTTCCGGCGGGTCAGCCTTGCTGGATGAGCGCCGCCACGCCGGGCAACTCGCGGCCTTCCATCCATTCGAGGAAGGCCCCGCCGGCGGTGGAGACGTAAGTCAGCTCATCCTTGACGCCCGCGTGGTTGAGCGCGGCGACGGTATCGCCCCCGCCCGCCACGGAGACCAGCGAGCCTTCACCCGTCAGCGCCGCAACCGTCTTCGCCAGCGCCACCGTGGCCTGGTCGAACGGCGGAGTCTCGAACGCGCCTAGCGGGCCGTTCCAGACCAGCGTGCGGCAGGTCTTGAGCACATCGGCCAGCGCCTCGACCGCCTGCGGGCCGAGGTCGAGGATCATCTCGTCGGCCGCCACCTCGTGCACGTTGCAGGTGCGCAAGGACGGCGGATTGGCGGCGAATTCCTTCGCCACCACGACGTCATAAGGCAGGTGCACCGTGCAATGGGCCGCCTCGGCGGCGTCCATGATCGCCTCGGCCTTTGCGGTGAGATCGTGTTCGCACAGCGACTTGCCGACATCGACCCCGCGCGCGGCAAGGAAGGTGTTGGCCATGCCGCCGCCGATGATCAGGTGCTGCACTTTCGAGACGAGATGCTCCAGCACCGCGAGCTTGGTGGAGACCTTCGCCCCGCCGACCACCGCCGCCACCGGCTGCTGCGGATTGCCGAGCGCCTTGTCGAGCGCTTCCAGTTCCGCCTGCATCGCCCGGCCAGCAAAGGCCGGCAGCAAGTGCGCCAGCCCTTCGGTGGTCGCATGCGCGCGGTGGGAAGCGGAGAAGGCATCGTTGACGTAGAAATCGCCATTGGCGGCGATCCCCTGCGCGAAGGCGGGATCGTTCTTTTCCTCGCCCGGCCAGAAGCGCGTATTTTCCAGCAGGCCGATGTCGCCGGGCCGCAGGATGCCGATCGCCTGGGCGACCACCGGCCCTTCGACCTCGGGAATGAACATCACCTCGCGCCCGAGCACGTCCTGCACCCCGTCGAGGATGATGCTGGTCGACATCGTCGAGTTCCGCTGGCCTTTCGGGCGGCCAAAATGCGTTAGCAACAGCACCTTGGCCCCGGCATCGGCCAGTTCGAGGATCGTCGGTGCCGAGGCCTTGATACGGGTGGTGTCGGTGACGGCGCCGTCAGCCATCGGCACGTTAAAGTCCACCCGCACCAGCGCGACCTTGCCGGCCACATCGCCGAGGGAATCGAGAGTTCTGAACCCAGCCATCTGTTTCACCCTGTGCGTTCGGTTCGAGCGAAGTCGAAATACGCCCTTCCCATCCGTCATCCCGCGAAAGCGGGAAAGACGAATGGGAAGTTAGAAGACCTGAGGCTTAGAGGAAACGGGCCATGACGCTCGCGGTGTCGATCATGCGGTTGGAGAAGCCCCACTCGTTATCGTACCACGAAACCACGCGGGCCAGCTTGCCTTCGAGCACCGCGGTTTCGAGGCTGTCGACCGTCGAGCTGGCGGGCTGGTGATTGAAGTCGGTGCTGACCAGCGGCAGGTCGGTATAGACGAGCACGCCCTTCATCTTGCCTTCGGCCGCCGCCTTCAGCGCGGCATTGAGTTCTTCGATGCTGGTATCGCGCGACGGGGTGAACACCAGGTCGATCAGGCTGACATTCGGCGTCGGCACGCGCACCGAAGAGCCATCGAGCTTGCCCTTCAGTTCCGGCAGAACCAGGCCCACCGCACGGGCGGCGCCGGTGGTCGTCGGGATCATGTTCAGCGCCCCGGCCCGCGCACGCCGCGGATCCTTGTGGATCTGATCGAGGATGCGCTGGTCGTTGGTGTAGCTGTGGACCGTGGTCATGAAACCACGCTCGATCCCCACCGTATCGTGCAGCACCTTGGCCACCGGGGCCAGGCAATTGGTGGTGCAGCTGGCATTGGAAACGATAACGTCCTCAGCGGTGAGGGTATCCTCGTTGACGCCGAACACGATCGTCTTCGACACGCCGCTGGCCGGCGCCGAGATCAGCACCCGCTTGGCGCCAGCCGTCAGGTGCGGCCGGCTGGCTTCTTCGGATTGGAAGAAGCCGGTGCATTCCAGCACCAAATCAATCCCCATCGCCTTGTGCGGCAGCTTGCCAGGGTCCTTCTCCTTGGTGACGGCGATGTCGCGGCCGTTGACCTGGAAGCTGTCGCCATCCGACGTCACCGTGCCGGGGAAGCGGCCATGCGTGGAATCATATGCGAACAGCAGCGCGTTCGACTTGGCATCAGCCAGATCGTTGATCGCCACCAGCTCCAGATCATGGTCTGTCCGCTCAAGAATCGCACGGGCGACGAGCCGGCCGATACGTCCGAAACCGTTGATCGCAACCTTCGTCGCCATGGAAAGAACTCCTGCTACTTGCCTAGTTTATCGAGAATTTGCGGGACGATCGCTTCGGCCGAAAAACCGAAGTGCTTGAACAGGACCTCCGCCGGGGCCGAAGCGCCGAACCGGTCGAGGCCGATAAGCAGGCCGTCGCTACCGACGAACCGTTCCCAGCCCATGGTCACGCCGGCTTCTATCGAAACCTTGAGCGTATCGGCGGGAAGCAGATCATCGCGGTAAACCCCATCCTGCTTCTGGAACAGTTCCGCGCAAGGCATCGAGACGACATCCGCGCCGATCCCCTGGCCTTCCAGCTGCTCCGCGCAATCGAGCGCCACGGCGACTTCCGAGCCGGTCGCCACCAGCACCACCTTGCGGGCCGCGGTGGCGGCGCGCAGGCGATAGGCGCCGCGCGCGCTGCGGTTTTCGCCGGCATCGGCGCGCACCGGCGGCAGGTTCTGCCGCGACAGCGCCAGGACGGAAGGCGTCTCAGGCGTGGCCAGGGCCAGTTCCCAGCACTCCGCCGTCTCGATCGCATCGGCTGGACGATAGACGTTGAGATTGGGGACGAGGCGCAGGCTCATCACCTGCTCGATCGGCTGGTGCGTCGGCCCGTCTTCGCCCAGGCCGATCGAATCATGCGTCAGCACATAGACCACGCGGACCTTCTGCAGTGCGGAGAGGCGGATCGCATTGCGGGCGTAATCGCTGAAGATCAGGAAAGTGCCGCCGTAAGGCACCACGCCCCCGTGCAGCGCCATGCCGTTCATCGCGGCGGCCATGCCGAACTCGCGAATGCCGTAATAGAGATAGCGGCCGGAATAATCGGCCTGCGTCAATGGCTTGGTGGCCGCAGTTTTGGTGTTGTTGGAACCCGTGAGATCGGCCGAACCGCCAATAAGCTGCGGCAAGGCTTCTGTCAGCGGGCCCAGCGCCATCTCCGACGCCTTGCGAGAAGCCACCTTGGGCGGATCCTTCGCCAGAGCGGCCATGTGATCGGCGAGCGTAGGGGCGGCCAGCGGGCCGATTTCGGCGAACTGCGCCTGGAACTCCGCCTTCCGATCGCTGGCGGCCAGGCGCCGGCTCCATTCCGCATTGGCCCGCTGCCCCGGCTCCGCCAGGGAGCGCCAATCGGCAAGGATATCTTCCGGGACCACGAAAGGCTCCGCCGTCCAGCCGAGATATTCGCGCGCCGCGGCGATCTCGTCAGCGCCCAGCGGGTTGCCATGAACGGCGGAGGTGCCCTGCTTGTTGGGCGCGCCCTTGCCGATCACCGTGCGGCAGGCGACAAGCGAGGGGCGCGGATCGGCCTTCGCCTCGGCCAGGGCACGGCGGATATCGGCCGGATCGTGGCCGTCGCACGAAACGGTGTGCCAGCGCGCTGCGCGATAGCGAGCGGGAATGTCCTCGCTGGTCGAAAGATCGGTCGAGCCGTCGATCGTCACATGATTGTCGTCCCACAGCACGATCAGCCGGCCGAGCTGAAGATGGCCGGCAAGGCCGACCGCCTCGTGGTTGATGCCTTCCATCAGGCAGCCGTCGCCGGCGATCACCCAGGTATGGTGATCGACCAGGTCGTCACCGAACTTCGCGTTCAGATGCCGCTCGGCGATGGCCATGCCCACCGCCATGGCAAGCCCCTGCCCCAGCGGGCCGGTGGTCGCCTCCACCCCGGGAAGCAGGAAGTTTTCCGGATGGCCGGCGCACGGGCTGCCGAGCTGCCGGAAATTGCGGATGTCATCCATGGTCGGCGCGGCATAGCCGGAGAGGTGCAGCAGCGCGTAGATCAGCATCGAGCCGTGGCCGGCGGACAGCACGAAGCGGTCACGATCGGGCCACTGCGGATCGGCCGGATCGAACTTGAGGAATTCGGACCACAGCACCGTGGCGACATCGGCCATGCCCATCGGCATGCCGGGATGGCCGATATTGGCCTTCTGCACCGCGTCCATCGACAGGGCGCGAATGGCATTGGCCATAGGCGCGAGACGGGCGGGATCGAGGCTCATGCAAAAGGCTCCGGGACAAATGGACAGAAGGCGGCGATTCGGCTGGGCGTTCCTTGGGAACATGGGCCTTCCGCGTCAAGCGCGCCACGGATTGCCCACTGCGCGCGACGAGCCGTTTTGAGGCGCAGGCTTATTCACAGATAGCGCCGCCAAGCTTTTGCCGCGCAACGCTGTTTCCGTTAAATGACAGGGATGGACGGGGAACGCATCTCGCGGGCGCTCGCCCGGGTAAGGGCGGCGGTAAGCCGGATCGAAACCGCGGCGCAGGCGCCCGCGAGATCGCGGCCGGATGGCAGCTATCTGGCCGTCAAGTATCAGACATTGCGCACCGAAACAGGCGCGGCGCTGGCCGAACTCGATCAGCTGATCGGCTCGCTCGAACGATGAGCAACGTCACCCTGACGATCGGCGGGCGCGAGCATATCGTATCCTGCGATCCGGGCGAGGAAGCCCATATCGAAGAGCTGGGGCGGACGATCGACGCCAAGCTTTCCGCGCTGCCCAATCTGGCGGGGCAATCGGAAACCCGCACGCTGCTGTTCGCCGCGCTCTTGCTGGCGGACGAGGTGCACGAGCTGCGCTCGGGCTCGCGCACCGCCGCGCAAGGCGGCGGTGCGGACACGGCCGATGCCCTCGATGCGCTTGCCGAACGGCTGGAAGCGCTCGCGGAACGTCTTGAGACCTGACGCGGCAACGCCTAGATAGGGCGCGGCGGGACTGCCCGGCACGAACCGTTCGTGAATATCCCTGAGGCTATAAGCAATCCATGGGAGCTGTCCCTGCCCGGCTTGCGGGTTCGTCCTGGAAGTCGGTGCATATGGCGCCCACCTGACGTTTAGGCGTCAGAGGATTTCCCGGTAACGACCCATGGTGGTTCCGCCACTTCCCCCGCGCCGCGCCCTTGGGGACTCTTGCCAAGATTCGTCATTGCGAGCGGAGCGAAGCAATCCAGGGCCGCATCGCGCCGCCCTGGATTGCTTCGTCGCTTCGCTTCTCGCAATGACGAGTGGTCCTCAAGGTGGATAATCGCCAGATGTCTCGACTTCGCCCCACGCGAGCGGCAAGGGGAAGAAATGACCACGGACTCGCCCATCGCCCAGAAGAAACAGCTTCGCGACGAATTGCGCCGCAAGCGCAAGGCCCATGCCGCCGCCCTGCCCACGGAAGTCAGCGCGCTGGTGTTCAACCGCCCGCCGGCGCAGTTGCTTGCCCTGGTGCCCGAAGAGGCGACGGTCGGGCTCTATCGCTCTGACGAGGGGGAGGCGCCTTCGCGCGCCTACATCAAGTTCTTCTTCGAACGCGGCAACCGGATCGCCCTCCCCCGCGTCACCACGCTCGACAAGCCGATGGAATTTCGCCTGCACACCGATCCGTGGGAAGAAAGCGACCTGGAAAGCGGCGTCTGGGGCCTGCGCCAGCCCGGCCTTGGCGCGCCTGTCGTGGTACCGGACGTGCTGTTCATGCCGCTGGTCGGCTTCACTGCCGAAGGCGACCGGCTGGGCCAGGGCGGCGGCTATTACGATCGCTATCTGGCCGCGCATCCGCAAGTCGCGGCGATCGGCATGGCCTGGGATATCCAGGAAGTGCCCGAGCTGCCGCTCGAACCGCACGACATGCGCCTTTCGGCCATCGTCACGCCCACGCGGGTGCTCGGCCCGTTCTGATGCGGCAGAAGCCCACTCTGCGCATTCCGCTCGGCATCCTGGCGCTGCTGCTGGGCCTCGCGCTTTATGCGCTGGGCGTGATGTGGGCCTCGCAATGGATCGAGCGGCTGCCGATACTGGCGCAGGCCGTGGTCTATTGCGTGCTCGGCGTCATTTGGCTGCTGCCGCTGAGGCGCTTCCTGATCTGGATGGAAACCGGCCGCTGGGGCTGACCTGGCGCCTCCGCACAGCCGCCCGATGCTTCCCGATCACCTTATCCTCGTCATTGCGAGGAGCACAGCGACGAAGCAATCCAGGGCGGCGGCGCAATACGCCCTGGATTGCTTCGCTGCGCTCGCAATGACGATCCCGGGATAGGCAAGGAAGGCTCAGGCAGACGCCAGCAGTTCCACGATGCGCGGGGCGCTCTTGCCGTCGCCGAACGGATTGTGTGCCAGCGCCATGCGGGCATAGGCGGCGCGATCATAGAGCAGACGGCTGGCCTCGGTGACGATGCGATCCGGATCGGTCCCCACCAGCCGGGCGGTGCCGGCGGCCACGCCTTCCGGCCTCTCGGTCGTTTCCCGCATCACCAGCACCGGCTTGCCCAAAGCGGGCGCCTCTTCCTGCACGCCGCCGCTGTCGGTCAGCATCAGATGGCATATATCGAGCAATCGCGCGAAATGGGGGTAATCCAGCGGCTCCGTCAGCGCGACGTTGTCGAGCCCGGCCAGCCGATCGGTCATCACGCTCCGCACATCGGGGTTGAGGTGAAGCGGGAAAATGATCGCGAGATCTTCCTGCACGGCAAGCATGCGGATGGCCGTGGCGATGCGCTCCATGCCTTCCCCGAGATTCTCTCGCCGATGGCTGGTTACGCCGATGATCCGCCTGCCTGAAAAGCGCCGCTCCAGATCGGCCAGCCCGGCAGCAAGCTCGGGCTTTTCGGCGATGCGCGCGGTGATCCAGTGCAGCGCGTCGATCACGGTATTGCCGGTGACATGGATTGCGCGGGAATCGACGCATTCGTTTCGCAGCGCCTGGGCCGCCGTATCGGTCGGCGCGCAATGGAGGGCCGCGAGCGTGCCGATGATCTTGCGGTTGACCTCCTCCGGCCAGGGATGGTGGATGTTGCCGCTTCTGAGGCCGGCCTCGACATGGCAGACGGGTATCTTGCGGTAATAGGCCGCAATCGCGCCGGCCATCGTCGTGGCGGTATCGCCCTGCACGACGACCCAGTCGGGCTTTTCGGCGTCGATCACCTGTCCCAGCCCCGTCAACAGCGCGGCGGTAAGCGCATCGAGCGACTGGCCCGGCTTCATCAGGTCCAGATCATGATCCGGCGACAGGCCCGCGATCGCCAGCACCTGATCCAGCAGGTCGCGATGCTGGCCGCTGACGCAGACGCGGCTGACGAACCGAGGGTCCGCTTCCAGCGCATGGACCAGCGGAAACAGCTTTATGGCTTCGGGCCGGGTGCCGAACAGGGTGAGGATACGGCACGGGCGCTGCATGGCCGCGTCCATAACGCGCCAATGTTAAATTGCTCTCAAGCAAATGGCGGAGATGGCCGGAAAATATCCCAAGTGGCGCGAGTGACGGGACTCGAACCCGCGACCTCCGGCGTGACAGGCCGGCGCTCTAACCAACTGAGCTACACCCGCGCATCTGGGTGTCGCACCGCTTGGGAGCCGCGCCCCTAAGCCAGCGCCCATGCAGTGTCAACCGCCCTCCCCAACCCCGCCGAATATGCCGTGCATCACGGCGGAATCCCCGCCTATCCAGCCCGATTTCTCGGAGGAATTCACGCGTCGGCCGGCGGCCGCCCCGGCGCGTTCGATCAATCCGTCAGCAGCAGGACCGGCGTTTCGATCAAGCGCTTCACTTCCTGCACGAAGGCGGCCGCGTCATAGCCATCGACCACCCGGTGATCGCAGCTGATCGAAAGGTTCATCAGCTTGCGCTTCCCGATCCGCTCACCCCCCATGCCATCGGGCACGAACATGGGCCGCTCGACGATGCGATTGGGCGCGAGGATCGCCACTTCGGGGCGGTTGATCACCGGGGTCGAGGCGATTCCGCCAAGCGGCCCGAGCGAGGTGATCGTGAAGGTAGAGCCAGACAGTTCCTCCGCCTTGGCGCTGGCGGTGCGGGCGGCTTCCGAAAGACGCAGGATCTCGGCCGCGAGCTGCCACAGGTTCTTCGCCTGGGCATCACGAATGACCGGAACCATCAGACCCGCCTCGGTCATTGTCGCCACGCCCATGTGCACCGCGCCGTGGCGGGTCACGACATTCGCCTCGTCATCATAGCGCGCGTTGAGCATGGGAAACCCGGGCAGCGCGCGGCACACGGCGGCGATCAGCAGCGGCAGCAGGGTGAGCTTGGGCCCGGCCGGTCGACTGGCGTTGAGGTCCGCCCGCAGCTTCTCCAGATCGGTGGCGTCGCATTCCTCGACATAGGAGAAGTGCGGAATGTTGCGCTTGGAAGCCGCCATGTTCTCCGCAATGCGGCGGCGCAGGCCGACGATCTTGATCGTCTCGTCACGCCCACCGGGGCCTGCCGGCGCATAGCCTTTCTCCCCACTGTAGGAGACGAAGGCATCGAGATCGGCATGGCGGATGCGGCCACCTTCCGCCGGGCGGACCTGGGCGAGATCGATGCCGAGTTCCTTCGCCCGCTGGCGCACCGCCGGGCTGGCGAGCACTTTGGCGAGGGGGGAGTGGCCTTCGACAGGCTCAGGACGAGCGGGTTCGGGAGGTGGCGACGAGGAAGGCGCAACACCTGGCGTCTCCACTTCCAGATCCGCTCGTCCTGTGTCTGTCGAAGGGCGTGCGCTCACCTCGGGCGCAGCTTTGGTCCGCTCCTCAACCACGGGAACCACGGGCGCGGTGGGTGCGGGTTCCTCCCCCATATCACCCTCGGTTTCCAGCACCACAAGCGGCGTGCCGATGGCGACCACATCGCCGACTTCGCCCGCCAGTTCGAGAACCTTGCCGGCGACGGGGCTTTCCATCTCCACCGTGGCCTTGTCGGTCATCAGATCCGCCAGCCGGCCGTCCTCTTCGATACGGTCCCCCACCTTGACGTGCCAGGCGACGATCTCCGCCTCGGCAATGCCTTCGCCGATATCGGGCAATCGGAACACGAAGCGCCCCACCCTTAAGCCTCCAGCAGCTTGTCGATCCCCTCACCCACGCGAATGGGCCCGGGGAAGTAAGCCCATTCGAGGCTGTGCGGATAGGGAGTGTCGAAACCGGTGACGCGTTCGATCGGGGCTTCGAGGTGGTAGAAGCAGCGTTCCTGCACCAGCGCCGCCAGTTCGGCGCCAAAGCCGGATGTGCGCGTGGCCTCGTGCACGACCATGCATTTGCCCGTTTTCCGCACAGAGTTTTCCACAGCGTCGATATCGAGAGGGACGAGCGTCCTCAGGTCGATGATCTCGGCATCGACGCCTTTCTCGCGGCAGACCGCTTCCGCGACGTGGACCATCGTGCCGTAAGCCAGGATCGTCAGCGCGCTGCCTTCGCGCACCACGCGGGCCTTGCCCAGCGGGATCGAATAGTAGCCTTCGGGAACCAGCGCATCGGGGTGGTCCTTCCACGGCCGCGTGGGGCGATCGTAGTACCCGTCGAACGGACCGTTGTAGATGCGCTTGGGTTCGAAGAAGATCACCGGATCATTATCCTCGATCGCGGCGATCAGCAGGCCCTTGGCATCGTGCGGCGTGCTCGGCACCACCGTCTTGAGCCCAGCGACATGGGTGAACAGGGCTTCCGGGCTCTGGCTATGCGTCTGGCCACCGAAGATGCCGCCGCCGAACGGGGTGCGGACCGTCATCGGGGCAATGAACTCCGCCGCCGATCGATAACGCAACCGCGCGGCCTCGCTGATCAACTGGTCCAGACCGGGATAGATATAATCGGCGAACTGGATTTCCGGCACGGGCCGCAAGCCATAGGCGCACATGCCCACCGCGGCGCCGATGATCCCGCATTCGCTGATCGGCGTATCGAACACCCGCGTCTTGCCGTGCTTCGCCTGGAGCCCGGCCGTGCAGCGGAACACGCCCCCGAAGTATCCGATATCCTGGCCCAGCAGGACGACATCGGAATCGCGTTCCAGCATGGTGTCCAGCGCATCGTTGATCGCTTCGATCATCGTCATCGCACGCGCGGGCGCTTCGGCCAGCGTTACGGGGGCGTCGTCAGGGCTCATACCCGTGCTCATTCCGGCCACTTGATCTGCCGTTCGCGAATCGCCTGCCGGCCCTGCTCTTCGAGATTCCAAGGCAGTTCCTCGAACACGTCCTCGAACATCGTGTGGAACGGATGGTGCAGCCCGTGGCCGAGGATGCCGTTCTTCTCCGCCTCGCGCTGCGCCTCTTTCACCTCCTCGTCCAGCGCTCGGTCCATCGCTTCGTGCTGGTCTTCCGACCATTCGCCGATGGCGATTAGATGCGCCTTGAGCCGGGTGATCGGATCGCCCAGCGGCCATTCCTCGCGTTCCTGCGCGCTGCGGTAGACGGCGGGATCATCCGACGTCGAATGGCCTTCCCCGCGATACGTGAAGAACTCGATCAGCGTGGGTCCGTTGTTGGACCGCGCGCGATCGGCGGCCCAGCGTTCCGCGGCATAGACCGCCAAGGCATCGTTGCCGTCCACCCGCAGGCCGGCGATGCCATAACCGATGGCGCGCGCGGCGAAACTGGTCCGTTCCGCGCCGGCGAAGCCCGAAAAGCTGGAGATCGCCCACTGGTTGTTGACCACGTTGAAGATCGCGGGCGCGTTGTACACCGCCGCGAATATCAGCGCCGAGTGGAAATCACCCTCCGCGCTGCTCCCCTCCCCCACCCAGGCGGCAGCGATCTTGCTGTCGCCCCGGATCGCGCTGGCCATGGCGAATCCCGAAGCCTGGGGCAGCTGGGTGGCGAGGTTGCCGGAGATCGTGAAGAAGTTCACCGATTTCGCCGAATAGAGGATCGGCAACTGGCGGCCTTTCAGCTTGTCCGCCCGATTCGAATAGATCTGGTTGACCATCTCCAGCACCGGATAGTCCCGCGCGATCAAGCAGCCCTGCTGTCGATAGGAGGGAAAGATCATATCTTCGAAATCGAGTGCCTGCGTGGCGCAGACGGACGTCGCCTCCTCTCCGGTGCATTTGAGGTAGAAGCTGGTCTTGCCCTGCCGCTGCGCACGATACATCCGCGCATCGAACGCCCGCACCAGCGCCATCTGCCGCAGCAATTCGCGCAGCTTCTCCGGCGACAGGCGCGGATCCCAGGGGCCATGCGCCAGATCGTCATCGCCCAGCACACGGATCATATCGGTGCAGAGCGGCCAGGTTTCGAAAGCTGCACTGGTATAGTCAGGGCGCGGCTGTGCGCCCGCTTCGGGGATTGTCAGGTACGAGAAATCGACCGTGTCGCCAGGGCGGAATTGAGGCTCCGGCACGTGCAGCGACAAACGCGGGCGATTGGCACCGGCCTGTCCTTCCTGCTTGGGCATGAGCCCTCCCGCCTTGGAATGAAATTTTATTTATACGACATTTTATTATGAAGCCCGCAGGGGGTCAATGTGTGGCCGGGTTCCGCCAAGGCTTCGATTGAGCAACGGTCCATCCGCGCTATGGTGCCGCGCACCATCGGGAGAAAAGACGAAACTATGCGATTCTTGATTACCGGCAGCGCCGGCTTCATTGGCTTCCACCTTGCCCGGCGTCTGCTCGAAGACGGTCACGAGGTCACCGGCTTCGATGGCATGACCGACTATTACGACGTGCGCCTTAAAGAGGGACGCCTCGCCATCCTCGCCGCGTACCACGGCTATCGCCACGTCACCGGCATGCTGGAGGATCGCGGCGCGCTCGATGTCGCGGCCCGGACCGATCCCGAGATCATCGTCCATCTCGCGGCACAAGCGGGCGTGCGCTATTCGATCGAAGCGCCGCAGACTTATGTGGAAAGCAATCTCGTCGGCTCGTGGAACGTGCTCGAACTGGCGCGGGAGCTTAAGCCCCGGCATCTGCTTCTCGGATCGACGTCGAGCATCTACGGGGCGAACCGCGCGGTACCCTCCCGCGAAACCCACAAGGCCGACGAACCGCTCAACCTCTATGCAGCGACCAAGAAAGGCATGGAGGCGATGGGCTGGTCTTACGCCCACCTCTTTGGCGTGCCGACCACGACCTTGCGCTTCTTTACCGTGTATGGCCCCTGGGGCCGGCCCGACATGGCTCTGTTCAAATTCGTCTCGGCGATCCTCTCGGGCAAGCCGATCGATGTTTACGGCCAGGGCGAAATGGCTCGCGATTTTACGTATGTGGACGATCTCGTCGAAGCCCTTGTGCGGCTGACCCCTCTCGCGCCCGACGAAGCCAATCGGGTGACCGGAGATCGAATCACTGACACGCTGTCCGACACCGCTCCGGCGCGCACCGTCAACATCGCCAATGGCGCGTCCGTGCAACTGGCCGACTTCATCTCTGTGATCGAGCAGGGGCTCGAGCGGAAGGCCGCACTCAACCTGATGCCGATCCAGCCGGGCGAGATGCGGCGGACCTTCGGCGACGCCAGCCTGCTGCGCGCGCTGACCGGCTATACCCCGCAGACCACGATAAACGAGGGCGTGGCCGCCTTTATCGCGTGGTATCGCGACTTCTACCAGGTCTGACGGCCCCTAAACTGCCACGGGCGCGCGGATGGCAGCTTGCGGGGCATAGTCCCGCACCGCAAAATCCTCGAAGCGATAGCCGAAGATCGAATCCGGCTGGCGGATCAGGTCCAGTCTCGGTTCGCCCGCGGGTTCGCGTGAAAGCTGTTCGGCCACAAGCTCTGCGTGATTGAGATAGAGGTGCGTGTCGCCGCCCGTCCAGATCAGCTCGCCCGGTTCGTATCCAGCCTGCGCGGCCACCATGCGTGTCAGCAAGGCAGCGCCGAACAAGTTGAAGGGCAGACCCAACGCCACGTCGCAGCTGCGCTGGTAGAGCTGGCAGCTCAGCCGATCGCCCGCGACGTGGAACTGGTAGGTCTTGTGACACGGCGGCAGCGCCATGTCGTCCAGCTCCGCCACGTTCCAGCCTTCGATGATGTGGCGGCGGCTGCCGGGGTTGCGGCGCAAGCTCTCCACGACTTGCGCCACTTGATTGATGCCGGGCCCGGCTCGGAACACCCCCTCGCCCAGGGGCTTGTACGTCGGCCAGTTCACCCATTGCTTGCCATACACCGGCCCGAGATCGCCCCAGCGCTCCGCAAAGGCGGCATTCTCGACCACACGTGCCTCGAATTCCGCCTGCGAAATGGGCTCACCACTCGCCTTGCGATATTTGGCCAGTGGCCAGTCGCTCCAGATCGTGACGCCCTGTTGCAGCAGCGGGCGGATGTTGGTCTCGCCGGTGAGAAACCATAGCATCTCGCGCGCGGCAGCCTTCCAGAACACACGCTTGGTAGTGAGCAGCGGAACGCGGCCATTTGACAGATCGAACCGAAGCTGCGGCCCGAATGTGGAGCGCGTGCCCACGCCGGTGCGGTCGATCCGCTCGTCCCCCTCGTCCCAGATTCGGCGCATCAGATCGAGATACTGCCATTCCCAGTGAGGCTGGCGAGCAAGTTCGGTCTGGCGAAAAACAGCGGCGCGATCATCCATCCGGGCACCTTACACATCCGCCCGATTCGGTGCGAACGCCTGCCCCGATTGCCCCGCACGCACTGTCGATAAATGCCGCGGCCCCCGAGCCGCATTTGTCCCGAAGCTGGCCAGTGACCGCCATGAGGCGTGGCGCGCGCCGAAAGCACCCTCTATATCGTCGCCCGAACCACACCTGAGGGGGAAAATCCTTGGCCAAAAGAGACTTCGGGCGCCGCAGAGTGCTCGTGACGGGTGGAGCGGGCTTCCTGGGCTCGCATCTCATCGACCGCCTGCTTGATCGCGGGGACGAAGTGCTGTGCGTCGATAACCTGTTCACCGGCGACAAGCGCAACATCGACCACCTCGCCGGCAACCCCCGGTTCGAATTCATGCGGCACGATGTGTGCCTGCCGCTGTTCGTGGAAGTGGACGAGATATTCAATCTCGCCTGCCCTGCCTCCCCGGTCCACTATCAGCACGACCCCGTGCAGACGACCAAGACGTCCGTGCACGGCGCGATCAACATGCTGGGCCTGGCCAAGCGGCTGAAGGCGCCGATTTTCCAGGCTTCGACCAGCGAGGTCTATGGGGATCCTTCCGTGCATCCGCAGACGGAAGCCTATTGGGGGAATGTCAATCCGATCGGCATCCGCAGCTGCTATGACGAGGGCAAGCGCTGCGCCGAAACGCTGTTCTTCGATTACCACCGCCAGCACGGGCTGGATGTGAAGGTCGCTCGCATCTTCAATACCTATGGCCCGCGGATGCATGCCGGCGACGGGCGGGTGGTGTCCAATTTCATCGTCCAGGCGCTGCTCGGCGAGGATATCACCATCTATGGCGACGGCTCCCAGACTCGTTCGTTCTGCTACGTGGACGATCTCGTGGCGGGCTTTCTCTCATTCATGGAAGCCGGCTCCGACGTTCACGGCCCGATCAACCTGGGCAATCCCAACGAATTCACCATCCGCGAACTGGCCGAAAAGACGCTCTCCAAGATCAGTGGCAAGTCGAAGCTTGTATATCAACCCCTGCCACAGGACGATCCGACGCAGCGACGACCAGACATCTCTGTCGCACGCAGCACGCTCGGCTGGGAGCCGAAGGTGGAACTCGACGAAGGTCTCGACCGCACCATCGCCTACTTCCGCTCCGCGCTCGAAAGCTGATCGGACGGCGGCAGCGGGACCCTTGAGATCGGGTAGCGGCGACCGGCCGGCGAGTCTTGAAAAGCCCACTTGCCTCTCTGCCGCCCCCCCCCTATAGGGCCGCCTCTGCCTCGCTCCGGCATGTCCCGGTGGCGCCGGTCGGGGAGTAGCTCAGCCTGGTAGAGCACTGTCTTCGGGAGGCAGGGGCCGGAGGTTCGAATCCTCTCTCCCCGACCAATTTAGTTCAGACACGGGCCTTTTTGCCGTTCTCGTTCCCTATAGTTTCGGTTAAACCCTGACACAGTGCCTTGCTGGTGATGCCGCATAACCCCATGCCACTCGCATCCGATCGTCGCCGTGAAGCGACAATCAGCGTCAAGCCCGTTTTTAGACGCGTAGAATAAACCGAGTTCGTCAAGCATCACTTCGAAGCCTCGGTCGGAGAGCTTTGGCTCAACTTCCTCGACACAAGGAAGATAGAACAAGAATTGGCTGAAATTTAGCTATCCCTGAGGCGACGATTTGGCCACCTCAACGATCAATGACTATTCCGGGCGAACACCTTAAGGATAGTAAGTAATATGATTTTTAGATAAAGGATAAAAGAGAAATTTTCGAGCCATATGCGCTCCAAAGCGGTACGTTGGGGCAAATCTTGCCCTGGCGGTCCGACTTGTGCAGGCCCCGTCAGTCCAGGGCGATAACGATGTCGAATCTTCCAATATTCAGGAACATAGTCGGTTTCTTGCAACGGTGTATCGGGCCGAACCCCGACTAAAGCCATCTGCCCAGCCACTATATTGAATAGCTGTGGAAGTTCATCAAAATGCGCCGGACGAAGAACTCGCCCCACGCGAGTAACCCTCCGGTCCCCCACCTTTGTCGACATAGCCTCTCGAGGAGAGGGCGGAGCATCGGGCTGGCGCGCACCTTGATCGAGAGGGGGCGCCGTCATGCTCCGAAACTTCAACACCGTGAAGGACTTCAAATCCTTGCCTATCCGCGTTTGTAGAAAAAACACGGGGCCTCCGTCTTCTACTTTTATTGCTATCGCAATTGCCAGAAGAAGCGGCATAAGAATCAAGATCAGAGTTAATGCGATTACTACATCGCACACACGCATTACTCGCGAGGCCAGCATCCGTGATAACTCGATCAACTATCGATAAGGCCGTGTGCTCGGAGCACCGCTAATATTTGGTTAACTATATCGGCATTCGGAGCACCGCTGCGATCTCTCGGGATCGCTTTCTGCCTATCCCCTATTATTTTTTTTCCGTTGATCAAGACGCCGCTCGACAAATGCAGTTCCCGATACTGCCTCTCTTCAGAACCAAGATTAGTGGTGCCCGTACGCAGCGGACGAACCGAACGCCCGCCTCCTAGGTTAATTGTGAGGTAATCACGGGTCCGCCTATCGAAGCCGGAAATTGTCAGCGCTCCGTCTGTACCTAGCGCCATTCCGATGATTCTCTTGTCCGAATCGGTGCTCACGAAATCAAGCGTTGCGTCACTGTTGACCAATATCGGAGCTGTAAAATAGGCGGCATAGTCACGATCAGAGTAGACGTTCGGTGCCTTTCCGCTACCACCGAAAATCTGGCGTCCAGTTGAAACTTTTGGACGCGCATGGCTCTCCTCAATCGCGTAATACCCCAGGTCTTTGCTATATATAGTGGGGCTATTAGCGCTATCCATGTTTAACAACACGCGCTTCGATCCCGCCGTATATCCGCCTAGCACTTGAGCCCCTTCGGAACCCTCAATAAACACTATATCGGCTATCTTGCTATCTTCAAACCGCACACCGTAATAGGTACCATATGCCGCGCCTTCGCGCAGCCCAATGTCACAATTTTCGACCCGGCCACCAAAGATACGAGGTGTATCCACACCTCCTTCAGGCGCTGCACAATAAGCGACTCCACAATTGAGTACGCGACAATCGAACACTGAATTATTGTTTGCCCCTGTGTCCCACTCGACAGCACAATGCAGGTTCTCGAAACTACATTGATGAAGAGAGTTGTCGTAAGCGCCACGTCGCAACGGCGCAGCGAAGCGTACGCCCGTGCCGATACGCTGGGCGGCACTCCCGCCGCCCCGTATATGAATTCTCTCCAACACGCTCGCGTTAATGCTCGCCAGATCGACTGCTATGGTATCGTTGCCATTGAGATCGATCTGAAAATCACTCAACCGGTGAAATGTCGATGTACCCCGCGCCGCCGCGTCATTGAAGAAGACTGGCGCTGCTCCGCTTTCGGAACGCAGAATAGTAGTCCAGCGAGAGTTTCCGATAACCTGCTGCCCCGCATAAGCGAACGTTCCGATCGCTTCGACCAAGAACACGCCCGTGGGAAGAAGTAGCGTACCTCCAGACAATTCTCGCAACGCTGCCCTAAAGCCCGAAGAACTGTCATTCCGTCCTTTGGGATCGACATCAAAATCGAGAATCGAAATGCGCCCCGCCTCAGTCTGGTACGAACTGCCAGACAATCCCTCACTGCCCCGTAGCGCGAAAGGTGTAGCATCCGTTCGTGACGCCCGCGCTCCAGTAGACGTTACGCCAGGACCACGAGCAGCACTGGACCGCGTAGCCTGCGCCAAAGCGCCCGTAGCCGCTAGTCCAATCAGGACGTGGCGGCGCGACCGATCGCGTTCACCTCCCTGGTTCTTATTACTGTCGCACATCGGATATCCCCAGCGGAGCGTTTAACTAAGAACCCAAAGCGCCTGGGTGAGATCTTCCATCAAATTGCCCCTCGGATCTAGCTACAAGCGGCATCATTCCATTCTGCTCTTGCCAAACAGCGGTTGTACGAACGATCAGGCCGAACAAAAACACCAATTGGATAAAACGGTCTGCACCAAAGATCATTGCATCCGACACGCCCGATAAGATTATTCCAAGACTCGTAGCTATAATGAGCACCGAAGCCGCAGGGTTTCCCTTATATATATATAAGGCTTTATATATATAATATCCAAGAAATACCACAATGAAGAAAATTAAAATGCATCCAAATACCCCCAACTCTACCATAAGCTGGATGTAAGTATTATGAAAATGAGGGTAGTTTAACCTCGTGTTTGGCGCTGCCTCCGCAAGACGATTGGTGGAACCCCAACCCCATCCGGTCCAAAACCGATCTCGCATCAAGTCCAATCCATATTCTATCAGTGCAATACGTTCACGAGCGGAAAAATTAATCTGCCCCTCGAACACATTCAAAAAAATGGGCGTATTTCGAATGGCAAGAACGACCCCTGAAACAACCATTGCTGAACGAAGGATAAACGATCTTGTGAAGAAGAATGCGGTAGTTAAGACCGAGACTGCTGATACTACAAGGCCGCCGCGGCTCGTGGCCAGATAAGGTATGTAGAAAAATAATATTATTGCGATTGCATAAAACGGATTTCTAGTACGAGCCAACATTACGCAAGCAGGAATGGTTCCGAGTAGAGTTACAAAGATAGACCCCTCATTTGCGCCTCGACCCACATAGACGTCTGGCGCCCCCTGCCAGCCCAGCAATACGGCGGTATACGCCAAAACGCAGACCGCCATTGAGCCACACACAGATGCCCGCAGAAACCGCATGATATCCTGCCCATCTCGAAGGGCCGACGTGAAGAGAAAATATAACAAAATATACAGGAACAACTGGGCCAATTCGCTATATGTCCGATCAGTTATCGGAGACAGCGCCGTGAGTCCGAGAATTCCAGCAACGATCAGCACACCCGACACGAGCCCAGCGGTGCGCCCCCTGTATATCGGATGGAAACGATTTTCGACGAGCAAATACAAAACAAGAGCGGGAATAGAAAGATATATTATTCCAGACCCGAGAGAAAAGATAACCGCCGATTCTCTTAGAAGTTTTATTCCAGGAATATCCATTATAGCCAATACAATGGCTACGATTGGGATAATTATCGGGAGATCTTCCAGCATAATTTAATATCTATTAATTTTCTTTTTTGTATTTTTCACTGGCAATCTTGCGATTAATTCGCTTATCCGCATATGCGTGTCACCCTCCCCGTAACAGTTCTCGAAAGGTCCGCGCAAGGCGCACGCTCGACCGATCACGTCAACAATTTCGGAGATGGACGTCGCGGAACAATTCACGGTATTTTGATTCTGTAATCGACCTTCCTGACGACTGCCCACATTTACGCAAGCCGTCCCGACACTTGCCGATTCGATGATGCCGGAAGAAGAGTTTCCAATTATGAAGTCGACTGCACTGAGCACCTTGAGATAGGTATCACGTGGAAGGTGATCACAGACGATTATGCGTTCGGCGTTCTCAGTTTCAGAGATGCATTTATCAATAGCGGCTCCACCTGCATCGGAGTTGGGTCGTAAAACCACAACTGCGGCTCCAACTTCCTCCAGCGCAGATAGAATATTACTTGTTTGATCGAATGCGGCCAAGGCTTCGTCTACCACGGGATGAAAGAGCATCAATGCAGCGGGACCGCCGGAGGGCAGCCCAAATTCTGAGCGGAGCCATGAGTCACTGTGCGGCAAAATAGTTCTGGTATCGATAAGCCCCGGCGCACCGACAACCCAAATCGCTTCGGGCATCTCTCCCATCTTCTCCAATCGATGCCGCGCATCTTCCGTGGCAACGAAATGATAGTTGGCAAGCTTACTGATCGCATGACGAAAACCATCGTCCAATGTCCCGGATCTTTCGCCACCGTGTATGTGGGCGATGGGCACTCCAAGGTGAAAGGAAACGATCGCCGCGGCAAGCATTTCCCCTCGGTCCCCCAGCAAGAGGACCAAATCGGGTAGTTCGGTCGACCAGAATTCAGCAAGGCCACGCACTTCGTCGGCGAAAGCGAATGCCATCTCCGCCTTGTCAGCCCCACTGAGGAACACGGGAATTCGATGCGCGAGATGTAGCCCCGCGGTAGCAATCTCTTCTTCAACATTGCCATAACGCTTGATAAGCGCTTGGCCGGTAGCAATCACAGAGAGATTGATCCGCTCGTCCGCATCGAGTGCCTTAAGGCACTCGCGCATTAGTCCAAAATCTGCCCTGCTTCCAGTGAGATAATGGACCTTCATGGATCGATCTTCCGAAGATCAGCGTTCACCAAGGCCGCTGCCAACTTAAAATCGTCGGCATCGTCAATATCTAAGCTATCAATAGTTCCCATTCTATAGCCGACCAAATTTTCTTTCGGTAACGATCCTAGGCGCTGAAAGCTACGTGCATCAGTCATATATATCGATCCGTTAGGAACAAAGTACTGAGTCGAATCCTGGCGACGCAGCGTAGGGGGCTCTTCAGAAAATGCCTCTATCAGACGTTGATGATCGCTTATCTTAATGTGCCATCCGAGCGGCTTAGCGGCCACAATCGCCATCACGCCATCGGCTCCAGATGAGGCATAAAGCTTAGCCGCTTCGCGCAGATGGGCAGCGGACCGGAATGGGGATGTCGGTTGAAGCAACGCGAAATTGTCTTCGACTTGCAACACCTTCAACGCATGATCGATTACCTCATTGGAACTGGTTTTTGAGGTCGCCAGTTCCGAGGGCCGCAAGAATGGAACCGCTGCGCCGTATTCTTGCGCAATTCGAGCGATTTCATCGCTATCAGTGCTTACTACCACTTGCGCGAAAATGCCCGACCGTAAAGCCGCGCGGATCGTCCAACCTATGAGAGGTATCCCCCCCAGAGGTAGAATATTCTTACCTGGCAATCCCACAGAGCCACCGCGAGCGGGTATTAAGGCCAGATCAAAGTTCATCGACGTCCGCCCGACATGCGCGCGCGAGTGCGGCGGGCTATACCCTTGAATGCGCCTGCACCCTCGCGCAGAGTGGCGTTTAATGTCGAAAGAGTAGCATAGCTACGCACCTTTAGCCGCTGGCTGATTATGAGAACCAAGGCGCCGTTAAAACTCATCACCGCCATCGCCGCAGCAGCGGCTGCACCGGCAGCACCGAATCGAGGCAGCAAAAGAGCAAGAGCAACGACCATAAAGATGGCGGAAAAGAGTGAAGTCGCGAGATAAAGTCTCTGCATCCCCGTCGCAACCATAAGCGGCGCGGCGGGCCCCGTGATCGCATTGACGAGCTGCCCTACGCCAAGGATGCGTAGTGCCGTCGCTCCATCACGATACGCCGGGCCGAAGACACTCAAAAGAAACTCGGGTGCAATTAGAAAAATCAGAACGAGCGGTAACGAAAAGAGGGTAGCGATAGAAGCTGAGCGGTCGATGCAACCCTGTAGACCATTGATATCTTGTTGCTTCCAATAGGATCGCATCATGGGAGCGGATGCCGCGCTGGCTGCAGCGAGCCCAAAGATAGTCAGACCGGAAACCCGAACGGCAGCGGCATATGGCGCAACTTGATCAGGTGAGGACATAGCGCCTAACGCCAGGATATCGCCGCGTTTGAGAAATACAGCCAAAAGTCCTGATATAGCGAGCGGGAAACCCAAGCCTAACCACTCCTGCGCGCTCGCGTCACTCGAGCGCTCGCGCACCCCTTGGCGGCTCCCAACCAGCCGAAAGGTGAGGCCCAAGAGAGCCAGCCAGCAAAGCAAAAACATGGAGGCATGTAACATGGCCATATCCAAGGCATTCGCTGCGGCTCCAAATGCAAACAAGTATATCCCGGCCACCAACATGCCCAACGGCCAAACAAGTTGCTCAAACAATTGGGACAGCACTATCTTTCGTGCTCCCCGCATTATCTCTTGCGAGAACCGAAGCAGACTCGTCGAAAGAAGAAGAAAAAGGGCAACTGCAACGAGTTTGGACTCCATTCCATCCGGCAGGGCGCCGAGATGCCATGCAACGAATATCAGTGGGCCCGCAAGGAGAGTGATTAGAAAGATGATTCCAGTTCCGATAAGATTGAAGCGGCGCAAGCCCGCCCGATCATCGGTGTCCATTAGATCAGGAACGACCCTGACCGCAATTTGGGCGAATCCTAATGATATTACTACCGAGAGGACTGCCGTAAGTTCTACAATATACGCGTATTGCCCATACGAAGAAATTGAGAGAGAACGAGCGACGAAGACATGAGCGAGAAACAACACAACCATGCCAGAAAATCTAATGAGGAAGGACAGAGAAGTGCTTCCATATAAATAACGTCGCGCCTCCCTCTCCATCTAAATTCTTCCATCTTCTTTAGAATCATGTTCACCGAACGATCTCGTCAACGCTATTTCAGCCTCTAACCGTCGAAACGACATTATCACAACCAGCTTCCCATCGCAGCACCTGCCGCATCATAAGCTGCGAGAAGGCGCTTCACTACATGGCCGGTGGTAAAGCGCTCTTCCACCTCAAGCCGTCCGCGCCTGCCTCGGCGGGTTCTCAATTCCTTCTCCTGGACGAGTTTGCGCAAGTTCAGGGTGAGCGCCTCTACGTCCCCCGGGGGTGAGAGCCAACCTGCCTCTCCTTGAGCAGTAAGTTCGCCCAAACCTGCAATATCAGAACCGACCCAGGGCAGCTCCATCGCCATAGCCTCAATGATCGAGTTTGGAAAAAACTCACCAAACGTCGAGGCAAGGCAATAAATATCCATTGCCGAAAGCATCCGCTCGACGTCAAACCGCCGCCCGGCAAAGATAACCTTATCAGTAACACCAAGATGACATGCCAATTGCTCCAGCATCCCTCTCCGGGGGCCGTCCCCAACGAGTAAAGCCATAATATTAGGATGATCATCTTTAAGGTTTGCAATTGCTCGTATGAGGTTGTCTTGGCCTTTAGTAGGCCCTTCTATCCCGGGGCCAGCCACCATCGCTCCTACGCAACCCACTACGATCTTGCCCCTAAGACCAAACTCCCGACGAACTTCAGCGCCATCCTTCAGCAAAGGAGTGAATCGCTCAATATCCACTCCATTGTATGTAACCCTGATCTTATTCTCCGGTACGCCGTAGCCAAGAAGCCGTTCCTTCGTTTTCTCGCAAACACCAAGAAGAATGCCTGGTGTCGTACGCCACACAAGGTTTCGCCATTGGTGGGTCGGGCGCTCCTCGACACCTCGCACACTAGTAACGCACGGTAGCCGTGTGCCAGCGGACACGGACGCTAGCCATCCGCAAATCGTTGAGGCGGCATTATGACCATGAATGATCTGGGGCCTATAAGCGACAATCACTTGCCGCAAACGCTGAATACACCGCATAGTCCGAAAGGGACTGCGTCCGTGAGGCGAAAGCTCCGGAATCTCCTCAACTAAAAAATCATGCTGGCGGATATTTTCGACATACGCGCCTCCACCAGCCGCAAACATCACATTTACATCGCGTTTGCGTAGATCCTTTGCTAAAGTAAGCGATTGAGTACCAGGGCCATTATCTGACAGTAATGAGCGAACCATCAAGACCTTCACGTTGACCTCCGCTCGCACGCCGTTAGCTCGCAATAATGCAGACCTTCAACCAATCTCGCCACGCGGGTACTGGCCCCTCCCACCAAGCCTATCAAATCTGAAGGTGGAGTAAGGTAGTTGCCCTCAATAACCAGGCTTAATAGTTCTGCCGGGTTATTAGCAACGGAGGCCCAACCAAACTTCGGATAAGTCGTGAATTCCGCATGACCGTAGTTAATCACGGGCACGCCCTTTAACAACGCTTGCAACCCCATCGTAGATGATTCCGCACAAACAAGATCTGAGGCGAGGATACTATCCTCAGGCGTAAAATGCGAAGGACAAACAATTCCATTTATGAGTTCAGGCAGTTTAATCGGCTCAATCGGCCAATTTGGGTGCGGCCGCAACACATAGCGCCATTCGCCAGATCGGGCGCAAATCTCTTCCAGAAGAGGAATTATCTCCTCGGCAGTAAGCAGTTTCTTCCCCGAACCGGAAGCGGCGGCACCACCAAGTGGCCAAAGCAATATTTTCCGACCCTCGCCCCCAAGGCACTTGCGGAGATCAGCCCTTCGATCCGCATCCCCCGACTTAGGCGCGAGTTCGTCAAACGCTGGATTGCCGAAGGCATGCACGGAAATGCCTCGGTTAGCACGACGAACTGTATCAGCAATCTCTTCACTCAGGACAACAAGATGTTCAGCGTAATTCTTTTTGGCAATGTACCGCATTTCACCAACCAAGAAATGATCTCCAATGGCGACAGTGGGAATTCCCAACTCTCGCGCAGCTTTCACCATCGCCAATTCAAAACGCGGACTAGTTGTCGTGACTACAACACTAGGCAATCGATTCCTAAGATATCGTAGCATTACAGAGACTGGCTCAAATGACTTCCGCCCGCAGGTTCGGAGCCGAGCGAGCGCTTCATCTTCGCCAAATTGTTCAAAAAGCGCACGATATCCAAGCGCAAAATAAGCGACCGTCTGCCGCTCTTCGACATCCGGATGAATAATCCCAGCTACAAACGGCCGGACCGCTCGAATAAACTCCTCATCCTCATCTTCGTTAACAAGTTCTGTCACATCAGAAACTTGAAGCCCCGCGCGGCGGAACTCCGCATAAGCCGTAGTCAGGCCAATCAAAGTATAGTCGACGCCTCTTTCGGCCAAGGATTTAGCCAGTGCGATCATGATCTTGGCATGTCCTCCGCCATAGGACAGAAGAAGCGGCCGGCATTCGCTATTCACGTTAATTGCCCTTGCCTAGGATCAGTCCTCGCGTCGCCATTGCGCCAAATATCTGCTCTGTCATCTTCACGCCCCCCACCCAGCGTGCAGGTACGCCAATATAGATGCCGGGCCGAACCAAATTACGAGTTACCACCGCCCCGCTCCCGACAATGCAACGAGCTGCAACGGATATTCCTGGCAGAACGACCGCGCCCGCTCCAATCCAGCTTTCTTCACCTATGCTGCACCCACCAGTAAGCGTGGCATTGGGTGACAAATGCACGAAGTCTCCAACCTCACAATCGTGCTCAACCACAGCGCCGCTGTTTACGATTACACCTGCCCCGATTCGAGCACCGCAATTCACTAATGCGCCCGCAAGCACGACACTGCCAAGGCCAGGCGCCTCACCGAAATAACGCTCCGGCTCGATCACAATGGAAGTCATTCGCAGATTGAGCTCGCAAGCGCGCTGCTGCAGCTCACGTCGTAGTCCGTTGTTGCCCACTGTGATGATCAGGGAATGCCCCTGAACGTCAGCAAGCGCAGAGAATCGTACAGGAAAGCCATCGGTCTTGCTACCGATAGCCAAGCGCTCGTCGGCGAAGACAATCTCACCTTTATTAACGCGCCTCCATTGACTGGCGACCACCCTTCCGTGCCCGCCGGCCCCAAAGCAACATAGAGGAACGTTATTCGACGTCACACATGATCACCTGCTGGTTCGCCTTAACTGCATGAGCTAACCGTCGCCCAATAACAGCACCCATCTGATCTGGGTCTAGGCCCCCACTCGGACGCTTCGCAGCGATGTCCGTTTCTTCAAGGATATGCCCGGCAGGCAGAGAAGTGGCATAAACCAAGCTCTTGCGGGCCGCTATTCGCGTGGCCAGCTCCGACTCGGCAGGCCGCTTTACCCCGTCGCCTAGGCCGTCTTCGACTTGACGCAAAATCGCAACCATCTGCGAGAACTCATGAGGCTCCATCGATGCGGCGTGATCCGGACCCTCCATTGATCGATCAAGCGTTACATGTTTTTCAAGAATTGCCATGCCGAGCGAGCGTGCGGCCAATGCCGCCCATGGACCAAGAGTATGGTCGGAGAACCCCGTTGGGCATCGAAACATTTCCGACATAGTAGCAATACAGCGCAGATTTTGCTCCTCGATAGACGCAGGATAGCTACTAACGCACTGCAGAATCGCCACCTCCGAAATACCTGTATAATTCAAGTAATCGAGGGTCGCAGCCACCTCACCAATATCTGCCATACCTGTTGAAATAATGATAGGCAATCCGGTCAGCGCAGCTTGCCTAAGCAAAGGAAAGTTGTTCAACTCTCCAGATGGCCATTTTAGGCATTTAGGGTTAAGCGAAACTACTTCCTCAAGACTTTTTGGATCAAATGCCGTTGAGATGAAGTCAACGCCCAACTTTTCGGCATGATCGTACAAATCACGAAAGTCCTCAGCGCTCAGTTCCAAGCGCGACAGCATATCTCTTTGATTGCCGTTTCCTGTTTGAACCGCTTGGTATCGGGCCTTCGGTGCATATGTTGTAACCAGGCCATCCGTATGAAATGTCTGGAATTTAACAGCATCAGCCCCCGCTTTTACCGCAAGGTCAATTAAGCGATGCGCTAAATGCACGTCACCATTATGGTTAACGCCGATTTCTGCGATCACATAACATGGATCAGCTGCGGATATCCGTCTAGTTCCTACCTTTATGCTTGGCACTATTTCAGTCATAACACCCCCCTTTGTTCGTCATTGTTGAACAAGGAGGATGCGACTTGGCGAATACGTTCGTGGGTTAACCGGCGGTTCTGCTCGATATCTTCCGGAAGCGCGTGTAGAAACGCATCATAGATCGATTGCAGCGCTTGTATTTCCGCTTCGAAATCGACCTGCCTTGATAACTGCTCCAGAGTCTGGGCGCCTCTGTGGAACGTGCGAGATAGGATCGCCGCGCTGGAACCAAGGCGGACATGCTCGCCAAGAAGAAATTCCGGACTGACACCTCCTTCCGTCGCTCGCGCAACTCCCCCAATACCAAAGGAGATCCCACTTTCGCGGAGGGCAGCGCACGGCTCCTCTAACGCTCCATCGGCTAACGGCTCGAACATGAAGCGATCGCCCCGATCTATATGCAGATCGTTGAGACCTATATGAACCTCTGTGAGAGGTAATGCCTCAATACAATTGGGAAGCATGTCCAGCGCGGCGGACGTCTCAAAAAGTGGAACTCCCTGGCATCTTCCGCGAAGTAGGTCAAAAAAGCCAGCCAGCTCCTCCTTCAGGCGAAACATAGGTAGCATTACGCTATCGGCACCCCGCGCGATCACTTCATTGATTTGCTTTCGAGTGTTCTGCGAGAAAGGGTCAATCCGAACCAACAAGTGCGCCTCAGGCGCAGCCTCCCTGATCTTGGCGACATCGTCCATCGTCTGCTCGCTTTTCCAGCTAGCAAGATGCGCCTGCCGTTCCTGCTTACCCGTCCGTTCCAAGTCGACGAACAGACGGTCAACACCATTCTTGCTCACGAAGGTAGCGATAGCCGGATCATCTACTATCATCAGTAACCGCAAACGCTTCTTCCCAGAATTGCGCTTGATCGGCTTTAGCCGTGGGTTCGGAGTGGCCGCCACTTCGCTCATCACTCTAACAGTTCGCCGGATGAAAGCCGGAGCGCGAGCCGAGTGCGATAGGATCGTTGCCGTTGCCACGCCCATCGAGAAGTGCTGCCTCATCTCTATCAATAAAAAGCCGATACCACAACTCGAGCGAGATCAGGGCTCGCAGTTGTCGCGTGTGGTTACCCGTTCCTGCAACATGCTCTGCGAGCATCCGCTCCACCGCGCCGATTTCCACGATGCCACGCTCTTCCAGCCTACCATCGAGCATGATCTCACGGCAGTAGCTAGTCAGTGCCTGCCGGAACCACTCCCCTACCGGTACCGTGAACATCTGCTTGCGACGATAGGTGAGTTTCTCACCAAGCAGCGGTTCCACTGCACGCTTGTATATCCACTTTGTTTTCCCATCGCGAAGCTTCAGGGCACCTGGGACTTGGAAAGCAAACTCTGCCATTCGATAATCAAGGAATGGTGACCGCACCTCGAGAGAGTTCGCCATCGCCATACGATCCGGCTTTACGAGGTTGTTGCCGGGCAAGAGCGTGAGTGTCTCGGCACGTAACACGCGATTAACCGGGTCTTGATCGGTTCCGCCTCGAATCTCATCCGTCAACGCTCGGTAGGGATCGCTTCCGAAGAAAGCCTCTCGAAGAGAACCTGCCAATAGATTTCCCGCCTGGTCACCTACCAGTAGCCCGCTTTCCCGGGCAAAATGGTCCTCCCAGCCAAACCGTAGATCTTCAGCCTGCCCTCCCGGGAAGAACCTGAGATATTTCTCATAGCCCGCGAACAGTTCATCACCGCCGTCGCCGGTAAGCACCATTTTTACTTCCGATGCGGCCAGTTCCGAAACCTGCAGCATCGGCATGAAGGAAACATCGCCATGTGGCTGATCGCAGTGCCAGATCATCTTAGGCCACAGCGCGGTGGCTTCGGGCTCCATAATACGTCTTTGATGAATTGTGCCAAACCGCTGCGCCGCAAGCAGTGCATAGGCAGTCTCGTCAAAGCGCGGATCCGCAAACCCAATCGAAAATGTCTGTATGGGATCCTGCTGGTAGAGGCTCATGAAACCCACCACCGAAGAGCTATCGAGCCCCCCAGAAAGGAAGGCCCCGAATGGCGCATCTGAGCGCATCCGGATGCGTGTTGAATCGTCAAGCAAACGTAACAGCTCCGCTCGCGCCTCCCCTTCTGTCATATCTGAAACAGCGTTAATCGCGCGAAGATCCCAGTATCGTTGAAGTTGAAATCCACCAGAGATCGATAACTCCACCATGTGTCCCGGAGGAACATGGTAAATACCTTCGAACGCCGTTGAAGGTTGGGGAATATAATTAAGCGCGAAGTATTGTGCTAATGCATCAAAGTCCGGTGCATAACTCTGACCATTCGCAAGGATCGCTTTAATTTCCGATCCAAACCAGACGCGTCCCTCGCTAGGCATTCCCGATACATAGAGGGGCTTCACTCCCAAACGATCCCGATAAAGGAATAGCCGTTCACGTTGAGTATCATAAATCGCAATCGCGAACATTCCGTTTAAACGAAGAACGAATTCCGGCCCCCAATACTCAAAGGCTTTCAATATTACTTCGGTGTCGCTATTACTATTAAAACGAGCCCCCTCTCGTTTAAGCTCATCACGAAGTTCGAGAAAATTGTAGATCTCGCCGTTTTGAACAACGATAATGCGCCCATCATCAGAAACGATCGGCTGGTTTCCAGCCTCACTGAGGTCAAGAATCGCCAAGCGCCGATTTCCAAGCAATGCCAGCTCATCACGAAAAAAACCATGAGCATCTGGTCCTCTATGGCGAATTGAACCCGACATTGCGCGCGCAACTTCGATATCGACCGGAACTCGTTGAAAATTGAACGCTCCGAAAATGCCGCACATATCCTAAGTCTCCGCCACCATACGCCGGATCTGCGCAATAATATGATCTTGATCGAGTTGAGTCATTGAACTGCCCGATGGCAGGCAAAGCGATTGGAGAAAGAGACGAGAGGATACTGGTTCACTCTCGGAATGCGGCTCAAACTTAAGCCCGGCGCAAAGCGGCTGCATGTGCATGGGCTTCCACCCTGGCCGCGTCTCGATTCCGGCTCGGCGCAGTTCACGCATAAGTTGATAGCTATGGCGGCCGATCCGGTTTGGATCTAGCGAAATGACAGTAAGCCACCTGCTGCCCCGAGAACACGGCGCCTCCTGCTGGAAACCTATCCCAGGAATATCTGTCAGTCCCTCTCGATAGCGCCGAAAGATAGCCCGCCTCGCCGCTACGCGCTCCTGGAGCAGTGCGAGTTGCCCCAAACCGATGCCCGCGAGCACATTCGACATCCGGTAGTTATACGCCACCTCCGAATGCTGATAATGCTCAGCAAAATCGCGACCTTGCGTCGATAGGTTACGAGCTTTCTCAAGTAGCTCTGCATCGTCTCCAACGAGCGCACCGCCGCCAGAGGTAGTGATTATCTTGTTTCCGTTGAACGAGAACGCCGCGAGCTGCCCGTGAGAGCCACTGGGCCTATCGGCATAGCTTGCACCGAGGCTCTCGGCCGCATCCTCCACAATAGGAACACAGTAATGATCCGCTATCGCCTTAATTGACGATATATCAGCGGGTTGTCCATACAGATGAACCAGAATAATAGCGCGAGGAAGAGTACGATCTTTAGCATCTTCGGCAAGCCTTCTTCCAAGCGCCTCCGACGACATATTCCAGCTATCGGGCTCGCTATCTATTAATACCGGAATCGCCCCTTCGAACATGATCGGCTGTAAAGAAGCCGCAAAAGTCAAGTCCGATACATAGACGCGATCGCCGGCTCGCACACCGATTACTCGCAACGCAAGATGAAGCGCCGCTGTGCCCGAAGAGACCGCCAGAGCATGTGAACGACCGGAAGCTTTTGCCAATTCCTTTTCAAATTGAACGAGATTGGGTCCTGCTGGAGCGATCCAATTATCCTCGAAGGCCGCTCTCACGAAATGCAACTCAATCTCGCCCATGTGCGGCGGCGACATTAGGATTCCGGCGCCGAGGCTGGCCCGATCAGCGAGGCCAACCGGCCGACTTTCCTTATCGATAAGAATCACCGAGTGTACTTGGTTCACGTCCAATAATCTGTAGATCGCATCCTTTTCCGCATCCGCGAAACATGTCACCGGTTCGCGACCAGGTAATTCATCGGCGGAACTTTCGAGATCTAGTCCAGCTAAAAGTCCGCGGCGAATATCGCCATCGGTTATCGCGCGCAGAAGTCGCCCCTGAGTGTCTACCAATAAACATATCTTTATCGGGGCCCCATTGATCATCTGCAGGGCTTCTCTTACGGCTGAGCCGGAAGTAATCAGGAAGTCTTCGATCGCCACGCCTGAGTGCTCCCTCATTTTGCCTTCTCATGAAGGTACGCGATGTTCAGCGCGCGGGACTCTTAATGGAAAGCCGCTCGATCTCGACGTCGAATCCTTGCCCCGCTTCCTCTGGCGATAGTCGAAGTGAAATCCAAACATAACGACAGAACGTGTCCTGTCGGAGGCGCCATTCGCCTGATTGCGGCAGTGGAATAGTTCGCTCGAATGTCCGAGCGCCATTCAATTCTGCACAACTCGCCTGAAGCGCAAGCGGCTTCGGACCAGCCTTCCCTTGGTTTGAATAGCGTACATCGACAGTATATTCCCCTTGAGGAAGATATGCGAGTTGTTGTGCGACCGTCCCAACGGCCCTGGGCAATGCGCTGACGGCAAGCACATGCCGTTCTTGATCCAGTTCAGCGCCATAACGGCCTTCGGAGATAAGCCGCCAATCGATCGGTTCGAATTGGGAGACACGCCGAAAATCGGCGTTCTGCAGCATTTCACCATCCGTCTTCGCGCCGCGACCGGATGCAACGGCAAAGAGATCGAAGGCCTCGGAAAACATATGTGCCGCCGCCAATTGCTGAATCAGCAATGCATCGTGCAAAGAAGGCATCGGTGTTCCGAGCTTGTGAAGCCGTTCGCGTAGCACATAGGCATTCCGAAGCGCAGTGCCGTCTTGAATCACTGCCGCCCAAAAGGAATCGTGCCAAGGAGGATCCTGCCGCAACAGCATCTCAAAATCTGTAGGCGCCCTTGGATCGCGCAGCGCCGCCGCCATTCGCGGCAATAGAAGCGACGCCGCAAACGTACTCGTTCGAAGCGTCGCATCATAAAGCATAAGGGCAGGTCGGGATTGATTTTGACGAAAGTAATCATCGGCGAGCCAGAGATTGACCACGGAATCGCGTCGCGTAAGCGCAGCTGCCTGTCTCATGAGAAGGCGGGCGCGAGTCAGTCCTGACTCTCCATGACCTTGGTAGAAATACGCTAAATCCCGAATAGCCGCGACAGCCATAGGTTCAAGGCGGATCGCCCGCTCGCTGAGGTCGCGAATGTCGACAGGGAGTTCGCTAGGAATTGCCTTTGTGTCTGGGTTGATCAGTCGGCCCATCTCCATATCCGCCAGTTCTGCCAACACGAAACCGTTGGCAGGCCATAGGTTGCGGGCAACTTCTGGCGTCAGTCGTCCAAAAGAATTCGCATACGCGGCCATTGCCGATATGGCTGCAAGAATCACAATTATGACCGAAAAGACTACTGCGCCACCGATACTCAGTAATGGAGCGGTGCGGTCGGGATAATCGACAGTCGGCCGCGCCTCTCCGTCTACGCGAGCAGACATCACTTTTTATCCTTCGTTCCGTATTCGTAACCGTAAACCTCACCATAACCGTAAGCGAGGTGGCTCGCCTCAAGCTTAGTTAGAATCACGCCGCACATACGGGCGTCGGCGAACTCCATCCGGCGCACTCCCGCCAGAACACCACGCACCTTCACTCCCCCGCTCTCGACAACGTACACGACACCGTCGCCAGCCTTCGACAGTAATGGAGCGTCGGCAAGGCCCAAAACAGGCGGCCCGTCCACGATTACTTGATCGAACTTGCCAGCTAACTCCTGAATGAGTTGTCGCATCCGCTCGCTGTTGAGTAGCCCGCCCGGATCGGGCGGAAGAGGGCCCGCGGACATGAAAAAGAGACGCTCACGATCGGTCGAACGAACATAGCGATCGAGGTTACCGGGCGCCTCAGCTGTAAGTAAATTTGTAAGTCCATCCTCCTTCGGAAGACCAAAGAAGGCATGCTGACTTGGGTTGCGTAGATCGCTGTCAATTAGAAGCGTTCGCTTTCCAATGCGAGCAAAAGACAAGGCTAAGCCATATGCCGTCGTACTCTTGCCTTCACTTGCGCGCGTGCTGGTGATGATCAACGATCGCGGAGCTCCCGAACTGGTCAGGAACGTAAGGTTGCTTGTCGCAGCCAAATAAGCTTCCGAGATAGTCGACTTGGGATCTTTGAAATCTTCTTGGATGTCGCGATCATGCTCGTGAGGAATGGTCCCAAGCAGAGGTAGCCCTAGACGCTCGCTTACATGACTTGGGTCGCTCAAGCTCTGATCGAGTTGTTCGCGAGTAAACACATAAGCGGCACCCAGTCCCAACGCCGCAATGATACCAAGCGCCAAATTGAGTGGCAGGTTAGGACTGGACGGCTCCAGTGGCACTACGGCACGATCGACAACCGTGACATTGTTCGCGCCCACGCCCGCCACGCCAATCTCTTTGTACCGCTGCAAAAGCCCCTGATAGAGCTCCCGCGTCGTGTCGACTTCTCGCTGATAGATCGCGTACTGGATGCTATCGCGCCGCTCATCGAGCATCCGCCGCTTGAGCGCGGCGACTTCACGATTCAGGCTATTCTCGCGAGCAAGAGCTTCTTGATAAGTGGTTTGCGCTGCCTGCCGAACCCGAGCCTCCTCGCGCGCAATATTCCGGTCCAACTCCGACAGTTGCGATTGCAGCGCTTGGACCTGCGGATACTCGGGTTCGAATACCGCAAGCGAACTTGCCAACTCACTTGCATACTGCGCGCGCCGGTCCCGCATAAGATTAAGCGCCTGATTATTAAGCGAACCCTCGCTTGCAGACGAGGTTTGGCGAACAGTGCTCTCCGCAGTGATACGAGCACGGGTCGCATCCGCAAGCGCCCCATTTAACACCTTCAAATCATTCGAAACGAGAGTTTCAGCCGTGTCGGTCCGACCGCTCTCATCCTGCCCATTCGCAAGCGTGATGATTTGTTTGTCAGCCGCATACGCAACAAGTTGGCGCTGGGCATCCTCAAGCCTCCCGCGCAATTCAGCAAGGCGCCCCTCCAGAAACTCACGCGCATCGGCCGTCGATAAGAAACGACGATCAAGTGCAGCCTGCTGGAATTGACTAACCCACAGGTCAGCGACCTGGGCAGAGAGCTTAGGCGAGGGACTCGTAAATTTTACATCAACGAGGCGGGAGCCACGGACGGGGTTGATTGAAACGTTGTCCAGCAAAATGTCCGTCGCCAACTCTAGCCGTTGCTGCGCGGCTGAAGCCACGCGAGCCGATCCAGCACGTGCCGCCAGCACTGCCGCTACATCGATATCAAATTCCTTAAAAAAGTTGTCATTTGAAACAACCCTCAATTCTTGTGCAACGCGCTCAGCAACCGAACGAGCACTAAGAAGAGAATACTGCGTTTGATAGAATTCTAGATCCTGATTTAGTTCATTAGATTCCAATCCCTCCACGTTAGTTATGTTTGCTCCTTCACGGCTAATTTCTATACGAGAACTTGCACTGTATCGCGGAGTAGTTAGCAAGGTAACAATCAGCGCAACGATGACGCACCCCGCAATAATCGCCAAGATCACATAAAGATGTCGCCGAACCCCACTCCAATATTTTTCGACGGCAACGGCGAATCCGTTACCTTCATCCTTTCTCATCTCGGCGCTGAATTGCTGGCCAACTGCCGGCACGAAAAAATTGTCTGAAATACCGGTCATGGGTGAAATCAATTCCTGCTCAACACGACGATTGGCGTCGTCAGCAATGGAGCTGCCTGTAAGATATCACGGAAGATACGCCGAGCCTGGGAATCGCCAACGACAACCACATCATTGGCGAATACCTCTGGGTCGGGATAGGCACCGCGACGAATGGCCTTCAGATTATACAAAGCAGCAAATCTCTGCCCATTCACCGTCCGGAATACCACGATATCATCCAAAGACGCGAACTCGGAAACACCACCAGCCGTCGCAACGGCGCGCACGAGGGTCATATTGCCAATAACCGGATAAAGACCCGGCTTATCCACTTGTCCATCCACGGTTATTACCTGGCTCACGGTTTCAGTGAGGTTCACCGTGACTTGCGGATTGCGCACAAAGCGCCCCGCCAGCCGCCGCTCAATCTCCGCCGCCAGCTCGCCAGGCGTACTGCCAGCGGCCTCAACCACGCCTATAAGAGGGAAAGATAAGCGCCCACTCGCGTCGGTCTGCACTTCACGCTGAAGCTCCTCAACACCGAACACGTCAATCTTCAGTTTATCGAACGGCCCGATTAAATAGGGTCGATTAGCCGCCAGCAAATCGGTTCGCGTGGGGACGGGAAGCTCCCCGGTTTCAAGCACTTGTAACTCAGGGGTAGAAATAAGCGGCGCCTTAGCGCACCCAAGCAGCAAGAGTATCAAAAATCCAGGCACCAGCGCCTTCATGGGGGTCCTCCGCACACCAGCAAGCGCCTGGCACACTAAATTGAATCGACAATCATGGCGTAACGCAGCCACCGAACTCATACAATCCGCTGGTCACGGCGAGGCGCTAGAAAACCACAGGCAATCGCGAAAACCGCCATCAAGGAAGGCACGCGCAGCGGGTAATCGACGACACTCGCGGCACCGAATGCGACTATGACGAAGACGCAAGCCAGCGCTTCGAGATTCAACGCTCTGCCGCGCCGCGGAAAAATCGCACAGGCGCGCCTAACGAACCAAGCCAAAAAGGCTAGAAGTATAAGCACCCCGCCCAAGCCACCCTCGACAACAATCTGAAGCCAGTCATTGTGCGCCTGATTCAGGTATGATGGCCGCAACAAATCAAGCCCCTCTATACGCTTGTAAACGAACTCAAATGAGCCAAAACCCGAACCAATAGGAAAATAGCCCCTAACTAAACGAATGATATCGGGAAAAATCTCACTTCTGAGCTCGAAATCACCTCCCGTGTTCATCAGGCGATCGAATGCCAAGGAGCGAGAAAAATAAATAGATGCTAAAAATATTAGGAAGGCCGCCATGAACCCTAAAGTTAAAAACATCCTTATATATTTATTACGGATCTCAAATTTTTTTGGACCATTTTGAGAATTAGTGAACCCATAATATGCGAGGTAGCTGGCGGGAAGCAGCATCCCCGAACCAATAACCAGCCCCGCCCTCGATCCAGCGATAAGCAGAAAGAGCAGAAAGAGCAAAAGCATTCCTGCAGCGAGCGCCGATAACAATACACGGGCCGTGCGCCAACTTTGCGACCGGTAAATCAAATATCCTGAAAGCAGAATTCCGATGCTAATCAATAGCGCCTGATGATTACGATTAGCAAACAAGCCAACCGGCAGCCCGTTATTAGTAATTCGATAAAGATAAAAGGGCCCTCTTGGTGAACCAGCCAACTGCAGGATGCCCAGCAACGCGCTCGAAATGGCGGCCAGCCAAATAACCAGAAGGACTTGCCGACGAAATCCCGGCCCCTGAATCGCAAACATAAGCAATGCAGCGCAGGGAATGCTGAGAGAGAAGAAGGCATTCCATGCCCTCGATGGCGATAATGCGATCGGTGACCAAGGCCGCGGCATCCCTGCAACATCATAGATGCCCGCAATAACCTTGCGCTCCGGAAGTTGAGTCCAGATAGAAGGCGGTAGCGGGATAATCTGAATCAAAATCAGTAGCGCCAGCGCCCCCAAGAGCAAAAGCGGAGTACGCACAATGGCGAATTGCTCCTTGTCAGCCACAAGGAGGGCATAGAGAGCGAAGACCAGAGCCACTGGCCGTAAAAGCACCAAGGAAAGTATATCGGACCGCGATCCACCCCCAAGTAGAAAGACTATAGCGATGAACGCCGCAAAAGCGGAAAAGCGCGCACGCTCTGCTTTGGTATTCCGAAGAATTCCGACAAGCCGCCCCGTTAAGTGCTGATTCTTCCGCACGCTAGGTCACCTGCCTCCAACTGCCGATGCCACGGCTACACTCCTTGATTTTGCGAAAATCGGCAATTTCTGCGCCGAAGTGACCGTTGCGATCCCAATCATCACTCATACCAGTCTCAGACGCACCCGGCAGCGCTCCTCCAAGAAGTCGCCAATGCCTTGACGCACACAGTCGGTCAACTCAATCCGCCGCAAAGATCATCGGAACCAGAAATATTAAGAAAAGAATCACGACTCTCTTTAACATAACAATCATTCAGATCGATGGATCACTGAACTCCCCATTATGACGCCTGAGCCTCCTTCAAATCGTCTCGCTGGTGTTCAAATTCGGGCACGATCTGCTTTAATAGCGCAAGCGCCTCATCTCGCCTTCTAGATTTATGCAATTGCTGGAGCAATGCTTGCATCTTATCCCATGGTAGAAAATTCTCGTGCGCCATCATTATTCTCTTGTGTCTTGTTGGCTCTGGCGCATTGCCGATAAGCAGCTCCTCATAAAGCTTCTCGCCAGATCGTAGTCCGATCTCAACTATCTCAATATCTCCATCTGGATCGTCATCATCCCGCACTGTGAGGCCCGACAGATCCACCATGGCACGCGCCAAATCCGCAATTCGCACGCTCTTGCCCATATCGAGAACGAACACCTCCCCCCCTCGGGCTAACCCGCCAGCCTGGATCACAAGCTGCGCTGCTTCGGGGATCGTCATGAAATAACGAGTCACATCACGGTGCGTCAGAGTGATCGGGCCGCCGGCCTGGATCTGTCGGCGAAAAAGAGGGACTACAGAGCCACTAGACCCAAGCACATTGCCAAACCTCACGATCGAAAACCGAGCACCATTATTCCGATTAGCATACGCCTGTACCACCTGCTCCGCCGCGCGCTTTGTCGCCCCCATGATATTAGTGGGTCTGACAGCCTTGTCAGTGCTAACGAGAATAAAGTCGCTGACAGAAGCCTGGTCGGCCGCCCGTACGATCTCCTCTGTACCAAAAATGTTGTTCCTAATCCCTTCAACCGGATTAGCCTCGACCAGGGGCACATGCTTATACGCCGCAGCGTGATAAACTGTCTCAGGCCGCCATCTACCAAAAACAAACTCCAGCCGCGCTCGGTCGGTCACGGATCCCAGGACGGGTATGACTTCAATTTGATCAAGTCCCTGCTTGCAGCGAATAATTGAGAGTTCCCGCTCAATCTGATAAAGAGCGTATTCTGAGATATCGAACAGAATAAGCCGACGCACTCCATTACCGACGATCTGCCGACACAGTTCGCTTCCGATCGACCCACCTGCGCCACTTACAAGAACCGTCTTTCCAACAATAGTTCGCCCCATAAGAAGAGAATTTGGCGTTACAATATCACGCCCAAGGAGATCTTCTATCTGGATCTCGCGCAAGTCGTTGATAGAAATTTTTCCGTCAACCAGTTCATCCAGACTGGGCAAAGTCTGAACGTGCACTTGGAGCTTCAGCAACTCATCCATAATTTCGCGCCGGCGCTTGCGCGGAATTCGTGGAAGCGCCAACAACACTGCACTAATTTCCTGCGTCGCAATGACTTCGGCGAGACGCGAACTGTGATAAATGGTGACGCCATCCAATTGCTGACGATCCAGACGCTCATCGTCATCCACAAAGGCAATGGTGGTGAAACGAGCGTCGTGCCTTAATGAAAGCGCTAGTTGCCTGCCCGACTTGCCCGCACCGTAAATCAGCACTCGATCAATCTTAGCGCCTCCCTTCGATGCTGCTGTAAACTCCATCAATATGTATCGCCCCACCACTCGACTCGATGCGGCCAATCCAAAAAACACCATCGGCTGGATCATCGCTATGGTGCGTGGAACGCCGTCCACTCCCCACAACATGAACACCGCAACAAGCGGCACCGCACAAAGCACAACAGCCTTCGCCAACTGGAAGATCGTTCTAGACCCAGCGAAGCGAAAAATTGTAGAGTATATTCCGTTAATGAAAAATGTAAAAATGCATAAAGGGATAGCAACCAGAGAGAATATTAATGGCGGTTCAATTGAAAAATCAAGCGCTCCCACCCTTAAGGAGAAGGCTATAAAAACGGATATGAAACACAACAAAGAGTCAGAAAATAATACGACAAATTTTTTCTTGGATCTACGTAAACTCAGGAGATATTTACACAAACTTATGATAAAATTCCTATAGAGTTCATCTTGGCTCACCACCTCCTTCATCTGGCCCACGCCTCCTTTGGCTCATCAGACGCTTGCGCATTCCGCCAACGCCAACGTTCGCTTCTCTCTGGCGGCACTCCATTCGCGGCGTGCGCAAACCAAGATATCGGGATCAAACAACATATCAGAATTAAAAGAGCAATCATGCAAGCACGATGGGATGGAGGGGTGCGAATGAGCGACGATGGAGAACGTCCGAAATGTATAGCCACCGCGATAGCGCTCAGCATCTGGGCTCAGACTTGTAATCTTTGGTGATCCCCCCCATTGCAGCGCCCTGCAAGCGATTTGAAGATGATGAACCTCACCCACCCCCTGCTCGACGCGGACGGCGACAAGCTGCATGAAGAGTGCGGCGTTTTCGGCGTAATCGGCGCACCGGAAGCCGCCGCCGCCTGCGCGCTGGGCCTTCATGCCCTGCAACATCGCGGACAGGAAGCGGTCGGCATCACCAGCTTCGACGGGGCGGAGTTCTTCACGCGCCGCGGCCTGGGGCATGTGGCGGATAATTTCGCCAGCGGCGAATCGATCGCCGAACTGCCCGGCACGATGGCGGTGGGCCATGTGCGTTATTCGACCACCGGGGGCGCCGGCCTGCGCAACGTCCAGCCGCTTTATGCCGACCTGGCCAGCGGCGGTTTCGCGGTGGCGCACAACGGCAATATCTCGAATGCGGTCCACCTCAGGCGCGACCTGGTGCAGCGTGGGGCCATCTTCCAGTCGACCTCGGATACCGAGGTCATCATCCATCTTGTCGCCACCAGCCGATTCAAGGCCATACTCGACAAGCTGGTCGACGCCCTGAGGCTGGTCGAGGGTGCCTATGCGCTGATCGTGACGACCCCCCACGGCATGATCGCCTGCCGCGATCCGCTGGGCATCCGCCCGCTGGTGATGGGCCGGCTGGGCGATGCCAAGGTCTTCGCCAGCGAGACCGTGGCGTTCGACATGGTGGGCGCGGAGTTCGAACGGCAAGTCGAACCGGGCGAATTCATCGAAGTCGGTTTCGACGGTACGATCCGCTCGCACCGACCTTTCGGCAACGTCGCGCCACGGCCCTGCATCTTCGAGCATGTCTATTTCAGCCGGCCGGATTCAGTCTTCAACGACCGTTCGGTCTATGAATCCCGCAAGCAGATCGGCGTGGAACTGGCGCGCGAAGCGCCGGTGGAGGCGGACCTTGTGGTGCCGGTGCCCGACAGCGGGGTGCCCGCTGCCATCGGTTATTCCCAGCAATCCGGTATCCCGTTCGAGCTCGGCATCATCCGGTCGCACTATGTCGGGCGGACCTTCATCCAGCCATCCGACGGCGCCCGCCACGCCGGCGTGAAACGCAAGCACAACGCCAACCGCAAGCTGGTGGAAGGCAAGCGCATCATCCTGATCGACGATTCGATCGTGCGCGGCACCACCTCGATGAAGATCGTGCAGATGATGCGCGATGCCGGCGCCACGGAGATCCATTTCCGCGTCGCCAGCCCGCCGACCGGGCACGGCTGCTATTACGGGGTCGATACGCCGGAGCGGTCAAAGCTGCTGGCCGGCCGGATGGACGTGGCCGCGATGTGCGACTTCATCCACGCCGACAGCCTGGCCTTTGTTTCGATAGACGGGCTCTATCGCGCCGTGGGCCTGGCCAAGCGCGACAGCGCCTGCCCGCAATATTGCGACGCCTGCTTCACCGGCGATTACCCCACCAGCCTGACCGATCTCGCCGAGCGCCGGCAGGCGGACGCGCAGCTTTCCTTCCCAGTCAACAAGGTCGCCTGATGACGAACGCCGCACCGCTTGCGGGGCGCATCGCGCTCGTCACTGGCGCAAGCCGCGGAATCGGCGCCGCGACGGCGCAGGCGCTGGCCGCGGCTGGCGCCCATGTCGTGCTCACCGCGCGCACTGTGCGCGACCTTGAGGCGGTCGAGGACGCGATCCACGAAGCCGGCGGCACCGCCACGATCGCGCCGATGGATCTTACCGAAAGCGATTCGATAGCGCGCCTCGCCACCGCCGTTGCGGAACGCTGGCAACGGCTCGACATCCTGATCATCAACGCCGCGATGCTGCCGCCGCTCACCCCCGTGGCGCAGATCGAGCCGAAGAGCTTCAACCAGGCGCTGACGCTTAACGTGTTGGCCACTCAAGCCCTGATCGCCGCATTCGACCCACTGCTGAAACGCAGCGATGCCGGGCGCATCATCGGCCTGACCAGCAGCGTCGGCGCAGAGCCGCGTGCCTACTGGGGAGCTTACGGCGCGAGCAAGGCTGCGTTCGATTCGCTACTTTCTTGCTACGGGCAGGAAGTCGAACGGATCTCCAACACCCGCGTCGCCATCCTCGATCCTGGCGCTACGCGCACGCAGATGAGAGCGCGTGCGTATCCGGGGGAGGATCCAGCATCGATCAAGTCGCCGGAGATGGTGGCGCAGCGTATTGTGGAAATGCTGACGGAGGACTTCACGAACCTTCGCCGGGAGCGGGTGGGAGCGTAGGCACTTTCGCCGAAATCAGTCCGCGCAGACGATCTCTCTTAGAAAGTCAGCCAGCGATGGCTCGGGTGGGTTAACTGTTTTTTCGAATGACTATTTAACCGCCCCTATGCACACTCCGTCATGCATGGTCCCCCGGCTGTGCACAAGGAATTGTACCGATGACCCTCCACCACACGCTCGGTCGTTACGATATTGCCGCTCAGGAGGATCGCTCCGCGCCGCGGACAAAGCTGGCCATCCCCGCTCAACTGCGCGCTTCGGGGGCGCGGGCGTTTCAGACGGTGGTGAACGATCTTTCGCTGTCGGGCTTTTCGGCCACCGCGATCACGCGGATGCATCCGGGGACGGTTTGCTGGTTGACGTTGCCGGGCCTGGAGGCGCTGCAGGCGGAAGTCGTGTGGTGGGAAAACAACCTGTGCGGCTGCGCCTTTTCCAACCTGCTCAGCCCGATCGTGCACGACAGCATTCTCGCCCGCTATCGCGAGGGCGGCTGAGCCGGGCGCGGCTTATCGCTTCACCAGCGTCACCTGGCTGACGGTGATGCCGCCGCCGCGGAAGCCGCCTTCGCAGTACATCAGGTAGAATCGCCAGAGATCGCAGAACCGCCGGTCGAACCCGGCGGGCAAGCGGCCTTGCGCCACGGCCGCGTCGAAATGGGCGCGCCAGGCTTTCAAGGTTTCGGCATAGTCGAGCCCGAAATCCTCCTGATCCCGCCATTCCAGCCCCTGGGCTTCGGCCAGGGCGCGGAACTCGCCTGCCTCGATCAGCAGGCCGCCGGGGAAGACATAGGCCTGGATGAAATCCGCGTTGCGCGCATAGCCTTCGAACAGCTCGCTCTGCATCGCGATGAACTGGATCGCCGCCCGCCCGCCGGGCTTCAGGTTGCGGGCGATGCATTGCATGAACGCCGGCCAGTATTCGCGCCCCAGCGCCTCCACCATCTCGACGCTGACGATGGCATCGAACTGGCCGGCGGTATCGCGATAATCCTGCTTGAGGAACTGGATCTGGGGGTGATGCCGGCGCGCCCAGTCCAGCTGTTCATCGGACAGGCTGATGGCGGTGACGCTACTGCCCTTCCCCGCGAAATAGCCGGCCAGGGCACCCCAGCCACAGCCGATTTCCAGCAGCGATTGCGGCTGCCCCACCCGCTCCGCCAGCCGGTGCCACTTGCGGCGCTGCGCCGATTCCAGCCCGTCCGCGCCCCAGCGGTAGGCGCTGGAATAGCTCATCGTCGGATCGAGCCAGGCGCCGTAGAAATCGTTGCCGAGATCGTAATGCGCGTGAATGTTCCGTTCCGCCTGAACCCGCGTATTGCGGTTCAGCCAGTGCATCGCCCGGCTGGCCAACCGCCAGGGCCCGCGGGATCGCCCGGTTTCGCCGAGGCTGACGCCATTGGCGGAGAACACGGCGAACAGCGGCACCGGATCGGCGCTGGTCCATTCGCCCGTTTCCCACGCCTGATACCAGCCGACCGAGCCGCCGGTGGCCAGCCGCAACAGGGCGCGCCAATCGCGGATCTGCACTTCAGCCTCGAACCCCGGCGCCCGGCCGCCGAGCCGGCGCGTGTTGCCATCGGGCAGGTGAGCGAGGATCGCGCCGCTTTCCAGACCGGCGTCGATGCGATCGAGCAGCTTGTGGAAGCCCGGCGCGAAGAGGCGCGCCAGCGCGCCCGGCGAAAAACCGAAGCGCTGCCCTGCATCGAGCAGCACGTTACCCCGCTGTGCGCTCTCCCCCGTCATGCGGCATTTATGGCGGGAAGCCGCCCGCGCTTCAACCCGGTGCCGGCGTGGCGGCGCAGCCGGGCGCGCCGGTGGGCAGCACGGCGGACCGGCCGAGCGCACCCGAGCCGGGCCGATCGCCGAACCGGGCATCCTGGAACCGCACGACGATGCGGCACCGTTCACGCGTGACCTGGGCCATGGGCAGGATCGACCAGCGGCGGAAGCTGGCGAGCCCGGGCGTTTCCAGCAAGGCGCGGCGAGCCAGGGGATCGCTCATTCCGTCCGGAACGGGCGCGGAATAGCTTTCGAGCGCGGTGAGCGAATGGAACGGATCGTAATCGCCGCGCGAAATGGCGTGATCCTGCCGCCAGATGACGTTGCGTTTCCAGAACACGACCGGCGGCGGGCTGACGACCACCGAATCCGGCGTAGCGTGAGGCGCCGCGCGGCGCGGAGCCTTGCTGGCCAGATCGCTGACCACGCCATTGGCGCAGATATAGGCGACGACCGCGCCGATCCCGACGATCGCCGGCTGGCGCCAGTCGCCCCCTCCCCGCTTCTCGCGGCGGCGGGAGAGCCACACGGCGGAGCCGAGCATGAGCCAGATCCACACGTCGATGATGAACAGCGAATCGTTGTGATACCAGCGCGGACTGAACGGCGAGAACAGCTGGATCGCATAGCTGGTCTGCCAATCGAGCAGCGGATGCGTGGCCGCGCCGATATAGCACAGCGCCACGAGCCAGCCGACGTGCATCGCCAGCCCGCTCTTGAACACGGCCCCGCGCCTTACCTGCCAGCGGTCGAGCAGCCATAGCAGCGCGGCGAGGATCGGCGGCATCAACAGCACCCCGCCGACGACACCGTGGGTGAAGCCCCGATGCGTGGCCAGCGGCACCCAGGGCACCCAGCCGAAGAACACATCGATATCCGGCATGTTCGCGCCGAGGATCAGCGCGGCGAGCCCCTTGCGCGTCTTGCGCTTGAGCCCGGCCTGACCGAGCGCCCAGCCGGCGAGGCTGTGAGTGAGATTGTCCATCGCCCCGTGCTCAGCCGATTCGCGCGGCCGGCGAGCGGGGGGTGTTGACACATCTGACAGTGTCCTGGGGCAAAAGGGCCGAAAGTGTCACCTTGGGCCCCGAAAGTGTCACCTTGGAGCTTGGAAGTGTCACTTTGGGGTGTGAAGTGTCACCTTGGCCTTGTGCCCGATACGCCATCATGTACCCCGCCCTGCTGCTGCATTTTCCGTCCATCGGACCACGGTGGTACAGCTTGCGCGCCCTAGGAAAGAGTCTCGTTAGAATCGTGAGCTTGAATGCCTCACACGAAGACACGAAGAGGCCGGTATCAGCCGATACGTCCGTAGTAATCGTTGGCGACCCGTCGGAGGCCATCCTTGAAGGTGGCTTGTCCGAAGTTCATCAGCAAACCGAGTGGCAGCCGCATAAGGCGCAGATAAGTGAGCACCTGTTTGCCATGGACAGGCGCCAATCGCTCGATGGACTTCAATTCTATAATCAATGATTTCTCGACCAGAAGGTCGATCTTAAAGGCGTTGTCGACGACAACGCCCTTGTAAGACATCGAGATCGGCACTTGCCGCTCGACGATTAGTCCCGCCTGCCTGATGCCCTCAGCCATCAACGCTTCATAAGCATTCTCAAGCAATCCCGGACCGAGATCCCGGTGAATCTGGTAACCGCAATCGATCACCATACGAGCCACGCGTTCGAGATCGTCGGGGCGCAGCATCTTCGTGTCTTCGTGTGAAACTATTCCTAAACCGGGTCGGCCGCGGTGCCCGTGACGGTCCAGGTCTGGCCCTTCGCCAGCAGCTTGGCCAGGCTGGCGTCGCGGCCTTCGCTGGCCCGACTGTTCTGTTCGATCACGGCGCCTTCGAACGTCGGACGCGGGTCGTCGTAGAGGACGCCGAGGGCCATCGGGAACGCGCCGAAGGGCATTTCCACCAGCATGTGGGCGATGGCGCGGTTCCTGACATTGTGGACGATCACGCCGGCGGCTTGCCAATCGCCGTCCGCCACATCGACCACTTGCAGCGAAAGCGTCTCATGATCGAGCGCGATGCCCTTGGTCCCGCCGGCGAACAGCATCGGCTCCCCATCCGTAAGCCAGAGCTGGCGATCTTCCGCGCCCTTGGGAGCGGCGAAATCGTTGAACACGTCCTTGTTGTAGACGATGCAGTTCTGGAAGATCTCGATGAAGGCCGCGCCCTGATGGGCGTGGGCGGCCTTGAGCACATCGGGCAGATGCTTCGACACGTCGAACCCGCGCGCCACGAAGCGCGCGCCGCTGCCCAGCGCGAAGGCGCAAGGCTGCGCCGGCCGATCGACCGAACCCTGCGGGGTGGAAGGCGTGGTCGTGCCCAGGCGGCTGGTGGGCGAGGCCTGCCCCTTGGTGAGACCGTAGATCTCGTTGTTGAACAGCATGATCTGCACGTTCACGTTGCGCCGCAGCACGTGCATCAGGTGATTGCCGCCGATGGACAAGCCATCGCCGTCACCCGTGACCAGCCAGACGTCGAGTTCCGGATTGGCCAGCTTGATGCCGGTGGCGAAGGCCGGCGCGCGGCCGTGGATCGTGTGGAAGCCGTAGCTTTCGACGTAATAGGGGAACCGGCTGGAGCAGCCGATGCCGCTGACGAACACCGTCTTCGCCGGATCGGCGCCGATCTGCGGCAGGGTGCGCTGCACCGCCTTGAGGATCGCGTAATCCCCGCAGCCCGGGCACCAGCGGACTTCCTGGTCCGTTTCCCAGTCCTTGAGGGTGGTGGTGATGGGGGTCATGTCGTTCATGGGTTCACCGCCTTCAGCGAGCCATCGTCATAGCCGGATTCGGCGACCGGCAACTGGGCCGGGTTGGCCGGCACTTCGCCGCCTTCGTTGTCCGGAATGCCGTCGAAATAGGTGCCGATCGCCGCTTCCAGCTCGGCGATCGAGAAAGGCTGGCCGCTGGTCTTGGTCAGGCTTTCGGCATCGATAAGGAACTGATCGCGCAGCACGGTCTTGAACTGGCCGGTGTTCATTTCGGGCACCAGCACGCGGTCGAACCCGGCGAGCAGCGCGCCGAGGTTCTTCGGCAGCGGCCAGACATGGCGGACGTGCACGTGACTGACCGGCAGGCCTTTCCTGCGCGCGCGGCGCACGGCCTGGTGGATCGGGCCGAAGGTGCTGCCCCAGCCGACCACGGCCAGGCGGCCGGTATCCTCGCCCAGGCACACCTCCTGATCGGGCACCACGATGTTGTCGATCTTGGCCTTGCGGGCATCGGTCATCGCCTGGTGGTTGCTGGGCGAATAATCGATGTTGCCGGTTTCGGCATGCTTTTCGATGCCGCCGATGCGGTGCATCAGGCCCGGCGTGCCCGGCTTGATCCACGCCCGCGCGCCCTTGGCATCGCGCTTGTAGGGCAGCAGCCGCTCGCCGGCGTTCTTCTCGGTGAGGAAAGTGGCGGGGAACGGCGCGTAGCTGGCCGGATCGGGCACCTTCCACGGCTCGGCCGCATTGGCGATATAGCCATCGGTCAAAAGCATCACCGGGGTCATGTACTGCACCGCGATGCGGCAGGCCTCTATCGCCACCTCGAACGCATCGGCGGGGCTGCGGGCGGCGATCACCGGCATCGGCGCATCGCCGTTGCGGCCATAGACCGCCTGGTAGAGGTCGCTCTGCTCCGTCTTGGTCGGCAGGCCGGTGGACGGGCCGCCGCGCTGGCTGTTGACGATCACCAGCGGCAGTTCCGTCATGATCGCGAGGCCCATGGCTTCCGTCTTGAGCGCGATGCCGGGGCCGGAGGAACTGGTGACGCCGAGCTGCCCCGCGTAAGAGGCGCCGATGGCGGAGCAGATCGCGGCGATCTCGTCCTCCGCCTGGAAGGTGGTGACGCCGAATTCCTTGAGCCGCGCCAGATGGTGCAGGATCGCCGAGGCCGGCGTGATCGGATAGCCGCCGAAGAACATCGGCAGATCGGCCAGCTGCGCCCCAGCGACGAGGCCGAGACTGACCGATTCCGCGCCGGTGATCGTGCGGTAGAGGCCCGGTTCGCTTTCCACCGGGGCGATGGTCAGCTTGCGTAGCGGGCCGGACAGCTCCGCCGTTTCGCCATAGGCATGGCCCGCGTTGAGCGCGGCGATGTTCGCTTCCGCGATCTCCGGCTTGCCCTTGAACTTGGCCTTCAGCCAATCGACGATCGGCTGCCGGTCACGATCGAACATCCACAGCGCCAGGCCGAGCGTCCACATATTCTTGCAGCGCAGCGCGTCCTTGTTGCCGAGGCCGAACGGCTTCACCGCCTCCACCGTCAGCGCGCTGATGTCGAAGGCCAGCACGTCCCACTTGGCCAGGCTGCCGTCCTCGATCGGGTTGGAGGTGTATTTCGCCTTGTCGAGGTTGCGCTGGGTGAATTCGCCGGTGTCGGCGATGATCAGGCCGCCGGGCTTGAGCGCGGCGAGGTTCACCTTGAGCGCGGCCGGGTTCATCGCCACCAGCACGTCGGGGGTGTCGCCCGCGGTATCGATCTCGGTCGAGCCGAAGTTGATCTGGAAAGCCGAAACGCCGAACAGCGTGCCCTGCGGCGCGCGGATCTCCGCCGGGAAATCGGGGAAGGTGGCGAGATCGTTGCCGGCCAGCGCGGTGGACAGGGTGAACTGCCCGCCGGTGAGCTGCACGCCATCGCCGCTGTCACCCGCGAAGCGGACGACCACAGCCTCTGGGGCTGCTTCCTGTACCTGTGATTCAGCCGACTGTTCGGCCGCGAGGGTTGCCATGATCCAGTCCTGCGGCGCTCCAGACGCCTGTTATCTTTGCGGATGAAGGGCAGCTAGGTTCGCGCCCGCGGTGCCGCAATCAAGTTTTTCTGTCGTTCGCGCAACGCGCCCGGTGGAATTACCCCCGGCCAGCCCCTATCGCAACGTGGATGAGCGAACGTGATCCCCTGCAATACCGCCCCTGCGTGGGGGCGATGATGGTCAACCACCAAGGCCGCGCCTTCGTCGGCAAGCGCATCGACAACAAGGAAGGCGATTTCTGGCAGATGCCGCAAGGCGGAGTCGATCCGGGCGAGGACCTGCAAGCGGCCCTGCTGCGCGAGGTGACGGAGGAAACCGGGGTGACGGCCCGGCACGTGGATGTGGTGACGCGGCTGGAGCACGAGCTGTTCTACGACCTGCCGGCCGAGCTTCAGGGCAAGCTGTGGGGCGGCCGCTACAGGGGCCAGCGGCAGACCTGGTTCCTGCTGCGCTTCACCGGGACGGAAGCGGACATCCGCCTCGACGCGTGGGACCACCCGGAGTTTTGCGAATGGAAGTGGGTCGATCCCGACCTGCTGCCGGAGCTGATCGTGCCGTTCAAGCGGGAGGTTTACCGGACCATCGTGGACGGCTTCAAAAACGCCGTCGCGTAGGGCCTACCCTCATTCGGGAAATTGCAGGGAATGGGGAGAACAGCCCCCCTCCACATTCGTCATTGCGAGCGTAGCGAAGCAATCCAGAGCGGTGCAGCGCGGCCCTGGATTGCTTCGCTACGCTCGCAATGACGAAACCTGGGTGCGCATGCCGGGAGTGATAGGGAGAGGCTAATCCGCCCTGCACTTCGGCCAAGCACTCGTCAGTTCTGCGTCACCACCGTCGAGGGCGTGGCGGCTTCGGCGGTCTGCACGGGCTGCTGCGGGCCGCGCTCGATCACGGCGGCGAGCTGCTCAGCCTCCGGGCAGGCGGTGCCGCACATCGATTGCAGCTGCGCGAGGTTGCGGCGGGCCTTTTCCACCGCGCCTTTTTCCAGCAGCGCCGCCCCTTCGCCCGAAATCGCCGCCAGGTTCTTGGGATCGCGGCCCAGCACTTCGCGGTAGTAACGGATCGCCTTGCCCTGCAGGCCTTCCCGGCGGGCGGCTTCGGCCAGGTCGAGGAAGATCGGCGCATAGCCGGGATCGACCGCCAGCGCCGCTTCAAAGCTGTCGATGGCGGCCTGGACCTGTCCCTGCGCCAGCTCGCCCCGCCCTTCCGAGATCAGCGCCGCCGCGCGCGGATCGGGCTGCTGCTCTGCGCCGTAGCCCACGCTGGCGGTGACAGCGACGAGCAACGACAGGGCAAGAGCGGCGGGGGTATAGCGCATCGCGAACTCCTTGAGCGCAAAACGGGCGGTCTGGCGTTGTTCGGCCATGACCCCACCTGCTATCACGGCTTTGCTAGACGAGCGATGAAAAATCCGTCGGTGCCATCGTGCAGCGGCGTGAGGCGAAGGCCCGGCCCGCGCGGGCGGCCGAGCGGCAGCGAGGGCGCTTCCGCCCGCCAGCCCGGATGATCGGCAAGGAACGCAGCGGCCTGTTCCGCCCCTTCTTCATCGAGCAGCGAGCAAGTGACGTAGATCAGCCGGCCGCCGGGGCGGACCAGATCGGCCGCCACGGCCAGTAGATGCCGCTGGAGCGCCATCACGCGGCCCAGCGACGCGGCATCCAGCCGCCAGCGCGCCTCCGGATTGCGGCGCCAGGTGCCGGTGCCGGAGCACGGCGCATCGACCAGCACCGCATCGGCCTTGCCGCGCCAGGCGGCCAGGCGTTCAAGCTCGCGGTCCGGATCGAGCAGCACCCTCTCCGCGACCAGCGCCCCTGCGCGCGCGGCGCGGGGCGCCAGCCGGCCCAGGCGCGTGCGATCGGTATCGGCGGCGACGAGCGTTCCCTGGTTGGCCATGGCCGCCGCCAGCGCCAGCGTCTTGCCGCCGGCGCCGGCGCACAAGTCGATCACCGTCTCTCCGGGGCTCGCCGCCACGGCTTCGCAAGCGAGCTGGCTGCCGCCATCCTGCACTTCGATCAGGCCTTGCGCATAGGCATCCCACTGCTCGACCGCCGTGCCGGGCGGCAGGCGCAGACCCTGCGCGGCGGCCAGGGGGTCGCCGCTCTCCGGCAGCGCGAGCGAGGCGCGATCGGCCTTGAGCGTGTTGACCCGGATATCGAGCGGCGCCCGGCCGAGCAGGGCCGCGGCCTCTTCCCCCTCGATGCCGGCCCGCTCAAGCCGTTCGGCCAGCCATGCGGGAGCGAGGCCGCCTTCCGCGACCAGCTCACCTTCCGCGAGCGGCGGCGGGCCGTAAGCCGAACCGTCGAACAGCAGGAACAGCGAGGGATCTTCCTCCGCCAGCCGCAGCAGGGCGGCGCGGCCGGTTTGCGGAATGGGGCCGCAGGCGCGAATGGCGCGGTACACCAGTTCCCGGATCGCGCGGCGGTCTTTCGAGCCGGCGAAGCGATTGGCCTTGAACCAGTCGGCCAGGATGCGGTCGGCAGGCGGCCCCTTGGTCAGCGCCGAGGCGATCACGCCGTCGAGCAGGCCGATGGCGGTTTCAACGCGCGCGGCGGGCGTCACCGCCTGCTTTCCCTGTCACGGCAGGGATCGGGATAGAGTTTGCCGGGGCACGCCATGGAGGGCGGCCCATGCCCTCCCCCAGCCTGTCCCGCAAGCGGCAGTGGGATTATCGCGTCGGGTAATTCGGCGCTTCGCGGGTGATCGACACGTCATGGACGTGGCTTTCGGACAGCCCGGCATTGGTGATGCGGATGAAGCGGGCGCGCTTGCGCAAGTCTTCCAGCGTCGCCGCGCCGGTATAGCCCATCGCCGCCTTCACCCCGCCGACGAGCTGGTGGATCACGTCGCGCGTCGAGCCCTTGTAAGGCACCTGGCCTTCGATCCCTTCGGGCACCAGCTTCATCTGGTCCTTGATATCCTGCTGGAAATAGCGGTCGGCGCTGCCGCGTGCCATGGCGCCCACGCTGCCCATGCCGCGATAGGCCTTGTAGGCGCGGCCCTGATAGAGGAACGTTTCGCCCGGCGCTTCATCGGTGCCGGCCAGCAGGCCGCCGATCATCACCGTCGAAGCCCCGGCGGCCAGCGCCTTGGCGGCATCGCCCGATGTCCTGAGGCCGCCATCACCGATCACCGGCACATCGCCGGCCGCGCTGGCGGCTTCCATGATCGCGGTGAGCTGCGGCACGCCCACGCCGGCGACGATGCGAGTGGTGCAGATCGAGCCCGGGCCGATGCCGACCTTAATCCCGTCCGCCCCGGCATCCGCCAGCGCGCGGGTTCCTTCGGCCGTGGCGACGTTGCCGGCGATGACCTGCACCGAATTGGACAGCCGCTTCACCCGCTCCACCGCCTTCGCCACTTCGGTGTTGTGGCCATGCGCGGTGTCGATGACGATCACGTCGCATTCGGCATCGACCAGCGCCTCGGTGCGTTCGAAGCCCTTGTCGCCCACCGTGGTCGCCGCCGCCACGCGCAGGCGGCCGCTGGCATCCTTGGTGGCATCGGGATGGAGCACCGCCTTCTCGATATCCTTCACGGTGATCAGGCCGACGCACTTGTAGGCATCGTCCACCACCAGCAGCTTCTCGATCCGCCGCTGATGCAGCAGGCGGCGCGCCTCGTCCTGGCTCACCCCCGCGCTCACCGTGGCGAGATTGTCCTTCGTCATCAGCTCGCGCACCGGCTGCGCGGGATTGTCGGCGAAGCGCACGTCACGATTGGTGAGGATGCCGCAGAGCTTGCCCGAGGCATCGGTCACCGGGATGCCGCTGATCCGATGCTGCTGCATCAGCTTGGTCGCCTCGCCCAGCGTGGCGTCGGGCGAGATGGTGATCGGGTTGACGATCATCCCGCTTTCGAAGCGCTTGACCCGGCGCACCGCGGCGCGCTGTTCGTTGATCGTCAGGTTGCGGTGGAGCACCCCGATACCGCCGAGCTGCGCCATGACGATGGCCATCTCCGCCTCTGTGACGGTATCCATCGCCGACGAGATGATCGGGATATTGAGCCCGATCTCGCGCGTCAGGCGTGTTTTCGTACTCGCCTGAGACGGTACGATTTCACTTTCGCCCGGCCTCAGGAGAACGTCGTCGAATGTAAGGCCGGTTTCGATTTTCATGAGTGCGGTGCCACTTTTCTATTTCTGCGCGCGGAGCGATTCGTGGCGGCCCATGTAAACGCGACTTGCGACAATCGCTAGGGGGCTGGGTTATCCGAGGCCCCCTATCCCTGGCGTTTCTTCGAAACTAGCTGTCGGCGCCGTCCCTCGCGTCCGATAGGGCACGCAAGCCCTCGATTTCCCGGGCCGTGCGCTCTGCCGGATCGGTCGCGATCGTCTCCAGAGTCGCTACTCGATCCTGCAATCGGGTGACGAGGTTGCGCAGACGCTCGTTTTCCTCATCGATCGATTTGAGGGTTTTAACCGGCTTGGCTTGCACGTCCGCGAAAAACTCCACGAACCCGCACTGGGTGCATCGCCGCGCGGCCAGCTCGCTGGCCTTCATCCGGAACCCGCTGGTCAAGGCTTTCCAGAAGCCCGGTTCGCCATCCATCCATTTGACCCGGCTTCCAACATCCGGAAGATAAGCGAAACCCTGGGTCATCGTTCCACGGCATTTAGAGCAGTCGGCCATCATCCGTCTCCCGCATTACCTGTATCACACAGATAACACAGCTGCCAAGGCACAGAACGCGCGGCGCGCCTACTCCGCGGTCCAGCCGCCGTCGATCGTATAGTTGGCGCCGTTGATGTTCCGCGCCTCGTCGCGGCAGAGAAACACGGCCAGAGCCGCCACTTCCTCGGGCTGCACGAAAGCCTTCGTCGGCTGCTTGGCCAGCAGCACATCGTTGATCACCTGTTCCCGCGTCATGCCGCGCGCAGCCATGGTGTCGGGGATCTGGCTTTCGACCAGCGGGGTCCAGACATAGCCGGGACTGATACAGTTGGCGGTGACGCCGTGCTCCGCCAGTTCCAGCGCGAGGACCTTGGTCAGGCCGGCAATACCGTGCTTGGCGGCGACATAAGCGCTCTTGAACGGGCTGGCGGCCAGCGAATGGGCGCTGGCGGTGGCGATGATCCGGCCCCAGCCCTGCGCCTTCATGTGCGGAACGGCGAGGCGCGCGGTGTGGAACGCGGCCGAGAGGTTGAGCGCGATGATCGCTTCCCACTTTTCCGGCGGGAAATCCTCCACCGGGGCGACGTGCTGTATTCCCGCATTGTTGACCAGCACGTCGATCGGCCCGGCCTCCGCCATCAGCGCTTCCACGCCTTCGGCCGTCGTCAGGTCCGCCGCCACGTGGACCGCGCCGAGTTCCGCGCGGAGGCGCTCGATCTCGTCCGGCGGGCCGAAGCCGTTCAGCACCACACCGGCGCCCTCCCCCGCCAGCGCGCGGGCGATGGCGAGGCCGATGCCCGAGGTGGACCCGGTGACGAGGGCGCGCTTACCTGACAGGAACATTCTCGACTCCGTGCTATTGGCTTGCCACAAATCCAAGCGCGTCGGACGCCTCGGGTCCAGCATTATCACGCAAGCGCACAAAAGGGAGGTTCGATGCGGCTCAGTCCTTTCAATCCCGGCAGCATCCGGGTCCGGCGCGGCGAAGGCGGCGGTGGCGGCTTTCCAGGTGGCGGCGGCGGCCAGCTTGGCTGCGGGGCGATCGTCATCGCCCTGATCGGCGTGCTGGTGTTCGGCGTCGATCCCTCGCAGATGCTCGGCTCCATGGAGGGGATGCAGCAGCAGACCGCCCCGGCCAGCCGGCAGGCGCCGGGCAATGAAACCGCAGCGGAAATCTGCAGCGACAATCAATATGCCACTGAGGCCTGCAACGCCCTCGCCTCGCTCAACCAGACCTGGCAGCCGATCTTCGCCCAGGCCGGCATTCAATTCGAGCAGCCGGAGCTGGTGTTCTACCAGGGCGGCACGCGGTCCGGCTGCGGGGCGGCGTCGTCTTCCATGGGGCCGTTCTACTGCCCGGCCGATGAAGGCATCTACATCGACACCTCATTCTACGACCAGATGAACCGCGAGCTGGGCGCCGGACCGGGCGATTTTGCCCGCTATTACGTGATCGCGCACGAATACGGCCATCACGTGCAGCAGCTGACCGGCATTGCCGACCAGATTCGCCGCGCGCAGCAACAGAATCCCGGCGCGGCCAATCAGTTGCAGGTGCTGATGGAATTGCAGGCGGATTGCTATGCCGGGGTTTGGGCGGGCAAGAACCGCAACGCCATCGAGCCGGGCGATTTCGAGGAAGGGATGCAGGCGGCCAGCTCCATCGGCGACGACACGCTGATGCGCCGCGCGGGCCGGGCGGTGAATCCGGAAAGCTTCACCCACGGCACCAGCGAACAGCGCATGCAGGCCCTGCGGCTGGGGATGCAGACCGGCGACGATACCCAGTGCGATCGGATGATCCAGCAGAGCTGACCGCCAAGCTCACATGAAATGGGCACGCCGATGGGGGCTGTCCGCCGGCGTGCCCGTCCCTTTGCCGGGGAAGGGATCAACCCGGCTCAGTCAATCCTGCCCGCGTTCGATGCGCGCGATCTCCTGATCGAGGTCGCGCAGGATTTCGGACCGCACCGATTCGCTGATCGATCGATTGCGGGCGATCGTGTTGCGGGCAGAGCGCAGGCCCGTCCGCGCGGCGAGTTCCACCTGACGCTGGCAGATCACCACGCGCGGGCGGCCGTCCGCCGTCACCGTGCGGCGCTGCTCGCTTGCGTCGCAGCTCTCGACCACTTCGGGCGTGTTGCGCGCGGCCAGTGCGGCGGCGGCCTCGGCCTGCGCGGCGTAGTGTTCGCCGTAGCGCTTGCCCCATTCCTCCATGCGGCGGCCGAATTCCTCCATCCGGGCCTCGAACGCCGGGTCCGTGGGATCGGCCGAACCGTTGAAGTCCAGCCGTGGCGGAGCCGGCGGCGCGGGCGGGGCCGGAGGTGCTGGGGGTGGCGGCGGCGCATCGCTGTCGCGCCACAGGGTGAGGTGGGGCACGGCGGGCGGGGATGTGCTCTCGGCAGCGCCCTGATGCCGCGCGGCGAACGCGCGCACCTCGGGCTCGGCCGCTTCCGGCGCGGCGGGGGCGGCGGGCGGAGCCGGCGGCTCGGGCACGACGAACGATGCGGAAGGCACGGGCGGTGCCGGGGGCGCCGGCGGCTCAGACACTTGCGCGCCGGCCGCATAGGAGAACGAGGCGGTCAGCGGCAGGGCGATCGCGCCGGCGGCGATCAGGCCGTGGCCCAGCCAGCGGCGGCGACGCGTCATGTCGGACATCGGCAGCGTCCTCAGCCGATGGATGATGGATTTTTCGCCGAAGACGGGGCCGGCCATCGGCGCCGCCAGGGTGCCGCTGAAAGCCAGCGCGCCGGTGACCGTCAGCGCCCGGGGTCCAGTGGCCGCGCCGGCGATCAGGGCCGCGTAGCACGCGCGCTCCGCCCGATCGCGGCCGGCGAGCACGCGGGCGTCGCAAGCCGCTTCCTGATCGCGGCGCATGGCGCGCCAGCCGAGCCAGGCCAGCGGATTGAACCAATGCATCGCGAGCAGCGCCTGCGCGGCGAAATTGGCCAGCAGGTCATGCCCGCGATGATGCGCCAGCTCATGCTCGATCGCGAGATCGCGCGCGAGGCGATCGCGCCGGGCCATGAACAGCGGCGGCAGGGCGATCACCTTGTCGAGCACGCCGAACGCCACCGGCGCACCGACCGCCGGGGTTTCCACCAGGCGGATCCGGCCGACCTCCCCCACCGGGCGCGCCGGGGCCAGCAGCTCGCGCCGCATCCGCCGGTACGTGACGATCCGCCAGGCAAGGAACGCCAGCGCGACACCGAGCCAGACCGACAGGGTCACTCCGGCAAGATCCTCCCAGCTCCACGAGACCGCAGCCGGCGCCGCTGCGAGGGCGCTTCCGCCGCTGGCGAGCGCTTCATGCGCGGGCGTGGACACGGCAGCTTCCACCCATTCGGCGGCCGGAGTGGCGGCGATGGCCTGCGCGGACTCCGCCTCGGGCGCCAGGCTGGCCGGCAGCACGATCGGCGGCATGAGCAGGCGCAGGAACGGCAGCACCCACAGCGTATAGGCGAATTGCGGGCCGAGCCAGCGCGCGGCGGGCCGGCGCACGAGCAGCACCACGCCCAGCAGCAGGCCGGTGTAAAGCAGGGTGTCGATCAGCCAGCCGGTCATTTCCGCAGCTCCCGCAGCAGGCGTTCAATCTCGGCGATGTCATCGTCGGTGAGCGCTTCGGTTTCGGCAAGATGGGCGAACAACGGCGCGGCGCGGCCGCCGAACAGGCGATCGACCAGCCGCCGCGATTCGCCGCCGAGATAAGCCGTGCGGGCGAGCAGCGGGCGATAGAGGAACCGACGCCCATCGGGCTCCGTCGCGATCGCGCCTTTCGCCACCAGGCGCGACAACAGCGTCTTGACCGTGGGCATCGACCAGCCGCGCCGGTCGCAGACCTGTTCGCAGACTTCGGCGGCGGTCAGCGGGTTCTTCTCCCACAGCGCTTCCATCACCGCATGTTCGGCTTCGCTGATCCGTTCGCTGCCCTGTTCACCCGGCAGGTCATTGGCCTCGGCCATCTCGCTCTCCCCGACGATCATGCCTGAACGAGCCTTCGACTACATCTGTAAACATTAAGCGTGGATGAACGGCTTGTCAGCGCGCGGGCGGGCGCTAGGGTCCGGCCGATGGACCGCCTGAAGCACCGCGTCGCCCGCCTTTCGGATTGCCACAACGTCGCCGATTTTCGCATGCTGGCGAAGCGCCGCCTGCCCTTCCCCGTATTCCATTACATCGACGGCGGCGGGGATGACGAGCTGACCAAGGATCGCAACACCGCCGCTTTCGCGGACGTGGACCTGGTGCCCGATGTGCTGGTGAACGTGGAAACGGTCGATCCTTCCGTCACCGTCCTGGGCAAGACCACGCGCCTGCCGCTGATGCTCAGCCCCACGGCGCTGCAGCGTCTGTTCCACTGGCAGGGCGAACGCGCGGTGGCGGCGGCGGCCGACAAGTTCGGCCTGTGGTTCGGTGTGTCCAGCCTGGGCAGCGTGGGCATCCAGGAGATCGGCGCGAAGTTCGCCGGGCCGAAGCTGCTGCAATATTATTATCACAAGGATCGCGGGCTGAACGCCGCGCTGCTGGACATGGCGCGCGAGGCGAAGTTCGATGCCGTGGCGCTGACGGTGGACACGATAACCAGCGGCAACCGCGAGCGCTGCAAGCGCACCGGTTTCACCAGCCCGCCGCGCTTCACCCCCGCCAGCATGCTGAGCTATGCCGCCAAGCCGCGCTGGGCGCTGGACTATCTGTTCCGCGAGAAGTTCTCCCTGCCCAACCTGGAGAAGCACGTCGCGGCGGGCAGCGACGTGGCCATGTCCATCCAGGCCTATTTCAGCGAGATGCTGGACCAGACGATGGACTGGGCGGCGGCCGAGAAGCTGCGGCGGGACTGGGGCGGCAAGTTCGCGCTGAAAGGCGTGATGTCGGTGGGTGACGCCCGCCGCGCGGCGGACATGGGGGCGGACGCGATCTTCATCTCCAACCACGGCGGCCGCCAGCTCGACGGCGCCCGCGCCCCCTTCGACCAGCTGGCGGAAATCGTCGATGCCGTGGGCGACCGGATCGAGGTGATCCTGGACGGCGGCGTGCGGCGCGGCACGCATGTGCTTAAGGCGCTGGCCATGGGCGCCACCGCGGTTTCGGGCGGCCGGCTCTACCTCTATGCGCTGGCCGCCGCGGGCCAGCAGGGCGTGGAGCGCGCGCTGGGTATCCTGGAAGCGGAGATCGTGCGCGACATGAAGCTGATGGGCGTGACGCGGGTGGACCAGCTCACGCGCGAACGGCTGCGCCGCCGCTGAACGGCGGCGCCAGCCTTCCCCCGTTTACCTCACCAGGATATTGATGATCAGCACGGTCGTGCCGAAGAACGCGATCGCCAGCGGCACCACGAGCATCTGGGCCATGACCTCACCCCGGCTGAGCGGGCCGTAGATGGTCGATAGATCACCCCCGCGATCGAGCACGCTGCGCGGCTGCGCCGGGCCATGCTTCAGCACGATCCGGGTGAGCCCGAAGAACATCGCTACGTAGCCGGCGGAAACGACGATGGCGAACAGCGCATGGGCGCCCGACGTGGCGAAAAGCAGGGCCGTGAGGAACACGCCATAGCAGGCGACCATGATGACCCAGATCATCGCGGGAATCTCGAACGCGATCCGTTCCCCTTCGCGCGGGGATGCCGCATGTTCGTTATCGTTGACCTCCGCCAGCGCGACCGGCGGCATAAGGTCCGGAAGCGGATCGGCATAAGCGAGCGCAGACTGGGGCGCGGGCGCGGGATCGCGCTTGCGAGCGGCTTCAGACATGGGGCAGATCCTTTCCTGCGCGCCCGCCGGCCAATCCGTCGCGGCGCATGACAATGGCGGTCAACAGGCTGTCGGCGACCATCCGCGCCCTGCCGCCGACGAGCGCAGTCGCCTCGGGATGGCCTTCGGCGTCCCGCAAAGTGGCGTAGAAAAGATCGAGCCAGCGGGAGAAATGGGTCAGATCGATCCCGGGGATCATGAGATGCTTGAGCATCGGATTGCCCGAGAATTCCCCGCTGTTGTGAAGCACGGAGCGCCAGAAGGCTTTCATCCGCCCAAGATGCGCCGGCCAATCGGCGATCCGTTCGGCGAAGATCGGCCCCAGCAGATCGTCATCGCGCACCTTGCCGTAGAACGTCTCCACGAAATGATCGATGTAATCCGCGTCCACGCCGATCGCTTCGGCGGCGGCGCGCTTTTCCGCGCGCTTTCGCGCGGCATATTCACGGGTCTCGACGTCATCGGCGCGAGCGCGCGCGGCGGCACTGGACATGGACGACTCACTTAACAGGTATATTGGATACCCATTAAGCCGCATTGCCGCTTAAAGCAATATCTGATATGCACATTTCATGCAGCTCAGCCTTTACAGCGATTATGCCCTGCGCGTGCTCATGGTGCTCGCCGCGAGCGACCGGCAGCTTTCGGTTGACGAGATCGCCCGCCGCTATGGCATCTCGCGCAATCACCTGGCGAAAGTGGCCCAGCGCCTGCAAGCCGAAGGGCTGATCGAAACATTCCGCGGGCGCGGCGGGGGCATGCGCCTGGCGCGGCCGGCGGAAGACATCGTGGTGGGCGACGTGGTTCGCCGGTTCGAGAACCTGGACAGCTTCATCGGCTGCTTCCCGGCGGGCGGCGGTTGCGTCGTCAGCGGGCTGTGCGCCTTGAAGCCGGCGCTGAATGGCGCGCTCGAAGCCTTCCTGGCCCACCTCGACGGCTATCGCGTGAGCGACCTCGTGCCGGACTGGGCCGCCTTCATCGAACGGCTGGAGCGCGCCGCCTGAGCGCGCTGGCGGGCCTTCGCCCGCGCTGGCATGATCGGCGGATGTTCAAGAGATTCGCCCTCGCCCTCCTCGCCCTGATCCTCCTGCCCGCCGCAGCCCATGCCCAGACGCTAACCAATGTCGTGCTGCATACCGAGCTGGGCGACATCGTGATCGCGCTGGAGACGGAACGCGCACCGATCACCGCGGCCAATTTCCTGCGCTATGTGGATGAAAAGCGGCTGGACGGCACGGTGTTCTATCGCGCCATGCGGCTGGACTGGGGCGAGCAGCCGAACGGCCTGATCCAAGGGCGGCGCGCAGAACGAGCCAAGCCGCCTGCTGCCACCGATCGCGCACGAGCCGACCGACCAGACCGGCGTGAAGCACGGCGTGGGCGCGATCTCGATGGCCCGGCTGGAGCCCGGCACCGCGACCGGCGATTTCTCCATCATGCTCGCCCCCCAGCCCGGCCTCGACGCCGATCCCACCAGCGACGACCCCGAGTTGCGCGCCGGCTACGCCGCCTTCGGCCATGTGGTGGAAGGGATGGACGTAGTCCGCGCGATCTTCGATGCCCCGGTGGACCCGGACAAGGGCGAAGGGTGGATGAAAGGCCAGATGCTGGCGAACCCGGTGAAGATCGTCAGCGCCGGGCGGGCGGACCCCGCATCATAAGCTCGGATTGCGTTGATTACCAAAATTTGGTAATCAAGCGACATGACCGTAAAGAACACGTCCGTCGCTTTGGGCGCGCCCTATGTGGAGTTCGCCCGCCGCAAGGTAGAGTCCGGCGAGTTCGGCTCTACCAGCGAAGTCGTGCGTGAAGCCATGCGCCGCTATATCGCGCAGGACACGAAGCTGGAAGCGCTGCGCCGGGCACTGATCGAGGGCGAGATGAGCGGACCGCCCGTATCTTGGGATGTGGATGAGTTTCTTAAAGAGATACGGCACGACGACTGATGCACCCGATCGCCATCAGTCCACGCGCGCAAGCCGATGCGCGGGCTATCTGGCGATATACGGAGAGCAAGCACGGGCCGGACGCAGCAGACGCTTATCTCCGCGATCTCGATCAGGCGATGCAACTCGTCCGTGAGTTCCCCGATATCGGATCGGACTGCTCGGACGTTCGCAAGGGCTATCGCCGCATCCGCTCCGGCTCGCATCTGATTTACTATATCGCCACAAAAGCCGGAATCCATGTGGTCCGCATCCTGCACGAGCGGCAGGATGCGGAAACCAACCTGGCCTAATGGCTCAATACACCCGTTTCCTCGGAGGTTTGGCCGCCCCGGCCATCAAACCCGCTCATGGTATGTCTCATCCAGTTCTTGCCGGACGCTCCGGATAGTCGCCGTGCGCATATGCGCCTCGGGTTTCCGAGCCGCGGCGTTCACCGCGCGTTCGTTAGAGACGGCCAGCCGTAATGCTTCGAGGCGCTGGCCAGAATCTCCTGCGTAAGCGGATAGCCCCCTTCACCGTTCGTCAGGATCACGATGGCGTCGCGCCGGTCCGGAAAGGCGGCGTAGAAGGTCTTGTAGCCGGCATTCCCGCCGTTGGAGAACCATATCCGTTCGGGATCGGCCGTCTGAAGCGAAACGCCAAGGCCGTAATTCGGGCTCGTCCGTGCCGTCATCATGCGCGCCGCTCTTGATGACAATGGGCTGGGCCTGCCGGATTCGGCATCCATCAGCGCGATCAGGAAACGCGCGAAGTCAGGCGAAGTGGTCCAAAGGCCAGTGGCGGCCTTTTCAGGATAAGTGCGCCAGCCGCCTTCGACTTCCTCGTCAGCGCTCCAGTAACCGTGCGCAATGGGCACACGAGGCTCCCCAAAGGTGCTGTCGTTCATGTGCAGGGGACGGAGCAATTCGCGCTCCATCCAGACACCGAATGGCTCACCCGAGACGTCCTCGCTCCACAATTCGGCTAGCTCATATCCCGCCCCGCCATAATTGAAGCTGCCGACTTTCGCCGGATCGAAGGTCAGAGGCGGCGAGTTGGCGCGAGGCGCCCCGGCAAGCAGCTCTGCAAGCGTCGGCACGAGGTTGCCCATGTCGTAGCCGGGATAGCCCGCAGGCGCCGCGCCCAACTTGTGCGCTAGCAGGCCATCGAGCGAAACTACCACGCCGGCCGGCCTGATCTTGGCGAGTTCGAACGAATGCAATGAGGGCCCGATCTCCGCCTCAGGATCGATCCCGCGCCGTGCCGCAAAGTCGAGTAACCCAGCCGCCGCGACCGATCTCGAGAGCGAGGCAGCTTGGAACAGCATGCGCGGATTGCGATCGGCGCCGAACCCCCGGCTCCACGCGATCGCGCCATTCCGCACGACAGTTATCGAAACGCTGGGGACGCCATAGAACGCCTGCCGCTCGGCCAGCGTCTGCACCGGCGCCGCAGTCGCCGAATCCGAGGCAGGGATCATGTTGGCGGTTATGGCCCGTTGTTCCGGGCCAAAGGCGCAGCCTGCGATTAGCGCCAATGCCAGCAGCGGCGCGCCGGTGACACTGCGAAGGATCAATACACCCGCTTCTTCGGCTCGATATAGGCGATGTCGTCCGTGAGCGTGTATTCGTGGACCGGGCGGTAATCGAGGCGGACGTTGCCGCCCCCGTATTTTCCGGAAGTTTGGCCGCCCCAGCCGTCGAACCAGCTCATGGTGTGTTTCATCCAGTGCTTGTCGTCACGCTCGGGATAATCCTCGTGCGCGTGGGCGCCGCGGCTTTCCTTGCGGGCCTGGGCGCCGTGGAGCGTGACGGTGGCCTGGGCGATCAGGTTGTCGAGTTCCAGCGTCTCGACCAGGTCGCTGTTCCAGATCAGCGAGCGGTCGGTGACCGAGATGTCCTGCATCGAGGCGTAGATCTCGGCCAGTTGGACCTTGCCTTCGGACATCAGCTCGTCGGTGCGGAACACAGCCGCGTGAGCCGACATGCAGCGCTGCATGTCCGCCCGGATGGCAGCGGTGGGCCGGCCGCCGGCGGCATGGCGGAAGTGATCGAGCCGGGTCAGCGCGAAATCGGCGCTGTCCTTGGGCAATTCTTCCTGCGCGCCGCCGGGCCTGACCAGTTCCTTCAAGCGGTGCCCGGCCGCGCGGCCGAACACCACCAGGTCGATCAACGAGTTCGAGCCGAGACGGTTCGCCCCGTGGACCGAGACGCACGCCGCCTCGCCCACGGCGAAAAGGCCGGGCACGATCGTTTCCGGGTTGCCGTCAGGCCCGATGGTGACGACTTCGCCGTGATAATTCGTCGGGATGCCGCCCATGTTGTAATGCACGGTGGGCACCACCGGCAACGGCTGGCGCGTGAGATCGACACCGGCGAAGATCTTGCCGCTTTCGGTGATCCCCGGCAGCCGCTCCGCCAGCACCTTGGGATCGATATGATCGAGGTGCAGCCAGATATGGTCCTTGTGCGGGCCGACGCCGCGCCCCTCGCGGATTTCCAGCGCCATCGACCGGCTGACCACGTCACGGCTGGCGAGATCCTTGGCGCTCGGGGCATAGCGCTCCATGAAGCGCTCCCCTTCCGAGTTCGTCAGATAGCCGCCCTCGCCGCGCGCGCCTTCGGTGATCAGCACGCCGGCGCCGTAGATGCCGGTGGGGTGGAACTGGACGAATTCCATGTCCTGCAACCCGATCCCGGCACGCAGGGCCATGCCGCCGCCATCACCGGTGCAGGTGTGGGCGCTGGTCGCGGTGTAGTAGCAGCGGCCATAGCCGCCAGTCGCCAGCACCACGGCCTGGGCGCGGAAGCGGTGGATCGACCCGTCATCGAGGCACAGCGCGATCACGCCGACACACTTGCCGCCCTGCATGATCAGGTCGATCGCGAAGTATTCGATGAAGAAATCCGCGTCGTACTTCAGGCTCTGCTGATAGAGCGCGTGGAGCATGGCGTGGCCGGTGCGATCGGCCGCGGCGGCGGTGCGTTGCACCGGCGGGCCTTCGCCCATGTTCTGCATATGGCCGCCGAAGGGGCGCTGGTAGATCGTGCCATTGGCATTGCGGCTGAAAGGCACGCCGGCGTGCTCCAGCTCATAGACCGCGTGCGGCGCCTCGCGCACCATGTATTCGATGGCGTCCTGGTCGCCCAGCCAGTCCGATCCCTTGACGGTGTCGTACATGTGCCAGGTCCAGTGGTCGGGCGAATTGTTGCCCAGGCTGGCCGCGATGCCGCCCTGCGCGGCGACGGTGTGGCTGCGCGTGGGGAAGACCTTGGTGATGCAGGCCGTTTTCAGCCCGCTTTCCGCGCTGCCCATCGTCGCCCGCAAGCCCGAGCCCCCGGCGCCCACGACCACCACGTCATAGGTATGATCGACGATCTTGTAGGCCGGCCCGGCGGCGGACGAAGATTGGCCGCTCACAATGCGCCTCCCGGCCGTCCGGCTTGCATCGCCTGCATGATCCCCTGTGTCATATCGAGCCCGACGGCGGTGGCGACGATCCGCGCCACGCACAGAAGGGCGAAAGCCGCCCCGGCGAAAGTAGCGAGATTGAGAACCAGGATGACGGCGAACTTCCTGCCCGGGCCGTGCACGTAATCCTCGATCATCACCTGCAGCCCCAGCCGCGCGTGCCAGAACACCGACACGATCAGCAGCGCCATCGGCAGCGCGCCCGCCGGCTGGCTGAGCCACCTGAACGCGCTGTCATAAGACAAGTCGGGCAGCAGCAGCACCGAAAACACGAGATAGAGGGCCAGCAACAGGTTGCCCGCGCCGGTGAAGCGCTGGAGCAGCCAGTGATGCGGGCCACGATGCGCCGAGCCCAGCCCGCGCACCCGGCCGATCGGGGTGCCCTTGCGATCGAACGGGGTTTGCGTTTCCATCAGAGCCCCCTCACGCCAGCACCAGCACGGCCCAGAACGCCGCCGTCAACACCACGCCGCCCATGGTCGTCACCACCGACCAGCGGTTGTTGACCGTTACCGCATAGCCGGCACCGATATCGAGCACGAAATGGCGGATGCCCGAGCACAAGTGATTGAAGAACGCCCAGCTTATGCCCACCAGCACGACATAGCCGTACCACGACGTGGCAATGCCGGTGAACGTTTCATAAGCCGCACTTCCGCTCGCCAGCGCGCCCAGCCACCACAGCAGCACGGGCAGCGCCACCAAGGCCATCCCATCCCCGGTGACCCGGTGCAGGATCGAGACCAGCATCGCCGGCCCCCATTTCCAGATCGACAAGTGCGGCGAGAGAGGGCGTTCGGCCATGGCGATTCCGGATAGCGACACTGTGCGCCTCCCTTAGCGATTGTGCCGCGCGAGGCAAGCCAGTGGCCTTCCCCGCCCGCCCCCGCACGGCTAGGAGGGCGCCATGCCCACCGTTCTCGTCACCGGGTCGAGCCGCGGAATCGGCCGGGCCATCGCCGAAGCGCTGCGCGCGCGGGGCGTGGCGGTGATCGGCCATGCCACCCGCGCCGCCGACGCGGATACGATCGCGGCCGACCTTTCCGATCCCATCGGCCCGCAACTGCTGTGGCAGCAAGCGATGGAGCGCGGCAGCGGGCGGATCGACGCGCTGGTCAACAATGCCGGGGTGTTCGCCGCCAATGCGCTCGATTCCTCCGACATCGCCTGGCTGGATGCCTGGGAGGATACGCTACGGATCAACCTGACGGCCACCGCACAGCTGAGCCGCTTCGCCGTGCGGCACTGGCTGGAGGCCGGAACGCCGGATAACGCCATCAGGGGCCGCCTGGTCCATATCGCCAGCCGCGCGGGCCATCGCGGGGATTCGCCCGAGCACTGGCATTATGCCGCTTCGAAAGGTGGGATGCTGGCCCTGCACAAGACGATTGCCCGCGCCTATGCCGCGAAAGGCGTTCTCAGCTTCGCCATCGCGCCCGGCTTCACCGACACGGCGCCGAAAGACTCTGGCGCAGGCGATTACCTCGCCAGCCGGGGCGGAGATTCGCTGCTGGCCGACATTCCGCTGGGCCGCGTCGCCACGCCGGAGGAAGTCGCCCGCATCGCGGCGTTCTGCACGCTCGACGCCCCGCCCAGCATGACCGGCGCGGTGATCGACGCGAATGGGGCGAGCTATGTCCGCTAGATATTCCCTTCTCCTCGCCGGCCTGCTGCTGGGCTGCACCGCGCAGTCGCAATCGCAGCCGCCACGGGAAGGCGCGGTGGAGGCCGGCCGGCAATGGGCGGCAACCTGCAAGGACTGGGACGATTGGGACAAGGCCGGGCCGCCGTTCCAGGTCTGGGGCAACACTTACTATGTCGGCACCTGCGGCATTTCCGCCGTACTGATCGCCGGCGATCAGGGCCATGTGCTGATCGACGGCGGCCCGGCCGATGCCGGCGCACTGGTGGCCGCCAATATCGAAGCGCTCGGCTTCAAGCTGTCCGACGTGAAGCTGCTGCTGCACAGCCACGAACATCACGACCATGCCGGCGCGCTGGCGGAATTGCAGCGTGTTACCGGCGCCAGGCTGCTGGCATCCCCGCCGGCCGCCCCGGTCCTCGCCAGCGGCATGGCGTCCGGCGACGATCCGCAGGCCGAATTGCACGAGAAGTTCCCCGCCGCGCGCGTTTCCGGCGTGGTGAACGACTTCGAGCCGCAGACACTGGGATCGCTCTCGCTGACCCCCATGGCCACACCCGGGCACACGCCGGGCGCGTTGAGCTGGCACTGGCGGTCGTGCGAAGGCCAGGCCTGCCTTGAGATCGCCTATCCCGACAGCCTGAGCCCGGTCAGTGGCGGCCATTACAAGTTCAGCGATCATCCGGCCTATCTGGCGGCTTACCGCGCCAGCATCGGGCGTGTCGCGACGATGCCGTGCGACATCCTGCTCACCCCCCATCCCTCCGCCAGCGCCATGCGCGAACGCCTGCTCAAGGGCGATCTGAGAGGGGCGTCGGGCTGCGCCGACTATGCGCGCGGCCTCGATGCCCGCCTCGACGAGCGGATTTCACAGGAAGCGAAAGAATCATGAGCTGGAAGCTCGTTGCCCATGCCCCCAAGGCTCAGGTGCAGGCGGCGCTCGCCGTGCATGAAGGCATCGACGATTGGGACCCAGCGATCGTCCTCACCGGCAGCGAAGTGGCCGAGGATCGGCCGCAGGAGTGGGTTCTGGAAGCCTATGTGCCCCATCGCCCCGGCGAAGCCGAGCACGCCGCCGTTGCCGCGCTGTTCGCGGAAGACGCGCCGGAACTGGCGGCCGAAAAGCTGCCGGACACCGATTGGGTGACCGAAACGCAGAAGCGCGTGGCCCCGATCCGCGCCGGGCGGTTCCATGTGCGGACGCCCGATTTCCCGGCGGACACCGCGCCCGGCACGGAAGAGCTGATCGTCCCCGCCGCGCAGGCCTTCGGCACCGGCCAGCACGCCACCACGGCGGGCTGCCTCACGATGCTCGATACGATGAAGCGGCGCGGCGTCAGCGTGCGCGAGGTGGCCGATATCGGCACCGGCACGGGTGTCCTGGCGCTCGCCGCGCTGCGGCTCTGGCCGGCGGCACGGGTAACGGCGAGCGATATCGATCCGGTGTGCGAGCCGGTGGTGATCGAAAACGCGCAGCTCAACGCCGTTCCGCTGGGCATCCTGCCGGGCCGCCTGGCGATGGTGATCGCGGAAAACCTCGACGATCCGCTGCTGGTGAACCGCGCGCCTTACGAATTGCTGATCGCCAATATCCTGGCCGGCCCGCTGATCGAGCTGGCGGGCGATTTCGCGGACGTGGTGACGCCCGGCGGCCACGTGGTCCTTGCCGGCCTGCTGGAGACGCAGGAGGCGGCCGTGCGCGCCGCCTATCGCATCGCCGGCTTCCGGCTTGCCGCGCGGCTGGTCAACGGCGAGTGGTCGATCCTGTGGCTGAGGCGACGCCCGCTCTGACCCGCCGCCTGATCCGCGCGCTGGCGGCGGTGCTGGCGGCGCTAGGGATCATCGTGCTGGCGTTCGCGCTTGCCGGGTGGATCGGCTCTTCGATCCCGCGCAACGGCGGCTGGCACGAGGCCCGGAGCGGGATCGAGATCCTGGTGGAAACCAATGGCGTGCATACTGCGCTGGTGCTGCCGCTGGTCACGCCCGAGAAGGACTGGCGCGCCGAATTTCCGGCCAGCGACATCGCGCGTCCCGGCCTGCCCTATACCCACGTCTCGATAAGCTGGGGTGAGCGCGAGGTGTTCCTCAACACGCCGACCTGGTGGGACCTGCGGGCCGGCACGGTGCTGCGGATCATCGCCGGGGGCGGCGCCGGCCTGCTGCACGTCGCCCACTATGCCCGCCCTGCCCCTTCCGCCACGGAGCGGCCCCTCCTATTGAGCCGCGCAGAATACCGCCGCCTCGTCGCCGCGATCGAGGCCACCCTGCCGCCGCGCCCGCGCATCCGCCATCCGGGCTATGGCCCGCAGGACGTGTTCTACGACGCGCCCGGCCATTATACCGCGACCAACACCTGCAATCAGTGGACCAGCGACCTGCTGGCCCGCGCGGGAGTGCGCACCGGCTGGTGGACGCCCTTTGCCGGCGGGGTGATGAAATGGGTGCCGAACCCGGAAACGCGACAGGAGCCGGGCGAACGGACACCTTGATGGTGGACGCTTTCCACCAGCGGTGACAGGATGGCTGGCCTGAATGGGGAGGAGGTAGGCCGATGGGGCGATGGCTTGCAGGGGCGGCGGCTGCGCTGGCGGTTATCGCCGGGGCGGGCGCGCTGGCGCAGACCGCCAATGACATCCATGCCGCCGAACGCGCCCGCTTCGGTTTCGGCGAGCTGCGCGGCGGCGCCAGCGGCAACGCGGACGATCCCAATGCCGCCAATACCGACGAGAGCAAGGTCGGCGCCATCAGCCTGCCGCCGCTGTTCGACGGTCCCGCCCCGCCGACGCCGGAGCAATGGGCCGTACGCCGCGCGGCGCTGGAGCGGCTGGTGGAAGACAACTGGGCGGGCCGCATTCCCGAAATGGTCTCCCGCTTCCGCATCGAATGGAGCAAGGAAGCGGCAGAGGATGCGCCCGCCGGGGCGAAGGCAGAGCATTGGACCGGCCGCATCGTCGCGCCCGATGGCCGCACCGGGCCGGCGATCGATGCCACGGTGACCTTCCCCGCCCGCGCCGAAAACGCCCCTGCCTTCATCGAATATACTTATGTCTGGCCCGGCGGCCGCGCGCCGAACTTCGGCGGCGGCGACGGGCCGCGCCCGCCCGACAGCGTGCAGACGGCGCTGAGCCATGGCTTCGCGCATGTGGCCTATCGCCCCCAGCTGCTCCAGGCCGATAACGGCGCGGAGATGCAGCAGGGCGTGATCGGCCTGGCCCGCTGGCCGCGCGAGAAGACGGACTGGGGCGCGCTGCGCGCCTGGGGCTGGGGCGCCAGCCAGCTGCGCCAGGAACTGGCGCGCGATCCGCGCGTCAACGGCGAGCGCATCTCGCTGGCCGGCCACTCGCGCTTCGGCAAGGGGGTACTGGTCGCCGCCGCGTTCGATCCCGCTTTCGCCGATGCCGACGTTTCCAGCTCCGGCGCGGGAGGGGCCAAGCTGATGCGGCGCGATTTCGGCGAGCGGTGGGAGAACCTAACCGCCCCGGGCGAGTTCCACTGGTTCACGCCCAATGCGATGGCTTATTCGACGCCCGGCAAGACAGTGGCCGACTTGCCGGTCGATGCCCACACGCTGATCGCGCTGCGCGCGCCGCGCCCGCTGTTCGTCACCAGCGGCATGGCCAGCAAGGGCGATTCCTGGGTGGACCCGCGCGGCATGTGGCTGGCGGTGCGCGCGGCGCAGGCGGCCTGGGGCCTGTTCGACGACCCCACAGCCAGCGGCCCGATGCCCGAGCCCGGCACCTCCGCCGACGCGCCCTACCCGCTCGGCTGGTATCAGCACACCGAAGGCCACGTGCCGTGGCCGGGCTACGATCTGTTCTTCGAGCACGAAGCCCGCTTCGCCGGCCCGCGCGCGAAGCCGGCGCGCTGAGCCGATCCCGCGAGGCGCCCCGCCTTATTGCGAGTGAAGCCCGCCAGGCCGCGCGATGCTGCCGAGCGCCCGCCCGGCCTCGGGCGCTTCGCGCTTCGACAGATCGCCGAGCGAGACGATGCCCACCAGTCGCTTGTCGTGATCCATCACCGGCATCCGCCGCACCTGGATCTCGGCCATGTTGTCCAGCACGTCGTCGGCATCCTCGTCGTCGTAGCAATAGAGGACTTCCTGGCTCATGACGTCGCCCACGCGGGCATCGGGGCCGCATCCCTCGGCCACGCCCCGCACGGCGATGTCGCGATCGGTGATCATGCCCACCAGCCGGTCACCTTCCGCCACCGGCAGCACGCCGGCATCGATCTGGGCCATGAGCTGGCCCGCCTGCTCGATGGTGTCGTTCGGCGAAACGATGCGCACGTCGCGCGTCATGCATTGGTTGATTCTCATGGTGGTGCTCCTTTGTCGGATTGGGGCCGGGAGGCGCCGGCCTGAACGCCGGGCGCGCCTCCATGCCTTCAACCGACAAGACCGCGCGCGGTTTCATGCCTTCCGCCGCAGTGCAGGCACGGATGGGCCGATCGGCCAAAGAAGTTAGTCGCGCATAGAACGGTTGACGCGCAACGGCGCGCCCGTGGCCGAGGATCGCGCGTTGGCTCCCTTACCGTCGCTTGTATCCGCCCTCAGCGGACGCGGCGAACGCGCACGGGTTGCTGGGCGTCAAACCGCATCCGATAGCTGCCGAGGGAACCGCGCTCGATTTCCACGGTCGAGCCTCGGCGCGGGGCGAGGTAACTGAGCCCCTTGTCTTCGGCAAACTCCCACTGGGTGCCGTCCTCCAGCGTCAGCATATAGGCCCCCGGCCCTCTCTCCGCGACGGCAGTGACGGTGTGGGACGTGCGCGCACGTTCATCGGAGCGAGCGGCGGGGCGCTGAGGCGAACGGGCGCTTTCGGCGGCGACAGCTTCGCGCGTTGCCGCAGGCGGGACGGATGCGGTCGCGGCAGGCGCGGTCGGGGCGGATGCGGTCGCGACGGGCGCGGCCGGAGCGGGTGCGGGGCGAGGTTGCGGAGCCGCGTTCTGGCGGGGGGCCGTGGCCGCCGTGGTTCTGACAGCGGGGCGGATATTGGTGTCGTAGCAGGCGACACGCGCCATCACCTCTTCGATCTTCGAGCACTCGACCAGGGTATCAAGCACGACTCTCGGATCCATTTGTGCCGCCGCCGGCGCTGGAGCCGAGGCGAGCACGGCGGCGCCTGCCGCAATGACCATCGCCTTGCGCACGGTGATCGACATGAATGGTCCTTCTCGCCCGTCGGAAAGAATAGGAGATGGCATTATGGCGAAGCCCGGCAATAAGCCATGGAAATTGAAACGATCGCGGGGAAACCCCCGGCGCATGGTCTGCGCCGGGGGTTGCTGTCCGATCAGCGTGCGGAGCTGACCTGGATGTGCTTGCTGACCTGCAGGCCGGTTGGCGCAGCTGGTCCGCGGGCCGGGCCGGCCGCGGCGCCGGTGTTCGAGGCCACGAGCTTGACCCACAGGCCCTTGTCATCCTTGAAGTAGGACGTGTCGGACGCCTCGCGCAGC
>Ga0182738_1000171_pt1 | contig 102931 bp, 97 predicted proteins | sample eDN5th30CBELigMG_FD_128876 | JGI IMG/M metagenome (GOLD analysis project Ga0182738, IMG submission 128876) | Enriched Miracle-Growth compost microbial communities from Emeryville, California, USA - eDNA 5th pass 30_C BE-Lig MG (version 2)... ... | reverse complement strand
TGCCGCCGGAGGCCTACCGTCTCGATTTCGACGCGGCCGGGGTCCGGGTCGCGGCCGCCGGCGCGGCCGGCTTCACCTATGGCTGGATCACGCTGGCCCAGGTCCTTCACGGCGCGCGCACGCAGCCGGCGACGTTCGTGGTCCCCGCCGCCGGGACCATCGAGGACGGGCCGCGCTTCGCCTTCCGCGGGGCCCACCTCGACGTCGCCCGCCAGTTCTACCCGATGGAGGAGGTGGAAGCCTTCGTCGATACCCTCGCCTGGAACAGGCTGAACGTCCTCCACCTCCATCTCAGCGACGATGAGGGCTGGCGCCTCGCCGTGCCCGGCTACCCGGCGCTGGCCGAGGTCGCGGCCTGGCGGGGGCGCGGGCTCGCCGTGCCGCCGCTCCTCGGCAGCGGCATCGCGCGCTACGGGGGCACGTACACGGCGTCCGAGATCGGCGGTCTCGTCGCCCATGCGGCCCGGCTCGGCATCAACGTCGTCCCCGAGATCGACGTGCCGGGGCATTGCCATTGCGTGCTGGCCGCCCTGCCGGTCCTCCGCGATCCGGGCGAGACCGGCGCCTACCGGAGCATCCAGGGCTTCCCCAACAACGCGCTCAACCCGGCGATGGCGGAGACCTACCGGTTTCTCGAGGCGGTGCTGGGCGAGGTGGCGCGCCTTTTCCCCGCGCCGTGGGTCCATGTCGGCGGCGACGAGGTGGCGGACGATGCCTGGCTCGGCTCGCCGCACGCGCGGGCCCTGATGGCCGCGGAGGGCTGGACCGGCAGCGGCGAATTGCAGTCGCATTTCCTCCGCCGCGTCCAGGCGATCCTCGCCGCGCTCGGCCGGAAGACGGCCGCATGGGAGGAGGCCGCGCTCGGCGGCGGGATCGCGCCCGAAGGGGCGTACCTCGTCGCGTGGCGCCACGCCGACAGCGCCCGCGCGCTCGCCGGCGCGGGCTACGACGTGGTGCTCGCACCCGCCCAGCATGCCTATCTCGACATGGCGCAGCGCGACGATTTCGCCGAACCCGGGGCGAGCTGGGCCGGCACGGTGCCGCTTTCCGCGGCCTACGGCCTCGATCCCGGCGCGGACTGGCCGGACGCGCTCCGGCCGCGGCTGGTCGGGGTCCAGTCGTGCCTGTGGAGCGAGAACCTCGACCGGAAGCGGCTGTTCGACCACCTGGTCTATCCGCGCCTCTCGGCGCTCGCGGAGACCGCATGGACCCCGCCGGGGCGGAAGTCCTGGCCGCGTTTCCTCGCCACCCATTCCCTGATGCCGGCCTCGGGGATCGGCGGCGCGGGCGGCTGAGCGGCAGGATGGCGGAGGGGGGAGAAGGGCCACCTGACGGGGAAGACGACGCCGGGGGTCAACGGCCCGTCCTCCCCGCCAGGTTGGTCGCTGGCTACGCAGTACCAGATGCCAGCATGCGCTCTCTCTCGCAAACCGCCTGCCAGTCCCGCCGATGGCGCGGTACCACTTCATGTGGTGGAGGCGGATGCCGGTCTCGCAATATATTGAGCGCGTTCACGGTTCGGTAAGGTCGCGCGCGTCGCAATTTGCGAGAAGGCTCGCAGAATGCGAGATCAGGCGCCCCGCGCGTCGGTGGCGAGCCAGAGGTCGAGGAAGCGCTCGAGGAAGGCCGTGGTCTTCCAGTCGTGGAGCGCGCGGCCGGCGAAGTGTTCCTCGGCCATCTGCGTTCCCGGCTGGATGGCGCGCTCGGCGATGCTGCGGGTCCAGCGGCCGACCATCGCGGTGGTCAATTCGATGTGGAACTGGAGGGCGAAGGCGCTCGTGCCGTAGGCGAAGGCCTGATTGCGGAAAACGTCGCCCTCGGCGAGCAGCGTCGCCCCGGCCGGAAGGTCGAACCCTTCGCGATGGAAGTGGTGCACCCGGTCGGGCCAGGGGAGCAATGCCTGCCCCGCCGGGGTGGGACGGAGCGGGTAGAACCCGACCTCGACCCGCCCGTCCGGATCGGGCTTGACCGCAGCGCCGAGGTGGCGCGCCAGCATCTGGGCGCCGAGGCAGAGGCCGAGGAACGGCGCCTCTTCGGCGAGCGGCACCCGCACCCATTCGGTCTCGACCCGGATGTAGTCGTCGGGGTCGTTGGCGCTCATCGGGCCGCCGAAGATCACCGCCGCCGCATGCTCGGCGAGCGTCTCGGGCAGGGGGTCGCCGAAGCGCGGCCGCCGGATGTCGAGGCGGTATCCGCGCGCCAGCAGCCGCAGGCCGACCCGACCGGGCGTCGAATGTTCCTGGTGGAGGATGACGAGGACGGGCTTGAGGTCAGGCGCCGCCATGGCCGCGGGCCGCCTGCTTCAGCCGGATCCGGACCTGGGAGGGGACGCCGAGCAGCTCCGCGGTCCGCCAGATCAGGTTGTCCTCGAACTCGTGGACCCTGCCGTCGGCGTAGACGAGGTCCCACATCATCCCGACGATCCGCGCGCGTTCATCGGCATCGAGCCGGCTCTTCAGCACGCTCGTGAAGCCGTAGAGGTCGACCGCCTGCCGGTCGGCATCCTCGGCGGCGGCCATCAGGTCGTCGAGGCCGGCATCGTCGAGGGAGAAGCGCTCGCGGAGGAGGGCGCGGAGCCGGTCCCGCTCCTCCTCGGTGATCGTGCCGTCGATGGCCGTGACGTGGAAGAGGAGTGCGGCCGCGGCGAGCCGGCCTTCGTCGGCGCTCATCGGTCTCGGGGCGGATTCTCCGCCGAGATCGGCCAGGAATCGCTTGAGCGCCGAGATCATGCGTCACCTTGCGTGGGGTGAGGACGGGGCGTCAAGTCGGAGCCCCGCGAGAGCGCCGGGGTATCGGAGCGTACCCCAAAAAGCAGAACGCCGACCCGAGGGCCGGCGCCGTATCCAACAATGATGAGAAAGCAGCCGTCTTGAAGGAACCATCGCCCGGAGCGAAAAAACCGGACAAAAAATCAGTCATTAGGATCGCAAGTACAACTTCAGCATGACATTGACGGTCACCGGTCTTCGGACTTCCTCCGACCGATGTGCAGTCACCGGCAAAGCGACTGCAAATCACCATCGACGGGCTGATATTTGCCCAAAGCGGCGCTGATTCGCAAGCAACTTATGCGTGTGTGGATAACGCGGGTAAACGGCGTCTTAAGCGCGGCGCGGAGTCAGAACGATTCCGCCACGCAGAACACCCCGCCCTGGTTGAGGTCGATGCGCGGGTCGCCGGTCGGTCCGGGATCCGCGGCGAGGCACTTGCCGGCATAGTCCTCGGATCGGTCCTGCGGGCGATAGCCGAGCGCATGGGCCCGGGAATTGTCCCACCAGGCGCGGGCGTTGTCGGAGGCGCCGTAGACGATCTCGTGCCGGATGTCGGGATGCTCGAGGCCGATGCGGACCAGTTGCGCGAAATCGCGGGGGCTCTGCCAGATCGCGAGCGCGCGCACGTTGCGCGGCTCGGGCGTGATGTTGCCGATGCGGATGCTCATCACCTCGGCGCCGTAGCGGTAGGCGTAGTAGGCGCCGAGCGCCTCGCCGAAGGCCTTCGAGAGGCCGTAGCGCGAATCGGGGCGGACCGGCACGTCGATGCCGATGGTCTCGTCGCGCGGGTAGTAGCCGACGACGTGATTGGTCGAGGCGAAGACGATGCGGGCGACCCCTTCGAGCCGCGCCGCCTCGAAGAGATTGCGGCAGCCCACGATGTTGGCGTCGTGGATCACCTCCCAGGTGGATTCGACCGAGAAGCCGCCGAGGTGGAGGATGCCGTCGACGCCGCGGATCGCCGTGCGGAGGGCGTCGATGTCGCCGAGGTCGGCGGCGATGCTGGTCTCCTCCGCCGTCACGTCGGGCACCGGCTCGCGATCCGAGAGGCGCAGCCGGTAATGCTCGCGGAGCCACGGCCGCGCCTGCCGCGCCACGCTGCCGGCGGCGCCGGTGACGAGAAGGGTCTTCATCGGGGTCCTCCCTGGTCCTGGCCGCAATGGTAGCAGGCGGCGGGGCACCGCGCCGCCCCGCGCGGCCGGGCGACGGCGCCGAGGCGCGTCAGGGAGGAAAAGATCGGGGGAAGCGGGCCGCGCACACGCAAAAGCGCCCAACCCCGGGGGAGGCTGGGCGCTCTCGCGCGTACAAGCGCAACGCCGAACAACACCGGCGTCCGCGAACCGCCCTCGGCGAGACGGGGGGCGCTACCGAAGCGGGACAGTCCGCGCTGACGAGGACATGGTGCCGGGCCGCCGGGCTTTCAAGCGCCGGGCCGTCCCGGCGGCGCCTCCCGCACGGATTCGTGATCCGGCGTGGGCGGGCGGTCGCTACTGCGAGAGGTAGTAGTTGATCTTGAAGAGGCCCGGATCGGACTTCTTGCCGGTGGTGACGTTGTAGATGGCCACCGAGGTGTTCAGCCCCTGCGCGTCGGTGACGATCCACTGCTTGAGCTCGTAGCTCTGGCGGTCGAAGACCAGGGTGAGCTTGCCGCTGACCAGCTTCGACTTCTCGACGATGACGATGGCGATGAGGTCGGATTCCTCGCGCACCTCGTCGACCAGCCCCGGCTGCATCAGGTCGATGTTGTCGGCGAGCAGGTAGCGCAGCGGCGTCTTGCCGAGCGGATAGAAGTCCTGCGTCATCGTCCGCGTGTTGAGGATCGAGACGTTCTTGCCGTCCGAGATCACGTCGAGCTTGACCGGCGGCTTGTACTGGAAGCGGATCTTGCCCGGCCGGGAGATGAAGAACGCGCCTTCCGACTGCTCGCCGTGGGGGCCGAACTGGATGAAGTCGCCCTCCATCGTCTTGAAGCGGTTGAAGTAGGCCGTGATGTTCCAGAGCGCTTCCTGCTGGCTCGCCGAGAAGGGCGAGTTGGCCGAGATCGGCGCCTTCTTGCGGCCGAGGTTGAGCTTGAGGCCGCCTCCTCCCCCTTGCGCATCGGCCACCGGCTCCGTGGCGCGCGGCGCGTTGCCCGGCCGCGGGTTGGGGAGGGGCACCGGTCCCTGCGGCGCGCCCGCCTCGGCGACCATCGCCCCGGCCATCGATAGCACCACGACCGCGACGCCGAGCCGGAGACCGGACAGGGTTCTGAGGATGCGGTCGGCGCTGCGAATCAAGAGTGGCTCCCTTGACGGAGTGATGCCCCCGAAATGACCCTCGGCGGTATCGGCATTCTATATGGCCAATTCGCGGCGCGCGACCAGCGTCTATCGACCCCCGGGGACATCCCCGGCGCCGGTCAATCCACCCCGTCGCCCACCAGGATCGTGCGCTTGCCGGCGTGGTTGGCGGGGCCGACCACGCCCTCCTGCTCCATCCGCTCGATGATCGAGGCGGCGCGGTTGTAGCCGATCGACAGGCGCCGCTGGATGTAGCTGGTCGAGACCTTGCGGTCGCGGAGCACGATGGCGACCGCCTTGTCGTAGAGCTCTGTCCCCTCGCCGTCGCCGCCGCCCTCGTCGTAGTTCCCGGCATCCACCTCGTCTTCGTCGGCGGTGATCGCGTCGAGGTATTCGGGCGTCCCCTGCTCCTTGAGGTAGCGCACGATGTCCTCGACCTCGTCGTCCGAGACGAACGGCCCGTGGACGCGCTGGATGCGGCCGCCGCCGGCCATGAACAGCATGTCGCCCTGGCCGAGGAGCTGCTCGGCGCCCTGCTCGCCGAGGATGGTGCGGCTGTCGATCTTCGACGTCACCTGGAAGGAGATGCGGGTCGGGAAGTTGGCCTTGATCGTGCCGGTGATGACGTCGACCGAGGGGCGCTGCGTCGCCATCACGACGTGGATGCCGGCGGCGCGGGCCATCTGGGCGAGGCGCTGCACCGCGCCCTCGATGTCCTTGCCGGCGACCATCATGAGATCGGCCATCTCGTCGATGATGACGACGATGTAGGGCATCGGGGCGAAGCTGAGTTCCTCGCGCTCGTAGATCGCCTCGCCCGTCTCGGGGTCGAAGCCGGTCTGCACGGTCCGGCTCAGCACCTCGCCCTTGGCCTCGGCCTGGGCGACGCGCTGGTTGTAGCCGTCGATGTTCCGGACGCCGAGCTTCGACATCTTGCGGTAGCGGTCCTCCATCTCGCGGACCGTCCACTTGAGCGCCACCACCGCCTGCTTGGGATCGGTGACGACCGGCGTCAGGAGGTGCGGGATGCCGTCGTAGATCGACAGCTCCAACATCTTGGGGTCGATCATGATCATCCGGCATTCGTGCGGCGTCAGCCGGTAGAGGAGCGAGAGGATCATGGTGTTGATCGACACCGACTTGCCCGAGCCGGTGGTGCCGGCGACGAGCAGGTGCGGCATGCGGGCGAGATCGGCGATCACCGGCTCGCCGCCGATGGTCTTGCCGAGCGCGATGCCGAGCTTGGCCTTCGAGGAGGCGAAGTCCCCGGCGGCGAGCAGCTCGCGGAGGTAGACGGTCTCGCGCCTGGCGTTGGGCAGCTCGATGCCGATGGCGTTCTTGCCGGGGATGACCGCGACGCGGCAGGCGATGGCGCTCATCGAGCGGGCGATGTCGTCGGCGAGGCCGATGACGCGGGCCGACTTGATGCCGGGGGCGGGCTCGAGCTCGTAGAGGGTCACCACCGGGCCGGGGCGGACGTTGATGATCTCGCCGCGGACGCCGAAATCGTCGAGGACGCCCTCGAGGTTGCGGGCGTTCTGCTCGAGGGCGGCGGGGTTGACGAGGTTGCGGCGCTCGTTCGGCTTCGGCTCGGAGAGAAGCTCGAGCGGCGGCAGCTCGAACTGCACGTTGGTCCGGGCCGGCGCCCGCGTCGTCTTCCTGGCGGCCTGGGGGCGCGGAGCGGGAGCGGCGACCCGCTTCGAGCGCGCCGGCGGGGGCGGCGGAGGCGGCGGGGCGAGCTGCTCCTCGATCTGGTCCTCGTACCAGGCCTGGAGGTCGCCGTCGTCGCGCCCCCCCGGGTCCTCGTCGAACAAGGGCGGCTCGTCGTCGGTGTCGAGGCGCGGCTCGATCCGCCGCCGGTAGTCCGCCGGCGCCTCGTCGTAGTGCCAGTCCTCGTCCGGCGGCCCGCCGGCGATCCGCGACGCGCCGGCCGGGGCCCGGTGGCGGCTGCCGGCGCCGCCGAGCCGGCGGAGGAGCGCGATGCCGCTGAGCAGCGAATGGGTCATGGCGCCGAGCGCGAGGGCCGCACGGCCCGGTCGGTCGTCCTCCTCCTCCTCGTCGGGCGGCTCGGCGTAGGCGTCGACCTCGTCCTCGTCGTCGTCCATCGCCACCACGACGCGCCCGCCGCCGGAACGGCGCCCGCGCGCCGGGAGGACGTCCTCCCCGTCCTCGTCGGAGCCGATGTCGGGACCGGCCGCGGCGAGGCGGTGCCTCCGGCCGCCGAAGCCCGCGGCCCGGATCGCGAGAAACAGGCCGGCCAGCGCCGAGATGCCGCAGACCACGGCGGCCGCCACGCCCGTCGGCGGGCCGCCCAGGAAGAACGAGGGAATCCGGAGGAGGAGGTCTCCGGTCACGCCGCCGAATCCGGTGGGAAGCGGCCAGGTGCCGACCACTGGCAGGGTGGCGAGGGCGAGCGAGATGAACAGCGTCGCGGCGATCCAGGCGGCGAAGGTGCCGAGGCCGAAGCGCGAGACGCGGCCGAAGACCAGCCGCCACGCCCACACCACCGGTGGCAGGAGGAGGGCGATCGCGGCGAGGCCGAAGAACTGCATGATCATGTCGGCGACGAGGGACCCCGGCAGGCCGAGGGCGTTCCGCGGCTCGTGGTCGGTCGCGTGGCTGAGGCTCGGGTCGTCGACCGTCCAGGTGGCGAGGCCGGCCGCGATCGCGGCGCAGAGCGCGAGGAGGCCGAGCCCCGACACCGCGCCGAGATTCCGGCGCACCAGCCGCCGGACCGCGTTGTCACCGGCCGTCATCGCAAGCGGCGCCGCCCTGGTCGATCGCACTGGCGTTCCCCTCTCGCGCGATGTCACGTCGTCCCTTTCGGGGTGGTTTCATGGCATCTCCGGTGGGCCGGCCCGCGGCGGTCGCGGCCTCGGCCTTCCACGCGCGGCCGGAGAGCCCGGCTGGAGACAGGCCCCGACGGTAGCGCCCCGTTGGTAAAGCCCCGATTAACCATCGGCGGCCGGGCGGTCCGGGAAGGACCGGCGGCCATGAAAAAAGGAGCCCGGCGATCGGCCGGGCTCCTTCGCAAAGGACTGCCGCGGACGACGCCGCGGCAGGGAATGCCTACTGGTGGTACGCCGCCTCGCCATGGGCCGGCAGGTCGAGGCCCTCGCGCTCGACCTCGGGCGTCACGCGGAGGCCGATGATGAGGTCGACGATCTTGTAGAGGATGAGGCTGCCGATGCCGCACCAGACGACGGTGACGAGGATCGCGAGGATCTGCGTCCACACCTGCGCGCCCATGGTCATGCCCTCGGCATAGCCGATGCCGCCGAGCGATTCGGACACCAGGATGCCGGTGCCGATCGCCCCGACGATGCCGCCGATGCCGTGGATGCCGAACACGTCGAGGCTGTCGTCGTAGCCGACGGCCGGCTTCACCACCGCCACGAAGAAGTAGCAGAGGATCGAGGCGACGATGCCGAGGATGATCGCGCCCATCGGGCCGACGAAGCCGGCGGCCGGGGTGACGGCGACGAGGCCGGCGACGAGGCCGGAGATCGCGCCGAGCATCGAGGCCTTGCCGCGGGTGAAGCTCTCGATGATCGACCAGGCGACGATCGCCGCGGCGGTCGCCGCGAACGTGTTGATCACCGCCAGCGTCGTGCCGCCATTGGCCTCGAGGTTCGAGCCGGCATTGAAGCCGAACCAGCCGACCCACAGCATGGCGCCGCCGACCATGGCGAGCACCATCGAGTTGGGCGCCATCATGTCCTTGCCGAGGCCGATGCGCTTGCCGATCATCATGCAGCCGACGAGGCCCGCGATGCCGGCATTGATGTGGACGACGGTGCCGCCGGCGAAGTCGAGCGCGCCCCAGCCGAAGATCAGGCCGTTGGCGTCCCACACCATGTGGGCGATCGGGAAATAGACGAAGGTGACCCACAGGATCGAGAAGAGGATGACCGCGCCGAACTTCGCGCGCTCGGCGAAGGCGCCGACGATCAGCGCGGGCGTGATCATGGCGAACGTCATCTGGAAGCAGATGAAGATGAACTCCGGGATCACTTCATCCGTGAAGGTCGCGGCCGTCGAGTCGGCGTTCACGCCGGCGAGGAAGAGCTTGGCGGTGCCGCCCCAGAACGGGCTCTCCGATCCGCCGAAGGCGAACGAATAGCCGTAGACCATCCAGAGGATCGAGACCACGGAGGCGATCATCAGGACCTGCATCAGCACCGAGAGCATGTTCTTGGCGCGGACGAGGCCGCCGTAGAAGAGCGCGAGCCCCGGAACCGTCATGAACAGGACGAGGATCGTCGCCACCATCATCCAGGTCGTGTTGCCGGGATTGGGCATCGCGGCCACCACCTGCTCCGCCGCCTCGGGTATCTCGGTGGGCGCCGGGTCCTGGCCGAAGGCCGGCAATGCTGCGAGCGCCATCAGCGGCATCGCGATAGGGAGGACTTTGGTCAATCTCATCAGCTTTCCCCTTGGTGTCGGTACGCGGGCCCATGGCTTCGTCCGCACGGCAACCGGCGGCCGCGGCTGCCGCTGTCCCGAGGGGGTAGCAATCGGCGTGCCATCGGCCGCGTGCCGCGGGGTCGGCGAGGGTCGGCGAGGGTCGGCGAGGGTTGGCGGGGCGGCGCGGAAGCCCGGGCGCCGGAACGCGGCCGCCGCGTCCCCGGGGTCCGCGTCCTGCCTTGGCAGCAGGCGACGGGCGGTGGTGATGAAATATTAGGCAATTGCCTGTCGTGGGCTCTGGCGTCGTCCGCCGTGCGCGGCGCCCGAGACGGACGGCGCCCCGCCGGACCATCGCGATCCGGCGGGGCGCCGAGGCGGGAATGCATCAATTGCAGCCAGACGCCCGCCGAACGGGCGAAGCGCGTGCTGCCGGCCGGTCAGAGGGCCTCGACGTCGGTCTCCCCGGTGCGGATCCGGATGGCGTGCTCGATGGCGAAGACGAAGATCTTCCCGTCGCCGATCTGGCCGGTCTTGGCCGCGCCGGCGATGGCCTCGACCACCTGCTCGACCTGGGCGGATGCGACGGCGATCTCGATCTTGAGCTTGGGGAGGAAGCTGACGGCGTATTCCGTGCCGCGGTAGATCTCGGTGTGGCCCTTCTGCCGGCCGTAGCCCTTGACCTCGGTCACCGTCAGTCCCTGGACGCCGACGGCGGTGAGGGCATCGCGCACCTCATCCAGTTTGAACGGCTTGATGATGGCCATCACGATCTTCATGGCATGGTCCCTGTTTCGTCCGCCGGCAGCCTCGTGCCGCGGAGCCCGGTGAATCCTGCCGGAGCCGCGGCTCTGCCGCCGGCATCGACCGGGCTGCACCAATCAAGGTCTGTGCCAAGTGCCGCGCGGCGTTCCTAGAATCGCGGTACGACGCCTTTCGCATCCGAGGGCGGCCGCGGCCGGATGAGGCCCTCCTGCGCCACCGAGGCGATCAGCCGCCCGTCGCGGCTGAACAGGCTGCCGCGATTGAAGCCCCGCGCGCCCGAGGCGGAGGGACTGTCCTCGACGTAGAGCAGCCACGCGTCGGCCCGGAACGGGCGGTGGAACCAGAGGGCGTGGTCGAGGCTCGCCACCTGGAGGTCGCGGTCGAACACCGAGCGCCCGTGGTAGAAGAGCGAGGTGTCGAGCAGCGTCATGTCGGACGCGTAGGCAAGGACGCAGCGGTGGATCGCCGGATCGTCGGGCAGGGGGCCGGTCGCCCGGATCCATACCGTCTGGCGCGGGTCGAGCGAATCCCGGCTCATGTAGTGGCGGAGGTCGACCGGACGGATCTCGATCGGCCGGTCCTGCTCCCAGTAGCGCCGGACCGGCTCCGGAGCGGCGTCGAGGAACGCCTCGCGGAGCTTGGCTTCCGAGGGAAGGTCCTCGGGCGCCGGCACCTCCGGCATCGGCACCTGGTGGGCGAGGCCCTCCTCCTCGACCTGGAAGGAGCAGGACATCGAGAAGATCGCCTTGCCGTGCTGGACGGCGACGACGCGGCGGGTGGTGAAGCTCTTGCCGTCGCGGATCCGGTCGACCTGGTAGACGATCGGAATGGTCGGGTCGCCCGGCAGCATGAAGTAGCCGTGGAGCGAGTGCACCGCGCGGTCCTCGACCGTCCGGGCGGCGGCGACCAGCGACTGGCCGATGACGAGGCCGCCGAACACCCGCTGCCAGCCGACGTCGGGGCTCCGTCCCCGATAGAGGTTCTCCTCGAGCTTCTCGAGGTCGAGGACGTCGAGGAGAGTGCCGATCGCGTCGGTCATCGGCCTGCTCTCTCCGCCGCCATCGGGTTGCGGCACGGCGCGGCGTCTTGCGGGGTGACCGCGCGGCGGGCTCTGCTAGTGTCGGGGCTGGGCGCCATGGCGGGTTCCGGTCGTTCGGGCGGGGCAATGGCGTTGATAGCAGATCGCGCGCGGCGACGAGAGGCACCAGAGATGGCGGAACGGAGCGGGACGGAGACGCGGGTGGACGTGCTGGTCGCGGGCGGCGGCCATGTCGGGCTGTCGCTGGCGCTCGCGCTTCGGCTGGCGGCGCCGGGCCTGTCGGTGATGGTGGTCGACGCGACGCCGCCCGAGGCGGTCGGGCGCGACAACCGCGCCTCGGCGATCGCCGCGGCCGGGCGGCGGATGCTCGACCGGCTCGGCGTCTGGCCCGCGATCGAGGCCAACGCGCAGGGCATCACCGAGATGGTGATCACCGACAGCCGGACCGGCGACGCGGTCCGCCCGGTCTTCCTCACCTTCGACGGCCGCGCCTCCGACGGCGAACCCTTCGCCCACATGGTGTCGAACGGCGACATGGTCGGCGCGCTCCGCGACCGCGCGGTCGGCGCCGGCGCGACGGTCGTGGCACCCGACTCGGTCGACGACTTCACGGTCCGCCGCGGCGACGTGCTGGCCCGGCTCGGCTCGGGCGGCGGCGTCCACGCGCGGCTCCTCGTCGCCGCCGACGGCGGGCGCTCGCGGCTCCGGGCGCTCGCCGGCATCGGCACGGTATCGTGGCCCTACCGGCAGTCGGGGATCGTGGTCACGGTCGAGCACGAGCGGCCCCACCACGGCCGCGCGGTCGAGCACTTCCTGCCGGGGGGCCCCTTCGCCATCCTGCCGCTCAAGGGCAACCGCTCCTCGCTGGTCTGGAGCGAGCGCGACGACATCGCGAAGCGGATTGTCGGGGGCGACGAGGACATCTTCCGTTTCGAGCTCGAGCGCCGTTTCGGCAACCAGCTCGGCGCGATCACCCCGCTCGGCCGGCCGCGGGCCTTCCCGCTCGGGCTGACCCTTGCCCGCGCCTTCGTCGCCGAGCGCTTCGCGCTTGCCGGCGATGCCGCCCACGGCATCCACCCGATCGCCGGGCAGGGCCTCAACCTCGGCTTCCGCGACGTGGCGGCGCTCGCCGAGACCATCGTCGAGGCGCATCGCCTGGGGCTCGACATCGGCTCGCTCGCCGTGCTCGAGCGCTACCAGGGCTGGCGCCGGTTCGATTCGTTCGAGATGGGGGCGACGACCGACGTGCTCAACCGGCTGTTCTCCAACGACAATCCGGTGCTCCGCCTCGCCCGCGACGTCGGCCTCGGCGTCGTCGACCGCCTCCCCGCGCTGAAACGCATGTTCATCGGCCAGGCGGCGGGCGAGGGCGGGGACCTGCCCCGCCTCCTCCGCGGCGAGGCGATCTGACGACGTGTCGAATCCCCCGGCCGGCGTTCGTCGTTGTGGATGATCCGATCGGAAAAGGGACCTTATGATGCGCGAGATCGTCTGCCAGATGATGACCAGCCTGAACGGACGGGTCGACGACCCCTATGCGTTCGTGACCGGCGTTTCGGAAGACCAGTACGAGGACATCGACGCGGCCTATGCCGCCTACGACACGGTGGTGGTGGGGCGGACGACCTACGAGGAGATGGCCGCCTACTGGCCGGGGGCGCTGGCGGAGCCGGCCGCGCCCGGACCCCATGCGCGCATGGCCGAACGGATGAACCGCTACCGGAAGGTGGTGCTCACCCGCGATCCCGGCTTTCGCCCGGCCTGGGCCAACGCCGAGGCCGCGCTGGTCGGCGGCGACGCCGATCTCGTCGCGCTCGCCGCGGCGCTGAAGGCGGCGGGATCATTCTCTCCGGCGGCGCCATGACCGCGCGGAGCTTCGCCCGGCTGGGCCTGATCGATGCCTTCCGGCTCTACCTCTACCCGGTGATGACGCCCGGGAAGGTCCTCTTCCGCGAGATCGGCGGGCGCACACTCTTCGAGAACGCGCAGTCGCGCCGCTTCTCCAACGGCGTCACGCTCCTCGCGCTGTCGGCGCCGGTCGCCGGCGAGGCGGACGCGCCGGATTCCTTCGACCGGCTGGTCGAGCGGCCGTGACCCGTCCGGGGCTTCCGGCGTCCGCCGTCACGCCTCGAGCGCGCGCGCCTCGTCGGGCAGCATGATCGGGATGCCGTCGCGGATCGGATAGGCGAGCCGCGCCGCGCGGCTGATCAGTTCCTGCCGGGCCGGATCGTATTCGAGCGTCGTCTTGGTGAGCGGGCAGACCAGGATCTCGAGGAGCTTGGGGTCGATCCGGCCGGCGGGGCGTTCGGCTTCTGCCATGGCGGGCTACTGCAGCGAGCGGCTGGCGCCGCCGCCCTGGCGCACGAGCGACATCTCGGTGAGGGCGACCAGCGTCTCCGCCCGCGACCTGAGGTCGGGCGCCTCGAGCAGCGCCTGCTTCTCGGCGGTCCCGAACGGGGCCATCATCGCGAGGGTGTTGATGAGCGTCTCGTTGGATGCCCGGCCGACGCTCTCCCAGTCGGCGTCGAGGTTGTGTGCGTCGAGATAGTCGCGGAACGTCTTCAGCACGAGGTCGCGGTCGACCTCGGCGCCGCCGGCGGTCGTCGCGAAGTCCGACGCGAAGGGTCCCGCGCTCACCCGGCACTGGCGGAAGAGGGTCCTGGTGACCAGCTCCTCGACCACCGCGAAGCGCGCGATGCCGGTCAGCGTCACCATGTAGCGGCCGTCCCCGGTCTCGGCGACCGAGGTGAGGCGGCCGGCGCAGCCGATCCGGCACAGCGTCGGGCCGAGGCGCGACGGCGCCTTGTCCTCGTCGGGCTGGATCATGCCGATCACCCGCTCGCCGGCGAGCGCGGCGTCGATCATGGCGACGTAGCGCGGCTCGAAGATGTTGAGCGGCAGCTCGGAGCGCGGCAGGAGAAGGGCCGCCGGCAACGGGAAGACGGGGATGACGGCCGGCAGGTCCCCGGGGCTGTCATAGGCGCAGTTGCCGACCTTCACGATGAACCTCAGGCGAACAGCAGCGACGATAGCTGGCGGCGTCCGGACAGCGTCGCCTCGTCCGTCGGACCCCAGGCCTCGAAGAACTGGAGAAGCTGCTTCCGGGCCTTCTCGTCCTCCCAACTACGGTTCCTGCGGACGATTTCAAGGAGGCGGTCGGTGGCCCCTTCGCGGTCGCCCTCGGCGTTGAGGAGAAGGGCGAGGTCGAAGCGGGCCTGCATGTCGGCGGGGTCGGCCGCCGCCCGCGCCTCGAGGGACGTCCGGTCGCCGAGGGCGGCGGACTGCGTCTTGAGGTCGATCTGGGCGCGCACCCCGGCGACCCGCGGGTCGCCGGCGGCCGAGACCGGCAGCATGTCGAGCGTCTGCCGCGCCTTCTCGACCTCGCCCGAGGCGAGGAGGGCGCGCGCCAGCCCGGCGACGGCCGGGACCGATTCGGGCTCGCTCTTCAACGCGGCGCCGAACAGTTCGCCCGCGGCGGGGACCTCGCCGGCCTCGAGGAGGGCCTCGGCCTCGGCCACCATGGCCTCGGCGTCCGAGGGCCCGGCGGGGCCCGCGATCCGCTCGATGAAGGCCTTGACCTGGCTCTCGGGCAGCGCGCCGACGAATCCGTCCACCGGCTGGCCGTCGGCGAAGGCGATGACGGCGGGGATCGACTGGATGCCGAGCTGCCCGGCCACCGCCGGGTGCTCGTCGATGTTCATCTTGGCCAGCCGGACCGTGCCCTTGGCCGCCCGTACCGCCTTCTCGATGACCGGGCCGAGGGTCTTGCACGGGCCGCACCAGGGCGCCCAGAAATCGACCAGGACCGGCCGGCGCCGCGATTCCTCGAGGACGTCCTTGGCGAAGGTCTGGGTGGTGGTGTCGATGACCAGGTCGTCGGCGGCGGGCTGGGCTGCGGAGGCGGCTGGGAAGACGGCGCTCATGTCGGGCTCGCAAGATTTCTGGATGCGCCGGCCGGCGCCGGCTGAAGGATTTCGCGGGTAAAATGGGCCCTTTGGCGCCCTTTTACAATTGGTTGCGGCCGGGGGCGCCGTCGACCGGGAGAATCCGCGGCTCGTGTCCGGTGGCCCGGAGGAAGGCGAGAAGGTCGGCCGTGGCGAGCGTCATCGTCATGGTGTTGACCAGCGGATGGCAGTTGATGCGGTCCTCGGCGGCGAGCGCGGCGTCGAGGATCACGGTGACGCTGGGCGGCTGGTCGTTGATGACGCCGAGCGGGGTCACCGAGCCGGGGGTGACGCCGAGCTTCTCCATCATCAGCTCGGCGCTGCCGAAGGACAGCCGCCCGGAGGCGCCGATCGTGTGATGGAGCTGCTTCAGCGCGATCTCGGCATCCTCGAGCGTGGTGACCAGGAAGAGCTGGCCCTTCTTGTCCTTGAGGAAGAGGTTCTTGGTATGCGCGCCCGGCACCTTGCCGCGGAGCGCGCGGCTCTCCTCCACGGTGAACAGCGCCGGATGGGAGGCCACCGTCGAGGAAATACCGAGAGTCTCGAGGCGGGCGAGGAGGTCGTTGGTGCTGGCGGGCAAGGCGCGGCTTCCGGCGGGGGATGGGGCTTCGGGACGATTAGTGTCCGACCTCCGTGGGCACAAGCGCCAGATCGCTGTTGCATGCGGCCGCCGGGAACGATATATGGCGCGGCGAGCGGCCCTCCGGGGCCGCCGGATGCGGGTGTAGCTCAGGGGTAGAGCACAACCTTGCCAAGGTTGGGGTCGTGGGTTCGAATCCCATCGCCCGCTCCATCGCTTCCCACAATCCGCGCAGAACTATGCAGGAACATGCGCTGAGGTGTGGCACAGAACCGGCACAGCCTGTTCGCGGGTCGTTCACCCCTCAACCGGCGCTGAACGACGCCTGGCGCTATCCTCGTCGCCGGCTCCAGGTGATACAGGGCAGGGAAGGAGGTTGCCGCAATGACCGTCGACGAGCTGATCGCGCTGCGGAAGCGCCTCGGCCTCACCCAGGCGCAGATGGCCGATCGTATCGGCCTCGGCCTCCGGGCCTACACCGAGATCGAGAACGGCCGGAGCGCGCTGCGCGGGATCCACGTGGCGGCTGCGGAGCGGGTGTCACTCGCGATCGCCGCCGAGCGCGGCGATCCGATGCTGGCGGCGCCGGCCGCGCGGCGCGACGCACTCGCCGTCGGCGAGGCGCTTCGGAACGGATAGGACCCCCTGAAAACGCAAAAAGCCCGCCCCGGAGACCGGGACGGGCTGAACCGGCGGCGTGCGGAAGCCTATGCGGCTGCTGGTGGCAGCCGGTGGCTCTTCTTGAACAGATCGAGTTGGGCCCTTGCGTGCTTCTCGGCATCGGCCCGCGTCGGGCCTCGCCCGTACCCGGGGAAGACCGGGAACTCGTACTGAGCTACAAGGTCCTTGAGCTTCCTGAGCAGGCGCTCCATCGAGAGCTGCTTGCCCTGGATGGCCATCCCCTCGGCGTACAGCAGCCATGCCTCGCCGATGAGTTCCATCTTCCGAAGTTCGTCGGGCTGGCAGTAGTTCTTCGCGACCGTGACGTCCGCCGCGGTGGGCGCCCGATTCCCAAGGGCGACAAGACCCATGTTCGGCTTGTTGGCGTCGGCCCGAGTCAGGATGATCTGCACTGCGGTCGGCTCGGCAGCCGCAAAGTGGAACGTGTCCTGGCTCGTAGCGAAGAAGGTACGGGCTGCCGGATCATCCTTGTCGTAGTAGATTGCGGGCCGCGGAATTGAACCGCGCTTGTCCGGTTATGAGCCGGACCAGACCTCCAGGCCTTGCCACCCGCGCGAATGTCCCACTGTAACTTTTATTTCACAGCCGGCTTGACGTAGATCGATACGTAACCTATAAGTTACGAATGATCGATGTTCGCCAGACCCCGCCTTCGAAAAATGGATGGATGGCCTCCGGGATGAGCGCGCTCAGACCAAGATCGCCCAGCGGATCGTGCGCTTGCAGACTGGTCTATTCGGCGACGCCAAGTTCTTCGACGGCATCGGCGAGCTTCGTGTCGACTACGGCCCCGGATACCGGGTCTACTTTGTCCGTCGCGCCGAGACCGTCGTCATCCTGCTCTGCGGTGGCGACAAGTCCTCGCAGAAGCGGGACATCAGGAAGGCCATCGCCATGGCCGAAGAGGTGTAAGCCATGACCATCAAGACCAAGCCGTTCGACGCGGCGAAGTACCTGACCACACCCGAGGCGCAGGCCGAGCTACTGGCAGATGCATTTGCCTCCGGCAACGGCGCCTATATCGCCGACGCCCTGGGCATCGTCGCCCGCGCCCGCGGCATGACGCAGGTGGCGAAGGATGCCGGCATCACCCGTGAAGCGCTGTACCGTGCTCTCAGCACCGATGGTGATCCTCGCCTCTCGACGCTCCTCGGCGTGGCTAAGGCACTCGGCGTCAGGCTCACCGTAGCTCCGGCCGAAATGGAGAAGGCCTGAAACGAGAAGCGCCCGGACGGTCTCTCGACCCCGGGCGCAAAATCGGGAGGGATGAGGTAGCCGACTATGAGGTTTCTGACATCGCGGCTGTCAAGCGCTTCTTCGCCTCAGAGGGTCAAGGCGCTCGTGCAGATGGAAGGAAGGATGCCAGGGACCGTCACCCATTTCTCCCGCGCCTTGGCGCACCGCGTGGCGTGTTCCTCCTCGTCCAATTCCCCGCCGGCCGTCGACCCCGTGTGCTGCTGGCTTCGATCGCCCGGAGCTATGCCGTGCGCTTGCCGATGTACCACTCGGCGGCATCCCACTGGTCGACCGCGGGCTGATCAGCCTCGCCGATGACCTGGAGATTCTCGTCTCCAGGCAGGTGAACGACGTCGACGGCGTGCGGGCCTTCATCAACCGGAGCAGTCGCGCCACCGCGCCGCTCATGCCCTCCGCGCGCCCCCATCCCCACTTCCTCGCTTGGCACAGGGAGCATTGCTTCAAGGAGTGACGCGCGCGCGAAAACGCCTCAAGTGGCGAGGTGATCGCGTGCTCTCTCGATCGCCTCTTCAAGTCGGGTCCGAGACACCGCGGCGAGACGCTCGACGCCGAGGAGGCGCGCGAGATCGAGGGCGGGATCGCGTTGGTCGAGGAGGGACGGGTTTGTCGCTACGACCGAGGCGAGCTCGGCGATGGGGATATCCGCGATGCCCCGTCTCGCCTCTTCGCCGGCGGAATGACGAAACGGCATCAGGGCGACCACAGTTGTCTTCCGCCAGACGAAGCGGCCGCTGGACTCTTCGGTGAACTCCGCATGGCGGAGATGAAGCTCGACGCGCTCGCGAATCCTCGCGCCGGTCCTGAGCCATCCGTGTGCCCTGGCGATCCTCTGAGCCAGAATATCGACCCGAAGCGGAGCTTCCGTCGTGAGGACGGCGTCGACCATCTCACGAAGGGTCTGGTTGTAGTCGAAGTCGTAGTAGCGGCCTGGATCGGCGGCGAAACCCGACAGGTCGGTGATGTGGTAGCGTTCGGCTGTGGTGACGGCGGACGGCTGCGCCAACAGCACCTGCCCGGCGTCAGAGGGTTGTGAGGTGACGACTTCTGCCGGCTCGTCCAGCGGCGTCGCGTCGCTGACCTCCTCCGGCGGTTTCTCCGGCGCCTCCTCCTCCTCGGGCGACGGTTCGATCTCGTGGCCGATGTCCCAGTGGACGACGGCGTCGGCCTCCGTTTGCCGGGCTCGCTTCTCGCGATCCGCCTCGAGCGTGGCGAGGAGGCGCTCGTGCAGGCGCTCGGCGCAGCCGGACGGATCGAACCACCAGTCCGTCGACCAGATCCGTTCGATGTTCCAGCCGAGGCCGCGCAGCACCTGCTCCCGCACCTTGTCGCGATCGCGGGCGGTTGCCGACGAGTGATAGGCAGCGCCGTCGCATTCGACGCCGGCGAGATAGGCGCCCTCGTGGTCCGGATACTTCACACCGATATCGATCCGGAATCCGGAAATCCCGACCTGGGGCACGAGCAACCAGCCACGTGCCGCAAGTTCGGTAGCGACGGCCTCCTCGAACGGCGACTCCGCCCCGCCCAGCGATCCCTTGTCCTGAGCGGGGAGGGCGATGGCACCGCGCTCGGCGAAGTCGAGAAACGCCTTGAGGTGCTGGGGGCCGAGGGCCTTGGTCCGGGCGGGGTCGATCTGGTCTGCCGTGAAACCGGAGAAGACGACGAGCTCCTGCCGCGCCCGCGTGATGGCGACGTTGAGTCGTCGCTCGCCGCCGTCGCGGTTGAGGGCGCCGAAGTCCATGGTTCGTCTGCCAGCCGCATCCTGCGAGAACGTGATCGAGAAGAGAATGACGTCGCGCTCGTCGCCCTGCACGTTTTCGAGGTTCTTGACGATTGTCGGTTCGACGCGGTCCTCGGCGAAGTACCACTCGAGTTCCGCGTCCTTGCGGCGCGCGTGGTCGAGCAGGTCGAGGATCAGCGACTGCTGCTGAGCGTTGAAGGTGATGATCCCGAGCGTCGGCCGGGTCCGTTCATCGAGCGCCAGCCATGCCGTCATGCGCCCGACGGCCTCGCGTGCGACGGCTTCCGCCTCGATGCGGTTGGTGCGGCTCTTGCCGCGATCGTAGACGCCCGCGACCTTTCGGAACTTCACCGCCTGGTCGTCGACGTTCGGGCCAGGGAAGGTGATCAGCCTGTTCTGGTAGTAGTGATGGTTCGAGAAGGCGATGAGCGACTCGCTGCGACTCCGGTAGTGCCAGCGGAGGTCCCGCATCGGGATACCCGCCGCCTTGGCCTCGTCGAGGATGCTCTCGAGGTCCTTCTCATGGTCGGCGATCTCGTCGCCTTCCTCCTCGTTCCGCCCGAAGAAGTTGGTTGGCGGCAGCTGCTTGGGGTCGCCGACGATGATCGTCTGACGTGCCCGGGCGATGGCGCCGACCGCATCCCATGTCGTGATCTGCGAGGCCTCGTCGAAGATGACGACGTCGAACAGCGCGTGGTCGGGCGGCAGGTATTGGGCGATCGACAGCGGCGACATCAGCATGCATGGCGCGAGTTTCCGGAAACTGCCGGGCATGGCGGCGATCATCTCGCGGATCGAGCGGCTGGGGCGTTGCAACTGCATCTGGTGCCGGAGAGTGCCCAACTCCGAGTTGCGCGGCACGCTTTCAACGGACGGCAGGCCGTGGGCGATGACGCGCTCGACACGTCGGGTCGCAGCCGTCCGGACCATGTCGTCGAGGTCCTGGAACTCCTCGATCGCGTGCTCGTGCTGGAAGCGGCGGAATCCGCGGAGCACCGGATCGGCATCGAGCACCAGCGGCAGCCACCAGCGGGCGTAGGCGAGGTGGAACACCTCGATGAGACGCTGCGCGGGGATTTGTTCGGCTTCGAGGCATCGGACCAGCGGATCGAGCCCATGCCTGACCGCCGTCTCCTTGGTTCCGCACCAGACCGACCAGTCGCGGAAGAGCGTCCCGCATGCCTCGAGCTGGTCGAGCAGGGTGCGCGACGCGGCATCGGGCAGGCCATCAGCGGAGGTATTCGGCAGGCGGCCGCCAAGCGCGGTGAATTTGCCCAGTTCGGTCCTGACCGCCTCGGCGCTGTGGAGAAGCTCCAGCGCAGCAGCCTGAAGCGCCGTCCCGGTGGCGCCCGACAGGACCGCGCTAATCGCCTGGACGACCGCCCTCGCCTCGGCGCTGCTGGTCCGCGGCAGGACGAGCGCGGCGCGAACCGCTTCGGCGAGCGCGATCGTCCGCTCGAGCGCTGCGACATCCGTATTGATCCCGGCGAAGGCCAGCGGCTTGCCGGTGAGCGGGCTGCGCGCCACCTCTCCCCGCGCCTCCGCCATGATGCGGAGTGGCTGCAGGTCGCGGTCCGGATCCGCCGTCCCGGCGCTTGCGAACCCCTGCAGATACTTCTGGACACGACGCTTACCGAGCATTCCGTTCGGCCAGAAGGCGGCATTTGCCTCGCGCCATTGACGCTCGATGTCGTCGACATCAAGCCGCGGCAGTGCGTTCTCGTCATACCGCGCGGACAGGGCGTCCCTGGCGTTGCCGTAGCGGGCGATCGCCTCGCGCAGCTCGACCGCCGCCGGACGCATCTGCCCGAGGTCGCCGTCGAATGCGATGCGGATGTCGTGGCCCGCGCTCCGCTCGATCGCGTCGGCGAGCGTGACCAGCGCTTCCCGCTGGTCTGGCGGAATGTTCGCCGACGGGGAAAGGCCCAAGGTTGCCTCGAACGCGGCGAGCGCGTCCTCGCAGTGTGCAAGCGCCGTCTGCAGACGGGCGGACGCGGCAAGGAACTCGCCCTGCCAGCGCGACGACCATTCCGTGACCTGTACCAGATGCAGTGCCGGGTGCATCCGGACCGAGCGGAAGGCGAGCGACAGGTCATGCACCACGCCTTCGATCTCGGCGAAGGCGGCTTCATCGTGTTGGTCGGCACGATCCCATGACAGTGCCGGCGCGAGGAGGTCTCTGCCGCGAAGCGCGATGCCAATGGCGTGGTACGGCGTCCAACCGTTCGGCATGTGCCGGTGAAGGGCGTCCACGTAGCCGTTGAGCTCGTCGCGCCGGACCCGGAGCCGGTCGTTCAGCGTGATCCATTCGCCGTCGCGGGATGGTCCGGGGCTCTCCCATGACGCCTTCAGCTGGGCAAGGAATCGCCGTCGGTCGGCCTTGCTGGAATGGAGTTCGAGCGCATGGGCGCCAAGGCCGTGCTCGCGGAGCCGCCGGTAGACGACGTCGAGCGCCGCGGTCTTTTCGGCGACGAACAGGACCGTCTTTCCAACCGCGAGGCAGTTCGCGATCATGTTGGCGATGGTCTGGCTCTTGCCGGTTCCCGGTGGCCCGATGACCACGAAATCGGCGCCCTCGGCAGCGGCAACGCTCGCCGCGATCTGCGAGGAGTCCGCCGGCAGGAGGCAGACGATATCCGAGGGCGCGTAGTGCCGATCGATATCGCGCGCATCGCGGAACACGCCACGGCCGGCGCCCTGGTGAAACGGCTGCTCGGGCGTGTCGATCAGGTGACGGACGACGCGGTTCTGGCGAAGCGCATCCGTGCGCTCGACGAGGTCCTTCCACATCAGGAACTTGGCGAAGGAGAAGGTCGAGAGCGCCGTCTCCTCCACGACCTCCATGCCCGGCACATCGCGAACCGCCTGGCGCATCATCATCAATACGCGCTGGACGTCGACGCCGCTTTCATCGGACGGAAGGTCGCCGGCGAACTGGGGCAGGTCGAGTGCGAAGTCGCGGTGAAGAAACTGGAGAAGCGTCGCGTTGAACCGTGGCTCGTCCTCGTGAAACCGGAGCGTGAAGGTCGAGGACGCGCTACGGCGCTCCAGCTTCACCGGGATGAGGAGGAGCGGGGCGCGGTAGATGCGCTCGTCGTCGGCCTTCCTCTTCCAGCGGAGGAATCCGACCGCGAGGAACAGCGTGTTGGCGCCGCCCTCGGCAAAGTCGTTGCGAACCTGGCGATGGAGATCGATCAGCCGCGCCTCCAGCGTCTTGGCTTCCAGCGGCGAGGCCAGCTCGTCGCGGGCGAGTGCCTCCGCCGCAAAGCCGCGCTGCAGGTCGCGTCCGTGCACGTCACGGAACAGCGCGGCGTCGCGTTGGCCGAGCGGGTTTTGCTCGGGGAGCGAGATGAGCCTGATCGCGGCGCCTGCAGCGAGCCGGTCCTCGAGGAAGCCGACATCGGTGCAGAGGAAGGGGATCGTCTTCTTCGACTCGGGGAAATTGAGGAGACGATTGCGAAGCGTCAGGTCGAGGAGCTTCTTCTGCCAGCGGGCGATGCGACCGGCGGGCGTCGTCGGCTTGACGTCTATCTCCTCCGGCGGAAGGCTGCCGGCTTCGAGATCGGGCGGCAATGGCAGTGGGCCGGAGCCGGGATCGTCAATGACGGGTGACGCCCCTTCCCTGATGCGCTCATGGGACGCAAGGGGCGTGATCCCCTGGCTCCGCGCCCGATGGACGTCGATGGCTGCCACGAACTGATCCGCCTGCGCTTCTTCGATCCGCTGGTCGATCGCCCGCCGGGCGGCCTGGATCATCATGGGCGGCCGGTGGGTCACGCCGGTCGTCTCGAAAACGATGAGTTCGCGAGAGGCAAGTGCCTTCCGCACCTCCATGGCGTCCGGCTCGGTCGCGTTGGCAAGGGTGCGGGGTGTGAGCCATGCGCCGACGGCGGCGTGATCGCGGAACAGAAGGACGACGGGGCGAAGGCCGACGGCCTCTATCGCCGCGGCGAAGAGCAGGGTGGTGTCGAGGCAGGTCGCCAGCCGTTCGGTCTCGACCGTCGTCGGACGTCGGATCTTCTGGCCGCGATGTTCGAAGCTCGCCGGCGGCTGGGCATAGTGGAGACGGAGTCCGGCGATCGCGGAATAGATCGCGCCGACCAGCATGAAGCTGCGTTTCGGGTCGTCGCTCTGGTAGCCGTCGAGGGCGCTGGATCGGCCGTGCCGTGCGAGCTGGTCGGCCGCCATCTTCAGGAGGCGGCCGACAGCCGGATCGTTGGGCATCACGAAGGCCGGGAGGAGCTGCGCCATGTCGTCGACGCCGCCCCACTCGTCACGTGCCAGAAGCCGGACCTCGACGTATTCCTCCAAGAGCAGCTTGCCACGCGCGGAAAGCCGGAGCGTGATCTCTCCCCGCTCGGCCTCGTTCAGTCCGGCCAGGTATGTGGCATCGAGCTCGACCTTGCGGTCGTTGAGAGCGATCGTATCCCCCGCCAGCACACGGTCGATGGTCCATGTCTTCGGCCGGAAGAAGGGTGGGCTGGAGGTCAGTTCGAGCGTGCACTGCTCGAAGTTCTCGTGTGATGAATTGGCCACCCTGATCGAGCGGATGACCGGAACCGCATTCTGGAAGGATGCGTAGGTGAAGGCCCGCGCGATATCGGCTTCGAGCGCGATACCCGATGCGCCGGTTGTCCTGTCGTCGTCGTCCATCCCCCATCCCCCGCATACAGCTTAGGTCGCGACCCGGCTGATGGGAAGAGCGCGCCAGCGCGGCCGTCACCATGGGGCCGACGCCTCGGCAATCGCTGGCGTGGCAGCCGTCGCGAACCATTTCCGGCGCCGGTCCGTTGGGAGAGCGAACCGCAAGCCGAAGGTCCGTCGCCGATGCAGGCCGAAGGCCCGTCACCGATGAAGGCAGAGGACCGGGAGTCGCGGGATGCTCCTTCGCGCCGGCACGAGGAGATTCCGCTGCTGTGGGCCGGCGTCGCGGCGATGCTCGTCGCGCGGCCGGTGTTCGCCGTCGCTGCGCAGGGACTGGTCGCGGCGATCCATGGACAGGAAGGCGCGGCGTCGGCCTGGCAGAGGGCCGGGGCGTGGCTGCCGGTCTACGGAACCCTCGTCGATCTGGGGTGCCTCGCCTTGCTGTGGTGGCTCACCCGAAGGGAGGGATCGTCACTCTTCGCGCTGATCGGCTTTCGTCGGCAACGGCTCGGCCGCGACGTGCTGCTTGGTCTCGTGCTGATCCCGTTCTCCCTCCTGTTCATCTTCGGCGGCGTCGCCGTGAGCGGCCTCCTGGTCTACGGCAGTGTAGAGGGCCCCCAGTTCGGCGAGCCCCTGCCCGTTCCGGCGACGCTCTACGCGCTCATCGTCTGGCCGCTGCTGTGGGGCCTTACCGAGCAGATGACCTACAACGGATACGCCGTGACGCGGCTGAAGGTCCTCACCCGCGGCACGGCGATGACCGTCGTGGTCGTGGCGTTCTTCTGGGCTCTCCAGCACGCCTTCATGCCGCTCACCTTCGACCCGGCCTTCATGCTGCATCGCGTGCTCGGCTCGGTGCCGCACTCGATCTTCGCGATCCTCGTGTTCCTGCGCCTGGCGCGCCTGCTGCCGCTCGTGATCGCGCACTGGCTGATGGACGGCGCCTCCGTCCTTCTTCCCCTGCTACGCTAGACCAGGGCTCTCGGCACGGCCCGGCGCGCGATGGCGCGAGCGGGCATCATGCGGCTTGACAGTCCGTGAAACAGATGCTGGTATCCCAGTGGCATCCTAACTGGGTTTCGACCTCCTCCCCTCAATGCGTGCCTGAAAGTTTTTGTTCGCATGAACGACGTCAATCATCCGGCAGCGGGCGCCCGCGTGGGATTGCAGGACTCCGTCAAGGCCCGCGCCGAGAGCCGTGCGGTGGGCTTCCGCGTCGGCGGGGCGGAGAAATCCCCGGCAGAGTACACGCTGGCGCCGATCAGCGCGGAAGCGCTCCGGCCCGACAATGCCGTCTATTTCGGCGGCGAGGAGACGGTGCTCCGCGCCGCCCCCGCCTTCGCCTTCCGCCTCGCCCACGCCATCGAGCGCCCGGCCCCCTCGATCGCCGACATCGTCGCGGCGATCGATTTCGTGCTGCCGGCCGCGACCATCGACGACGGGGCGCAGGCAAGCGTGCTCCTGGGCTCGGAGCCGCGGTCCCTGTCGGCCGCGAATCTCCGCCTGTGCGGAACCTGCATGGAGAAGAATGGCGAGCCGGTCGCATTCGGCGCGGGCGCCAGCGCCGGCGGCAATCCGCTCGGCGTCGTCTCGTGGGCGGCGGGCGAGCTGTGGGACCGGGACTGCCCGTTGAAGTCGGGAGACCTCATCGTCGTCGGCGGCCTTTCGGACCCCGTCGACGCGCGGCCGGACGACTGGATCCGGATCTCCATCAACCGCCTCGGAAGCATCACGTTCAGGATGGAGCGCGCTCGATGAGGGCCGACATCGCCGACTTCGCGACGACGCTCGACGCCGCGGCCCTCCACGCCCGCGCGACGGCGCAGCTCGCCGAGGCGCACGACCTTGCGGTGGACGATGCCTACGAGGTGCAGCGCGCCTCGATAGGCCGGCGCCTCGCGCGCGGCGAGCGCCGCATCGGCATCAAGCTCGGCCTCACCAGCCGGGCGAAGATGGCGCAGGTCGGCGTGAACGAGATGATCTGGGGCCGCCTGACCGATGCCATGGTCGTGGAGGAGGGCTCGAGCATCAGCCTCGACCGCTACATCCATCCGCGCGTCGAGCCCGAGATCGCCTTTCTCCTCGGGCGCCCGCTTTCCGGCACCGTCACGCTGGTCGAGGCGATGGACGCCGTCGCCGCGGTGGCGCCCGCCCTCGAGATCATCGACAGCCGCTACGAGAATTTCCGCTTCTCGCTGAGCGACGTCGTGGCGGACAACACGTCGGCATCGGGCATCGTCGTCGGCCCCTGGTCCCCCCGCGAGCGTTGCGACCTGTCGAACCTCGGCATCGTCCTGACCATCGACGGGCGTATCCGCCAGGTCGGGTCGTCGGCGGCGATCCTCGGGAATCCGCTGCGCGCCCTCGCGGCGGCCAGCCGGCTCGCGGCGAGCGCGGGCGAGACGCTGGAAGCGGGCTGGATCGTCATGGCGGGCTCCGCCACCGCCGCCGAGCCCCTCACCCGGGGATGCAGGGTCTGCGTCGAGGTGGAGAGCCTCGGCTGCGTCCACCTCGGTGTGGAGCGTTGAGGGCGAGCGCCGCCGGCGCGGGATGAGCGCCGCGCCGCCCGCGGGAGGCCGTTGTTCCGGCATCGGCCTGCTTTCGCCCGCCGAAGCGCTCTCGATGATGCTGCGGGATGTCGCGGTCGTTCCGGAGGTCGAGACGGTCGGCCTCCTCTCCGGCACGGGACGCATCACCGCGCGCGAGATCCGCAGCCCCATCGCCCTGCCGCGTTTCGACAATGCGGCCATGGACGGCTTCGCGATCCACGCCGACGACCTCGGCGCGCCCCTGCCGATGCGCCTCGCGCTCGGCGGGCGCATCCCCGCCGGCGCGCCACGGGCGGTCCTTCGCGCCGGCGAGGCGCTCGCCATCAATACCGGGGCGTGGATCCCCCACGGCACCGGTGCCGTCGTCGAGCGCGAGCGCGCGTCCGCCGAGGGCGGCCGGATCATCCTCGAGGCGCGGCCCGCGGCGGGGCGCAACGTGCGGCGCGCCGGCGAAGACCTCCGGGAGGGCGACCGTCTCGTTGCCGCCGGCACCCTTCTCGACGAGCGTCACATCGCGCTTCTCGGCGCCTGCGGCATCGCCGAGGCGACGGTGCGGCGCCGGCTGCGGATCGGCGTTCTCTCGACCGGGAGCGAACTCGTCCCTCCCGGCGCGCCCGTGCCTCCGGGTCGGATCGTCGACGTCAACCGGCGGCTGCTGGCGGCGCTCGTCCAGTTCGCCGGCCCACCGTCCGACCTCGGGATCGCGAACGACACGCTTCCTGACCTCGTCGCGCGCCTGTCGCGCGCGCGGGACCTCGATCTCGATCTCCTCATCACGTCGGGCGGGGTCGCCGGCAGCGATGCCGACCTGGTGCAGCGGGCGGTGACCCGGCTCGGAGGGGAAACGACGACGCTGAGTCTTGCGCTGAAGCCCGGGAAGCCCGTCGGCTTCGGCCGCATCGGGCGTTGCGTGGCGCTGCACGTCGCCGGCAATCCCATGGCGGCGATCGCCGGCGGGCTTCTGTTCGCCCGGCCGCTCGCGGCGGCGATGACCGGCCTGACGGGTGCGGGGACGTCCCATCCCGCGCACTTCGCGGAGGCGGTGCCGCATCGCGCCGGCCGAACCGAGCTGGTTCCGGCGCGAATCGTCCGCCACGAGGCGGGACGCGCCGTCATCGCGCCGCTGGGGCGCGGCGGATCCGCCAGCCTTTCTCCCCTGGTCGCGGCCGACGGCATGGCGGAGATTCCGCCCGATCTGGACGACGTCGAGCCGGGCCGGGAGGTCGAATTCCACCGCTTCGCCGACCACCCCTTCGTCCCGCGCGGCCCGCTCTGGCGCGCCACCTGAATTCCTTGGAAATCCCAGCCGCAGTGCGCTACACAATGCACCTGCATCTCTTGTGGGCCCTTGGTCAGATGAAAGCTACTCTCCCCTCCGTCCAGGAGAAGAAAACGGTTCCTCCGGGAAGGCGTGTTTCGAAGAATATTGTTTCCGAGGCCGACGCCGATGCGCCGACCCTCTCGGAGCAGACGTATCAGGCCCTTGTCCACATGATCATGGCCAAGGAACTGGCGGCCGGGCAGGTGCTCGAGGAGCGCCCGCTTTCGAAGCGCCTCAACGTCTCGCGCACCCCGCTGCGCATGGCGCTCAGCCGCCTCCTCGGCGAGGGGATCGTCGTCCGCCTGTCGAACGGCTTCTACGCGGTGAACGCGCCGAACCTCGAGGACTACCTTCATCTCATCCAGTTGCGTCGCCTGCTGGAAGGCGAGGCGGCGGGCCGGGCGGCGGAGAACATCGGGGCGGAAACCACCGCGGCGATGCGGAGCAGGGTGACCGACGCCGCGGCGCGCGCCGGCTCGATCACCCCCGAGGAACAGTGGAAGCTCGACGACTTCCTCCATGAATCCATAGCCGATGCCAGCGGCAACCCGTGGCTGGCGCACATGATCCGCGACGTCCGTCGCCGGGTCCGCATGTGCAATGTCCGCCTCCAGCCGGGCCGGTTCCCCAAGACGTGCGACGCTCACCTCGAGATCATCGAGGCGCTCGAGCAGCGCGACGCGGAGCGGGCGCGGAAGGCGATGGACGCGCACCTCAACGCGGTGTGGGAAGGCTTCGTCACCATGCTCGGCGTGCCGCGGGCGAATCTCTGAGCGATCGCGGCGAAGGGCGCGCATCGCGCCTCCGGCCGGGCTGATCGCGGCCGTTCGTCCCCGCGCCCGCGGGGACGGGCCCGTTCATCCGCCACCGGCTTCCGTGCGAAGGAGCGCGCCCCCAGCCCCGCGCCCCGTGCCGGGAGGGCTCGTCAGGGGACGAGCTCGGGCTTCCGACCCATGCCGTCCGGCTGCTCGAACACGGTGACGCGCGCCGCATCGCCGTGCCACTTCTCCACCTCGACCAGCGTCGACAGCGCGGAGGGGCCCTGGCCGAGCCGCGAGGTCCCGGCATCGCGCGTCAGCACGTTGGCGTTCCCGTGCTTGTCGAGCGAGCCGATCTCGCCCGGGGTCAGCGGGTCGAACCAGGCGCCGGTGGCGATCTGGATGACCGACGGCATCACGTTCTCGGTGACGACGGCGCCGGCGAGACAGGCGCCGCGCGTGTTGAAGACGCGGACGACGTCTCCGTTGCCGATGCCGCGCGCCTTCGCGTCGACCGGGTTGATCCAGGCCGGCTCGCGGCCCGCGACCTTCGCCTGGCGGCTGATGGCGCCCTGGTCGAGCTGGCTGTGCAGGCGCGTCGCCGGCTGGTTCGAGATGAGATGCAGCGGGAACGCGCGGGCGTCGGGCGCCCCCAGCCACTCCCGGGGCGGCAGCCACGTCGGGTGGCCGGGGCAATCCTCGTAGCCGAAGCCCGCGACCGTCGCGCTGAAGAGCTCGATCTTTCCCGAGGGCGTCTTCAGCGGGTTCTTCTCCGGCGCCGTGCGGAAATCCTCATAGAGGATGAAATCCCTCTCCGGCACCGGCAGCTCGACATAGCCCTGCTCCCAGAACGCGTCGAAGGGCAGGAGATCGTACCCCTTCTCGGCGGCCTTGGCGCGGCAGGTCTCGTAGGCGTGCTGCACCCAGCCCTCGATCGAGCGGCCTTCGGTGAAGGCGTCGTAGGTCCCGACGCGGGCGGCGATGTCCGAGAATATCTCGTAGTCGTTTCGGGCCGTGTGCTGCGGCGGCACGAGCTGCGGCATTGCGAGGATATACCGGTCGCGCGGCGACGAGCCGATGTCGTTGCGCTCGAAGGGGCTGGTGGCGGGCAGCACGATGTCGGCGTGCCGCGCCGTGGCCGTCCACCATACCTCGTTGACGATGACGGTCTCCGGCCGGGACCAGGCCTTGAGGAGCCGGTTGGTATCCTGGTGATGGTGGAACGGATTGCCCCCGGCCCAGTAGACCAGCCGCACGTCCGGGTAGGTCGCCGTCTTGCCGTTGAACTCGAACTCGGCGCCGGGATTGAGGAGGAGATCGGACACCCGCGCCACGGGAATCGAGAAGCCGAGCGGATTCCTGCCGCTCTCCATGGTCGGGGTCGGCAGCGCCGGGCGCGGCGATCCCATGCCGTTGATCGAGCCGTAGCCGAATCCGTAGCCGCCGCCGGGAAGGCCGATCTGGCCCACCATCGAGGCCAGCGCGATCAGGGTCCAGAACGGCTGCTCGCCATGGTCGGCCCGCTGGAGCGACCACGTCGCGGAGAGCATGCTTCTCTCCCCGCTGATCTTCCGGGCGATCTCCCGGATCGTCTCGGCCGGGACATCGGTGAGGCCGGCCGCCCATTCCGGGGTCTTCGCGACGCCGTCGGCCTCGCCCATGACGTAGCGGCGGAACACGTCGTAGCCGGTGGTGTAGCGCTCGAGGAAGTCGCGGTCGGCGCGGCCTTCGCTGACGAGGACATGCGCCATCGCGAGCATCATCGCCGTGTCCGAACCGGGTCGGATGGGGATCCAGCGCGCCTTGAGGAACTCGGGCGCGTCGGTCCTGACGGGGCTGATGCAGATGAATTCGACGCCCGCTTCCTGCGCCCGCATCATCCAGCTCTTGTATTCGTGCGTGCCGCCGCCGCCGGTCGTCACGTGCGAGTTCTTGAGGCTCGCCCCGCCGAACATCAGCATCACCCTGGTGTTCTCGATGATGCTGGGCCAGACGGTCACCGGCCCGGACACCGACTGGATGTCGCCCATGACGTGGGGGAGGAGCACCATGGCGGTGCCCCAGCTGTAGTTCGTGAACTGGTCGATGCAGCCGCCGTAGCCGAAGAGGAAACGCTTCAGGAGACCCCGGGCATGATTGACGCGGCCGGCGCTGGACCATCCGTAGGACCCGCCGAGGATCGCCTGGTTGCCGTGGGTTTCCTTCACCCGCGCGACCTCGCTCGCGACGAGGTCGAGCGCCTCGTCCCACGGGACCTCGACGAAGGGCTCTCCGCCCCGCCGGCGCGCCGTGTCCTCGCCCCGCCGGCGCAGGAACCCCTCGCGCACCATCGGCGCGCGGATGCGCGCGTCCGAATAGATCGCCGAAGGGATCGACCGGATCAGGGGCGAGGGCCGGGCGTCCTTCGCGAAGGGCCTGATCCCGACCATCCGGTCGTCTTCGATCTCGGCCTCGAAGGCGCCCCAGTGGGCAAGCGAAAGTCGATGGGTCTTCATCGTCAACCTCTTCTAGTCGCAATCGCTCGGTTCATTGCGACAAACATCAGGGGCGGCGGCGCGGATCAGCCGTCGTAGAGGCCGGCGGCGCGGGCCCGCTGCTTCGCCAGCGCGATCAGCAGGTCGAGCGTCGGCGTCGGCACGTTCACCCGCCGCGCCATGTCGAGCGGCGCGACGAACTGGGCGTCGATCTCCATCACCCGGCCGGCCTCGAGGTCCTGGAGGATGCTGGTCTTGTGCGAGGACGTGAGCCCGCGCGCGATCTTGGCGTCGGGGTCGATGCCGACGTCATGCCCGAGGGCCTGCGCGACGGCCGTCGCCTCGGCGATGACGGTCCGGATGATGCCGGCACAGGTCGGCTCGCCGGCCATCTGCTGAAGGGTCGACTGGACGAGCACGGACAGCGGCCCGCTCGAGAGATTGTCGAGGAGCTTCTGCCATACCACGTCGCGGATGGCGGGGGTGGGTTCCGTGGCGAGCCCGCCGGCCCGCACCACGCGCGCGATCTCGGTGACGCGCGGCGAGATGCTGCCATCCAGCTCGCCGAGGATGAAGCGCCCCGGCGTCACCCCGACCTTGACCACGCCCGGCGCGAGAACCGTGCAGGACGAATAGACGACCGCCCCGATCGTCCGCTCCGGCCCCACCGCGTTCCACATGCCGTCGCCGGGATCGATCCGCGGGAAGCGGGTGCCGGCGTTCGCTCCGCCGTAGTTCGCGTAGTACCACCACGGGATGCCGTTCATGGCGAAGACGACGGCCGTGTCCCTGCCGAGAAGCGGCCCGATCGCCCGGGCGACGCCCGGAAGGGCCGGCGCCTTGACGGTGACGAGGACCACGTCCTGGACGCCCAGCTCGGCCGCATCGTCCGACACCGCCGCCCGGAGATGAAGGTCCTTCCCGGGCGTGTGGACGGTCAGCCCGGCCGTGCGCAGGGCCGCGAGGTTGGCGCCGCGGGCGAGAAGCGACACGTCCGCGCCGCCCTCCCCGAGCCGGGCGGCCAGATGCCCGCCGATCGCACCCACCCCGAACACACAGACTTTCATGCGAGGACTCCCGACATATGCAATCTCACGGTGCCGGCGTCCCGGCTTCCAGCGACGCCAGCTCGCCCAGGGACAGGGGCTTCAGCGGCGGGCGGACATTGAAGTAGCAGTCGCCGTCCGGCGGCGATGCCGCGGCCTCGGCGACGACCGCGGAGACCACCGGCCCGCACATGCGTCCCTGGCAGGGCCCCATGCCGGCGCGGAGAGCGCTCTTGATCTGGTTGGGGCCGGCGCCGTCGCGCGCAAGCGCGCGAACCGCTCCCGCCCGCACCTCCTCGCACCGGCAGACGAGCACGTCGTCCGGAGGGTGCAGAACCGAGCCGCGCGGCGCGTAGAGCGCGTCGAGAAGGGGGCGGACCCGCCCGTGGGCGCGAAGCGCGGCACGATCGGCGCCGGCCCGCGCGTCGCGCTCCGCCGCTGTCAGGCGCCCCGCGAGCCGCAACGCCTCGAGCGCGACGATCCGTCCCTGATGCTCCGCGCCGCGGGCGCCGACGATGCCGCCGGCATCCCCGGCGACGAGGATCCCCTCGCGGCTCGTGGCGCCCCATCCGTCGAGGCGCGGCCGGAAGCTCTGCTGCCCGGCGTCCCAGACATGCGCGACGCCGACCGAGCGCGAGGTCTGCTGCGCGGGGACCACTCCCTCGTGGAGGGCGACGAGGCGCGCTCCGATGCGCTGCCGGTGTCCGCGCGCGGTGAACGAGACGGCCTCGACCCTCTCGTCCCCTTCGATGACGACATCGTCCACGTTCCGGTAGAGGGGAAGCCCGGCCCCCGACAGGCGCCGCTTGAGCCTCAACCCTTTCAGGAGATACGACGGACCCTTCCCCCGGAACGCCTCGACCAGGTGGCCCGTCGCGCCCGGCAGCGTCCCGCGGGCGGCGGTGTCGAGAAGCGCGGCGATCGACGCCCCCGCCTCGAGGCATTGCGCCGCGAGCAGGTAGAAGAGAGGCCCGGTGCCGACCAGCGCCAGCGGCTCGGCGGCGCGGAGCGAGGCGCTCTTGAGGAGGACCTGAACCGCCCCGGCGGTCAGCACGCCCGGCGTCGTCCAGCCCGGCACCGGCACGGGCCGCTCCATGGCTCCTGTGGCGATCACGATCGCCTCGGCGCGCACGGCGAACGAGCGGCCGGCATGGCTCGCCCAAACGGTGCGCGCGGCATCGATCTGCCAAACGGTGGCCGAGGGCAGGTAGGCCGCCCCGCTCTCGCGGAAGCGGGCGACCAGCGCCGCGCCGTGGAAATAGTCCGCGCCGAGGAAGCTGAGCTCGGGCCTGCCGGCGGCGCGCTCGACGCCGCGATAGATCTGCCCGCCGGGCTCCGCCTGCTCGTCGAGGAGGAGGACGGCGGCACCTGCCCGCGCCACGGTATCCGCGGCGGCAAGGCCGGCCGGCCCGGCACCCACCACCACCACGTCGTAGGCCGGCGCCGGTTGGCTCATGGCGCGGCCGCTCCGCTCTGCCGCTCCACCCGCATGCCCGGCGCGACCCGCACCATGCACGCCTGCTGGTTCGAGCGGCCGTCGACGGTCACCAGGCATTCGAAGCAGACGCCCATCATGCAGTACGGCCCGCGCGGCGCGCCGCTGACGGCCGTCTGCCGAAACGTCGTGACGCCGGCGGCGAGCAGGGACGCCGCCAGCATGCTCCCTTCCTCCGCAACGATCTCCCGTCCCTCGAAGAAGAAGGAGACGGGTCGTTCGGGTGGGGAGAGCCGGGCGAACATGCTTCCTGCCTCGGGGCTAGCGGCCGGCGACGACGATGAGCTCGACGAGGATGTCGGGCTGGGCCATGGTCACCTCGCCGCAACAGCGCGCCGGCGGGTTCTCCTGGTCGACCCAGGCATCCCATTCCTCGTTGAACACCTTCACGTCGGCGATCGACTTCAGCCAGATGGTGACGCTGAGGATCCTCGACTTGTCGCTGCCCACGGTCGCCAGCATCCGGTCGACGTTGGCGAAGGCCTGCCGCGCCTGCTCGCGGATCGGGAGCGTGCGGTCGTCGGCGACCTGGCCGGCCAGGTAGATGGTGTCGCCGTGCACCACGATGCGGCTGCGGCGGCTGTTCTTCTCCAGGCGTTCGATCTGCATCGCGTTCCGTTCCTCGGGGGTGAAGTTCAATGTTCGGTCCCGCCGGCATGGCTCTGCCAGTCGCCGAACCGGTCGGGAGGGAAGCCCGCCATCGCCGGCGGGAGGCCGCCCTCCAGGATCGCCGGCGCGAAGACGCCGGCGTTGACGGCGGCGAGGGTGACGCCGCCGTGGGCGGTGACCGCGTAGGCGCCGGGGTGACGGGACGACTGCGCGTAGATCGGCAGCCCGTCCGGCGTCATGACGCGGAGGCAGGCCCAGAACCGCACGATGCGCAGGCGCGCCAAGTCGGGGAATATGGTCGCCGCACGGCGCGCCATGCGCGCGAGCGATGCCGGCGCCACGCTCTTGTCGAAACCGACGTTCTCCTGCGTCGAGCCCATCATGAGCGTGCCTTCGGCATTCTGCCGGACGGACGAGTTGACGATGCTGAGGAACGGGCGGGCGCGCTCCGTCACCATCACCTGGCCGCGCTGCGGGAACAGCGCGAGGTCGATGCCCGCCTGACGCGCGAGGTCCGCGCCGGCCAGCCCCGCGGCGATCACCAGCCGGCCCGCCGTGACGCGCCGCTCGCCGGTGTCGACGGCGAACCCGCCGCCCTCCGGCCGGATGACGCGGACCTTGTCGCCGCGGAAGAACGTCGCGCCGCCGAGCTGCAGCACCCGGTGCAGCGCCGAGAGGAGCGCCAGCGGATTGACGTCGCCGTCGAGCGTCCCGCGGATGGCGCCGAGAACCTCCGGCCCGATGAAGGGATATTCCCGGCGAAGCGTATCGCCGTCGACGAAGCGCATGCCGATGTCGCCGCTCTCGGCCTGCAGGCGCTCGGCCTGCGAAACATGCCTGTCCTTCTCGGCGGGGCTCAGGATGAACTGGAAGCCGCCGCCGCCGCGGTAGCCGATATCCACGCCGGTGCGCTCGCCGAGCTCGGCGCTGAATTCGGGCCATGCCCGGGCCGATGCCTGGGTGAGGGCGGCATAGTGCGGCGCGCCGACGCCCTTCCCCTGCACCCACAGGAGGCCGAAGTTCCCGACCGAGGCGCGGAAGTCGCCGTCGTCGCCGTCGATGACGGCGACGGACGCACCGGTGCGCAGGGCGCCCCAGGCGACCGACGCGCCGATGATGCCGCCGCCGACGACGACGAGATCATAGGATCGGACAGCTCCCATCGCCGGGCTCCGATTCTCCTCTCCGGGCCGCAGGGCCTCAGCGATTGGCCGCGTAGGCCCCGTCGTTCGGCCGCACCCCGAGCCCGCTGTTCAGCCGGTTGCTCATGTTGAAGTAGGCGGCGATGGCGGCGATCCTGAGGATGTCGCGCTCGCTGAAGCCGTTCTCGCGCAACGGGGCGAGGTCGGATTCCTCCACTTCCGCAGGAGCCACCGTCAGCTTGATGGCGTAGTCGGCCATCGCCTTCTCGCGCGGCGAGAGGTCGGCGTGGCGGTAGTTCGCCTCGACCCGCGCCACCCAGGTCGCGTCGCCCGTTATCCGCCGCAACTGGGAGGCATGGCCGAAGATGCAGGCGGGGCACTGGTTCTCGACGCTCACCACCAGCGCGACCAGCTCACGCTCCTTGTCGCTCACGCCCTCCTCGGGATCGCGCATCAGCGCCTGGCTGACGCCTTCGATGGCGACGAGGAGCGGGGAGTTGTGGCCCGTCACCGTGTGGAGGTTGCGCGTGAAGCCGAGACGCTCGCGCGTCGCCTCCACGATCGCCCGGGCGTCGTCGGACAGGTCCGGCGCCCCCAGGTCCAACCACGACACTCGACCATCCTTCACCATCGAACATATCTCCAGCTGCAAGCGCGAAAACGCCGTCCTGTACGTTGGGGCAGTGCTGCGGGCGCGCGTCAATGCGCGTCGCGAAACCTTTCCGGCGTGCCGTCCATGCCGGCCCCGGGCCGCCGGCGAAGCGCGCGGCGCGGCGCGCTCAGCCGGCCCATATCGGCTGCCTCAGTTGCCGCAACCCCGACAGGAGCGATGCCGACACCGTCTTCGTGCCCGTGTCCGGCGTCGAGACGGGGCCGGTCCGCAGGAGGAACGAGCCGTCCTCGCTCTGCGCATGGATGGTGTGGTGGCGGCGCCCGCCCTCCGGCAGGGGCCTGAAATACTCGACCGTCGTCCGGTCCAGCCCGATTCCGGCGAAGGCGGCGGCGGCCACGATGTTGACGCCGTGGAAGCGCCGCGCGAGCTCCCGGGCCGTGCCGCGGAAATCGGGCTCGGCGTCCGGATCGGTGCCGGCCGGCGCCAGCCGCACCGTCACCCGCGCGTCGGACGCGATCGAGGCCGCGCCGACGCCGTCGAGGCCTGCGATGGCGGCCGACACCAGGCGCAGCCGGTGGCCGGTCCGGGTCGCCGCGGCGGCGATGGCCGCCTCGAGCACGGGATCGGCAAGCGCCGAGCCGCCGATGGACCAGACGTCGGCGCATTCGATGAGCGCGACGCCCAGCGCCGACAGGGCATCGGGACCGGCGAGCTCCAGGATCAGGTCGGGGCGCCGGCCGCGGAACGCGTCCATCCCGACGACCCACGGCAGTTCGCCTTCACGGCCCTCGAGGCTCCGGACCAGGACGCCGACGATGTCCCAGTCCCCGGCGGCGCCGGCCCGGATGCCGGCCGCGACGCGCCGCGCGATGCGGCCGCCCCCGACGATTCCCAGCGATCTCGCGCCAGCCCCGCTCATGCCGGCGCCTATGCGTACCGGGTCGGTCTGAGCCCGGAGTGGAACCAGTTGATCATGGTGATGACGTCGTAGACCGGGAGGCCGAACAGCTTCTCGATGGCATGCGAGTACGGCGAGAGATTCGTGCATTCGAGGACGAGCGCCCCGATGTCCGGATTCTCCCGCAGGAGCCCGCGGACCACCTCGATGACCTCGGCTTCCTGGGCGGCGAGGTCGATGTTCGGGTTCCGCGTCTCCATGTTGCGGCGGAAGACGCCGTCGAGCGGCATGCCGGCGACCGGCAGGTCGGTCGGCGCGCCGACCCCTTCGAAATGGGCCGGCGACAGGTTCGGCTTCTTGGCAGTGACCACACCGATGCGCTTGTTCTTGGGCAGAATCCGCTGGACGAGCGGAATCTGAAGGAGGCTGGATGAGGCAACGGGAACGGGACTGTATTCGGTCAGGTGTGGCTGCATGACGGCCAGGAAGCCGCAACTCGTGGTTATGCCGTCGACGCCGAGGGCGACGAGGTCGTCGATGACCCGGAAGAACTTCTCGAGGGTTCCCTGATCGGGCTTCAGGTCGGCGCCGAAGTGGACTCCCCGGAGCACCGCGTACTGGACGTTGAAGGCGAAGGTCTCGGCATAGCCGATGTCGCCGGGGAAGCGTTGGAAGCCGGTGTCGAGGATCATGATTCCCACCGATGCGCCGTATGTCGGATGCGACCGGTGCAAGCGGCGGGGCTGACCCTCGTGAATCTCAAAACCCATCATGACCTCGACGTGGTATCCCAACGGGATTTATTAGGCATCCTGAGGAGCGGGATGTCAACGCGGAATTGGCCGCATCACGCTCCTTCGTGGCCGGCGGAGCGCGTCGCCGACGAAATCCGCGCCAGCGCCTGCTCGAGATCGGCGATCAGGTCGAGCGGGTCCTCCAGTCCGACATGGAAGCGGCAGAGGACCCCGGGATGGGGCAGGGCGCCGGCCGTCCGCGTGATGCTGGCGCTCGTCGGCAAAACGAGGCTCTCGAACCCGCCCCATGAAGCGCCGATGCCGAAGAGCTCCAACGCATCGGCGAACGCGTCGACCTCCGCCGGGCCGAAGGAGGCGCCGAACGCCACGGTGAAAAGGCCGCAGGCGCCGGTGAAGTCGCGCCGCCAGAGGTCGTGGCCGGGCGCGCCCGGGAGCCCCGGATGAAGGACCGCGGCGATCTCGGGACGGTCGCGCAGCCACGCCGCCACCGCGAGGCCGGACCGCATGTGCGTCTCGAGGCGTATGGCGAGGGTACGGGCGCCGCGAAGCGCCAGCCAGCAGTCGTCCGGGCTGGCATAATGGCCGAGAACGAGCGCCGCGCGGCGCACCCGTTCCCAGTCCGCGTCGGTCGCGACGGTGATCGCGCCCAGCATCACGTCGGAATGGCCGGCGATGTACTTGGTGGCGGCCTGGACCGAGCAGTCGACCCCGTGCTCGAACGGCTGGAAGAAGTGGAGGCCCCAGGTGTTGTCGAGGATCAGCCGGGCGCCGTGGCCGTGGGCGACGCCCGCGAGCATGGAGACGTCCTGCATCTCCATCGTGTGGCTGGCGGGGCTCTCGGCGAAGATGACCCTGGTCCGCGGGGTCATCAGCCGCTCGACGCCGGACGCATCGAGCCCGGGGCGGTAGTAGGTCGTCTCGATGCCCATGTCGCGCGCGATCGTCTCGCAGAAGCGCCGGGTGGGGCCGTAGACGCCGTCCGGCATCAGGCAGTGGTCGCCGCTCCTGAGATAGGCGAACAGCGCCGTGGTCACCGCGGCCACGCCGGTCGACACGATCTGGCTCCGGGTCCCGCCTTCGATCGCGGCGACGACGTCTTCGAGCGCGTGATGGGTCGGGCCGCCCTGGGCCCCGTAGACCAGCGCCTGATCGAGCGCCTTGCCGCGGTAGGCCTCGCGCATCGCAACGCTCGGGAAGAGCACCGTCGATCCCCGGTGGAGCGGGGCGTTGACGAAGCCGTGCTCGCTCCGGGGCGGGCGCCCGGCATGCGCCAGCATCGTGCGGAAATGCCGGGAGCGATCGTTGCGTTTCATGGCCAGCCGTCCTATGTCGCCGCCGCCTTGAGGCGGGGCATGTAGAGGGAAAGGAAGAAGCCGCGGCCGGCCATCAGGACCAGCATCGCGCACCAGAGGCCGTTGTTGCCCCAGATGCCCTGAAGGAGGGGCACAGCCGCGAAGAAGACCGCGACCGCCGCGAGCATCGCGTTCCGCGTTTCCCGCGTGAGGGTCGCGCCGAGGAACAGGCCGTCGAATATGAACCCGCCGACGATCGCAAGCGGCATGACCGCCAGCCAGGGCAGGTACCGCAGCATCGCCTCCTGCACCGGCGGCTTGTCCGTCATCAGCGGCAGGAACAGCGGACCGAGCACCAGCAGGAGCAGGCCGACGCACAGCGCGAACCCGCCGGCAAGGAGCAGGACCCGGCGCACGATGACCTCGAGCGTCGCGGGCGAGCGCCGGCCGACGGCATGGCCGAGGAGCGTCTGGCCGGCGTTCGAGAACCCGTCGATCCCGAACCCGACGAAGCTCTGCACCGTGAGGAGGATGGTATTGGCGGCGAGAAGGATCTCGCCGCTGCCGGCACTGGCGCGCATGAACCAGGCGATGGCGAGGATGAGCGCGAAGGTGCGCACGAAGAGGTCGCGGTTGACGACGAGGAGGGCGCGAAGATGCGTCCCCCTGAAGAGCGCCGGGATCGCCGGCAGGCCGGCGCCGAGGGCGGCGTCGCGGCGCAGCACGAGGAAGAGGAGGACCGAGGACAGCACGTCGGTCACCGCCGCCGCGGCGGCGAGGCCGACGACGCGCCCGTCGAGCCAGAGGACGAAGATGAACGAGAGCGCGATGCTGGAGAAGGCGGCGCAGGCCTGGAGGACCAGCGAAAGGGTCACGCGCTGGATGCCGAGGAGATAGCCGTAGGCGACGGCGTTCACCAGCGCCAGCGGCAGCGTCCACATCCGCGTCGAGAAATACTCGCCGGCCGGCACGACGATCGCCTCGGACTTGGCGATGAGCGGCAGGATGAACGCCCGCGCCGGCAGGCCGCCGGCAAGGAGGACCAGCCCGATGGCGAGCGCCACGAACGCCACGCGCCAGAACGTGTCGCGGAGCGCCAGCGCGTCGCCCCGGCCCGCTTCCTGCGCCGCGAAGCCGACCATCGCCATCCGCAGGAAGACGAACATCTGGAACAGGAAGGTGAAGAGGAAGCTGCCGATGGCGACGCCGCCGATCGCCGCGGTATCGGGCATGTATCCGGAGATGACGGTCGCGACCGAGGCGACGAGCGGCTGGCCGAAATTCGCGATCATCATGGTGACCGCGATCCGGCTGATCAGCCGGTAGGAGGGCGGCTCCGGCGCGATCGCGGACGCCTCATGAAACCGGGAAGACAAAGGCGTTCTTCGGATCCCATCCGAGCCACACCGCCTGCCCTTCGGACAGGCTGCATCCCGCCGGATCGACCGAGATGGAGACACGGTCGCCATTCTTAAGCATCGTGGAGACGTGCAGGCGCTCGCCCTTGAACATGAGGTCGGTGACCGTGCCCTCGACGCCGCCGTCCTGCGGCTGCCGCGAGCAGCGGATGAACTCGGGCCGCACGATAAGGACGACGTCCTCGCCCTGGCGCCAGTCCCGGTCGGTGGCGGCCTCCAGCGACGTGCCGTGCCAGGCGACCCGCACCCGGCCTTCGCGGGCCGGCGCCTCGACCGTGCCGCGCAGGATGTTGGCTTCCCCGATGAACGTCGCCACGAAGGCCGTCGTCGGCCGGTAGTATATGTCTTCCGGGGTCCCGGTCTGCTCGATCCGCCCCTTGTTCATCACCACGATCCGGTCGGACATGGTGAGCGCCTCCTCCTGGTCGTGGGTGACGAACAGGAAGGTCTTGCCGGTCTGCTTCTGGAGGCGCTTCAGCTCCTCCTGCATCTGCTGGCGCAGCTTGGCGTCCAGCGCCCCCAGCGGCTCGTCGAGAAGGAGGATGGACGGCTCGAGGGCGAGCGCGCGCGCCAGCGCGACGCGCTGCCGCTGTCCGCCGGACAGCTCGTGCGGGAAGCTGTCGATCTTCTCGCCGAGCGCGACCATGTCGAGCAGCTCCCGCACCCGGCGATTTATCGCGTCGCGCCCGAGGCCCTTGAGCTTCAGGCCGAAGGCGATGTTGCGGCCCACCGACATGTGCGGGAAGAGCGCGTAGTCCTGGAACACCATGTTGACGGAGCGCTTGTTGGGCGGCAGCGTCGACACTTCCCTGCCTTCGATCTCGATGCGGCCCGCATCGACCGTCTCGAAGCCGGCGAGCATCCGGAGCGTCGTGGACTTGCCGCAGCCGGACGGCCCGAGGAGGGTGACGAACTCGCCGGCGGCGAGCTCGAGGTCGATGCCGTCGACCACGTTCATGACGCCGAAGCGCTTGACGATGTTTTTGAGCGTCGCGATTGCAGCCACTATCGAACCCCGATCTTGCGTGTCTTGCGTTCGGCGTAGAGCCCGGCGACCGTCGTGAGGATGACCACGGCGCTGGCGATGGCGGTGACGGCCGGGGACATGCTCACGCTGAGCTTGGCGTAGATCAGCAGCGGCAGCGTCATCTTGAAGCCGGTGAGGAAGAAGGCCCGGATGAAGTCGTCGAACGAGATCAGCAGGCAGAACACCAGGGCCCCGAGCAGCGCCGGCCGGAGGAAGGGCAGGGTGACGTAGAAGAACGTCATGAACCGGTCGGCGCCGAGGTCCTGGGCGGCCTCGACATGGCTTTTCGGCATGGAGCGGAGCCGCGTCATGATCATGATCACGACGAACGGCACGCAGTGCGAGGCGAGGCCGAGCACGAGGGCGAGGGTCCCGGGCGGGACGCCGACGTTCTGCGCGAAGATGCGCAGCGAGATCGCGTTGATGATGGCCGGCACGATCGCCGGCAGCGCCGCCCCGGCAAAGAGGAGCGAGCGCCCCCAGAACCTGTCGGTGCCGAGCGCGATGCCGATCCAGATGCCGATCGGCATCGCCACGGCGGTCGCCGCGAGCGAGATGAAGACCGAATAGAAGAACGCCGAGGAGATGTCCTTGTCGGCGACCAGGTCCTTGTACCACTGCAGCGTCCAGTTGGTGATCGGGAAGCCGACGAAGGACGAGTCCTTGAAGCTCATCACCCACAGGACGAGGAGCGGCAGCAGCAGGTAGATCAGCACCGTCCAGTACCAGACGGACGCCAGCGAGAACGGAAATCCCCAGCGCCTCATGGGCGTGCCTTCCGTCCGCCGGAATTCATGATCGCGTTGAACACGCCGACGATGACCAGCGAGGCGAGCAGCATGATGACGCCGAAGGCGGCCCCGATGGGCCACTTGTCGTTGGCCTCGTGGAAGAAGCTGGCGACCGTCTCGGAGAACAGGGTGACGTTCGTGCCGCCGATGAGGATCGGCACGACGTAGGCCCCCATGCTGATGAGGAAGACGAGCGTGCAGCCGGCGGTGATGCCCTCCCTGGAGAGCGGCAGGGTCACCCGCAGGAAGCGCTGCAGCTTGCCCGCGCCGAGGTCGCTGGCGGCTTCGAGGACGCTCCGCGGGATCTTCTCGATGGCCGAATAGAGCGGGAAGAACATGAAGAGCACCGAGATGTAGACCATGCCCCACATGAGGGAGAACGGCGTGTAGAGCATGGGCAGGGGCGAACTTGTGATGCCGATCATCATCATCAGCCGGTTGAGCGCGCCCTGGCCGCCGAGCAGCACGACGATGGCGAAGGCGCGTATCAGCTCGCCCGCCCAGAACGGGATGAGCAGGAGGAGGATGAGACGGAGGCGCTTCTGCTCCGGGACGAGCTTGGCGAGGAAATACGCCGTCGGATACATCGTCACGAGGGCGAGGATGGTGACGAATGTCGAGAAGACGATGCTGCGCCAGAACGGCACGAGGAAGATGTGGGAGGAGGTGAAGAGGACGTAGTTCCCGATCGTCCATGTCGGCTCGACGCCGACCGAGGGCGGATAGGACGAGAGGAAGCTGATCCGCACCATCGACGCCAGCGGGCCGACGTTCAGGACGAGGATGAAGATCGCGGCGGGCAGCAGCAGAAGCAGCGCGCGGCGCCGCCGGGTCGCGAGAAGCACCTCGGCGACCGCCTTGTAGGCGGGGCTGCGAAAAATGCCGGCGAACAGCAGGCCGCTATAGTCTCGATGACGCGCGGCGTCCGAGTTTCCAGTCAAGGTCGACATCCCCGGAAGGCTGCGATGCACCGGCCTTCGGCGCATCGCAGCACCAACATTACGCCGCCTTGATCTCGGCTTCGGCCCGGTCGAACAGGCGGCGAAGGACCTCGCCGTTCTCCTCGTTGCCGAACCACAGCTTGTCCTGGGCCTCGGGAGGCACGGCCAGCGCCGCCCGCTCGATGTCGGTGAGGCCTTCCGCCGTGCCGTTGAAGGCGGCCATCACGCCCGTCGCCCGGGACAGGGTCGGCCCGATGTCGGGGAAGCTCGCGAAGGCGCTGAGGAAGGCATAGGCGTTGTCGAGGTTCGGCGCGTTCCTGGCGATGGCGTAGGAATAGGTCACGCCGAGGGCGCCTTCCTTCGGCCAGGCATAGGCGATGGGCAGGCCCTCGAGGATGCCGCGGGACACGTGGCCCGACTGGGCGTTGGCGAGATAGATCTCCTCGTTGAGGAAGAGCTGCTGCACCTCGGCCGGGGTGTTCCAGAACTTGCGCACCAGCGGCTTCTTGGCGATGAGCAGATCGCGCGCCTCGTTGACCCGCCGTTCCGCTTCGGCCTCGTTGCCGATGTAGGCCACGAGGTTCGGGTCGCCGCCCTGGGTGAGGATGACCTGGCGCAGGAACTCGGTGATCCGCCAGCCGATGCGGCCGGCATACTTATCGTCCCAGAGCGCCGCCCAGCTATCGATGCCGTCGGCGTAGTTGGGATTGTAGGCGACCGTGAGGAAGCCGTTCACCAGCGGCATGCCGTAGAGCGTGCCGTCGTACTTGACGCTGGGGGCATCGGCGAAGAACGGGATGATGTTCTCCCACCCGACGACCCGGCTCTTGTCCAGCGGCTGGAGAAGATCGGCGTTGCCGAACTGGAGATAGCGGGGCCCGGCGACGACGACCACGTCGACCGTGGGGTTTTCCTTCTCGGCGACGAGCAGGTTGAAGACCTTGGACTGGTCGTCGGTGAGCAGGATGTTGACCTTCGTCCCGGTGTCCGCTTCGAACTTGGCGACGAACTCCTTCGGGATGTAACCTTCATAGGCGATGACGTTGACCTCGCCCGCGGCGCGGGCCGTGCCCGTCCCGAAGACGCTCGCAAGTGCGGCGGTCGTTCCGACCGCCGTCGAGGTCCGCAGGAAGGCACGGCGCGATAGCGAGAAATTGGACATGCTGAACTCCCTCAATTTTCGATGGTCGCAGGAAACCATCCCCCCGTGAGTCCTCGGACACCCGATATCCGAATGGCATCCCAGTTGAATCCCACTCTATTCTCGGCCTCGATCGCCGTCAATGGAAGACCTTGCGGCCGGTGGCGGCGCCTCCGCGCGTGGCCGGATCGGCGTCCGCCCCGCGCCTCCCGGCCTTCTCGCGGCGCACGCGGTGACCGCCGTTCGAGGCTTTCGCCGTCGCCGGGGAAATGTCAGGGTCCGGTGCGGCGACATCTGCGCGAGGCGATGGCGATGGAATCCGACCCGAAATGGAAGACCGGAGATCGCACCACGGCGTTCGGCACGGAGTACACCTTGCTGCTCACGCCCGCGGAGACCGGCGGGCGGCTGTCGTCGTATCTCAGCGTGTGCCCGCCGGACGCCGGCCCGCCGCGCCACGTGCACCGCAACGAGGACGAGACCTTCTACGTGATCTCGGGCACGGTGGAGTTCTGGCGCGAGGGCGCGTCCCGCATCGCAAGGGCCGGGGAGGCCGCGTTCGTGCCGCGCGGCGCCGAGCATACGTTCCACGTCGTGGGGCCCGGGCCGGCGACGATGCTCACCACGCTCACGCCGGGCGGCTTCGAGGGGTTCTTCTTCGCCGTCTCGGAGCAGGGCCTCGTCCTCCCCCGGGACATGCCCGCCATGGCCCGCCTCGCCGGGGCGTTCCACATGGAATTCACGGGGCCGCCGCTTCATGCGGTCCCGTAGGCCGCGCGCCGCGGGTCCGAGCCGGGCCGTCCCGGGAATGAGCTGACCCGCCCATGCCTGTCTCGCCGGTGAAGTACCGTCCCGACATCGATGGACTGCGCGCCTATGCCGTCATGGCCGTCGTCGTTTTCCACTTCGGCCTGCCGGGCGTCGGCGGCGGCTATGTCGGGGTCGACGTCTTCTTCGTCATATCGGGTTTCCTGATCACTCGCCTGATCGTCGACGAGGTCGCCGGGACGGGCCGCTTCAGCTTCTCGAACTTCTATCTCCGCCGCGCACGGCGGCTCGCGCCGGCGATGCTGACGACGTTCGTCGCCTGCTTCGCGCTGGCCTTCCTCGTCTTTCCGGCGTCCGATTTCGAGCGCTTCGCCGGCTCGCTGGTCTACGCGCTCCTCAGCCTATCGAACTTCTACTTCTGGCAGGAGGCCGGCTACTTCGACGCGGCCGCCGCCACCAAGCCGCTCCTCCACACCTGGTCGCTGGCCGTGGAGGAGCAGTTCTACCTGGTGTGGCCGGCAGTGCTGGTGTTCCTGATGCTGCGGTTCCGCCAGCGTGCCGTCGTGGCGGCGATCGTCGTCATCTCCATGCTCAGCCTGGCGGCGGCGGAGCACCTGCTTGCGGTCGATCCGCCGGCGGCCTTCTACCTTCTGCCGGCGCGCGGCGTGGAGCTCGCGATCGGCGCGCTGATGGTGTGGGCCGTGCGCTTTCCCCCGAAGGACCCGCGGCTGCTCGAGCCCATCCTTCTCCTCGGGCTGTCCATGGTGGCGGCCGCGGTCTTTCTCTATACGCCGGAGACGCCGTTCCCGGGCTTCGCCGCCCTTCTGCCCTGCGCCGGTGCGGCGCTCGCGATCTATGCCGGCCCGGCGAAGTACCTCGGGCTCGCACTCCGCCATCCGGTTTTCGTCGCCGTCGGCAAGGCCAGCTACTCGATCTACCTGGTCCATTGGCCGCTGTTCGTCTTCTACGCCTCGTACACCTATGCGGAGCCGTCGCCGGCGGCCGTGGGCCTCCTCGTGCTGGCGTCGCTCGTCCTCGGCTGGCTCCAGTATCGCTTCATCGAGCAGCGCTACCGGTTCGGCGGGCGTCCCGGCAGCTTCTCGGCGCCGGCCTTCGGGCTCGGTTGCGCCATGGCGGCGCTGGTGCTGATGCTGCCGGCCGCCACGGTCTGGGCGACCGGCGGCGCGGCATGGCGCATCCCGGACGACCGCGTCGCGCTTTCCAGCCGGGAGTGGCGGGAGCGGCAGGATGCGTATTGCGCCGCGCCCGATGCGCCTCTTCCGTCGTCCCTGTTCCCGTGCCAGATCTTTCGGCACGCGGACAAGGATCTCTTCATCTGGGGCGACAGCCACGCGAACCACCTCGTCTCGGGCGTGGCCGAGGCGTTCCCGGACCACAACGTGTACGTGGCCTTTCAGTCGGGGTGCGTGCCGCAGAACGGCTTCGAAGGCTATCTGAGGCCGCATCCCACCGCGGAGGCGACCGAGGCGTGCCTCACCCTGAACAGGGCGTTTCTCGACTTCATCGAGAACCGGCCGAGGGCAGCCGTCATCATCGCCAGCGCCAAGCGCGCCACGCCGGAGACGATCGCCCCGCCGACCCGGTTCATCCTCGACGCTGTGGCGGCGGCGGGACACAGGGTCATCTACCTCGCCGACTTCATTCGGCCGGGCAAGGTCCTGGCGGAATGCGGCGCAGTCCCCGACTACGTGATCGGCGATGCGCTGCTGCGGCAGCGATGCCGGGGCGACCGCGCGACGGCGCGGAAGGAGCTCGCCTACAATGCTGAACTGTCGGGGCTCGTCGCCCCTTTCGTCGATGTGGCCGACATCCAGTGCCCGGACAAGCGGTGCCGTTTCTTTCGCAAGGGGCAGCCGCTCTTTCGCGACGACCACCACCTCTCCACCACCGGGTCGATCTATTTCGTGGGGAGGTTGAGAAGCCTCGGACGGCTGTCCGCGCTGGACCTCCAGGATCATCCCGCGGGGTCCGCCGGGGCTGCGACGGGCGAGGTCTCTCGCCCCGTGCGGTGAATTGGACGATCCTCCGGCCCGGGCGCGGCTTGATAGCGGGGGGCACGGGGACTACATCAAAGGGAGACCCGCGAAAGGCGATCCCCATGTTCATCCAGACCGAGACCACGCCCAATCCCGCCTCGCTCAAGTTCCTGCCGGGGCGCATCGTGCTCGGCATGGGCACGGCCGAGTTCCGGACCGCGGAGGAGGCGACGCGCTCGCCGCTCGCCGAGCGTCTCTTCGGGATCGCGGGGGTCGGGGGAGTGTTCCTCGGCGGCGATTTCATCACCGTCACCAAGTCCGAGGGCGAGTGGCAGCACCTCAAGCCCGCGGTGCTCGGCGCGATCATGGAGCATTTCCTCTCCGGAATGTCGGTGCTCCGCTCGGAGGCCGACCAGCCCGAAGGCGAGTTCTTCAACGAGGATGATGCCGAGACCGTCGCGGTGATCAAGGAGCTGATCGAGACCCGGGTGCGCCCCGCGGTCGCCCAGGACGGCGGCGACATCACCTTCCAGGGCTTCCGCGACGGGGTGGTCTACCTCAACATGCGGGGCTCCTGCGCCGGTTGCCCCTCGTCCACCGCCACCCTCAAGCACGGCATCGAGAACCTCCTCCGGCACTACGTGCCCGAGGTCGAGGAGATCCGCGAGGTCGCCGCGTAGCCGGCGGTCCGCGCGGCGGGCGCTACGCCCGCGATCCGAAGATCGCGCTGCCGACCCGGACGTAGGTCGCGCCATAGGCGACCGCGGTCTCGAAGTCGCCGCTCATTCCCATCGACAGCTCGGCCAGCCCGAGCCGCCCGGCGAATTTCGCGAGGAGGGCGAAATGCGGCGCCGGCGCCTCGTCCGCCGGCGGGATGCACATGAGCCCCGCGATGGCGAGGCCGTGGACCTCGCGGCAGCGGGCGACGAAGGCGTCCACCTCGCCCGGCAGCACGCCCGCCTTCTGCGGCTCCGAGCCGGTATTCACCTGGACGAGCAGGCGGAGCGTCCGTCCCTGCTTCGCCATCTCGGCGGCAACGGCGCCGGCGATCCGGTCGCGGTCGATCGAGTGGATCGCATCGAAGAGCGCCACCGCCTCGCCCGCCTTGTTCGACTGGAGCGGCCCGATCAGGTGCAGCGCGACGTCGGGGAATTCCGCCCGGAGCGCCGGCCACTTGGCCTTCGCCTCCTGTACCCGGTTCTCGCCGAAGAGCCGCTGTCCGGCCGCGATCACCGGCGCGATGTCGGCCGCCTCGAAGGTCTTGGACACCGCGACCAGCCGCGCCGCGCCGGGGTCGCGGCCGGCCTCGCGCTCGGCGGCGGCGATGCGGGCGCGGATCTCGGCGAGGCGACGGGCGGCGGAGGGGACGGCGGACGGGTCGGTCATGGGGCTCGGGCAACTCGCGGGTCGGAGGGGGACCGCCCCGGGTGTGCCACCGGAGCGGGGCCGAGTTCAAGCGGGGCACCCGGACGACCGGGGTCTTATCGCGCCGGACCGCGCCCCCTGGCGTTCAGGCGAGCGCCTCGGCCGGCCGCGGGAGCGGGCGCTCGTCCGGGACCTGGTCGAGGACGTTCGCGAGGGTGACCGCGAGATGGGCGCGCATCGCCTCCACCGCCTCGCCCGAATCGCGCGCGATCAGCGCGGCGAGGATGCGGGCGTGCTGCTCGAGCGTGAGCCTGCCCTGGCCGGGCCGCGGAATGACGAGGAGACGTCCCCGGTCCATGTGGGCCTTGGAGATGTCCACCGCCCGCCACAGCATCCGCATCTGGTTGATGTCGGCGATGTAGCGATGGAACTCGTCGTCGGCGTCGATCGCGTCGGCGAACTGGTTGCGGTCGAGCTTCTCCTCGTGGCGGCGCATGATGTCGGTGAGGTTCGCCGCGTGGCGGTCGTCCATCAAGGGCGCGGCGCGGGCGACGCTTTCCAGCTCGAGCGCGGCGCGGATGACGAACGCCTCCTCGATCGCCCGCCGGCTGATGTCGGTGACGAACGTCCCGCTCTGGGCATAGACGTCGATCAGGCCCTCGTCGCTGAGGCGCTTCACCGCCTCGCGCACCGGCGTGCGCGATACGCCGAGGCGCTGGGCGATGAGCGGCTCGCTGACGACGTCGCCCGGCCGCAGCCGGCCGGTGACGATCAACCGGCGGACGATTCCGTAGATCTGGCCGCGAAGCGGCGCCCGCCGGTCGAGCAGGTCGCCCTTCACGTCCGCGAATGCGCCTGGCTCTTCCGTCATCCCCCAGCTCCGAACCGCGCCCGGCTTGCCCCGGGGGTCATAGACACCGCCGGGCGCCGCCGGGCAAGCAGTACCGCCGAAAGCAAGCCCCGCTGGCGGTACATCGATTGGAACGGGCCCAATCTGTCTTGATCGTCTGTTATATTAGTGTAACGTCGGGGTCGGGTCCAGACGCTCCGGAAGGACGTACCGGGCACTGGATTCCACGAATCATGCCACGGCCGCCGCGATTCGGCAGCCGTCGATTGTCGGGTTTTCGGCGAGGCGGGGTCCCGCCTCGCGGCTCATCCAGGGAGGTACCCACATGAACACCGCAGAGGCACTGGCCATTCTCGGCGTGGACGCCGACGGGCTCGCAGAGGAACATCGTCGCAGCCTCGACGAGAAGGGCTACTTCATCGCCGAGGGCTTCTTCAGCAAGGAAGCCACCGACGAGATGCGCGCCGAGTTCGACCGGCTCCGCGAGATCGAGGGCGATTTCGGCGGCCACGAGGTGCACATCGAGCCGGGCGCCCCGCGGCTGGCGAACCTCTTCAACAAGTCGCCGTCCTTCGACCGCTGCCTCGCCTGCGCGCCGACGCTTGCCGCCGCCCACTATCTCCTCGGCGAGATCCACACCTATTCGCTGAACGGCCGCAACCCGCTGCGCGGCCAGGGCCAGCAGCCGCTCCATTCCGACGTGCCGCGCACCAGGGAGAACGACTGGCGCATGGTCAATTCGATGATCATGCTCGACGACATGACCACCGACAACGGCGCCACGCGCGTCGTGCCCGGCTCCCACAAGTGGGTGTCGCTCAACGTCCCCGACGTGAACATGGCCGAGGTCAAGGCCATCGAGGTCACGCCCGAGGACCGCAAGATCATGCCGGCCGATCCGGCGGCGCCCTATCCCGGCGAGGTGCTGCTCACCGGCCGGGCCGGAACGGTCGCCGTCATCAACGGCCACACCTGGCACGGCGGCACGGCCAACACCAGCGGCAAGCCCCGGCGCGTCCTGCACCTCGCCATCGGCCGCCGCGACATCCCCCAGCAGTTCGTCGAGCGCAACTTCGTCACCGACAGCCTCCACGAGCGCACCAACGATGCCATGAAGTACCTGCTCGACATCGAGGGCGTCGAGCCGAAGGTGCACGGCTATCCGCCGCTTCCCAAGGAAGCGCGGGTGTGGACGGCGGCCCAGGCCGTCGACAAGGCGTCCTGAGGCACCGCCTCCCCGGCACGCCGGCCAACAAAGACAATTCCGTTCGGGACATAGGGAGAAAACGTCCATGAAGAACTTCGTTTGGAAGGGCCTGGCCGTGCCGGCGCTCGTCACCGGCATCGTCGCCGGTGCCGCCGCCGGCACTGCGACCACCGCGTGGTCGGCCGACGACGACATCACCATCGGCGTGGCGATGCGCACGCAGACCCAGCCGCGCTGGCGCTTCGACGTCGCCTCGATGGAAGAGAAGGCGAAGGAGCTCGGCGTCACGCTCCTGGTGCAGTGGGCCAACGACGATCCGGTCCGCCAGTCCTCGCAGGTCGAGAACCTCCTCAGCCAGGGCGTCGATGCCCTGATCATCGTGCCGGTGAACGATCAGGCGGCCATCTCGCTGGTCGAGAAGGCCGACGAGGCCGAGGTGCCGGTGCTCGCCTACGACATCGGCGTGCCCGATGCGCCGGTCGCCTTCTTCCTCACCCGCGACAACCGCGAGGTCGGTCGCCTGCAGGTGCAGGGCGCCCTCGACTTCGCCCCGCCGAATGCCGAGGATCCGCCCAAGTACGGGCTGATCAAGGGCGACCCGGACAACAACGTCGCCCGCGAGATCGCCGCCGTCTACGACGAGATGCTCAAGCCTCTCGCCGACGAGGGCAAGATCACCATCGTCGTCGACCAGTGGCACGACAACTGGTCGGGCGAGTCGGCGCTGAAGACCGCCGAGAACGCGCTCGCCGCTAACGACAACGACGTCGACGCCTTCGTCACCTCCAACGACGGCATGGCGATCGGCATCGTCCAGGCGGTGCAGGGCCAGGACCTCGGCGGCAAGGTCTACGTCTCCGGGCTTGACGCCGACCTGCCCAACGACCGGCTGATCGTCGAGGGCCTGATCGACCGTTCGGTGTGGACCAAGATCGACGAGATGGGCGCCCGCGCGGTCGAGGCCGCCACGGCGCTCGCCAAGGGCGAGACCCCGGCCTCCGACGGCACCACCAACAACGGCCTTCTCGACGTGCCCTCGGCCTTCATCGCGGTGACCGCGGTGACCAAGGACAACATGTGCGACTGGATCAGCAACGTCGCGCCGGAAGGCTGGGTGACGGTCGAGGACGTCTATGTCGACGTCCCGGTGCCGGACGCCTGCAAGTAGCCTTCGCGGCCCGCATCACGGTCCGGCGGCCTGCCCCATCGGGGCGGGCCGCTCCCGCCGCCCCGGCGCGGCGCCCTTGATCCACCACCTGACGGGGCCGGCGTGTTCCTCCGCTTCGATTCCATCGGCAAGCGCTTCGGCGGCGTCACCGCCCTCGACGGGGTGAGCTTCGCGGTCGAGCGCGGCAGCGTCCACGCCATCGTCGGCGAGAACGGCGCAGGCAAGTCGACGCTGATGAAGATCGTGTCCGGCGTCTATCCGGCCGGGCAGTACGACGGCACCTTCTCCATGGACGGCAAGGCCTGCCGCTTCGCCAGCGTCGGCCAGGCGGAGGAGGGCGGCATCGCCCTCATCCCGCAGGAGCTCGCCGTCATCGGCGACATGACCGTCGCCGAGAACCTGTTCCTCAATGCCTGGCCGAACCGCTGGGGCGTGGTCGACTGGGAGCTGCTCCACAACGAGACGCGGCGCCATCTCGACGCGATCGGCCTGCCGGTGTCGTTCGACACGCCGATGAAGTCGCTCAGCGCGGCGCAGCAGCAGATGGTGCTGATCGCCAAGGCGCTCAGCAAGAACGCGCGCATCCTCGTCTTCGACGAGCCGACCTCCTCGCTCTCGCTGGCCGAGACCGAGGTTCTGTTCGCGCGCATCCGCGAGCTCCGCGCCCGCGGCATCACCTCGCTCTACATCAGCCACAAGCTCGACGAGATCATCGCCATCTCGGACGCGACCACCGTGCTCCGCGACGGGCGCTTCGTGGTGACCCGGCCGACGGACGAACTGACCCCGGACGCCATCGCCTCGCACATGGTGGGGCGCCAGATGTCCTCGATGTATCCCCGCACCGAGAGGGCGCTGGGCGACACCGCGCTCGACGTGCGGGGGCTCCGGGCCTATCCCGCCGGCCAGCCGGAGAGCGAGCGGCGGCCGGTGCTGCACGGTGTCGACCTCGCGGTGAAGCGCGGCGAGATCCTCGGCATCTACGGCCTCGTCGGCGCGGGGCGGACCGAGCTGCTGCTCAGCCTGTTCGGCGCCTGGCCGGGCAGGGTGACCTACGACGCGTTCACCGTGTTCGGCGAGGAGGTCGCGCCCGCCTCGCCCGAGGCGATGCTTCGCCACGGGATCGGCCTCCTCGGGGAGGACCGCAAGAAATCCGGGATCATCCCCAACAAGTCGCTGCGCTGGAACGTGACGCTGGCGAGTCTCCGCAAGATCAGCCGCGCCATGGTGCTCGACGAGACCGTCGAGCGGGTCGGCTCGGAGAAGTACCTCGCCGAGCTCCGGGTGAAGGCGCCGTCCTCGGACGTCGACATCGACAACCTCAGCGGCGGCAACCAGCAGAAGGTGCTGATCGGGCGCTGGCTGTTCGCCGAGAGCCGCATCCTCCTCCTCGACGATCCGACGCGCGGCGTCGACATCGGCGCCAAGGTCGAGATCTTCGAGATCCTGAACCGGCTGGCGGCCGAGGGCGTGGCCGTCGTCTTCGTGACCTCCGAGCTGCCCGAGGTGCTCGGAATCGCCGACCGCATCGTGGTGATGCACGAGGGGCGGATCGCGGCGGAGCTCGACTGGCGGGAAGCCAGCGAGGAGAAGATCATCCAGTTTGCAGCGGGGAATGCCTGAAGTGACCAGGGGAACGGCGATGACGAGCGAGGCTGGCACGGCAGAGGGCGGGCGCGCGGCGGTGTCCTTCAACTGGCGGTCCTACGGGATGCTGATCGCGCTCGCGGTCATCGTGCTCCTGTTCACCTACCTCACCGACGGCACCTTCATCTCGGCCCGCAACATCGCCCAGCTCATGCGGCAGGCGGCCCTCCTGATCGTGGTCGCGGCCGGCGTCTCGATCCTCATCATCCAGCGCGAGATCGACCTCTCGATCGGCAGCGCCGTCTATCTCGCCGGGCTCGCGGCGGCCACGGCGCAGACCCAGTGGGGGTGGGCGACCGTGCCGGCGATCGGCCTCGCCCTTGCCGTCGGCATCGCCATGGGCGCGTGGCAGGGCTTCTGGGTGGCGCGCTTCGCCATCCCCTCGTTCGTCGTGACGCTCTCCGGCCTCCTCGCCTTCCGCGGCATCGGCTACGTCTGGTCGGATGCCGCCACCTATGCGCCGATGAACCGGGGCTACGGCGCACTCAGCGAATCGTTCATCCCGCCGGTCCTGTCCGGGGTGCTGATCGTCGGGCTGTTCGTCCTCTTCGCGGCGGCGATGCTGTGGCGCTGGAGCCGTCAGCGCCGCCGGTTCGGCGCCGGGGCCGTGCCGCTCTCGCGCGCGCTGCGGCCGATCGTCTGGGCAGGCCTCCTCGGCGCCGTGCTCCTTTACCCCTCGCTCGGCTATCGCGGGCTGCCGATGGCTGTGGCGATCGCGCTCCTCGTCACCGGCGTCCTCGGCTTCGTGACGCTCGGCACCACCTTCGGGCGGAAGCTCTACGCGATCGGCGGCAATCGCGAGGCGGCATACCTCTCCGGCATCAACATCCCGCGCACCATCTTCATCAGCTTCGTGATCATGGGGGCGATCTATGCCATCGGCGGCGTGCTGGTCACAGCGCGCCTCAACGCCATCGCGCCCTCGGTCGGCGAGTTCCTCGAGCTCGAGGCGATCGCCGCGGCGGTCATCGGCGGCGTCAGCCTCGGGGGCGGCATCGGCACCGTCTACGGGGCGCTCACCGGCGCGATGCTGCTGGTGGCGGTCGACAACGGCATGAGCCTCATGAACGTCTCGAGCTTCACCCAGCTCGTGGTGAAGGGACTGCTGCTGGGCTTCGCCGTGGTGTTCGACGTCGTCACCCGCCCGGGCGGCCGCCGCCCGTACTGAGCCGTTCAATCGGACCTGAAAAGGATAGTGCGTTGCGGGCCCCGGTCCCCGGGGAACCCGAAGCGCCACCCCTTCGCCGGGATTTCAGGCGCCGGCGATGTCCACGGGCGTCGGGAGGGCCGCAAGCGCCCGCATGCCAGGCTCGGCTTCGGAAAGGGCCAGGGCCGGATGCAGAGGTTCTTCGCTGCACGCCTCGTCCTCCTCGAGCCTGTCCCGCGTCGGGGCGAAGCGGGACAGCGCGCATCCGCTGATGCGGTGTCGGGAGAGGTCGGCGTATCTCTGGGTCATGGCGGAGGTCAAACGCCGCAGGCCGGGGATGGTTCCGCGGCGATCCGGCGGAGAGCCGCCACGTGGGAGGGCCCTCCGTTTGCCGCCACGGCGCGCCTTGCACGGGCTCGCGGGGCAACACACATTCCAATTCGGCGCGAATCGGTTGACTTGCGGCGACGATTGCCGGAATCCTAGGCGCGTTGCGCCGCGCAATCAGGCGTGCGCCGCAATCTATCCGCAATTTCGAGAGGAGACTGCTACCATTCGCAGGCCCTACAGAGCCCCGCCGCCCGCCGCCAAGGACGGGCCGCGCGTCAACGAGGAAATCCGCGTCCCGCAGGTCCAGCTGATCGATGCCGAAGGTACCAACCACGGTACCCTGTCGATCGCCCAGGCGCTTCAGATCGCGCAGGAAGCAGGCATGGATCTCGTCGAGATCGCCCCCAATTCCGTCCCGCCCGTCACCAAGATCCTCGACTACGGCCGATACAAGTATCAGGCCCAGAAGAAGGCGGCCGAGGCGCGCAAGAAGCAGAAGACCGTCGAGATCAAGGAGATCAAGATGCGTCCGAACATCGACATCCACGACTACGAGGTGAAGATGCGTTCGGTCCGCCGCTTCTTCGAGGAAGGCGACAAGGTCAAGGTGACGCTCCGCTTCCGCGGCCGCGAGATGGCCCACCAGGAGCTCGGCGTGCGCCTTCTCAACCGCGTCAAGGAAGAGACCGCCCCGATCGCCAAGGTCGAGGCCGAGCCGCGGCTGGAAGGCCGCCAGATGACGATGGTGCTGGCGCCGCGCTGACCGCGCGGCACCCGTGCCTCCCCGCCTTCGCCGCGATCGGCGGAGGGCCCCCCAAGGATCGACCCGCCCGCGCGGCGTCCTATCCGCGCCAGGTCCCGTCGCGCCACAGCGCGGCGAGGCCGTCGCGATAGGTCGGATAGGCGAGGGCGACGCCGAGCTCGTCGCGGATCCGGCGGTTGGAGATGCGCCGGTTGCCGGCGTAGAAGCTCCGCGCCATCGGCGAAAGGTCCGCCTCGGCGAACGGCACCTCCGGCGGCGGCGCCACGCCCATGAGGTCCGCCGCGAAGGCGACCACGTCCTGCGGCGGCGCCGGCTCGTCGTCGCCGACATTGTAGATGCGGGCCGCCGGCCGGGCGATCGCGGCGCGAAGGGTCGCGGCGATGTCGGCGACGTGGATGCGGTTGAACACCTGCTCCGGCTTGACGATGCGGTGGGCAGTGCCCTCGGCCAGCTTCACGAAGGGATTGCGGCCCGGCCCGTAGATGCCGGCGAGCCGGAAGATGCCGACGGGCAGGCCGCCCGCCGCGCCGAACGCGCGCCACGCGGCCTCGACCGCGATCCGCGCCGCGGTGCGGGCCACGCGCGGGTCGGGCGGGGTGTCCTCGTCGACCCAGGCGCCGCCCCGGTCGCCATAGACGCCGACGGTCGAGAGGTATCCGATCCAGGCGAGGCCGGCGGCGGCGCGGAGGTCGTCCCCATGGGCCGCGAGCACCGGGTCGCCGCTCTCGCCCTGCGAGATCGTGACGAGGACGTGGGTGGCGCCGGCGAGCGCCGCCGCGACGTCCTCTCCGGGGCCGCGGCCGTCGAAGACCAGCGCGTCGATCCCCTCGGCCCTCAGGGCCGCGGCCCGCACCGGGCTCCGCACCGTTCCCGCGACGGCGGCGGCGTGGGGCAGCATGGCGCGGGCGAAGGCGAGGCCGGTATAGCCGAGGCCGAACACGAACAGGCGCGGGCCGCTCATCCGGGCTTCCGTTTCGCGGGGGTCGTGAGCGGCTTGATCGGGCGCCCCGCTTCGGAATCGGCGATCAGCGTCGCGAGCCGCTTCTCGCGGGTCTCGGGCTTCACCGCGCTCATCACCCACCACGTCGCCGGGCGGCGGTATGAGATGGGCTTCGCCGAGAACCACGCCCAGGCCGCGGCATTGGCCTTGAACCGGGCCTCGTAGGCGGGATCGAGCGCCACGTCGCGGTTCTCGAAGGAATAGCGCTTCTGGAGCTTCGGGTCGCGGCCCTCGTAGGCGGCGAGCCCCGGCGGCGCCATCCGTCCGGCCGCCTTTAGCACCTCGACGCGGGCGATGTTGACGGCGCTCCAGATGCTCCGCTTCTGCCGCGGCGAGAACCGCACCGTCCAGGTGTCGGCATCGATCCCGCGCACCAGCCCGTCGATCCAGCCGAAGCAGAGCGCCTCGTCGACCGCCTCGGCCCGGGTCATGCCCTTCCCTCCGCTGCCGGCCTTGTGGAAGCCGAGCACCTGCTCGGTGGCGGTGGCATGGTTCGCCGCGAGCCACCGGCGCCATTCGGCGGCGGTGCTGAAGAAGCGCGGGCCGGCCATCAGCCCTTGTCGTCCTTCACGGGCCAGACGACGTGGTCGATCTCGAGCCGCCCGATCCGGAGGCGCTCGATCCGCGCCTCGCGCGCCGTGAACCGGCCGACGGCGAGCCGGCCGATCGCCAATGCGCCAATCGCGAGGGCGCCGATCGCCATCGCCCCGAACGCTGCGGCGCCGAGCGCGGAGACGCCGGTCGCCGCCGCGGGCCGGGCGACCGGCGCGGCAGGACGGAACGGCACGGCGGGCCGCACGGGGGCGTCCGGCGGCAGGTCATCATCGGTCGAGGGCATCCCATTCCTCCCTGACTGCGGGGTCGGTGTCGGGCTGGCGCACGGCCCGGAGGGCCTGGGCCCGGCCGGGGGCGAGCGCGCCGAGCGCCCAGGCCGCCGCGCCCCGGACCAGCGCCGCCCCGTCGTCGAGGCGCGCCTCGGCCAGCGGGGCGAGGCCGGGATCGTCCGAGTTCCCCACCGCGATCATGACGTTACGGATGAAGCGGTCGCGGCCGATGCGCTTGATCGGCGAGCCGGAGAAGCGTTCGCGGAACGCGGCATCGTCGAGCCTCGCCAGATCGGCCAGCGGCGGGGCCTCGAGGTCGTCGCGGGCGGCGAGCTTGGCCTCGCGGGTGGCCTGCGCATACTTGTTCCAGGGGCACGCGGCGAGGCAGTCGTCGCAGCCGTAGATGCGGTTGCCCATTGCCTTCCGGAATTCGCGCGGGACCGGCCCCTTGTTCTCGATGGTGAGGTAGGAGATGCAGCGCCGCGCGTCGAGCCGGTAGGGCGCGGGAAAGGCCTCCGTCGGGCAGATGTCGAGGCAGGCGCGGCACGAGCCGCAATGATCGCTCTCGGGCGAATCGGGAGCGAGCTCCGCCTCGGTGAGGATCGCCCCGAGGAACAGCCACGAGCCGAACTCCCGGCTGACGAGGTTGGTGTGCTTGCCCTGCCAGCCGAGGCCGGCGGCCGCCGCCAGCGGCTTCTCCATCAGCGGCGCGGTGTCGACGAACACCTTCACGGCCGCGCCGGTGCGCGCCGCGAAGCGTCCGGCGAGGGTCTTGAGCCGGCCCTTGACCAGGTCGTGGTAGTCGCGGTTCCGGGCGTAGACCGAGATGGCGCCGCGGTTGCGGAGCGCGAGCGTCGACAGCGGGTCCCGCTCGGGGCCGTAATTGAGGCCGAGCACCACCACGGAGCGGACCTCCGGCCACAGCGCCCGCGGCGCGCCGCGGCGCTCGGCGGTGTCGGCGAGCCAAGCCATGTCGCCGTGATGGCCGGCGGCGATGAACGCGCGCAGGCGCCCGGCGGTCTCCGGCGCGGCGTCGGGCGTGGTGATGCGGACGACGTCGAAGCCTTCGGCCAGCGCGTCGGCGACGAGCCGTTCCTTCAGAAGTCGAGGTCGGCGTAGTGCGTCGCCGGCGGATTGCCGCGGATCGTGTCGGCGAGGAGCTGGCGGAAGCTCGGCCGCGACTTGACGCGCGCGTACCATTGCTTCGCCATCATGTCTTCCTCCCATGGCACCTCGCCCAGGTAGTCGATTGAGGAGAGATGGGCCGCGGCGGCGAGGTCGGCAAGGCTGATCGAGCGCCCGGCCAGGCAGTTCCGCCGCGCCACCAGGTAGCCGACATAGCGCAGATGATAGCGGATATTGTTGCGCGCCGCGCGGATCGCGGCGGCATCGGGGGAGCCGCCATTGCCGCGCGGGGCGGTGCGCTTCAGCACCTTCTCGGTGACCAGGTACTCGGTGACCTCGGAGTCGAACTTGTCGACGAACCACGAGACGAGGCGCCGGACTTCGGCGCGCTCGCGCGGCGTCTTCGGCATCAGCGTCGCCTCGCCCAGCCGGTGGCCGCGCGTCTCGCAGAGATACTCGGCGATCGGGGCGGCGCCGCAGACCGGGCCGTCCTCGTCGTCGACCAGCACCGGCAGGGTGCCCGCCGGGTTGAGGATGAGGAACTCCTCGTCGCGCTCGAGCGGATGGCGCTCGACGAACTCCACGCTCTCGCCAAACTCGGCGAGCACGAGACGAACGTAGCGCGAACCAGCGGCGAGGGGATGATGATAGAGAATCGGCATCAGGCGGGAGGTACTCGAACCCCCGTTTGAGGCGGAACTGCGACGCGATTCGGGTATAGAACCGGCGCGCGGCGGGAACAAGCCGATTCGCCGCGCACGAGACGGGAACAGCTCATGGCAACATCGATCGTCGATCCGCTCCTCCTCGGCCTCGTCGAGGGAGCGACGGAGTTCCTGCCGGTCTCCTCGACCGCGCACATCCTGCTGCTCGGCAAGTTGCTGGGCTTCGACAATCCCGGCAAGGCGTTCGAGATTCTCATCCAGCTCGGCGCGATCCTCGCGCTCCTGTCGGTCTATGCGGGGCGGCTGTGGCACATCGCGGTGACGCTGCCGTCCTCGCCGCGCTCGCGGCATTTCACGCTCGGCGTGATCCTCGCGTTCCTGCCCGCGGCGATTGCGGGCGTCCTGTTCCACGACTTCATCACCCGGGTGATCTTCGAATCGGTGCTGACCATCAGCATCATGCTGATCCTCGGCGGCATCGTGCTGATCTTCATCGACCGCCTGCCGCTCCGCCCGCTCTACGGCGACGTGATGAACTTCCCGCTCGGGGTCTATCTCGGCATCGGCATCTTCCAGATGCTGGCGCTGGTGCCGGGGGTGTCGCGGTCGGGGGCATCGATCGTCGGCGCGATGCTGCTCGGCAGCGACAAGCGCTCGGCGGCCGAGTTCTCGTTCTTCCTCGCCATGCCGACGATGCTCGGCGCCTTCGTCTACAGCCTCGCCAAGAACGCCTCGATCCTCGACTGGGACGCGGCGGTGACCATCGCCATCGGCTTCGTCGCCGCCTTCGTATCGGCCGCGATCGTGGTGCGCGTCTTCCTCGGCTTCGTCAGCCGCCGCGGCTTCGCGCCGTTCGGCTGGTGGCGGATCGGGGTCGGCATCCTCGGGCTGATCGCGGTGTTCTTCTTCTCCTCGCCGCAGCCGACGCTGAGCGACCCGGACGCCCCCGCCGTCACGGCGCCGGAAGTGCCCGAGGCCGCTGCGCCGGAAGTGCCCCCGGCGCCGGCCGTCCCGGGAGAGGCGCCCGTCGAGGCGCCCGGGGGCAGCGATCCGCTGGGCGAGCTGATCGAGCAGGAGCACTAGCCACTAGGGAAAGGCGGCGATCAGACGATCTGGTTCTCGTACTCGCCCTGGACGCGGAAGCGCGTCAGGTAGGACGGCAGCACCGCCTCGATGGTCGTCGGCTCGATGCCGAAGGCGCCGATCGTCCGCCCCTCGGCCTCCGCCGCCCGCGACACCACGCTGTCGACGCGGAGCTGGCGGACCTGGTCCGCGGTCAGCACCTTGCCGGGAAGGTACTGGAGCACCGAGCCCATCAGGCCGGCGATGCCCCAGGGCAGCGGCACCAGCAGGCGCTTCCGGCCGATGACCTCGAGCATGATCTCCATGCAGGCGCGGAAGCTGTGCACCTCCGGGCCGCCGAGCTCGTAGATCGTGCCGGGGCGGGCCTGGCCCTCGACCGCGTCGGCGATCGCCCGGGCGACGTCACCGGCGAAGACCGGCTGGAAGAGGGTCTTGCCGCCGCCGATCAGCGGCAGGGCCGGCGAGGTCCGCGCCATTCCGGCGAAGCGGTTGAAGAAGTGATCCTCGGGCCCGAACATGATCGAGGGCCGCATGACCACCGAATCCGGCAGGGTCTCGAACACCGCGGCCTCGCCCGCGGCCTTGGTCCTGGCATAGTCCGAGGGCCCGTCCGGGCTCGCGCCCAGCGCCGAGACGTGGACGACCCGGTCGATGCCGGCGCCGCGCGCCGCCTCGGCCACGGCGCGGGCGCCGAAGACGTTCACGGCCTCGAAGGACTGGCGGCCCCGCTGCGTCATGATCGCGACGAGGTTGACCACGGCGTCGGCATTCTCGACGGCGCGATCGACCGACCAGCGGTAGCGGAGATTGGCCTGGATCGGCTGGACCCAGCCCACCATGCCGAGCGGCTGGAGGTAGCCGGCAAGGTCGGGCCGGCGGACCGCCGCGCGTACCCGCCAGCCGCGCTTGAGCAGCGCCCGCACCACGTGGCGGCCGAGAAAGCCCGAGCCGCCGAACACCGTCACCAGTCCCTTGTCGGCGAGCGCCATCGCCATGGCCGTCAATCCTCGTGAGAACCGAGGGGCTGTGTAGCCGCGCGCGGCGGGAACGGCAAGCCGCGGCAGCGCCGCGGCGCGGTCACGGCACCGGCAGGAAGCGGTTGCCCTCGAGCCGCGTCAGGATGCCGGTCATGATTCCGAAGCGGAACCCCTCGAGCTGGAGCGTGCCGTGGGCCTCGGCCTCGCGGATCCAGGGGAAGCTGCGGAGGTTGTTGAGCGAGAGCTTCACCACCTCCTCCTCGCAGCGGACCAGTGCCGCATCGCCGGAGATGTCGGTGGGCAGCGCCATGAAGGCGGGGGTCGCAAGCCTCATCCACGGCTCGACGAAGTCCTGCGCTTCTTTCGGCGCGCCTTCCAGCATGACGCGGATGCCGCCGCACTGGGCATGGCCGAGCACCACGATCCGCGCCACCTTGAGCACCCGCACCGCATATTCGAGCGCGGCGCTGGTGCCGTGATAGCGGGCGTCGGGCTGGTAGGGCGGGACGAGGCCGGCGACGTTGCGGACGACGAACAATTCGCCCGGCGCGGCGCCGAACACCCGCTCCGGCGCCACCCGGGAGTCCGAGCAGGCGATGACCAGCGTCTCCGGCGCCTGCCCGTCGCGGGCGAGCGCCTCGAATCGGCTGTGCTCCGCCGGCCAGGAGGTTTCGCGGAAGTGGTGATACCCTTCGATCAGCCGATTCATGACGTCCCACGCAGAAAAATGTCCAAGCCTGCCATCTTGGCGCCTTTCGACGCCCGCTGTCGAGCCGCGGAAGATGCAGGGCAGGTTTGACCCCAGAGCAGGATCGATGCGACATCGCCTCCCGGCGATCATTCGAGGAGTCCGTCGTCCATGCTCCGCCTCACCTTCCACGGCGCCGCGCGCTGCGTCACCGGCTCGTGTTTCAGGCTCGAGACCGACCACGGCCAGCTGCTGGTGGACTGCGGCCTGTTCCAGGGCCCGAAGACGGAGAAGGAGCTCAACTACCGGCCGTTTCCGTTCGAGCCCGGACAGATCGCCGCGGTGATCCTCAGCCATGCCCACATCGACCATGCGGGCCTCCTGCCGAAGCTCACCCGGCACGGGTTCCGCGGCGCGATCTTCGCCACCCCCGCGACCGCCGACCTCGCGGCGGTGATGCTGCCCGATTCGGCCTACATCCAGGAGATGGAGGTCGAGCAGCTCAACAAGCGGAACGCGCGCCGCCACCGGCCCGAGGTCGAGCCGATCTACCGCATGGCCGACGCGATGGCATGCATCGAGCAGTTCGATCCGGTGGATTACATGGCCTGGTTCGAGCCGCTGCCCGGCGTCCGCGCCCGGTTCTGGAATGCCGGGCACCTCCTCGGCTCGGCCTCGATCGAGGTCGAGGCGAGGGACGGGGAGCGGACGGTGCGGATCCTGTTCTCGGCGGATATCGGGCCCGACTACAAGCTCCTCCATCCCGACCCCACCGGGCCGACCGATCTCGACTACGTGCTGTGCGAGAGCACTTACGGCGACCGCGACCGGCTGGACGCGACGGCCGACAACCGCCGGCGCCTGCTCCGCGACGAGGTGCGGGCCGCGACCGACCCGAACGGGGCGCTCCTCATCCCGTCCTTCGCGGTGGAACGGGCGCAGGAGCTGATCTCCGACCTCGTCCGGCTCATGCGGGAGGGAGAGCTGCCGGAGATCCCGATCTTCGTCGATTCCCCGCTCGCGACCAAGGCATCGAAGGTGTTCGCCGCCCATGCCGGGGACCTCGAGGCCGGCGACGACCTGCTGCGGGGCCTTCGCTCGCGGAACGTGCGCTTCACCCAGACGGTGGACGAGAGCAAGGCGCTCGACCGGCGCGAGGGCTTCCACATCGTCATCGCCGCGAGCGGGATGTGCGAGGCGGGCCGCATCCGGCACCGGCTGAGGAACTGGATCTGGCGCGATCAGGCGACCGTGCTGCTGGTCGGGTTCCAGGCCGAGGGCACGCTCGGGCGTATCCTCCGGGACGGGGCGGACGAGGTCCGCATCCAGGGCGACACCTTCAAGGTGCGGGCCCGCATCCGGGCGATAGACCTTTACTCAGGCCATGCCGACAGGCCCGAGCTCGCGGCGTGGATCGGCGAGCGCCTGCCCATCCGCCACCAGCTCTTCCTCGTCCATGGCGAGGCGGCGGGGCTCGAGGGGCTGGCGGCGCGGGCCACCGGCATGCTTCGTCCGGAGCAGGTGGTCATCCCGGCGATCGACCAGGGCTTCGCCCTCACCGGGGACGGGGCGCGCCCGCTCGCCGAGGTGCCGCCGCTGCCGCGCCTCGCGCCGGACCAGGTCGCCCGCCTCGATTCGCACAACGAGGAGGCGCGGCTGATGCTCGATATCGGCGGTGCGCTCGACGCGGCCGCGGACGAGAAGTCCCGCGCCGTGATCATCCGCCGCCTGCGGCGGGCGCTCCTCGAGGAGGCCGGCTGACCGGCCCTCCGGAAAGGTCAGTGCGGCAGCTTCTTCCGGCCGGTCAGCCACGCGAAGAACATGAAGACCGCGAGGGCCGCCACGGGCCCGAAGAAGATCACCAGGAACTGTGCCAGCGTCATCCTGTCGTTATCCTGTCTGGACTCCCCCGTCCATTTCCCCCGAAGTGTAGCACGGACCGCATGCGCGGACGGTGCCACACTCCACATGGGGATTGATTGACTTCCATCAATCGCGGGCGGCGGTGACCATGATCTCGACCCGGTAGGCCGGAGTGGCGAGCTTCGCCTCGACCGTGGCACGGGCCGGGGTGTTGCCGGGGGCGACCCAGGCGTCCCAGGCCGAATTCATCTCGCCGAAAGTGGCGATGTCGCTCAGCCAGATGTTGGTCGTGATCAGCTTGCTCTTGTCGGTGCCGGCCGCCGCGAGGAGGGCGTCGATCTTGGCGAGGATCTGCCGCGTCTGGCCGGCGACGTCCTCGGAGGTGTCGTCCGCGACCTGGCCGGCGAGATAGACGATGTTGCCGTGAACCACGGCCTGGCTCATGCGGGGGCCGACCTGGTGACGCTCGATGGACATGCCTTGCTCCTTGTTGTCGTGCCGGAAAGGGCGAGCGGGGGATAGCACAGTCGGCGCCCCGGACCATAGCGGGGTGGCCGGTCGGACGGCCGACGCGCCCCTGCGGCGCTTTGCCCGGCCGCGGGCGTGCCGTGGTTGAACATCGCGGCGGCTTGTGATGACTGTCCGGCGTGGCTCCCGATCGGCGGACTTCCCGAATGATCATTCCCGTCATCATGTGCGGCGGCGCCGGCACGCGGCTCTGGCCCCTGTCGCGGGACCACCGGCCGAAGCCGCTCCTGCCGCTGCTCGGCGGCGCCTCGACGCTGTCGGCGACGATCGAGCGGGTGGCCGATCCGGCGCTGTTCGCGGCGCCGCTGATCGTCGCCAACCGCGACCACCGCTACATGATCGCCGAAGCCATGGCGGCCGCGGGCTGCGCCGGGCAGCAACTGCTCGAGCCGGCGCCGCGCGACACCACGGCGGCGATCGCGGCGGCGGTCCAGTGGGTGGCGGCGCGCGATCCCGAGGCGGTGCTGCTGGTGCTCGCCGCCGACCACCTGATCCGCGACGTCGCCGGCTTCCGCCGCACCGTCGCCGAGGCCTATCCGGCCGCCGCGGCCGGCGAGATCGTGACGTTCGGCATCCGCCCGACCCATCCCTCGACCGGCTATGGCTACATCCGGCGCGGCCCGGCGCTCTCCGCCGGGCACGGCGTCTACCGGGTCGAGGCGTTCGTCGAGAAGCCCGACGCGGAGACCGCCCGGCGCCACCTCGCCGCCGGCAACCTCTGGAACAGCGGCAACTTCATGATGCGCGCCTCCGTGGCGCTCGCCGAGCTCCGGGCGGGGGCCGCCGACGTGCTCGCGGTCGTCGCGGAGGCGATCGCCGGCGCCCGTCCCATCGACGACGGGGCGGCGATGCTCGCCGACACGTTCCGCGGCGCCCGGGCCATCTCCTTCGACCATGCCGTGATGGAACGGACGGCGCGGGCGGCCGTGATCGATGCCGGCTTCGACTGGTCGGACCTCGGCACCTGGGGGGCGGTGTGGGAAGCGGCCGACAAGGACGACCGCCAGAACGCCGCGCAGGGCCGGGTCACGCTGGTCTCCGCCTCGGGCAACTACGTGTCGAGCGACGGCACCGCGATCGGGCTGATCGGGGTCGACGACCTCGTCGTGGTGGCGAGCGACGACACCGTGCTCGTCGCCCCGCGCGGCCAGTCGGATTCGGTCAAGGCGCTGGTCGCCGCGGTCGGCCGGGCGGACGACCGCTCGGCGCCGGACCGGCGCCGCCACTACCGGCCCTGGGGCCACTACCGCTCGATCGACGTCGGCGCCGCCCACGAGGTCCGGCGCCTCGAGATCAATCCCGGCCAGCGCCTCTCGCTGCACGTCCACCGGCATCGGTCGGAGCACTGGACCGTGGTGTCGGGCGAGGCCGAGGTCACGGTCGGCGGAGAGGCGGCGACGCTCGGCCCCTCGGGCAGCATCCACGTCCCCGCCGGCACCGTGCACCGCGCCGCCAACCGCGGGGCCGGGGCGCTGGTGATGATCGAGGTCCAGTGCGGCCGCCCGCTCGGCGAGGACGACGTGGTGCGCTTCGAGGACGACTACGGCCGCGTGCCGCCGCCCGCGTAGCAGCCGCGGCTCCGGGCGAGGCAGCGGAGGAGGTTCAGCACCAGGTCGATGCCCGGCGTCGGGCGGCCGGCGAGGCGGCCGAGCTCCTGCACCGCGGTGACGATCGGGTCGATCTCCATCGGCCGGCCGCGCTCGAGGTCCTGGAGCATCGAGGTGCGGTGCGCGCCGACGGCCGCGGCCCGGGCGATGCGGGCGTCGACGTCGAGGGGCAGGCGGATGCCGAGCGCCTCGGCGACGCCCGCCGCCTCGACCATCATCGCGCGGGCGACGGCGCGGCCGTCGTCGTCGCCGCATATCCCGGCGAGCGTCGCCCCGGTCAGGGCCGAGACCGGGTTGAAGGCGAGGTTCCCCCAGAGCTTGACCCAGATCGCGGTGCGGATGTCGGCGGCGGTCTCGGTGTCGATGCCGGCTGCCGCCAGCACCCCGGCGAGGGCCGCGAGGCGCGGCGTCGCCGCGCCCGACGGCTCGCCGAGGACGAGGCGGTCGCCGAAGGGATGCTCGATCACCCCGGGCGCGACGACCTCGGCGGCGACATAGACCACGGCGCCGATCGCCCGTTCCGGGCCGAGCGCGGCGCTGATCGCGCCGCCGGGATCGACGGCGGCGATGCGCCTGCCCTCGTGCGGCCCGCCGCTCCGATGGAAGTACCACCACGGGATGCCGTTCTGCATCGTCACGACGGCCGTGCCGGGCCCGAGCAGCGGCGCGACGGCGGGGAGCGCGCCGGCGACAGAATGCGCCTTCACGGTGAGGATCACGCAGTCCTGGGGGCCGAGCGCCGCGGGCGTGTCGGTGGCCGGAACCGGTACCGCCCGATGGCCCCCCGGCTCGACCAGCCGCAGGCCGTGGTCGCGGATCGCCGCAAGATGCGCGCCGCGGGCCACCACCGACAGCGCCACCCCCTCGACGGCGGCGAGCCGGGCCGCGAGGTAGCCGCCGATCGCCCCGGCGCCGAAGATCGTGATCCGCATCACGCGGCTCTGCCCGATGCGGGCGGCGGGACGCCGTTCTGGGTGCTCATTCCGTCCGTGGGTCTCCGGCCAGCGTCGACGCGTTGCAACGCCGCGGCAATTTGCGGTTATAGTCCGGCAAAACGACAACAGGCGAGGGAGGCTAGCATGGACGCGCGCGAGGAACATGCAGGCGTCGGCGGGGCGGCCGGGGGAGTTCCGTTCGACCGGGCCCGGCTCGACGCGCTGATGGAGCGGGCCGGCATCGACGTGCTGCTGGCCTCGTCCAAGCACAACGTCCAGTACCTGATGGGCGGCGCCTACCGCTTCTTCTTCTTCTCGCATTTCGACGCCATCGGGCTGTCGCGCTACCTGCCGCTCCTCATCTACGTCCGCGGCCGGCCCGACGACGCGGCCTATGTCGGCAACCCGATGGAGGGCTACGAGCGCGATCTCGGCCGGTTCTGGATGCCCGAGTTCATCCGCGCCTGGGGGTCGGAGGGGGCGATGGCGGAGGCGGTCGCGCGCCTCGAGCGCCTCGGCCTCGGCAACGCGGCGATCGGCGTCGAGCGCGCCTTCATGCCGGCGGACGCGGAGGAGGCGCTGCGGAAGGCGCTGCCGTCGGCGCGGATCGTCGACGCCACCGTCACGCTCGAGCGGCTGCGCGCGGTGAAGACGCCACAGGAGCTCGCCTATCTCCGCGCCGCCTCGGAAGGGGTGGTGGAGTCGATGCTCGCCGCCGTCGCCCGGCACGGGCCGGGCTCGACCAAGGCCGAAGTGGTCGAGACGCTGCGGCGCGAGGAGGTGGCGCGCGGCCTCACCTTCGAATATTGCCTGATCACGGCCGGAACCAGCCTCAACCGCGCCCCGTCGGACCAGGTCTGGCGCGAGGGCGACCCGATGTCGGTCGACTCGGGCGGCAACTACAAGGGCTACATCGGCGACCTCTGCCGGATGGCGGTGCTGGGCGACCCGGACGCCGAGCTCGAGGACCTCCTCGGAGAGATCGAGGCGATCCAGATGGCGGCGCGCACCCCGATCCGCGCGGGCGCCCGGGGCGGGGACATCTTCGAGGCCGCCGGCGAGGTGCTGCGGCGCTCGCCCAACGGCAACCTCCTCGAGTTCGTCGCCCACGGCATGGGGCTCATCTCGCACGAGGCGCCGCGGCTCACCGGCAGCGGGCCGGTGCCCTATCCCGGCGACGACGCCGACCGGCCGCTCGAGGCCGGCATGGTGCTCTCGATCGAGACGACGCTGCCCCATCCCCGGCGCGGCTACATCAAGATCGAGGATACGGTGGCGGTCACCGAGGAAGGGTGGGAGGCGTTCGGCGACGGCGCCCGCGGCTGGAACCGGGGCGGGACGGCGACGGGCGGATAGGCGATCCTAGCGGATGGTCACCGTCGCCCGGAACGGCCCGTAGGCGCCCTCGGACATGAGGTTCGGGGTGAAGCCGAGGATGTAGGTGCCGGTCGTCTCGAGCGGGATCGTCTCGGGAATGCCCGGGCCGTCGGTGCTACCGTCGGGATAGGTGATCACCGAGCGCATCGCCGGACCGCTGAAGTCCCAGGTGAGCGTCTGCCCCGCCCGCGCCGCGAGGCTGTAGTAGCAGCACGGAACGCCCTCCTTGAAGGCGTGCACCAGCGTGATGGTGTCGGTGCCCGGTTTCATCTCCACCGGGAACGGACAGTCCTGCGCGCCTGGCTCGCAGGCCATTGCCCCGGCGGGCAGGGTGAGCGCCAGCATCGCGGCGGTGATCGCGGTAGCGGTTCCGGTTGCCATCGGCGGACTCTCCTGGCTCAGGCGACCCGCACCGTGAGGTCGCCGACATGCGCGACGTGGGCCTCCATGACGTCGCCGCGGACGATCGGCCCCACGCCGGACGGCGTCCCGGAGAATATCACGTCGCCGGGGGCGAGAGTGAAGAGGCCCGAGAGATGGGCGATGATCTCCGGCACCTTCCAGATCATCTGGTTGAGGTCGCCGCTCTGGCGGCGGATGCCGTTGACGTCGAGCCGGATCGCCCCGGCCTCCGGATGGCCGATCTCGGCGGCGGGACGGATGGCGGAGCAGGGGGCGGACGCCTCGAACGCCTTGGCCACTTCCCACGGCCGCTGCAGGTCCTTCGCCCTCGCCTGGAGGTCGCGGCGCGTCATGTCGATGCCGACGGCATAGCCGAAGACGTGGCGGAGCGCATCGGCGGGCGGGATGTCCGCGCCGTCCTTGCCGAGCGTCACCACCATCTCGACCTCGAAATGCACGTCGCCCGTCGCCGGCGGATAGGGGAAGGTGCCGGTCGCATCGAGGTTGTCGGGATTCTTCTGGAAGAAGAACGGCGGCTCGCGGTCGGGGTCGCCGCCCATCTCCACCGCGTGGGCGGCGTAGTTGCGGCCGACGCAATAGACCCGGTGCACCGGGAAGAGTGCGTCGGTGCCGGCGACCGCAAGCGCAGGCGTTGCGGGAGGCTGGAAGACGTATCTGGAAGCGTTCATTTTTCCTTCCTGTTTGGCCCCGGCGAGCCTACCGTGCGGCGCACGGGTCGGCTATGGTCCGGCCAACCTCCAATCGCATAAGGGGCAAGCGATGCGTACCGTGAAATTCAAGGCCGGCGACACGATCCTCACGGAAGGCGAGCAGGGCGACACGGCGTTCCTGATTACCGACGGCTCGGTCGAGGTGACCGTGGGCGAAGGCGCCAAGGCGAAGGTCGTGGGCGTGCTGAAGGCCGGCGAGGTGTTCGGCGAGATGAGCCTGATCGATCCCGGGCCGCGGTCGGCGTCGGTGAAGGCGGTGATCGACACCGAGTGCATCACCACCAACTACGACGAGTTCAACGACTCGATCCAGAGCGACCCCGAGCGCGCCGCCCTCTTCATGAAGACGCTGGTGCGCCGCCTCCGCCAGATGAACGAGAAGATGGCGTCGATGGACCCGGGCAAGCGCGGCCTCCGCGAGCGCTTCCACGAGTGGCAGAAGTCGATGCAGCCGAACGACGACGATCCCTCGGCGATGATCTACTGGTACATGATGTACTGAGACGCCGCAGCGCGTCTCGCGCGGTCGCGCATACCGGCGAGGTGCGTGACCGCGGCGCCGGCGATCGCCGCCAGTGTCATCCCCGCCGCCATCGCGGCGACGAGCAGGCCGAAGCCCGGCGTCACGCCGAGCCGCATCGCGAGGTGCGGCGCCAGCCAGCCGCCGCCGATCATTCCGGCCAGCATCAGCGCGACGCAGGAGAGGCGCGCGGCCATGGCGGCCGCGTCGCGGTGGGTCCCCGTCGTCAGGCCGACCGCGAGCAGGCTGCCGACGGCGGTCAGCGCGTAGCCCGCCGGCATCATCGTCATGTGGAACCGGAACGTGGCGGCGAGCGAGGCCGGCGCCGCGGTGCAGAGCCCGGCGATCAGGGCGGGGGGCGTCGCGCCGCAGTCGATGGCGAGCCCGACCGCCATGCCCGAGCCGGAGAGGAGCAGCATCGTCGCCGCCGGCGGCAGGCGCATGGCGGTCACGATCCCCGCTCCGTCCCGGCGCGCTGGCGCTTCCGCCGCACCATGACGATCTCGGCGAGGATCGACAGCGCGATCTCCTCCGGTGTGATGGCGCCGAGGTCGAGGCCGGCGGGCGCCTTGAGGCGCGCCAGCCGCGCCGCATCGACGCCGCGGTCGCGCAGCCTTCCGGCCAGCGTCGCCGCCTTCCGGCGGCTGCCCACGAAGGCGACGTAGTCGGCTTCGACCGACAGCGCGGCCTGGAGCGCTGCCTCGTCCCCCCGTCCCTGGGTGGAGACCACGATGTGGCGCGCCCCGTCATGGGCCACCGGCAGCGCGTAGCCCTCGATCCGCCGGTCGGGCGCGACGAACGCCGCCTGCTCGGCGAGGGGCGCGCAGGCGGTCATGGCGAAGCCCATGCGGCGGCCGAGATCGGCGATGGCCACCGCGACCGGGCTGGACCCGCAGATCACGATCTCCGGCCGCGGCAGCATCGGCTCGATGAAGATGTCCATCGTGCCCTGGCTCGGGCAGGCGTTCCGCGCGAAGCGGACTCCTTCCTTCGTCTCCCCGGCATGGACGCCGCGGGATTCGAGAAGATCGCCGGGCTGGACGGAGACGAGGCGGGATTCGCCGTCGGCCAGCGCCTCGCGGGCCGCGTTGACCACGGCGCCACGGGCGCAGCCGCCGCCGATCCAGCCCTCGCTGATCGTGCCGTCGGGGAGGATCACGGCCTTGGCGCCGGCCTTGGCGGCCGTCGCGCTGACGGTGCGGACCACGGTCGCGAGGGCGAAGGGCGCGCCCCTTTCCTTGAGGGCGGCGACGAGGTCGAGGACGTCGGGGGCGCGGTCCATCGTCATATCCTCACGAGATGCGGTTCGAGCGCGGCGAGGCTGTCGAGGTTGTGGGCGGGCGCGAAGAGGTCGACATGGGGCAGCGCCGCCTGCATGGCGCGGGCCTCGGGCGCATAGTCCTTCCAGCCGAGCAGCGGGTTGAGCCAGACGATGCGACGCGCCCGGCGGCGCAGCCGGCGCATCTCTGCGGCCAGCAGCTCAGGCTCGCCCGTGTCGTAGCCGTCGGAGACGATGACGACGACGGTGCGCGAGTTGATCACACGCTTCGCGTGCCAGCGGTTGAAGGTGGCGAGGCTCTCCCCGATCCTGGTACCGCCGCCGATGCCCTCGGCCATCAAGGCGAGGCGCTCGACGGCCCGTGTCACGTTGCGGTCGCGGAGCGAGGCCGAGACGTGGGCGAGGCGGGTGTGGAAGACGAAGGCCTCGGCCTCGCGGAAGGCGTCCACCGCGCCGTGGAGGAAGCGGACGAAGAAGGCCGTGTAGAGGCTCATCGAGCCCGAGGCGTCGAGCAGCATCACCAGCCGGACCGGGCGCTCCTTCCGGCGGCGATGGATGAGTTCGATCGGCGTCCCGCCGTGGCCGATGCTCCGGTGGATCGTGCGGCGGAGGTCGAGGCGGGGGCCATGGGCCCGCGCCTGCATGCGGCGGACGATCCGGGCCCGCATGCGGCGCGCGAGGCGCGCGGCAAGGGCGTGGGTCGCCGCGATCTCGTCGGCGTCGACGATGTGGCGCATGTCGGTGGCGGCGAGCACCTCGGCCCGCGAGGCGCCCTCGCGCCGGCCGGGTCCCTGTCCCGGCGCCTCCCCCGTCCCTTCCTTCCGCTCGGTCCGTGTGGCGTTGCCGGCGCCGAAGTCGGGCGGCCCGCTGCGGTCGGCGCGGCGGCGGGTACTGGCGCTACCGGTGGTGGTCACCCGCACGCGGCGCATGTGCTCGCCGCTCCAATAGGCGGCGAACAGTTCGTCGAACTTCCGCCAGTCGGAACGGTCGGCGCTGAACAGCGCGCGAAACGCCGGACGGAGTCGTATCATGCTGTCGGCGGCGGGCGAGGCCATCAGGCGGAGCGCGTCGCGCGTCTCGGCGAGCCCCACGGCGAAGCCGTTGTCGCGGAGCGTGCGGACGAAGCCGGCGAGCCGGGCCCGTGCGCCGGGGCCGATGGTGGTCGCGGCCGCCGCGGTCCGCATCACGCCACCTTGCCGAGCAGCCGCGCCGTCACCTCGGGCGTGACGCGGAGCCGGTCCTCGCGGGTCTTGAGGAGGGCGATCATCGTCTCGTGCAGCGCCTCGGGCTCGGCGCGGAGGTCGTGGACGCCGAGGCCGGCGAGCGTCGCCGCCCAGTCGAGCGTCTCGGCGACGCCGGGCATCTTGCGGAGGTCCTCGCGGCGGATCGCGTCGACCAGCCGGGCCACCTGGGCGGCGAGGGTTGCGTCGATGCCGGGAAGGCGGGCGAGGATGATCCGCGCCTCGCGGTCGGGGTCCGGGAAGTCGACGTAGTGGTAGAGGCAGCGGCGGCGGAGCGCGTCGCTGAGCTCGCGCGTCCCGTTCGAGGTCAGCACGACCCGCGGAATCGCGGTGGCGGCGATCGTGCCGAGCTCGGGGATCGAGACCTGGAAGTCGGAAAGGAGTTCGAGGAGGAACGCCTCGAACTCCTCGTCGGCGCGGTCGACCTCGTCGATGAGCAGCACCGGCGGGGAGGCTCGCCGGATGGCGGCGAGCAGCGGCCGCTCGAGGAGGTACTGCTCGGAGAAGATGTGCTCCTCGATCGCGTCGGCATCGGCGCCCTCGCGCGCCTTGATGGCGAGAAGCTGGCGCTGGTAGTTCCACTCGTAGAGCGCGGCGTTCTGGTCGAGCCCCTCGTAGCACTGGAGCCGGATCAGCTCGGCCTCGTGGATGGCGGCGAGCGCCTTCGCCATCTCCGTCTTGCCGACGCCGGCCTCGCCTTCGAGGAGCAGCGGGCGGCGGAGGAAGTCCATCAGCCACAGGGCCGTGGCGAGATCGCGGTCGGCGACGTAGCCGACATCCCCGAGGCGGGCCGCGATCTCCTCCCGGGTCATTGCCGCGTGCCCACCGTCATGAGGGCGGGCCAGGCCAGTTCGGTGCCGAGGGCGGCCGCGCCCTCGACGATCGCCTCATGGATGCGGGCGCGCGCCTGCGGCGTCTGCCGGTCGAGCACCATGGCGACCCGCATCGTGCATTTCTCGACATAGGCGAGCACGTCGCGCGGGCCGGAAATCGTCCAGACGAGGGGCAGTTCCGTCACCTCCACATGACGGAAGCCGGCCGCCTCCATGCTCCGCCGCGCCTCGTCGGGGTCGGCGAAGCGGAACATCGGCGGGGCCGGGGGCAATTCCACCGGCGCGCCATGGGCGGCGATCGCCTCGTTGACGAGGTGGAAGAACTGGTGGGCGGGCGGTCCGAGCCAGACCGTGAAGGCGTAGCGGCCGCCGGAGCGGAGCACGCGGTGCGCCTCGCGGAACGCGCGGTCGGGATCGGCGAGGTGGAGGATGCCGAAGGCGCAGGCCGCGGCGTCGAAGCTCCCGGCGGGGAAGTCGAGCGCCTCGGCGTCGCCGACCGCGAAGGATATGCCCGGGTGCCGTCGCCGCGCTTCCTCGACCATGGGGGCGGCGAAGTCGATCGCCGTCACGTCGGCGCCGCGGCGCGCCGCCGCGGCGGCGAGCGTGCCGGTGCCGCAGCAGATATCGAGGAACGCCATGTCCTCGCCGAGGCCGACCGCCTCGAGCAGCGGCGCGGCCGCGCCGGCCGTGATCCGGCCGGCGAAGTCGTCGTAGACGCCGGCCTTCTCGCTCCAGCCGATGCGCTCGGCCTCCTTGAAGTCCGGTGCCGCATTGGCGCTTTCCATTCGTCGATCCTCCCCGTCGAGACAGGGTCCGATCCTACGCGGATCGCGCTACGCGTGCAGCCCCAGCCGCTCGGCGACCTGCCATGTCCGCCAGTGGTCGTGCGGCATCTGGATGTGGCCGGCGCCGAGGAAGGCGAAGGCGTCGTTGACCGCGTTGGAGAAGGCCGGCACGCCGCCGACATTGGGGCTCTCGCCGACGCCCTTGGCCCCGATCGGGTGATGCGGCGAGGGGGTCGTCGTCCAGTCCGTCTCCCAGCGCGGCGTCTCGACCGCGGTCGGCATGAAGTAGTCCTGGAACGAGCCGGTCGTGCAGTTGCCGTTCTCGTCGTAGGCGATCTCCTGCCCCATCGCGATGGCGAAGGCCTCGGTCAGGCCGCCATGGACCTGGCCCTCGATGATCATCGGATTGATGCGGGTGCCGCAATCGTCGAGCGCATAGAAGCGGCGGATCTTCGTCTCGCCGGTATCGACGTCGACATCGGCGACGCAGACATAGGCGCCGAACGGATAGGTGAAGTTCGGCGGGTCGTAGTAGTTGACCGCCTCGAGGCCGGGCTCCATGCCGGCGGGCACTTCGTGATAAGCCGCCCAGGCGAGCTCGGTCATGGTCTTGAACCGCTCGGGATTGCCGCGCACCCGGAAGCGGTCGACGTCCCATTCGAGGTCGTCGTCGTGGACCTCGAGGAGGTAGGCGGCGATCATCTGCGCCTTGGCCTTGATCTTCCGCGCGGCGAGCGCGGTCGCGGCGCCCGAGACCGGCGTCGAGCGCGAGCCGTAGGTGCCGAGGCCGTAGGGCGCGGTGTCGGTGTTGCCCTCCTCGATGGTGATGAGGTCGGCGGGAATGCCGAGCTCGGAGGCGATGATCTGGCCGTAGGTGGTCTCGTGGCCCTGGCCCTGGCTCTTGGTGCCGAGGCGGGCGATGATCGAGCCGGTCGGGTGGATGCGGATCTCGGCGGAATCGAACATGGCGATGCCGAGGATGTCGCAGGCCCGCGAGGGTCCGGCGCCGACGATCTCGGTGAAGAAGGCGACGCCGATACCCATCAGCTCGCGCGTCTCGCCGCGCCGGAACGCTTCCTGCTTCGCCTTCTGCTCGGCGCGGAGCGCGGCGTAGCCGACGCTGTCCATCGCCTTCTGGAGGGCCGGCTGGTAGTCGCCGGAATCGTACTGCCAGCCGAACGCCGAGGTATAGGGAAACTGGTCCTTGCGGATCAGGTTCTTCATCCGGAACTCGGCCGGATCCATGCCGAGCTTCTGAGCCATCACGTCCATGGCGCGCTCGACGGCATAGGCCGCCTCCGTCACCCGGAACGAACATCGGTACGCCACGCCGCCCGGCGCCTTGTTGGTGTAGACGCCGTCGACCGAGCACCATGCGGCGGGGAAGTCGTAGGAGCCGGAGATGATCGAGAACAGCCCCGCCGGCCACTTGCTCGCGTTGGCGCAGGCGTCGAACGCGCCGTGGTCGGCGACGGTGTTGCAGCGCAGCCCCAGCACCTTGCCGTCCTTGGTGCAGGCGATCTCCGTCTCCATGAAGAAATCGCGGGCGAAGGCGGTCGTGGTGAGGTTCTCGATGCGGTCCTCGACCCACTTCACCGGCCGGCCGGTGACGATCGAGGCGACGATGGCGCAGATGTAGCCGGAATAGGCGCCGACCTTGTTGCCGAAGCCGCCGCCGATATCAGGCGCGATGACGTGGATCTTGTGCTCGGGGATCTTGGAGATCAGCGAGGCGACGGTCCGGATGACGTGCGGGGCCTGGAAGGTGCCCCACAGCGTCAGGTCACCGGTGATCTTGTCGAAGGAGGCGACGCACTGGCAGGTCTCGAGCGGCGAGGGATGGACGCGCTGGTAGACGATCATCTCCTTGATCGTCACGTCGGCGGTCTCGAACGCGGCATCTGCGGCGGCCTTGTCGCCGGCCTGCCAGTTGAAGATGTGGTTGGGGTGCCTGCGGGGCCCGTGGGCACCTTCGGTCTTGCCGGCGAGGTCCTCGCGGATCACGGGCGCGTCCGGGTCCATCGCCTTCAGCGGATCGACCAGCACCGGCAGCTCGTCGTAGTCGACGTCGACCAGTTCGGCCCCGTCGGCGGCGACGTAGCGGTCGTCGGCGAGGACGAAGGCGACCTCCTGGTTCTGGAAGAGGACGTAGTCCTCCGCCAGCACCGCCTGCACGTCGCCGGCGAGCGTCGGCATGTAGTGGAGGCCAAGGGGCTTGAGGTCCGCGGCGGTCAGCACGGCGACGACGCCGGGCAGCGCCTTCGCCGCCGAGGCGTCGATCGAGGTGACCCTGGCGTGGGCATAGGGCGAGCGGACGAAGTCGCCGTAGAGCATGCCGGGCAGCTTGATGTCGTCGACGTAGTTGCCCTTCCCTTGCGTGAAGCGGATGTCCTCGACGCGCTTCCGCTTGCAGCCGAGGCCCTCGAGCTTCTCGGCGCGCTGGGTCGAGGTGAGCGTGGTGTCGTTCATTCCGCGGCCTCCTGGAACGGCGCGCCGGCGAGCTTGGCGGCGGCGTATTGAATGGCCCTGACGATGTTCTGGTACCCGGTGCAGCGGCAGATGTTGCCGGAGATGCCGTGGCGGATCTCGTCCTCGCTCGGCTGCGGGTTCTCCTGGAGGAGCCGGTAGGCACGGGTGATCATGCCGGGCGTGCAGAACCCGCACTGGAGGCCGTGCATCTCGCGGAATCCTTCCTGCAGCGCGTGGAGCGTGCCGTCGGGATTGGCGATGCCTTCGATGGTGACCACGTCGCAGCCGTCGGCCTGCACCGCGAAGCGGGTACAGGCCTTCACCGACGCGCCGTCGATATCGACGGTGCAGGCGCCGCAATGGCTGGTCTCGCAGCCGATATGCGGGCCGGTGAGGCGGAGCTCCTCGCGGAGGAAGTGGATGAGGAGGGTCCGCGGCTCGACCAGCGCGTCGACCTGCCTGCCGTTCACCTTCATCGAGATCTGGGTCTTGGCCATGGTTCCCTCCTAGCCTCCGGCCCGGGACGCAGCGCGGGCGAGCGCCCGGCGGAGCATCACGCCGGCCATCTTCGTGCGGTATGCCGGCGGGCCGTGGGCATCGGCAGCGGGCGCCGTGATCGCCTCGGCGGCCGCGACCGCGCGCTTCACGCTGCCCTCGTCGAGCGCCGAGCCGACGAGGATGTCCGCCGCCTCCTCGGCGAGGAGCGCCCTGTCGGCGACGTTGGTGAGGCCGATGGCGCAGCTCGCGACCGTGCCGCCGTTCATCGTCAGCACGACGGCCGCGGCGGCGGTGGCATAGTCGCCCACCTTCCGCTTGAGCTTCTCGTAGGCGAAGCCGTGGCCGGCCGGCGGCACGGGGATGCGGATCGCGGTCAGCACCTCGCCGGGCTGGAGCGCGGTGGTGTAGATGCCCTGGTAGAAGTCACGAGCCCCGACCTTCCGGCTCCCCGAAGGGCCGGTGAGCTCGTAGGCGGCGCCGAGCGCCTTCATCACCGCCGGCATGTCGTTGCCGGGGTCGCCGTTGGCGGCGTTGCCGCCGATCGTGCCGACATAGCGGACCTGCGGGTCGGCGATGAGCAGCGCGGCCTCCCTGAGGATCGGCACCTTCGCCGCGAGCAGGTCGGAATCGACGACCTCGTGCTGGGTGGTCATCGCACCGAGGACGATCTCGCCGCCCTCCTCGCGGATGCCCTTGAGGTCGGGAATGCCGCCGAGGTCGACGAGGTGAGCCGGCGCCGCGAGGCGGAGCTTCATCACCGGGATGAGGCTGTGGCCGCCGGCCAGCGGGCGTGCGTCGTCGCCATGGTCGGCGAGGATCGCCACCGCCTCCGGGACGGACTTCGGGCGGTGGTAGTCGAATGCGCCTGGAATCACGGTTTCCTCCCCGGCCGCTCGGCTTGCCGGGTCCTCCGCCCGGCAGCGTCCTCGCGGCACATCCTCGAGATGCTGGGTTAGTGCCGTTCCAGTCTGGGCGCCGGCCGGGCCGGGCGACAACGCCGAATGCACCAAGCGTGCGGTTTCTGCACGAGCTGCGGACGGCCTCGCACGAATTGCGTCAGTGATCCTGACCGTCCTGGCGTACCGGAATCGCGGCGAGCGGAGGGGCGGGGCGGGAACGGGGCGGGCGGCGCCTATCCGGGGAGGCCGTGCGCGGTGATCGGCCCGCCGGGCGCGCGGGCCCGGTCGGTGCCGATCTGCGCCTTGACCCAGGCCATGCGGCTGCGGCTGACCGGCACGGTGTAGCCCTCGGCGCCGGCAAGCTCGACGAGGCCGTTGTCGCCGGTCTTGCGCACCCGCACGATGCGCTCGACGTTGATGATGTGGCTGCGGTGGACGCGGGCGAAGCGCGCCGGGTCGAGCCGCGCCTCGACGTCGCCGATGGCGAGCTGGCAGAAGTGCTTCTCCGCCCCGTCGAAGACGTAGGTGTAGTGGGCATTGGCATGGACGGCGACGATGCTGGCGGCCGGCAGCCGCGTCGTCGCGCCTTCCTGGATGATCGGCAGCCACGCCGAATCACCGGCATCCGCGGGGGCCACGCCGCCGGCCGGGGCCGGCGCGGCCGCGTCACCGTCCGCTGCGGCGGCCGGCGCTTCTGCCGGCATGGGCCGCTCCGCTTCCTCGGCCTGGCGGTCGGGCACGAGGATCAGGAGGAAGACGCCGGAGACGATGAAGGCGACGATGGCGACGACGATCGCGAGGAGGTCGGGCGACAGCGCCGGGGCGGTGACCGGCCCGTGGCCGTGGCCGAGCGCCTCGAGCGAGACCGCCGCCATGGCGGTGTAGTGCATGCCGGCGATCGCGATGCCGAGCGCGGCGGCCGACAGGAACAGGGGCGGCCTTCCATCGGCGCCGCCGGCGAGATGCAGGGCGAGGCCGGAGGCGGCGATCGCGACGACGATGCTGGCGCCGATGAGGACGGGGTCGTGGCGCATGCCGAGGCTGGCGTGGAGCGCGGTCATGCCGATGTAGTGCATCGCCGCGATGCCGAGGCCCATGACCACGGCGCCGGCGGCGAGCCGCGCCGCGGTGAGCGGCCCGGTGCTCGCGAAGACCACCGCGGCGCCGACCACCAGCACGCAGACGAGGAACGAGAGGAGCGTCGGGAACACGAGGTAGTCGACCGCCGCCGGCAGGCGCGCGGCGAGCATGCCGACGAAGTGCATCGACCAGATGGCGACGCCGAGCGACAGCGCCGCGCCGGCGATCAGCAGGCGCCGTTCGGGTCCGCCCGCATGCCGGACCTGCACCGCAAGGCTCAGGCCGACATAGGCACCCTGGATCGCCACGACAAGCGACAACACCACGAGCCAGGGCTCGTGGGTCACCGGCATCGGCATCGCTCCTCCCCGCGCCGGTCTTCAGAAGGGCCGGCGACCTTGCTTGGAAGAACTATAGATCGCCGGCGCGCCGGGGGCGAGCCTCTTGCCGATCACGTTTCGAGGCGCGCCAGCCGATCGAGGACGCCCTGGAGGATGTAGGCGGCCGCCATCTTGTCGACCACCTCGCCGCGCCGCCTGCGGCTCGCATCGGCCTCGATCAGGGTGCGGGTCACGGCCGCGGTCGACAGCCTCTCGTCCCAGTAGACGAGGGGGAGCGGGACGGTCGCGGCGACGTTCCGGGCGAAGCCGCGGGTCGCCTGCGCGCGCGGTCCCTCGCTGCCGTCCATGTTGATGGGCAGGCCGAGCACCAGGCCCACCGCCGCGTGGCGCTCGATCTCCCGCCGCAATTCGCGAAGGTCGGCCTGGAACTTCGTCCGCCGGATGACGAGAAGCGGCGAGGCGATGCTTCGCCGGATGTCGGAGAGCGCGAGGCCGATCGTCTTCGTGCCGAGGTCGAGGCCGATCAGCGCGCCGGTCGCGGGCAGCGCCGCCTTGAAGTCCTCGAGGCTGGGGTCCGGCTGCTTCATGGGCTGGCGGGGCCGTTTCCGGGGCTCGGGTGTCGGGAAGGCGCGGGCGCGGGAATCATGGCCCGACCATAGCGCGCCGCGCGCCCGGCGCCGCACTTTCCGTTTCCGGAGGATCTCCGCGGGAACCCGCGACGGGGCCGGTGCCTCCGCGGCGGCGAGACATCGGGCCTCCGTCATGGCAAGCTCGGCCGCCTCGGGCGCGCGGCGACCGGCCCGGGGCGCCGGCACCGGGCCCGGAAGCGGGCGGTTCCGGCGGCCGCATGACCGACAGGAAACGCTGGAGGAAGGACATGAGGCGATTGATGTTCGCCGCGCTCGGAGCGCTGGCGCTTTCGGCCCCCGCGCTGGCCGCCGATCCCGATCTCGTGGGGACATGGTCCGGTCCGCGCGAGCGGATCGCCAAGGACGACGGCCTCGCGACGGGTATCGCGACCCTCGTCGTCACCGCGCAGGAGGGACGCACCTTCACCGGGGCGCTGGTCCGCGATTACCCTGACGGCGACGACATCGAGGAGTCGCTGTGGGGCGCCTTCACGCCGGACGGCAACCTCATCGTCGCCGCCGACGAGGAAGGCACCTACGCCCTCTCGCTGGTCGACGCCGACACCCTCGACTACTGCTACGTGGAGGCGGGGGCCGCGGCCCGCGCGGTCTGCGCCCGGCTGGTGCGGCAGAAATAGCGCTACGGACTCCCGGCGTTCGCGCGGGGCGGCGCATCGACGGGAACCGGGGGCCGGGGTCGCTCCCCGGCTGCCGGTCCTCGCCGGTCAGTCGCGATATTGCTGGATGCGGGTGGTGCGGAGCCCGGCGAGGCCGTGCTGGTCGATCGACTGCTGCCAGGAGAGGAATTCCTCCACTGTCAGCGTATAGCGGCTGCAGGCCTCTTCGAGGCTGAGGAGACCGCCGCGGACGGCGGCGACGACCTCGGCCTTGCGGCGGATCACCCAGCGCTTGGTGTCCTTCGGCGGCAGATCGGCAATGGTCAGCGGACTCCCGTCGGGGCCGATGACATACTTGACGCGCGGACGAACCTCTCCGGTCATTCTACTCTCGTTACTCTTCCTGACCGTCCCAGGACTTGGAGAGTAGGGGCCCGCCCTTAAATTCTGACTAATCGCCGGGTGACAAATCAGTAAGAATTGTAAAGGCTTGGCGGGAATGACCAGAGCGACTCCGGACGGAATCTCAAGGGGATAGCTCGGACTCGTCCGATTCCTGGCAAGATCGCGTGAGGGGTTTGGTAACCGCGCTTGGCGGAAGTGCCGGCCGCGCCCGCCGGAATCCTGCGCACGAGGGCCCCCACGAGGGCATCGCGAGACGTTGCCTTGAAGATGGCGCGATCGTGACTATAGTTCTCCCGTCATTCCCGGAGCGAGGTCCGGCCGCCCCTGGCCGGCCAATTGCCATGCCTCACGATCTCGGCCTTCCCGGCAGCCCCTCCCGGACGCGCGTCGTCGTCGCGATGTCGGGCGGCGTCGATTCCTCGGTGGTCGCCGGCCTGCTCAAGTCCTCCGGCTACGACGTGGTCGGCATGACGCTGCAACTCTACGACCACGGCGAGGCGACGCACCGGAAGGGCGCCTGCTGCGCCGGGCAGGACATCCACGATGCCCGCCGGGTCGCCGAGACGCTCGGCATCCCGCACTACACGCTCGACTACGAGGAGCGGTTCAAGAACGCGGTCATCGATCGCTTCGCGGACAGCTATGCCGCGGGCGAGACGCCGGTGCCCTGCATCACCTGCAACCAGACCGTCAAGTTCGCCGACCTGCTCGAGACGGCGCGGCAGCTCGGGGCCGACGCGCTGGCGACGGGTCACTACGTCCGCTCGGAGGCGCACGGCGACGGCCGCGCCCTCTACCGTCCGGCCGATCTCGAGCGCGACCAGAGCTACTTCCTGTTCGCCACCACCCGCGAGCAGCTCGACTTCCTCCGCTTCCCGCTCGGGGCGATGTCCAAGGCCGAGACCCGCGAGGCGGCACGCGCGCTCGGGCTGTCGGTCGCCGACAAGCATGACAGCCAGGACATCTGCTTCGTGCCGTCGGGGCGCTATGCCGACGTGATCCGGAAGCTCAAGCCGGGGGCGATCGAGGCGGGCGACATCGTCCATATCGACGGGCGCGTCCTCGGCCGCCACGACGGCATCATCAACTACACCGTGGGCCAGCGCCGGGGCATCGGCGTTGCCACCGGCGAGCCGCTCTACGTCGTCCATCTCGATCCCGGCGGCCGCCGGGTCATCGTCGGCCCGCGCGATGCGCTCGCCACCCGGCGCCTGCACCTCCGCGGCATCAACTGGCTCGGCGACGGCGAGATCGGCGACCTTCCGGCCGCGGGCCTCGACGTCTTCGCGCGCGTTCGCTCGACGCGGCCGCCGATGCCGGCCCGGGTCTTCCACCAGGACGGCCACGTCCATGTCGACCTCGCCGGCGCCGAGGCCGGCGTGGCTCCGGGGCAGGCCTGCGTCTTCTACGATTCCGACGCCGCCGGCGCGCGCGTGCTGGGCGGCGGGTTCATCGAGCGCTCCGAGCACGACCGCAAGGCCGAGCAGGCGCTCCGCAAGATCGTCGCTTCGGAACAATCGGCCATCGCGGCCCTTTGAGGCTCTCCATGCCCCACCCGGCACGCAGCGCAGGTCGGTCTGGCGCCCCCCTGGCGCTGGCCCACATCGAGGACGGCCACGTCGTCGCCGCCTATGCGCGATGGGCGCCGGTCTACGACTGGAGCTTCGGGGCCTTCACCCGCCGCCCCCGCCGCGCCGCGGTGGCGGAGATGAACAAGCTGCCGCCGTCGCGGATCATCGAGCTCGGGGTGGGGACCGGCATCTCGCTGCCGCTCTACGACCGCGGCCACCGGGTCACCGGCATCGACCTCTCCCGCGACATGCTCGACCGCGCCCGGAAGCGCGTCGCCGATGACGGGCTCGCCCATGTCGAGGCCCTCCACGAGATGGACGCCGGCGCGCTGACGTTCCCCGACGGGGCCTTCGATGCCGCGATGGCGATGTTCGTCATCACGGTGGTGCCGCATCCCGAGCGGGTGATGGCCGAGCTCGCCCGCGTCGTCCGGCCCGGCGGCCGGGTGGTGCTGGTGAACCACTTCTCGGTGGAGAGCGGGCCGCGGGCCTTCGCCGAGCGGCATCTCTCGCGTTTCTCCTCCAAGCTCGGTTGGCGGCCGAACTTCCCGATCGGGACGGTGCTCGACCGGCCCGAGCTGAGGCTGGTCGAGCGGCGCGCGGTGAAGGCCTTCGACCTCTTCACGCTCCTGACCTTCGAGCGGGCCTGAGCCCGCTTCGGCAGGCTACATCGCGGCGAGAACGCCGCCGTCGACGTAGAGGATCTGGCCGTTGACGAAGTCCGAGGCGGGGGCGGCGAGGAAGATCGCGGCGCCCTTCAGCTCGTCGACCAGACCCCAGCGGCCCGCCGGCGTCCGCGACATGACGAAGGCGTTGAACTCGGCATCGTTGACGAGGGCCGTGTTCATCTCGGTGGCGAAGTAGCCCGGGCCGATGCCGTTGGCCTGGATGTTGAACCTGGCCCACTCGACGCACATCGCCTTGGTCAGCATCTTCACCGCGCCCTTCGAGGTGCTGTAGGGCGCGATCGTCGCCCGCGCCCGCTCGCTGCCGAGCGAGCAGGTGTTGATGATCTTGCCGCGCCCGCGCGGGATCATGCGCCTGGCCACCGCCTGGCCCATGTAGAAGACCGCGTCGAGGTTGGTCGCCATGACCTCCTTCCAGGTCTCGACCGGGAAGTCGACCAGCGGCGTCCGGCGCTGGATGCCGGCGTTGTTGAAGAGGATGTCGATGGGGCCGGCCTCGGCCTCGATGCGGGCGACGTTGTCCTCGACGGCTTCGGGATCGGCGACGTCGAAGGCGTAGCCGGTCGCCGCATGGCCGGCGGCGCGCAATTCCTCCACCGCCTTGGCGACGTCGTCGGCGTTCCGCGCGTTGAGCACCACCTCGGCGCCGTGCTCGGCGACGGCATGGGCATAGGCGAGGCCGATGCCCCGGCTCGATCCGGTGATGAGGGCGCGGCGGCCGGTGAGGTCGAAGAGCGGCGTCGGCATGCGTGGTTCCCCCTTGTCCTGGCTGCCGTGGTTATCCGGGAGGGGCAGGCGGGCGTCAACGGGGTGGTTCGTGACTGTCGTTCGCACTGCCCCGGACGATGAAGGTGTCAATGGATCTCCGGCTCGGGGGTCGGCGCGGTGCCTTCGAGGAAGTCGAAGTCGCAGCCCCTGTCGGCCTGGGTGATGTGGGCGGCGTACATCCGGTTGTAGCCGCGCCCGAAGCTGCGCTCGGGCGGCGTCCACTCCGCCAGCCGGCGGGCGACCTCCTCGTCGGGGACTTCGAGCGTGAGCGTCCGCTTCTCGACGTCGAGCGCGATGATATCGCCGTTCCTGACGGCGGCGAGCGGGCCGCCGATGTAGGATTCCGGCGCGACATGGAGAATGCAGGCGCCGTAGCTGGTGCCGCTCATCCGCGCATCGGAGATGCGCACCATGTCGCGGACGCCCTCCTTGAGCAGTTTCTTCGGGATCGGCAGCATGCCCCATTCCGGCATGCCGGGGCCGCCCACCGGGCCGGCATTCTGGAGGACGAGCACGTGGTCCGGCGTCACGTCGAGGTCGTCGCGGTCGATATTGGCGGCCATCTCGTCGTAGTCGCGGAAGACCAGCGCCGGCCCGGAATGCTTCTGGAGGCGCGGATCGGCGGCGGCGGGCTTCATCACCGCCCCGTCGGGGGCGAGGTTGCCGCGGAGGATCGCGACCCCGGCGGCGGTCGAGATCGGCCGGTCGAGGGGGCGGATCACGTCGTCGTTGTAGACCTCGGCACCGTCGAGCATGGCGCCGAGCGGCTCGCCGCTCACCGTCATCGCGTCAAGGTCGAGATGGTCGCGGAGCATCGAGAGCAGCGCCGGCAGGCCGCCGGCATAGTGGAAGTCCTCCATCAGGTAGGCGCCGCTCGGCCGGATATTGGCGATGACCGGCACCGCGCGGGCGATGCGGTCGAAGTCGTCGAGGTCGAGGGGGATTCCAGCCCGGCCGGCCATGGCGACGAGATGGATCATCGCGTTGGTCGAGCCGGCGAGCGCCATCTGGACGACCAGTGCATTGAGGAACGAGGCGCGCGAGAGCACGTCGCGGGGCTTGAGATCCGCGTCGATCATCTCGACGATCCGGCGGCCGGTGAGGCTCGCCATGCGGGGATGGGCGGAATCGGCGGCGGGGATGGACGAGGCGCCGGGCAGCGTCAGGCCGAGCGTATCGGCGAGGGACATCATGGTCGCGGCGGTGCCCATGGTCATGCAGGTGCCGAAGCTGCGGGCGATGCCGGCTTCCATGTCGCGCCACGCCGCGTCCGAGACCTTGCCGGCCTGCTTGTCGGCCCAGTACTTCCAGACGTCGCTGCCCGAGCCGAGCACCGTGCCGTGGTAGTTGCCCCTGAGCATCGGCCCCGCCGGCATGAAGATCGCCGGGAGGTTCATCGAGATCGCGCCCATGATGGTCGCGGGGGTGGTCTTGTCGCAGCCGCCCATCAGCACCACGCCGTCGACGGGGTGCGAGCGGAGCAGCTCCTCCACCTCCATCGCCAGCATGTTGCGGTAGAGCATGGTCGAGGGCTTGACGAACGGCTCCGACAGGGACATCGCCGGCAACTCGACCGGGAAGCCGCCCGCCTGCCAGATTCCGCGCTTCACCTCCTCGGCACGGACGCGGAAATGGGCATGGCACTGGTTGATGTCGGACCAGGTATTGACGATCGCGACGACCGGCTTCCCCATGAAGTCCTCATAGGTGTAGCCCATCTGGAGCGTGCGCGAGCGGTGGCCGAAGGACCGGAGGTCGCTCGCCGCATACCAGCGGGCACTCCTGAGGGGTTTCTTCTGGTCGGTCACGGCCGCTTCCTCCCCGGGGGCTCTCGCGGCCCTCCGGCTGCTTATAGCGGATCGAATCGGGAGTGTGGGAGAGCGGAGAGATGCCCGGCGGGGCCGGGCATCCCGGGGGTGCGGTCCCGCGCCGCCGGGAGCGGCGCTGGAGGAGTTCCGGCGATCAGACGACGTAGAAGTCGCCGTTGTCGAGGTTGAGGCCGGCCTTCACCTTGGCGAACGCCACCGCATCCTTGAGGTTGCCGCCGGTGCCGTCGTAGAACAGCTTGCCCGACTTCTTGTCGTAGACGATCACCTGCTCCTCGCCGTCGTACTTGTTCTTCAGCACGAAGTCGCTCTTCGCCAGCTTCTTGCCGTGGCCGAGGCCCGAGAAGATCGAGCCGTCGAGCTGGATCGTGTCCTTGCCGTGCTGGAAGTCGGTGATGGTGTCGAGGTTTCCCTTCTTCAGCTTGCTGTTGAAGAAGAAGGTGTCCTTGCCGCCGCCGCCGGTCAGCGTGTCCTTGCCGCCGCCGCCGTTGAGCAGGTCGCTGCCGCCGTCGCCGCTGATGACGTCGTTGTCGCCGTTGCCGTTGATTTTGTCGTTGCCCTTGCCGCCCGAGATCACGTCCTTGCCGGTGCGGCCCTGGATCTGGTCGTTGCCGGCGTAGCCCTGGAGCTTGTCGTTGAACTTCGATCCGGTGATGACGTCGTCGCCGGAGAAGATCTTCTTCTCGTAGTTGCCCTTGTAGGTCTTCTCGGTGTCGCCGAACTGCTGCTTGAGGTTCTGGAGCGAATACTTGTCCTGGCCCTTGACCGAGACGACGATGCCGTCGAGCTTGCCGGAGACGGGCTCCTTGAGCACCGCCGTCATGTTCTTGCCGGTGATGAACAGGCTGACATTGCCCTTGGTGGCGGTGAAGCTCGAGAGCCCCGTGACGGACGGCGTGCTGAGCTTCTCGAACTTCGCGAGAAGCCCGAGCTCGGACAGGTTGCCCATGTCGACCGCCTTGGTGGCGACGAATGCGACCATGTGAAGACTCCCGTGGCGTTGGGTTTGATCGTTGGAACTGCGTGACGGCGCCCGGCGGCGACTTTGGCCGCCGGGTTGGCGCTTGGCAAGTCGGCGTCCGGGCTCAGGACGTCGAGGACAGCTTCCAGATGTTGATGCCGCCGTCGGTCGCGAAGCGGTCGATCTCGGCGAGCTCCTCCGCGGCGAAGCTCGCGTTGCCCATCGCCCCCACGGCGTCGAGGATCTGCTCCGGCCGGCTCGCGCCGATGAGCGCGGTGGTGACGCGCGGATCGCGCAGGACCCAGGCGATGGCCATCTGCGCCAGCGTCTGGCCGCGCCGCCGGGCGATGTCCGCAAGGCCCCGGATCGCGGCGAGGTTCTCCGCGGTGAGGAAGCCCTCGCGCCAGGCGGGCGAGCCGCTCGCCGCCCGGCTGCCGGCGGGCACGCCGTCGAGATACTTGTCGGTCAGCATGCCCTGGGCCAGCGGCGAGAAGACGATGCAGCCCGCGCCGGCATCCTCGAGGGTGTCGAGAAGGCCGTCCGCCTCGATCCAGCGGTTGAGCATCGAATAGCTCGGCTGGTGGATGAGGAGCGGCGTGCCGAGCTCGCGGAGGATGCGGGCGGCCTCGGCCGTGCGCTGGGCATTGTAGGACGAGATGCCGACGTAGAGCGCCTTGCCCTGGCGGACCGCGGTGTCGAGGGCGCCCATCGTCTCCTCGAGCGGCGTGTTCGGGTCGACCCGGTGCGAATAGAAGATGTCGACGTAGTCGACCCCGAGCCGCATGAGGCTCTGGTCGAGGCTCGAGAGCAGGTATTTCCGGCTGCCCCACTCGCCATAGGGGCCGGGCCACATGCGGTAGCCCGCCTTGGTCGAGATCACCATCTCGTCGCGCAGCCCCCGGAAATCCGTCCGCAGCGCCTCGCCGAAGAAGGTCTCTGCGGCGCCCGGCGGCGGGCCGTAATTGTTGGCGAGGTCGAAATGCGTGATGCCGTGGTCGAAGGCGGTGCGGAGCATGGCGCGGGCCCGGTCCGCCGTCGCGTTCTCCCCGAAATTGTGCCACAGCCCGAGGGAGATCGGCGGGAGCTTCAGGCCGCTCCGCCCCGTGTGGCGGTAGTCGAGCTTCTCGTAGCGGTCGCCGGCCGGCAGGTAGGTCATTTCTCTTCGGTCCTTCTTCCACTGTCCCCGCGGCCGGTGCTGGACGCAAAGGGGAGGGCGGTGCGTGCGGGAGGGTGCAAGGGGCTGACGGCGCAAGGTTAGCGCGCGGGCGCCGGCGACGCTAGCCGGAGCGTTGGAAGAGGAAGACGCCGGCGACGACCAGTACGACCCCGGCGATGCGGGAGAGGTCGATGTCGCGGGCGGCATAGGCGCCGATGCCGAACTGGTCGGCGAAGAGGGCCGCGATCATCTGGCCGAGGACGATCGCGGCGAAGAGCAGCGCGCCGCCGAGGACCGGGGCGACGAACAGGCCGCCGACGACGAAGACGAAGCCGATGACGCCGCCGAGCCAGAGATACCACGGCAGGCCGGGAAGCGCGGCGAGCGGGAAGCCCTGGCGGGTGACGAGGACGTACACGGCGCAGAGCGTGAAGGAGATCGAGATCGACAGGAACGCCGCGCCGACCGGCGTGCCGAAGCGCCGCGCGACGTCGGCATTGAGGCCGGGCTGGAGGGCGACCATCGCGCCGAGCGAGACGGCGATGAGAAGATGCGGAAGGCGGGACATGGCGGGCACTCCGTGGAGCGGCGAGTCATCCACCAAAGGCGTTGTCGTCCCCTTAACCCCGCACCACCCCCTCGGCGGCCAGCCGCGCCGCCTCGGCGCCGGAATAGCCGAGCTCGGCGAGGATCGCCGCGGTGTCGGCGCCGAGCCGGGGCGAGGCGCGATCGTACGACGGCGGCGTGCCCGACATGCGGATCGGCGTCCGCACCGAGGGGACGGTGGAACCGTCGCCGGCGTCGAGGTCGAGGCGCATGCCGCGCGCGATCACCTGGGGGTCGGCGAAGACGTCGGCGACGCCGTTGATGGGACCGGCCGGCACGCCCGCGGCCTCGAGGCCGGCCAGCAGCTCGGCCCGGGAGCGTCCGGCCGTCGTCGCGGCGATCATCGCCACCAGCGTGTCGCGCTCCGCGACCCGGGCGCGATTAGTGGCGAAGCGGGGATCGTCGGCGAGGGCCGGCATGCCGAGGACGCCGCAGAGCTGCCGGAACTGGCCGTCATTGCCGACCGCGATGATGACGTGGCCGTCGGCGGTCGGGAACGCCTGGTAGGGCACGATGTTGGGATGCGCGTTGCCGAGCCGGCGCGGGGCGCGGCCGGAGACGAGGTAGTTCATCGCCTGGTTGGCGAGGACGCCGACCTGGGTGTCGAGGAGCGCCATGTCGATGTGCTGGCCGGCGCCGGTGCGCGCGCGGGCGATCAGCGCCGCCTCGATCGCGATCGCGGCGTAGAGGCCGGTGAAGATGTCGGCGAAGGCGACGCCGCTCTTCTGGGGTTCGCCGTCGGGCGCCCCGGTGAGGTCCATGATCCCGCCCATCGCCTGGATGATGAAGTCGTAGCCGGGGCGGTGGGCATAGGGGCCGTCCTGGCCGAAGCCGCTGATCGAGCAGTAGACCAGCCTCGGGTTCTCCGCCGCGAGGCTCCGGTAGTCGAGCCCGAAGCGGCGCAGCCCGTCGACCTTGAAGTTCTCGATCAGCACGTCCGAGCGGCGGGCGAGGGCGCGGACGATGCCCTGTCCCTCGGCGCTCCGGAAGTCGATCGCGATGGAGCGCTTGCCGCGGTTGGCGGCGTGGAAATAGGCGGCGTCGCCCTCGCCGCCGGGATGCGCGACGAAGGGCGGACCCCATGTCCGGGTGTCGTCGCCGTCGGGCGCCTCGACCTTGGTCACCTCCGCCCCGAGGTCGGCGAGGACCTGGCCCGCCCACGGGCCGGCGAGGACGCGCGCCAGCTCGAGGACGCGGACGCCGGCGAGCGCGGTCATGCCGTCGCCCTCACGAGAAGGCCTGGATCCCGGTCTGGGCGCGGCCGAGGATGAGGGCGTGGACGTCGTGCGTGCCCTCGTAGGTGTTGACCGCCTCGAGGTTCAGCATGTGGCGGATGACGTGGAACTCGTCGGCGATGCCGTTGCCGCCGTGCATGTCGCGGGCCTGCCGGGCGATATCGAGCGCCTTGCCGGCATTGTTGCGCTTGACGAGGCTGATCATCTCCGGCGCGACGCGACCGGCGTCGAACAGGCGGCCGACGCGGAGCGCGCCGCCGAGCCCCAGCGCGATCTCGGTCATCATGTCGGCGAGCTTCTTCTGGATGAGCTGGTTGGCGGCGAGCGGCCGGCCGAACTGCTTGCGGTCGAGGACGTATTGCCGGGCGCGATGCCAGCAGTCCTCGGCGGCGCCCATCGTCCCCCAGGCGATGCCGTAGCGGGCCCGGTTGAGGCAGCCGAAGGGGCCGGCGAGGCCCGAGGCGTTGGGCAGGAGGGCGTCCTCCGGCACCTCGACATTGTCCATCACGATCTCGCCGGTGGTCGAGGCGCGGAGCGACATCTTGCCCTCGATCTTGGGCGCCGAGAGGCCCGGCATGCCGCGCTCGAGCAGGAAGCCGCGGATCTTGCCCTGGTGCGCCTCGGACTTCGCCCAGACCACGAACAGGTCGGCGATCGGGGCGTTGGTGATCCAGGTCTTCGGCCCGGTGAGGCGGTATCCGCCGGGCACCTTCACCGCCCGCGCCTGCATGCCGCCGGGGTCCGAGCCGTGGTCCGGCTCGGTGAGGCCGAAGCAGCCGACGATCTCGCCCGTGGCGAGCCGCGGCAGGTACTTCCGGCGCTGTTCCTCGGTGCCGTAGGCGTGGATCGGGAACATGACCAGGGAGGACTGGACGCTGAGCGCGGAGCGGTAGCCGGAATCGACCCGCTCGATCTCGCGGGCGATCAGGCCGTAGGCCACGTAGCCGGCGCCGGCCCCGCCATATTCCTCGGGGATCGTCGCGCCGAGAAGGCCGAGCGCCCCCATCTCGGTCATGATCTCGCGGTCGAAGCGATCCTCGCGGAAGGCGGTCAGCACCCGGGGCTGGAGCTGCGCCTGCGCGTAGTCCCGGGCCATGTCGCGGACCAGCCGCTCCTCCTCCGACAGTTCCGCCTCGAGCAGGAATGGATCCGACCAGTCGAATGCCGGCCTCGCCGACCCCTCCGTCACCGCCTCCAGCCTCGCCATGCCCGTCCCGTCTCCCTTGCCGATGCGGCCCGTTCCATCGCGGCATCATAGCCCAACCGGCGCCCCGGGCCAGACGCGATGGACCGCCCGGCCGCGCGACGGTGCCCGCGGGATTTCCCGCAGCAACCGAGCGGTCAGTAGTTCCCGTCAAGAATTGGATGAATTCCAAACAGCATTGCGACTTGACTTGACCGGGCCGGACCTTATCCCAGCCAGTGTCCGAAGAGGACAAGTACATCGTCCGGCTCTTTAACCGAAACGATTGGAAGGGGTATTCCATGACTGCGAGGACACTTCGTAGCCTGTTGATCGCGGGTTCGGTGACCGGTGCCCTGCTGGTGCCTGCCGCGGCCCTCGCCGAGGGCGAGGTCAATCTCTACACGACCCGCGAGCCGGGTCTGATCCAGCCGCTGATCGACGTGTTCACCGCGGAGACCGGCATCACGGTCAACACCGTCTTCGTGAAGGACGGCCTGCCCGAGCGCGTCCAGGCCGAGGGCGCCAATTCCCCGGTCGACGTGCTGATGACCGTCGACGTCGGCGGGCTCGTCGACATCGAGGACAAGGGCGTGACCCAGCCGATCGAGTCCGAGATCCTCCACGCCAAGGTGCCGGAGAACCTCCGCGATCCCAACGGCCACTGGTTCGCCCTCTCGAAGCGCGCCCGCGTCCTCTATGTCGAGAAGGACCTCGACCTCGAGACCTTCACCTACGAGCAATTGGCCGATCCCGGATGGAATGGGAAGGTCTGCATCCGCTCGGGCCAGCATCCCTACAACGTCGCCCTCATCGCCGCCTACATCGCCCATCACGGCGAGGACGCGGCGAGGACCTGGCTCGAGGGCGTCAAGGCGAACCTCGCCCGCCAGCCCGGCGGCGGCGACCGCGACGTCGCCCGCGACATCCTCGGCGGCATCTGCGACATCGGGCCGGCCAATTCCTACTATGTGGGCCTGATGCGGAGCGGCGCGGGCGGTCCCGAGCAGGAGGAATGGGGCAAGGCGATCCGGGTGATCCTGCCGACCTTCGAGGGCGGCGGCACCCACGTCAACGTGTCGGGGGCGGCGATCGCCAGGAATGCGCCGAACAAGGACAATGCGCTCAGGTTCCTCGAATTCCTCGTCTCGGACGAGGCGCAGGGGCTCTACGCGCAGCAGAACTTCGAGTACCCGGTGAACGCCGGCGCGGCGCTCGACCCGATCATCGCCGAGTTCGGCACGCTCGACACCGACGGGCTGACCCTCAGCGAGATCGCCTCGCACCGGGCGGCCGCGAGCCGGATCGTCGACGAGGTCGGCTTCGACAACTGACCAGACGCGGACGATGACCACGGACGCCATCGCATCGCCGACGCCGCGCCTCGCGCGGCTGCGGTGCGGTGGCGCCTGCCTCTGGGTGGGCGGGGCGGCGGCGACGGCGCTTCTCGTCCTCGTGCCGATCGTCTCGCTGGCGGTGATCGCGGCCGGCGGATCGGGCGACGCCTGGCGGCACATCGCGGTCCATGTCGTGCCGCAGGTGTCGCTCAATACCGGGCTCCTCCTCCTCGGCGTCGGCATCCTCACCATCGCCATCGGCACCGGCGGCGCGTGGCTGGTGACCGCCTACGACTTTCCCGGCCGAAGGGTGCTCGACTGGGCGCTGCTCCTGCCGCTCGCGGTGCCCACCTACATCGTCGCCTACGCCTATCTCGACCTGCTCCACCCGATCGGGCCGGTGCAGTCGCTGATCCGCGACATCTTCGGCATCGCCTCGCCGCGGGACTTCCGCCTGCCCGACCTCCGCTCCATCCCCGGTGCGGTGATCCTGCTCGGCTTCGTCCTCTATCCTTACGTCTATCTCTCGACCCGCGCCCTCTTCCTGATGCAGGCCTCGGGCCTGATCGATGCGGCGCGCACCCTCGGTGCCGGCCAGTTCCGCGTGTTCTTCAGTGTCGCCCTGCCGCTCGCCCGCCCGGCGATCGCGGTCGGCGCCAGCCTTGCCCTGATGGAGACGCTCAACGACATCGGCGCCTCGGAATTCCTCGGCGTCCGGACGCTGACGCTGTCGATCTACTCGACCTGGATCAACCAGTCGAACCTGCCGGGCGCGGCCCAGCTCGCGCTGGTGATGCTGGCGATGGTGGTGATCCTGGTGACCATCGAGCGGCTCGCGCGCCGGGGCCAGCGCTTCGGCAGCACGGCGCAGCGGACGGCCGCGCCGGCGCGCCGCCGGCTGCGCGGATGGGGCGCGGCCGCGGCCCTCGCCGCGACGCTCGTGCCGGTGCTGGTCGGCTTCGTGTTCCCGGCGCTGCACCTCGTCCACCAGGCCTCGATCCGGCTCGACTTCGTCGGCTTCTCGCCGCGGCTCGTCGGCGAGGCGCTGAACACGGTCGGGATCTCGGCGCTCGCGACGGCGATCGTGGTGGTGCTCGGCACGGTGGTCGCCTATGCGGCGCGGGCCGAGGACGGCCGGCTCGGCCGCGGGCTGCTGCGCACGGCGAGCCTCGGCTACGCCCTTCCCGGCACGGTGGTGGCGATCGGCCTCCTCGCCCCGCTCGCCGGCCTCGACAACCTGGTCGACGGCATCATGCGCGCCAATCTCGGCATCTCGACCGGGCTCATCCTCTCCGGCACGGTGGCGGCGCTCGCCTACGCCTATGCCGTCCGGTTCCTCGCGGTGTCGGCCGGGGGGATCGACGCCGGCTTCCAGAAGGTGCCGCGGCGGCTCGACTACAGCGCCCGCACCCTCGGCGAGACCGCGACCGGGGTCTTCGCGCGGGTCCACCTGCCGCTCCTCCGGCCGGCACTCGGCGCCGCCGCGATCCTGGTCTTCGTCGATTGCATGAAGGAGCTGCCGGCGACGCTCCTCCTCCGCCCGCTCAATTTCGAGACGCTCGCCACCCACCTCTACGGCGAGGCGGCGCGCGGAACCTACGAGGACGGGGCGATCGCCGCGCTCCTGATCGTGCTGGTCGGCCTCCTGCCGGTGGTCCTCCTCGGCCGGATCAGCCGCCCGGCGGTGCCGCGGGTGGAGGGCTAGGGGATGCGGCTTCCGGCGCGTCGGCGCGGGGAGCGCGCGGGGTCCGCTCCCGGTCGGCGCCGGACCCGGGAGTAGCGCGGCGGCGATGGATCAGTCTGTGCACCAGATGGAACAGGGAACGGCGGCGGCGGGCTTCGCGACGGCGCGGGCGGTGTCGCTCGGCGTCGAGCACGCGAGCCGGCGCTACGGCGCGGTGACCGCGGTGGACGACGTCTCGTTCGCGGTGGAGGCGGGGGAGGTGGTCGCCCTCGTCGGCCATTCGGGGTCCGGCAAGTCGACGCTGCTCCGGCTGATCGCGGGGCTCGAGCCGCTCGATGCCGGGCGGATCGCGATCGGCGGCCGCGAGATGGCATCCGCGGCCGGTGGGGTGCCGCCGGAGAAGCGCGGCGTCGGCATGATGTTCCAGGACTATGCGCTGTTCCCCCATCTCAGCGCCCTCCGCAACGTGATGTTCGGCCTCCGCGGCATGGGGCGGGCCGCGGCGCGCGAGACCGCGCTCGCCGCGCTCGCCCGCGTCGGCCTCGCGCACCGCGCCGAAGCCTATCCGCACATGCTCTCGGGCGGCGAGCAGCAGCGCGTCGCGCTCGCCCGCGCCCTCGCCCCGCGGCCGGGCATGCTCCTCATGGACGAGCCGTTCTCCAACCTCGACCGGCGGACCCGCGTCATGGTGCGGGAGGACACCTTCGCGGTGCTCCGCGAGAGCGGCACCACGGGCATCCTCGTGACCCACGACCAGGATGACGCGATGCGGATGGCCGACCGGATCCTGATGATGCAGGACGGCCGGATCGTCCAGGGCGGCACCGGCGAGGAGCTCTGCCGGACGCCCGCGACGCTGGCGGTGGCCCGCTTCTTCGCGGAGTGGAACGAGCTCCCGGCGACGGTAGAAGGCGGCCGCGCGCGGACGCCGGCCGGCGATTTTCCAGCGCCCGACCTCGCCGAGGGGAGCGCCGCCGTGGTCTGCATCCGTCCCGCCGGCATCCGCTTCGGCGATGACGGCCGGGAGGGACGGATCGTCTCGCGCCATTTCCTCGGCGACGCCGAGATGATCCATGTCGCGATCGACGGCCTCGCCCAGCCGCTCCGGGCGGTCGCCGCCGCCGGGGCCGGCCCGGCGGCCGGCACCGACGTGCGCCTCGCCGTGAGGCCGGAGGACGTCCTCGTCTTCCCGGCGGCGTGAGGCTATGCCGGCCGGGTCGCGCTCATGACGCTGATCCCCGGCGTGGTGCGGAGGCGAATCGGTCGACCCGGACGGAGGCCCGCCTCGCGGAACCATCCGGCGATCTCGCCCGCGCTCCACGTCCCCGCGTCGCTGGTGATCGCGAAATAGAGGTCGAGAAGCGCGCCGGCCTGCCCGTCCGCGCCGGGGCTCTCGGGGCGGAGCACGTCGAGGATGGCGAGCCGGCCCCCCGGCCTGAGCGCGGCGGCGGCGCGGCGGACGAGGCCGGCATTGGCTTCGGCATCGAAGTGGTGGACGAGCTGGGCGACGAGGACGAGGTCCCATTCGTCCCTGCCGAGATCGTCGGTGAGCGCATCGCCGGCGCGATGGGCGACGCGCCCCCCGAGACCCTCGGCGGCGAGGATCGGCGCGGCGGCGGCGACCGCCTCCGGCAGGTCGAGGATGGTGGCGCGAAGGCCGGGACGGGCGCGGCAGAAGGCGACGGAATAGGCGCCGTGGCCGCCGCCGACGTCGAGCATCGCGGTGGCGCCGCGCGGCAGGCGGAGGCGCTTCACCAGCTCTCCGGCGCTCAGCCGGGCGAGGGCATGCATGCCGCGCTGGTAGGTGGTCCACTGGCCCCCCGCGATGAGGTCGTGGACGTCGAGCGCCGTGCCGGTCCGCACGAACGCCTCGGTGGCGTCGATCGCCTGCCACTCGAGGACGCGGAGCAGCATCGAATCGCGGAGCGACGTGGGACTGCCGGCGACCAGCCATTTCCGCGACAGCGGCGAGAGGGCATAGCCGCGCCGGCCGTGCCGGAGATAGCCGGTGGCGACGAGGAGGTCGAGGAGCTTCCCGAGCGCCCCGGCGTTCAGCCCGAGCCTTGCCGCCAGCGCCGGCGCCGGCGCGGGGCCCGGGGCAAGCGCGTCGAAGACGCCGAGGCGCGTCGCCGCCACCACGGCGCGGGCCACGATCACGGCGTGGAGGGTGTCGACCACCGGCGTCGGCGCGAGGCCGGCGGCGAGGGCGATCCGTTCGAGGAGGGATTCCGGGATCGCGCCGACGCGCATCAGACCACGGTGAAGTGGAGGAACGCGAACAGCATCCGCGAGCTCTCCGGGACGAGGCCGAGGATGCGCTCGCCGGGCCTGACCCGGCCCGAGGCCATCAGCTCCTCGAGCATGATGTAGAAGGCCGCCGAGCCGGTGTTGCCCCTGGTCGAAAGGTTCGTGAACCAGCGCTCGAGGGGAACCGTGAAGCCGCTTGCCGAGAGGCCGTCGAAGAGCTTCTGGCGGAACCAGTTGGACGAGAAGTGGGGCAGCAGCCAGTCGATCCGCTCCGGGGCGAGGCGGCGGCGTTCCTGCATGCGGGCGAAGGAGAGCTTCATCAGCTCCGGCAGGCGGTCGTTGAGGACCCGCACGTCCTGGGAGAGGCTGAGATAGCCGTCGCTGTAGAGGCGCGACTCGTCGTCGACGGTGCGCCAGCTCGCGACGCTGCCGTCGTCGTCCTTGCGGAGGCCGAAATACATGCAGACCTCGGAGTCGCTCGCATAGGAGAGGATGTCGATCCAGTCGATGCGGAGCGAGGGCCGGTCCGCCCGCGGCGCCGGCTCGACGAGCAGGGCGCCGGCGCCGTCCGACAGCATCCAGCGCAGGAACTCGTTGGAGAAGGGCAGCATCGGGTGGTCGTCGACGTCGCTGGCGTTGAGCCGGATCTGCGGCTCGAAGTGCGAGGCGCGGAGGCTGGGCGAGGCGAGCTCGGAGCCGGTGGCGACCGCGTTGGGAAGGAGTCCGGCGGCGACGTTGAGGGCGGCGTATTTCAGCGCCGAGATGCCGGCGCAGCAGACCCCGGTCGGGCTGATCACCTCGACCGGCGGGATGCCGAGCGCGGCATGGACCATGCTGGCGTGGCTGGGGATCACCTGGTCGGCGCTCGATGTGCCGCAGGCGAGGCAGGCGATCTCGGCCGGGTCCATCCCGGCATCGCGGCAGAGGGCGATCACCGCCTCCGCGGTCAGCGCCGCGTTGGTGTGGGTGATGGCGCCCGTCCCGGGGTCGATGGCGTAGTGGCGGGTCTCGATGCCGTTGTTGATGAGGACGCGGCGCTTCACCGCCGGCGACTGGGCCTCGATGTGGCCCAGCACCGCCTCGATGCTGGCATTGTCGACGGGGGCGTTGGGAAGGGCGGCGCCCCAGCCGGTCACGTAGGCATCACCGGCCATGAGGTCGCGTCCGATTCATCCGAGGCATCCATGCTCCCGTCCGTTGTGCCGCCCCTTTCCGGATAACACGCGGCACGGGTCCGGTGTTCGCCCTTCCCCATCGATAGCATTGAATCCCGCACCGCATCATGGCCGAATCGCGGGGGCCTCGCCGGTGGGGGCGGCGAGCCGCGCCGCGCGGCGCTCGAGCCAGCCGCGGCCGAACAGGTAGAGGAGCGGCGTGCCGAGCGCCGTCAGCGGCAGGCCGACGAGGATCATCGCGGCGAGGAAGACGCCGAAGGCGGAAGCGCCGACCCGGCGCACCGTGCCGCCCGGCCGGCCGAGGCCGCGGAGAAGGCGCGCCCAGCCACGGAAGGCATACCAGCCGACCAGCTCCGGCCCGATCAGCCAGCGCTTCACCGTCACGGCCGGCCGGCCGGAAAGGAGCGGCCCGGCGACGGCATCCTCCTCCGCGAGGCGCGCCGCCGCGGCGCGGGCGAGGCGGTGCAGCCGGTCGTGGTCGTCGGCCGCCACCCCCGCCTTCGGGAAGACGCCGAGAAGCGCATCGCCCTTGCCGGAGAGGAGCGCCCGCGGAGTCGAGACGAGCGTCGCCACGGGCGAGCCCCGGTGGGTGACGACGACGTTGTCGACGTGGCGGGCGCCGGCCCGGGCGAGGAGACGCTTGAGGGCCTCCGAGCCCTGCTGCCACATGGCGCGGCTCACGGTCACGGTCATCACCGGCCGGCCGCGGAGGACCGCCGCTTCCGCCGTCCGGAAGAAGGCCTGGACGGGCGGCGCCGGGGAGAGGAACCAGACCGGCGAGATCAGGATCACCAGGTCCCAGGCGGCGTCGCGGTCGAAGGCCGGGCGCCGGATGGGCGGCGGCAGCCCGAGCTGGGCCTCCGGCATCGCGTCGAAGAAGGTGGCGGCCGAACCCCAGGGATAGGGATAATCATCCTGCGGCCGGAGTCGGACGACCGTCACGGAATGGCCGGATCCCGCCATTTCCGTCTCGAAGATCGTCGCCACGCGCTCCGCTTCCCCCGACTGGGAGTAGAAGATGAGCAAGATTCGTTTCATGCTTCCTGCCGAGGGCCAGCATTCGCTGCCCCCAAAGGCCGCGGATGGTGCATAATGGGCACCGGCAGGCGGCAGATCAAATGGCGCGGTGAGACGGTCGCATGAGCAATAGTCCCGGCAGGGTTGTGGTGGTTGGCGCCGGGCCAACCGGGGCGACGCTGGCGCTGCTGCTCGCGCGCGCCGGGATCCGCGTCACCCTGGTGGAGCGCAACACCATGCCGCAGGCCCATCCGGCGGCCTGCATCCTCGACACCCGCACGCTCGAGGTGTTCCGCGAGACCGGGCAGGCGGACCAGGTGCTCGCCGAGAGCCAGAGTCCGTTCGAGCGCGCGGGAATCACCTGGGTGACCAGCCTTGCCGAGCGCGAGCTCGGCCGCTGCAGCGCGCTGCCGCCCGACCTCGACGGGCTGCTCGCGGCGAGCCCGGTCCACGCCACGGTGTTTCCGCAGAACCGGCTCGAGCCGATCCTGTGGGACGCGGTCCGCGACGCGCCGCTGATCGATTTCCGCATCGGGCACGAATGCGTCGCGATCCACGAGACCGGCGAGGGCGTGACCTGCACCCTTGCCGAGGGCGACCGCCGCATGGAGGTGAGCGCCGACTACATGGTCGGCTGCGACGGCAGCGGCAGTCCGGTGCGCCGCCTCGCCGGGATCGGCCATGACGGGCGGATCATCCAGCACATGATCGGCGTCTATTTCACCGCCGACCTGTCGCAGCTGGTGGATCATCGCCGGAGCATCCTCTACTGGACCCTCAATCCGGATGCGCTCGGGGTGCTGATCGCCCACTGGCTGCCGGTCGAATGGGTGCTGTTCGTGCCCTATTACCCGCCCCAGCAGACGGCGGAATCCTATACGGAGAGCCGCTGCCGGAGCCTGGTCGAGCACGCCGTGGGCTACACGCCGCCGGACCTCGAGATCAAGCTCGTCCGGCCGTGGTCGCTGGGCGCGGCCGTCTCCGAGCGCTACCGCGCCGGGCGCGTCTTCCTCGCCGGCGACGCCGCCCACAGCTTCCCGCCGACCGGCGGCCTCGGCCTCAATACCGGCGTCCAGGATGCCCACAACCTCGCCTGGAAGCTCGCCGCGGTGCTCCGCGCCGAGGCCGGGCCCGACCTCCTCGACACCTACGAGGTGGAGCGTCGCCCGGTCGCCCGCGCCAATCTCGAGCACAGCATCGCCAATTTCGAGCAGATGAGCGACCTCCTCGACATCGTCGGCCTCAACCTCCGGCAGCAGGAGCGGCTCCAGGCGACCCAGGGCTCGGCGATCTTCACCAGCCTGCCGCCGCGCTGGCAGCGCAATGCGATCAACATCGCGCTCCGCCAGGCGCTGGCGCCGCTCCGCATCCTCTCGGAGGCGAGCGGGCGGGGCGAGCATGCCCGGCACGAGTTCGAGCGGCGGATACCCGCCCAGGCCCGCCACTACCGCTTCGCCGGGCTCGACCTCGGCTTCGCCTATGAGCGCGGCGCGGTCATCCCTGACGGCACCGAGCGGCCGCTCGCCGAGGATCCGGTGCTCGACTACCGCCCCACGACCTGCCCGGGATCGCGGCTGCCCCACTTCACGGGCGAGCGGGACGGCGCGGCGTTGCCGGTCCACGACGCGCTCCTCCCGCACGGCTTTACGCTCCTCTGCGGGCCGCACGCGGCGCAGTCCTGGCGCCAGGCGGTGCGCACGGTCTCGGCCTCCCTGCGCATGCCGATCGCCTGCCTGGTCGTCGGCGCCGGGTCCGACGCCGATTTCCGCGATGTGGCAGGCGCCTGGCCGGCGCTTTCCGAGGTGGAGCGGAGCGGCGCGGTGCTGGTCCGGCCCGACGGGCACGTCGCCTGGCGGAGCCGCGGCCTGCCGGACGGCCCGGTCGAGGCGCTCGACGCGGCGCTCCGCCGCGTCCTGTCGCTCGCCGACGCGGGGCAGGCGGCGGAGACCGCCTGACCGGGGCCGGCCGGGATATCGACGACGGGGGAGCGGGATGAGCAGGGTATACGTGATCGCCCAGGGCGGCGGCCCGACGGCGGTGATCAACCAGACCGTCGCGGGGGCGGCGCTCGCGGCCCGCCAGAAGCACCCCGGCGCCCGCGTATACGGCGCCCGCCACGGCATTCGCGGGGTTGCGGGCGGCGACCTGGTCGATCTGTCGGCGCTGTCGGAGGCCGACCTCCGGCGCTTCGCCGCCACGCCCAACTCGGGGCTCGGCAGCACCCGCGACAAGCCCGACGAGGCCTATTGCGGGCGGATCGTCGCGGGACTCCAGAAGGTGCAGGCGGACGCCTTCATCTATATCGGCGGCAACGACACCGCCGGCACCATGGGCATCCTCGACGAGATCGAGACCGGCGCGATGCGGTTCGTCCATGCGCCGAAGACCATCGACAACGACCTGGTCGAGAACGACCACACGCCGGGATTCATCTCGGCCGCTTGGTTCGTCGCCTCGGCCTTCCTCTCCGTCGACCTCGACTTCCGGGCGATGCCCGGCATCTATGTCGGCATCGTCATGGGGCGCCATGCCGGGTTCCTCACCGCCTCGGCCGCCGCCTGGGGGCGCCCGGGGGAGGGCGACGGGCCGCACCTCGTCTACGTGCCCGAGGTTCCCTTCTCGCCCGAAAGGCTGATCGAGGACATCCGCGCCGCGCGCGAGGCCCACGGCCGGTGCGTCGTGGCGATGTCCGAGGGCGTCCAGGCCGAGGACGGCACGCCGCTCGCCGAAAGCCTCATCCCCGAGGAACGGAAGGAGCGGGACGCCCACGGCAACCTCCAGCTCTCCGGCGGCGACCTCGGGCTCGCGCTCCAGGCGGCGATCGCCTCCGCCTTCCCGAGGGTCCGGGCCCGGGTCGACACCTTCGGCTACCTGCCGCGCGGCTTCGCCGGGATGGTCAGCGACGTCGACCGGCGCGAGGCGTTCGACATCGGGCGCTTCGCCGTGGAGGCCGCCGAGGACGCCAGCGGCTCGGTGGCGATGCGCTACGCGGAGGGGAGGATCTCGCTGGAGCTCGTGCCGCTCGCGGCGGTTGCGGCGAAGACGAAGCACATGCCGCGCGACTTCCTCAACGCCGCCGGCAACGACATCACCGACGCGGCGCGGGGCTATCTCGACCGGCTGGTGCCCGCGCGGCCGGAGACCTGGACGCCCTTCGTGTAGCGGTGCCGCCGGAGGCGCGAGCTCGACAGGCACCGAGGGCGGGCCGTGGCCCGAGGCTGGGGCGGTTCCAATCTCTGCCGCCTCCATTGCGGGGATGACCCCGAGTCGCTATGAAGGCGCGCCTTCCGCAAGGGTCGGGGGGAGCCTTTCGGACGGGAAAATGGCACGTCTGGTGATGAAGTTCGGCGGCACGTCCGTCGCCGACGTCGAACGCATCCGCATCGTCGCCCGCCACGTGAAGCGCGAGATCGACGCCGGCCACGAGGTGGCGGTGGTGGTCTCGGCGATGGCCGGGACGACCAATCAGCTCGTCGCCTGGACGCGCGCCGCCGCGCCGATGCACGACGCGCGCGAATACGACGCGGTCGTCGCCTCGGGCGAGCAGGTGACGGCGGGGCTGCTCGCGCTCGTCCTCCAGGAGATGGGGGTCAATGCCCGCTCCTGGCTCGGCTGGCAGATCCCGATCCGGACCGATGCGGCGCACGGCGCCGCCCGCATCGCCGACATCGACGGCTCGAAGCTGGTCGAGCGCATGGGCGAGGGCCAGGTCGCGGTGATCGCCGGGTTCCAGGGCATCGGCCCGGACAACCGCATCGCCACGCTCGGCCGCGGCGGGTCCGACACCACCGCGGTCGCCGTCGCGGCGGCCGTGAAGGCCGATCGCTGCGACATCTATACCGACGTCGACGGCGTCTACACGACCGACCCGCGGATCGAATCGCGCGCCCGGCGCCTGCCGAGGATCTCCTATGAGGAGATGCTCGAGATGGCCTCGCTGGGTGCCAAGGTGCTCCAGGTCCGCTCGGTCGAGATGGCGATGGTGCACAACGTGCGGACCTTCGTCCGCTCCTCCTTCACCGACCCGGAGGCGCCGGAACTGGTCGGCGCGCTCGAGCCGCCGGGAACCCTTATCTGCGACGAGGAAGAGATCGTGGAAAAGCAGGTCGTCACGGGCATCGCCTATTCCAAGGACGAGGCCCACATCTCGCTCCGCCGCGTGCCCGACAAGCCCGGCGTCGCGGCCGCCGTCTTCGGCCCGCTCGCCGAGGCCAACATCAACCTCGACATGATCGTCCAGATCGTGTCGGAGGACGGCTCGCTGACCGACATCACCTTCACCGTGACCATCGCCGACTACGAGAAGGCCAAGACGGTGCTCGAGTCGGCCCGCGAGTCGATCGGCTTCCAGGAGATGCAGGGCTCGACCGACGTCGCCAAGATCTCGGTGATCGGCATCGGCATGCGCAGCCATGCCGGCGTCGCGGCCAGCGCCTTCAAGTCCCTCGCCTCGCGGGGGAT